>Ga0194127_10001060_pt1 | contig 41660 bp, 47 predicted proteins | sample TA2KigC100mmetaG_FD_148624 | JGI IMG/M metagenome (GOLD analysis project Ga0194127, IMG submission 148624) | Freshwater microbial communities from Lake Tanganyika, Tanzania - TA2015036 Kigoma Deep Cast 100m | ecosystem: Environmental > Aquatic > Freshwater > Lake | place: Tanzania: Lake...
AAGTATCAGCGGCGCTCAAGATATTTTGTCAACTGGCAGTGCAGAAATATGGGCATCCAGGGGCGAGTGTTGCACGATTCTTGGGAGTTACGACTTCGTTGGTGAATCGGTATGCAGCATCCAGTTCGGATGATTCTCCTTAACTGAGAGGGCATACATAAGTTGCATTTGAACCAACGTCCCCACTTGTCGGGGATGGCATCGGATGAGCGGATACTGGGGGGCGGTGAGTTTGTTGAGCGGGTGATAGCGGAGACGGAGAGGCAGGAGAGGGAGACGTTGAGGTTGAGACGGAAGGTGCCGGAGTTAATCGCACTCTTGAAAGAGGTGGCTGGAAGAGAAGGGCTGGACGAGGAGGAATTGAAGAAGGTCAGGCGAAGGAGAGAAGTATCAGCGGCGCTCAAGATATTTTGTCAACTGGCAGTGCAGAAATATGGGCATCCAGGGGCGAGTGTTGCACGATTCTTGGGAGTTACGACTTCGTTGGTGAATCGGTATGCAGCATCCAGTTCAGATGATTCTCCTTAACTGAGAGGGCATACATAAGTTGCATTTGAACCAACGTCCCCACTTGTGGTCCCCTAACGTCCCCACTTGTGGTCCCAATCTTCTTGAGGGTTCTTGAAGTAAATGCAGGAGGGCCAGTCAACGGTAATTCGGTATTTGTATTTGAGAAGTAATTGTGGGGGATTAGAAAAATGGTGCCGGAGGTCGGAGCGGTTCAATGAATACATAATAGGGAGATAGAGAAGAGAAATGCGGAAAGTTGCGGGTAAACCCTATCTATGCGCCAAGGTAATCTCGCAGCTTTCGTATTGCTTCCTGGTGCTTGGCAGGCGTCATTCGGCGTATGTTCTGAAGCTTCCATTGAACAGCAGGGAGATTCTCAATTCCGGTCACCCCCAACATATCCCACTCGGGTTTTCCCTCTTTAACGGATACGATAAACCGTCTTTCTTCCTGAGTGATTTCCTCGTGGAGCTTGGATACCAATTGTTCCCCCGCTCTCTTCAGGTCCTCGACTGTGACCGGCTCAACTACCATCCCCTGAAATTCTTTCTCGAAGACCGGGCGCAGATCCCCCCAGTGCGGATTGAGGATTTCTATCATGGGTCTGGAATGACTAACAAGGTAGACTATGAACGCCTTGCGCACTTTGTCTTGGAGCCCTTCATTTTTGAATAACATGTTGATGTCGAAAAGGTCCCTTGGATGCTGCCGGTCCAGAGCTGCACAGGCCTTCCCTCCGTGAAGATCCTCGTAAGAAAGCGTGCGGGCTTCAAATGAAAGCTCAAAGAGATCCCGTGCCTTCTGACAGAGAACCTTTGTTTCTGTTGGGAACACAGATCCTCTTAGAACAGGGTTGGGTTCAACTTTGATCGTTGCGTCACCACGGCGGATGAGTAAGCTTATGACAAGGTTAAAATCACGGTCTCTCTTAGAAAATACACGAACACCGGGAATTACTTTCTCCACCCTTGCTGAGATTCGAAGAAGTGCTTTATCAATGTCACTTAAGGCAGTGTTGCGGTCGTTTATCGGAAGGTAGGTCAGGTCAATATCGATGGAAAGACGAGGAAGGTCTCTTAAGAAGAAGTTGATTGCGGTTCCTCCCTTTAATGCAAATACTTTCTCTTCGTTTACAAGGGGCAAGGCCCGAAGAAGTAGCTCCGCCTGTCTGAAAAAGACCGTATCTCTTTTCAAACTGTTCCTTCTCTCTGTCCTCTGGGGACTGTGATCTCATACTTGGAATTGAGTTCTCCCTCAGGTATGATCCTGCGTTTCCCTTTACCGAAATTTATACGAGACAGATTAAGCTTTTCCACCCATGGATGCCTATGCTTTTCGGCCATGTACATGAAAAGTCTTTTGACTTTGACAAACCGGCACATTTCCAGAAGCTTTTGAACGACCTCGGGCCTGAGCGTAACAAGACTCTCCATGATGAGAACCGACTCCTCAAAGCTTATCTTTTGCGGGACGAGGTAGAGCATCTCCATGGCCGCCCGCTCCGGCGACGAGATCCGTATGGAGAACTCTCTCTCCTTCCATTCGGAAAACCCCTCATTCCAGTTGTCGGGGAAAAGACTCGTCCGAGTCACCACAAGGCTGAGTCCCAACCGTTCTCCTGAAAACCAGGCGGGCAGGATCATCTTTGGCTGAGCGTAAAGAAAGAGAGTTGTTGTTTCCGAAGGGAGGTAGTGACCGTAGCCCTTGAGTTGGAGGCCGGTCTTTCCTCCTGCGTGAACTTCAAGCTGAAGCTGGGATTGAACTGCGCACAAGGCCCCAGGCCACTCGACTCGATCTTCAGGGAGGATATAGGCCCCCTGGCCGAAAGACTTGATCCATCCGCTGCGGCGGTATTTCGTCAGCAAATCGTAAGTAAACCCCTGCTGCCTCAGGTAAGAAGCCGTTGCAACAGTTCCCCGGGGCCATTTGCTTATAAGCTGGTTTATTTTTGATTTTCTTTCATTACCCATGGTACTTAAATAACCATATTTTTAAACTATTGTCAAGGGATAAGTTTAATAATGTCGGTATTTCATTACCAAAAAGCAACAAATAGCAGTATTTTTAAACCAGGTGAAATGACCTCTCTTGCTCTGTCGATACCATTATTATCTTTTCAAAGAGTTAAATAAGGATACATAGGGGGGGCTCAGGGTCAGGCATCGAAGATGACTTTGGGGTTACCCATTTAAAGGCACTTGTTAAAGGAAATAGTATTCCATGAGCAAGAAGGTGGATGTGAGATTCCGTTGGGTGGGAAGGAAATAGCAGACAGATGAAACAAACCGATCTCGATATTCTTCTCCGGGAAGGAGAGGGGTCCATGTTGGAGTATAAGGAGTCCTTTTCTCCCTCATTTGCCAGGGACCTTGCCGCTTTCGCCAACAGTTCAGGTCAGAGATAGTAATCAACTGCGAGCACAAATCCAGGATATCGCGAGGAACTGCGATCCACCGATAAAGATTCTGGTTGAGGCTGTGGGTAAGGTAATGGCCATCACTGTTCGAGAAAGCGAAAAAAAACCTGTTCAATGCCGTGAAGGGTTTTTCTGGCGACAAGGAGCAAGCAGCCAGACCCCCGTGATTTGTTTTACCACTACCGTTAAGCTTCCCAAACGATACCATCATATCAGGCATGTCGTGCATGAATGGGCATTTCCTTTTTTGCGTGCCTTCCATCCATGATGTAAAAATACATTGCATTTTTACAAAATTGATGTAAAATTGATTCATGGTCGAGAAAGAAACTTTCATCCCCCGACTTCTTCGCTGCCCGGACCGGTCATTTTTTCTTTTCGGCCCACGGGGTACAGGGAAGAGCACCTGGTTGGGGCAGGTCTTACCGGAAGCAGTACGGTTCGACCTGCTCGATACATCTCTGTACCTCGAATTAAGCCGCGATCCGCATCGGATCGAGGCTCTCATTGGCAATCGGCCTTCTGGAAGTTGGGTTGTGCTGGACGAAATTCAGAAGATTCCCGTCCTACTTGACGAAGTCCACCGACTCATGGAAAAACGTCGCTGGCGATTTGCTCTCTGTGGTTCCTCCGCACGAAAGCTCCGTCGGGGCGGGGCAAACCTGTTAGGAGGGCGAGCCATTACACTCAACATGGAAGGTTTCTCGGCCGAAGAGATGGGTTCTGCCTTCGATCTGGAATTTTCCCTGAACTGGGGGCTCCTTCCGTTTGTCCAAGTCGAACGTCACAATGCTGCAGATATTCTGGAAGGGTATGTAAACACTTACCTCAAGGAGGAGATCCGTGAAGAGGGGCTTGTGCGGAATATTCCTCCGTTTCTACGTTTCCTGAGCGTGGCCGGTCAGCTCAACGGGCAATCGGTCCACGGGCAGAACATCGCCCGGGAGGCCGCATTACCGCGAAGCACCGTAGATACATATTTTTCCATTCTGATTGATACTCTCCTCGGTCATTTTCTGCCAGCCTGGCGTCCTGGGCTCAAGGTGCGTGAAGCTGCCCATCCGAAATTCTATTGGTTTGATCCAGGCATAGCACGAGCTGCTGCCGGTCTGATTCGTGAACCTGCAGACCGACTCTGGCAGGGGGCAGCGTTGGAAACCTTGATCTTCCACGAATTGCGCGTATATAACGAGACCAGTCGTAAAAACCGACCCCTAACTTATTATCGGACAGCTTCTGGGGTAGAGATCGATTTTATTATCGAATCGAGGAAGCGCAGTGGCAACGCTCCAGCCCATCTTGTTGCCATTGAAGCGAAGCGGGCTGAGAAGTGGAACAGGAGTTGGGAATCCGGCCTCAGGGATCTTGCTATTCAGAAAGGCATCAAAGTGGATCGTTTGATCGCCGTCTATACGGGAACGCGAGCATATCACTTCGAAGGTCTTGACGTTTTGCCGCTTTCTGATTTCCTCCGAAGTCTGTATCAGGGAAAGATTTTTTAGACATAGGTAGCTTATTCATTTGAATTCTTGGAGCAGGCAGAGGGGTCAACCCTTGAGAAGGCTCCGGTGTCAGGCCTTGAATTGTGAATTAAGAGAAATGATCTCGGTGCCAGGCAACGGTAATTCGGTATTGGCGTTTCCAATTGCGCTTGCCCCGACCCAGTCGGGGGAATTCAGATTTCGGATTTTGGAATTAGATCAAAGATGAAAACTTAAGACTTCAGTGTCTGGCTGAATTTTTCAGTCACGGTAGTTGGATTTCAAAGGCCGATGGGCGTGAACGTTATGCTTTCTTACTTTCCGCAATTATTGAGGTTGGAAGTTGGCTCAATTTGGAGATAAGTAGGCGCAACCTGTGGCTGGAATTCTATCTGTTCAATGATCAGGCCGTTAGGATTGATAGCGCTCTTCGAACATTGGGTTTTTTTCGTGACCCTTCCAAGGGCTTCGGGCGGGACGAATTCGACTTTGGAGGGGATCCGATAGACCTTCTGTATTCGCTCTTCAATCTTTTGCCAAATTGCAGAAAGGAATTAGGAGCAGAAGGCAAGGATCATTTCTCTCAGGATGACCGAAGCGGTCACGGATGAGATTTGTGTGGGGTCATAATCCGGCGTGAGCTCGACGAGGTCGAAGCCAATAACATGAAGGGGGTGGAGCGTTTTAAAAAGAGAGATCAATTGCTGAAAGGTAAGACCGCCGGGCTCTGGGGTTCCAACACCCGGAAGAAGGCCTGGATCGATTACATCAAGATCAAGGCTGACATAAACCGGTCTCCCCGCGAGACGTTTCACCATGGATTTCAAAGAACCTTGATCTAAAGAGACAAGGGACTTCATCTTCCTTGCTAATTTGAATTCCTCTTCTGTTCCGGAGTGGATCCCGATCTGAAACAATCTTCCCTTACCCAGACGATCAACCACTTTCCTCATGACCGTGCTATGGGAGAGCGCCTCGCCGAGGTAATCCTCCCTCAAATCCGTATGGGCATCGATGTGAATGAGATGGAGATCTGGGTAGTTGTTGACCAGTTCTTCAACGATTGGAAGGGTGATGAGATGGTCACCCCCGAGCAAGATCGGGAACTTATTTGCGGAGAGGATTTTCCTGAGACCTTTCTGAATCATATTGAGAGATATTTTTTTCTCTCCGAAGGGGAGTTCAATATCTCCCATGTCGTGAATCGAAAAACGGGTGAGATCCTTGTTGAAATAGGGGCTGTAGGTTTCGATGCCCCAGGACGCTCTTCGAATGGCAGAAGGACCAAAACGGGCTCCCGGACGAAAGGAAGCCGAACCATCATAGGGACAACCGAGAATCACTGCCTTGGCCTCCCTGAAAGAAGTGTTAGCTGAAATGAAGGACTGTTCTATGAAGGGAAGATTCATCTTAAGTATTCCTTGTCGGAATTTCGGAGAGAGGAATCGTTTCGATGAAAAAGAAGTGTTAAAACTTTCCGTTAATCATCAAGTCGGGAAGAGATGGCACAACCACCCAGACTCTTCCTGGTAAACCCTATGATTATCTTACTCTGTCTCCTCTTTCTCCCACAGGACCACAGCCGCAAGGGTGGCGCCGACCTTCTTCACCCTGTGCTCAACCGCTATGGAAGTGAGATCCTTGATCACCCGTCCCCGCACTTTCATCCCCTCGATAGCCATCTGCCGGACGGTCTCCTCGATCTCTGCCTTTGGGCCACGTCCAGAGTATTCCATGATCAACCCCGGATAATCGGGATTCTCTGGAAGAGCCACCGCCACAGCAGAAGCAATCATTTCCCCGGGTACGTCGCTGCTGATAGAGGCATAGGCTGTCGGGATCAAGGCTCCCGCAGGAAGGCGAACAGGAGAAATCAACTGGCAACGAGGCGGCACAATGCTGCTCATCTTCACCAGGTTCGTGTCTCCGATCCCTGCGCGGAGAAGGGCTCCGTCGAAAGCATTCAGAAGGGTGAAGCCTTCTGAATCTCCAGATACAAGAAAATAATGGGTTGGGGTTTTAATGATCACAGATCGCCTCCTTTATCTGTTATCTGGCCAAAGACCCATAGGGTTTGTGGGAGCCTCCTCCTTCTAACAGGTTTAGCTAAATTGCTTAGAAGGAAGGAGGCGAGCTGATCCACAGGATCACCGCTTCCCTCGAGCCACCATTATGGAGCCAATGTTCTTTTTCTGCTGAGAGATAGAAGCATTCCCCTGTTTTTAACTTCAGAATCTCTCTTCCAAAACGGAGGTTGATCCTACCCCTAAGGACAAAACCAAACTCCTCACCTTCATGAGGTTTCTCTTTTGGCGTGGACTCCCCTTTCCGGAGGGTCAGGAGAATGGGTTCCAAACGCCGATTCGTCGAACCCGGGACCAGAAGCTCAAACTTCTCAATCTTTTCCTTCTCAATCGCCACCCGGTCTTTGCCTCGATAGACAATCTTTTCCTCGGAGGCTTCCCGGAAGAAGTCGGAAATGTTCTCATCCAAGGCATCCAGAATCTGTACCAGGCTGTCCAGGGAGATCGACGTCAGATCGCGCTCAATCTGGGAGATGAACCCTTTGGTCAGGTTCGCCCGCTCCGCAAGCTCTTCCTGAGTCAAGTTGCTCAACTGTCTTAAATTCTTAATGCGTTCTCCAATCTTCATAAAGCCCTGAGCACAGTATACAAAGAAATTAGTTTAATAATGTGTAAGACAGTATAGAAAGAATTTAGTTTAGCAAACTAAACTGACGGAATTATAACTCCATTTTTTGATTTGTCAAGATTTTTTTGAGATTTCCGAAAAAATCTGACCTCTCAAATTACATGGTTATCTAATCCCCCTTTATCCCCCTTTGTCAAAAGGGAGAAACATTTCCCCTCCCTTTAGTTTCCGACCCAGAGCGGTCTCTAGCCCGGAGGGCAAAGGGAGGTGGGGAGGGATTTCAATCTCAAAAAACAATTGACATATTTTACGGTTATGATAATATGCATGGCAAAACCTACATTCCGCGTTCCTCTTCCCTTAACTTCAGGATAGGGGTTGCATGATGGCCAGAATCCATATCATAAATGATCCGTCTGGTCGCATAATCGTTTCTTTCCCTTACGATCCTCTCCTCGTCGAAAAGGTTAAGATCATCGATGGCCGTAGATGGCATCCCGCCGAGAAACATTGGAGTTTTCCAAATACTGATGGCACATTACAAAAGATTCTGAAGGTCTTTGAGGGTGAGGAACTCCATATAGACCCTGCCCTAACTCCCCCATCCCCTCTTAATTTAAGAGGGGAGAGAGGGGAGTTAGCCTTCGAGAACCTGAGAAAAGAGCTTGTTTCAAGGAAATACAGCTACAAAACGATCAAAGGCTATCTCTATTACAACAAAGATTTTATAAATCATGTCCGGAAGAATCCATCTGAAATTAAAGATGAGGACATAAAAGACTACCTTGTGTATCTTTCAGAAGAGAAAGGATCAGCAATATCTACCCTGAACCAGGCCATTAATGCTTTGAAATTTTATTATGGCACTGTCCTCAAGAAGAAATTTGTCTATGAAGTCAAAAGACCCCGTAAAGACAAAAAACTTCCAACAGTTTTAAGCAAAGAAGAAGTTGGTAAAATCCTTTCATCGGTTGATAATGTAAAGCACAAGGCAATCCTGATGCTCGTATATTCTGGGGGTAAAGAGAATGGAGGTACAAAGATGATAGATTTAGAATATTCATTGACGATTGAGGCGACCAAGGAGCCTGATTTTTTTGGATTCTATTCCCCTGACTTGCCAGGTTTTTCAGGCATCGGGCATTCCGTTGAGGATTGCCTTTATAAAGCGAAATGGGGGATGATTGAACATGTAAATCTATTAAGAGAACAAGGGTTGCCTATTCCACCCAAAAATGTAAATCCCAAAATTATTATCCAAAAAGAGGAGTCATTAAAGGCTGCTTAAAAAATGGTCATACATCCGCTAACACAGGCCAAAAGACTATCATCCAAATGTTATGGACTTCATTTGGCCTGCAGCCGTTAGGCGACATGCCAATGACCTATGGAGGTGGAGGTAAAAAATGGATAAACAGGAAAAATTAAAGGAGTTAAAAGCGAAACTCGAAGAATTAAAGAGCAGGGACCCTTCTCACTGCTCCGGGACGGAAGGGTTTGTCGGGCATACCGGACATTCGATGTCTCCGGAGCTCTTCAAACAGATAGAGACGCTTGAGGATGAGATTAAATTGTTAGAAAGAGGATTGTAATTTATATCAAACCTAACCTCAGCGAATGTCGCCTCTCAATAAAAATTCTTACCTGCTGGTAGCGGGGCCCCGAATTTTCCACTTTGCCTTACGCTCTGATTCTCTGCATCATCTTACATGCTCTCCATGACCAAAACATGCCCTTAAGGAGAGGTGTGGTTTAAAAAGAGATGGGTTATAATTCATTATCCCATTCCAGTTCATAAGGGTATTTAGTGGGTCATCAGTAAAATATTAAGCCCCCTCAGAGGAGGCTCTTTTGATCTCGGAGATTACGCAATGGATTTTAGAGCTGATGAGGGCCCATGGCCAGCTCTCGGTCTTCATCGGCGTGATGATCGAGCAGGTCATTGTCCCGATCCCTTCCCCAATGATCATCATGGGCGCAGGAGCCATCCTCATCTCCCCTGAGCTTTCCATCCTGAATGCCTTTCTTCAAATTCTATGGCTCATCGTCCTTCCCGGCACGATCGCTTCGACCTTAGGTTCCTATATCGGATATACCATCAGTTATTATGGGGGAAAGGCTTTGGTGATTCGTTTTCAGCGTTTTTTAGATGTGGATTGGAATCAGATAGAAAGATTGGAGAAGCAATTTCAGGGAAAGAAAGAGGCATGGAGCCTCTTTCTTGCACGCGCCATTCCTGTCTTTCCCATCTCTCTGGTCTCCATCTTTTCCGGCCTCTTCCGTATTCCCATCAGGCCCTTTACCCTCTATACCTTTTTAGGTTCGATCTTTCGGTGTCTTTTTCTCGGTTTTGTGGGCTGGTGGGCCGGCGCAACTTATGAAAAGGTAGCCGGTCATTTGGATTCATTGGAAACGATTGTCTCGATTCTCATGCTGATCGCCATGGGGTCTATCCTCGGATACCTCTACTATAAATTCAGAAGGCAGGGCTGAACCAAGGTTGATGGTTTCGTAAAAGTCTGAAAAGCCCATTATCAGTCATTCCTGCGCAAGTCCCGCTCTTAGCGGGATATTTTTAAGTACTTATAATCCTCTGGATTCCCCTGCCTACCGGCAGGCAGGCGTTTTCACGGGAATGACGACTTTTTACGATTTCACCAAGTTTAATTAAACGCGAATTTTGAATCATGGGGAATCCAAATGAAAAGGAGACTTGAGAATGAAGGTAACAGTGGATGAAGAGACCTGTATCGGTTGTGAGGTCTGCGTCGATACCTGTCCTGAAGTCTTTGAGATGGTGGACGATAAAGCTCGCGCCAAAGCAAATGAGGTTCCAAAGGATGTGGCTGAATCCTGCCGTGAGGCTGCGGAGAACTGTCCGGTAGAGGCCATTCAAATAGAAGATTAGCCCCCACCTAAAAAAAAAAGGGCATCCCGCCGCATATGCAGGATGCCCCTCATCCATTGTCAATCAAAATATTCTTTGATCTCCCTATAGCGACCGGGATCCCGTAATCGCTCAAGGGCTTTGGCTTCGATCTGCCTGATCCTCTCACGGCTGAGACCAAATTGCCTCCCAATCTCTTCGAGGGTGCATTCGCCGTCTTCTCCAATTCCGAAACGAAGCCTCAGAATCTTCTCCTCTCTCGGTGAAAGCCCGGACAAGAGCTTGCCGATCTGGTGGACCAGATCCTTCTCCAGGAGAGAATCAGAAGGAGAAAGGCTTTTTTCATCGGGAATGAGGTCTTCGAGCGTGCTGTCCTCTTCACCGATGGGCATATCGAGGGAGATCGGTTCCTCGATGAGGTTGAGAATCTTTTCCACATCATTGAGCGGAATGCCACTGTCTTTTGACAGCTCCTGGGAAGTGGGTTCCCGGCCCAGCCTCTTCACCTGATCTTTAAAGGATTTCATCATCTTTCCTTTGATCTCAAAGAGGTAGTTCGGGATACGTATCGTTCTCGATTTCTCCGCAAAGGCCCTCAGAATGGCTGCCCTAATCCACCAGGAGGCATAAGTGCTGAATTTATACCCCTTCGTATAATCGAATTTGGCCATGGCCTGCATGAGGCCAAGGTTTCCTTCCTGGATGAGGTCGAGGAAAGAGAGGCCCCGGTTGGCATACCGTTTTGCGATGCTGACCACCAGACGGAGGTTTGCCTGGATCAGCGCATTCTTCGCCTGCTGGGTATCGAGAATGGCTCGCTGATGCCGGGTTAACATTTCCTTATACTTTCGACTCTTCTCCCTTTTTTCGGAAAGAGTGAATTTCAATTTTTTCCCGTTCTTCGTTTTAGCCTTCTGGCTCTGCCGGGAATGTCCGTTAACCCGTTTCTTTCCGTTCCTTGAGACAGAAGGCAAAGAAAGCTGTGCCTTTAAACGATTGGTCTTAATCTCAAGGTCTTTTACTTGCTCCTCCCCTTCCTTAATCCTCTTAGCCAGGTCCACCTCTTGTTCAGGCGTCAGAAGAGAGATCCTTTCAAGGCTTTTCAGATATTCGAGGGTGATATCATGGGGGAAAAAGTAAGGTTCGTCCTGGAGGCCCTGTTCGGATTGCACCTCCTCCTGTTCCTCAACAGCGGCCTCTTCTCCCGCCTGGAGTTCAAACTCCTCAAGAGTCGCCTCATCCAATTCGCCCGCACTGTAATTGGGGGAATCAGTGGAAGATATGGAGGATGCTGTCTCATCGACAACGGATGGGGACGATGTCTCTTCGGTTGCGAGTCGCACCGACAGGGTTGGCTCTTCTCTCTTTTTCCCATTTGTTCTGCCCTGTTTCACTTCAATCAAACTCCTTTCTTTTATAATAAAAAACCCCTTCCAATCTTCAATTAAATGGAAAGGGCGAACCACCCGCCTAATTTTCTTTGAATTTATAAGGTATTATGCTATTTAATGGCTTCCCTCATATCATCATCACCCTGTCCGGGTCATTCGTCCTTTTGTTTTTAATATATTCAAATCTTCCCCATTTGTCAAGCATTATTTATATATAAATTTATCCAATTATATCAATGCGTTACGTATTGATGACGGCAATCCACTAATTTCAGATAGGATTTGTTACGAAATTTTCTATTAAAAAGAAGGAAAGGGTGTGGGAAATCGGACCGATTTTGATTATCCGTGATTATCCCAAGGATTGACTTTGAGAAGGCCTTCTTTTATATAAAGCTGAAACTAAAATAGAAAAAGTTTTGAATTTCTCCTTTTAAAACCCAAACGAAAGGGTTAGCGACAAAGAGGCGGATTTTAGATGGGATATATTGATCTTCATCTCCATACCACTGCCTCGGACGGGGTTAAGAGCCCTTCTGAGATAGTGAGATACGCAAAATCCAAAGGGCTTCAAGCCATTTCCATAACCGATCACGATACGATCGGGGGGCTGGAGGAGGGTTTGGCAGAAGGGGATAGAATCGGATTTGAAGTGATACCGGGCATTGAGATCAGTGCGGTCCATTCACCCGGTTCCATGCATCTCCTTGGTTATTTTATCGACATTCACCATCCCCCTCTAAGCGAAAGGTTGAAGTATCTCCAGAGAGCAAGAGAAGAGAGAAATCCCAGAATGGTGGAAAAGCTCAATCGACTGGGGGTTAACATTACCTATGAGGAGGTGGTCAGAGCTTCCGGGGGAGGACAGGTGGGACGACCCCATTTCGCCCAGGTTCTTATTGAAAAAGGATATGTCCAAAGTTTTCAAGAGGCTTTTAACCGGTATTTGAAGAAGGGGGCTTCGGCCTATGTTGACAAACTCAGATTTACACCGGGAGAAGCCATTCATTTTATCAATGAAGCCGGTGGGGTGGCTGTGCTTGGTCATCCTAACACCCTTGGTTTGAATGGATCCTTAGAGATGGAAAACCTCATCCTAAGCCTTCTCAAAGAAGGCCTGAAGGGAATAGAGGTCTATTATCCGGAACATTCTTCCTCAGAAATCGCTAAGTATAAGGCTCTGGCTGAAAAACATGGTCTCATCCTGACCGGAGGGACGGACTACCACGGAATTGAGAAAGAGAGTTTGGATGTCGGAGTGGGAAGAGGGGAGATGAAGCTTCCCTATTCGATGGTAGAGGCCCTCAAAGCGGTCAGGAATCAATCTTTCCAATCATATTGATTGGGGACAAATGGAATTAGGGAGAGGGAAGTGGTTGTCCTTTTATTAACGATTACTGCTCTATTATGGGGTGCGACACCCATCCTTGAAAAGATGGGCTTGGCCAGAGTCGACCCTCTGGTAGGCGTTACCATTCGAAGCACCATTGTCACAGCAGGTCTTTTAATAATCATTTTTATTTTGGGGAAAGGCAGAGCCTTGATATCACTGGACGGAAAGAGCATCCTGCTCTTCGGCGCAAGCGGCATGATGGCGGGTCTTCTCGGGATGTGGACTTACTATATGGCGCTGAAAATGGAAGCCACTTCCAAAATTGTTCCCATTGCCGCCTGTTATCCGCTGGTCACTGCACTTCTCAGTATTCTGATCCTCAACGAAGGATTGAGTGTTTCGAGAGTGATCGGCACGGCCTTAATTGTGTCAGGCATCTGGCTGGTCAAGTAAACCCCCTTAGAAATCCTATCGGGGCATTAAATCCGGCCGGAATTATTATGAAATGTATAACTCCGTTGCAGCCGCCGGCCCAGAGGGAGAAGCGGGGCATTATTTCTAACGGGGTGAAGATAGAGAGTGGAAGGTGGAAAGTGGTAGGTGGTATCAGAAAAGGAAAAACCACACCCGACTTGTCACTCTCCACATTCTAAAAACGGAGGGAAGCTAACAATGAAGAAGAGAGGTAAAACGAATCGGTTGAAGGCGGCTTTGAAGAGAAAGAATGTGAGAAGTTCGTTGAGAAAATCGAAAGGTGAGCGGAAGTTTCCCACCTGATCCCTTGGCTCCTCACCCGCCAATCCTATTTTAACGTGACAAAGTTTACATACCCCAGCCTTATCTTTTCCGGCTCCAATGGGAAAATCTTCGACCATCCCCACCTGAAATTGGCCGGCCGATCCGGAGATCGATTGATCGTTCCAGACCCCTCGGAACTGGTTCCCCTCCCCGGAGGAAGCCAGCTTTTCACCCTTCCGGGGAGAAAACCTGTTGGATGGGATGAGGAGAGGGGGGCTTTCACCTTATCAGAGAAGATGAGGATCGGAAAGAAAGAAATTGAATGCACCGCTGTTGCCGCTTTCCTTCCACCCGGGCATATCCGCACACTCCTTCCAGCCTCTCAGATGAGAACAGGATCTCCTACGCTTCCTCTGTGGGCATACAGCAGTGTGGGTTGGAAAGGCGGGAAATTCTGGGCTCCGGGCCTGTTCATCGATCCCAATCCGCACTGGGATCCCAAATATTTCGGGAATGATCTGCTTTTAAAGAAAAAGGTGGCGCTCTCTCTGAAGAAAGAGTCAGGGAACCGGCTCCTTCAACAGCTTGCCCGGTGCGCCCTGGAGTATCATTGCTTTGCGGCGAAGAATGTCTTCTTGCGGAGATGGGAATGTCCTTTACCCACCTCTCCGTCTTGTAATGCGGCCTGCATAGGGTGTATTTCACTTCAACCCTCAGAATGCTGTCCAGCCTCGATGGAGAGAATTGGCTTTGTGCCGACTCCCGAAGAGGTTGTGGGAGTCGCGCTGTCCCACCTGAAAGAGGCAGAGGATGCGATTGTCAGCTTCGGTCAGGGTTGCGAAGGAGAGCCATTGATGCAGTGGCGAATTCTGGAAAGATCGATTCGTGAACTTCGGATTAGAACGGACAGAGGAACAATTAACCTCAACACCAATGGAAGTTTTCCGGATCGAGTGAGAAAACTTTGCGATGCGGGACTCGATAGTATCCGCGTGACCCTCAACAGCCCTCATCCAAAATATTACAACCGCTACTACAAGCCGAAGGGTTATACTTTTGGAAAAATAGTGGATTCCCTGCTCATAGCAAAAGAGAGAGGAATCTATGCTTCGATTAACCTTCTTGTCTTTCCGGGGTTTACAGATAGAGAGACTGAGATAGAAGGGCTGATTGGATTAGTCAAAAAGACGAATCTCGATCTCATCCAGATGCGGAATCTGAACATTGATCCGGATCTCTATCTTCACGCAATGGGAAAAGGGGAGGGAGTAGGGCTTTCTAAGATGATTGAAATCCTCAAAAAAGAATTTACCTCTCTCCAATTGGGTTATTTCAACCGAACCAAGGAAAAATTTTATCCCCATGGATAATCACCAATTCAAAGCCGGAGCAAAGGCTGCCCTTCCTATTGTCCTGGGATACCTTCCGGTAGGGATGGCCTTCGGCGTTTTAGCACGGAACGCAGGGCTCACCACATGGGAAGCGGGCTCGATGAGCCTCCTTGTCTATGCAGGTGCGAGTCAGTTCATTGCCGTAGAGATGATCTCAAAAGGAATGATCTGGTTTCCAATTGTCCTTGCAACTTTTTTTATTAATCTCCGCCACCTCCTCATGAGTTCGACCCTTTCACTCTATTTCAGCAGGCATTCGCTTCGAACCCTTGGCCTCCTGTCTGCTCAACTGACCGATGAATCCTTTGCTGTGGCGATGTCGAATACCTCGAAGATTGAGAACCGGCCCGGATATCTTTTCGGGCTTCAAATCATTTCTCATTTCGCATGGATAACCGGTTCGGTGGGAGGAGCCCTATTGGGTGGACTGATCAATCACAAATCGTACGGCATTCCTTTTGCTCTGCCTGCCCTTTTTATCTGCCTCCTTCTCATCCAGATCAGGAAGGTTCATCATTTTTATATCATGGTGGTAGCCGGGATATTCTCTCTCTTTTTTAAATGGGCATTGCCTGGAAACTGGTATATCATCCTGACCGCCCTTCTCGCTTCGGGAATAGGGATATTGATAAATTCCAAAGTTCAAAGTTCAAAGCCCAAAATCCCCCTTAACACACCCTCTCCCCTTTGAGGCTGTGTCGTAATATGAAAAAACCCCATTTTTGAAAAGGGGGAGAGGCGGTCGGGTGGAAAAGGTTTAGGGCGGTTACCTTTAGCCGTTCGGATTCAGGCGTGCCAAGCATATGAAAACATTTGATTTTATACAAGTGACAATTTCCCGTCATCTAAAAGACCCGCATCCTAAAGCTTTGGAACCTGACTGCCTCTTCCCCTTTGCTCGCGATTGCGACACAGTCTCTTTGGGGAGAGGGGAAGGGTGAGGGGAGTAGCGATATTGGATTAAAGAGGAAGCAATGAGACCCGATATATTCTGCCTCATTTTGGGAATGGCGCTGGTCACCTTCATTCCCCGATTCCTTCCGATGGCTCTGCTTAGCCGTTGGGTGATTCCGGAAAGGGTTAAAAGGGGATTGGACTATTTCCCCATCTCCATTTTAAGCGCCATTGTCTTTCCCATCCTTTTCTTTAACGGGGAAGGAAGAATGGAAATTCAGCCTCATTACGTTCTTTCCGCCATCCCTGTTTTTATCTTTGCCTGGAAAGTGAAGAGCCTCTGGGGATCGGTCATCCTGGGAATGGCAGTTTATTGGGGATTGGGGTTTGTGTTATAAGACGCAAAGAGCAGAGCGCAGAGCGCATAGAGCAAAATATTTTTAATGGAGTTTAACGCTATACCCTATGCGCTTAGGGCTTTTCAGCAATCAAACTGGCCACTGCTTTTCTTCTTCCCCCCTCTTTAAAAATTCCTTCACGATAGTAGAGAACATGGAAGTCTTTAAACAAACGGAGCAGTTCGTTCGGTTTTAAGAAGTATTTTGGGTCTTTGGGGCCTTCGGTGCCGATGTTTCTCTGTTCGAGGATATAGGTTTCGAAGATGACCCTGCCCCCTTTCCTTAACCCCTTTTTGATCTGGGAGATGAGACTTCGCCTGAGAAAATAGAAATTGGCAATGAGATCATATTTCTCTTTTTCAATTTGATATGTGTTAAGGTCGGCTAAAAGGGCATGGATTTTTACTCCAAACTCTCCAGCCAATTTTTGAGCCTTCTTTAAGCCGACCCCGGAGATATCCACAGCATCCACATCGAAACCCTGCCGGGCCAGAAAGATCGCATTTCTTCCTTCGCCTGAGGCAATATCGAGGATTTTTCCTTTTTGGAGAAGGTGGATATGCTTTTTCAAAAAAGGGCTAGGTCCCTTGCCAAAGGCAAACCCCTTTCCCTTGAATCTTTCATCCCATCTTTTCTGATCTAATTTTATTTTCTTTCCCTCTTCAATCCACATTATCATTTGAATTTTGATCAGTCAAATCTAACCACAATTTAAGATTACTGGTTATTTTTATACCTATGGGTCAAATAATAAATAATAAATGAGTTCATTGAAATTATTATAGATTGACAAATTTATTTCTACCCCCTGCTCATGTTTGCCAATTTTTAAACGAAAAATCATTTTGCGGAAGCAAACGACTGCCGGCTTCAGCCGGTAGTCGTTTGCTTTATTCCAATGAAGGAAAGTTGCCGACCGGTTTGGGCTTCTTTTCGGTAAGAAAAGAAAAGATCGTTTTGGCAACGGGTGCAAAGGTCAACGGCAAAGATCTGGTCTTGCTTAATTCCTTCTTTCTCGATCTGGTCCAGGTTAATCCTTGACAAATCCACCATCCATTTCCCCGTTCCCTTCGAGGTTGAAAAAGGTTCCCACTCCGAGAGAAAGACTTTCTCATCAATCTCGTAACAGCAAGGACCAATAGATGGTCCCATTCCAACGATCAGATCTTGCGGAGAAGAAGCAAAGTCCTTTTTCAACCTCCGGATGACCTTGGCAGTGATGTTCATGGCCGTGCCCTGCCTTCCAGCATGAATGACAGCAAAGACTCGTTTTTTATGATCCACCACAAAAATCGGAATGCAATCCGCTGTGAGGATACCGGAGAATAGGTTTGGGATATTCGTGATCAGGGCATCGTACTCTAAAAGCGAAGGGAGGTCGGGAAAAGCGTCTTTAAGAAGAAGGATGCGGTCCTGATGAATCTGATTGAGGAGGATCAGGCGGCTCGGTTCAAAGCCAAATGTTTCTGCAATCTTTGCTCTATTTCGAAAGACGTTTTCATCTTGATCTCCATTGGCATCTCCCACATTCAGAGAATCGTATGGAGGAGAACTGACTCCTCCCCGCCGGGTGAGAAATCCATGCCGGAGCCATCCCAGTTTTGCCATCTCAGGAATTTCGAAATAGGGAAGGCCGTTTTTCATTTTTAAGACAGACCGATTCATCGTTTTCTTTTGGGTTGGATCCATCTTATTGTCTCACTCGGGGAGAAAGACCCTTGCCTTCAGGCGAAGACTTTAGTATGCACACTGTGTGCAGGTTTTTCGGGTCTTCCCTCGCGAGAATTTCTGTGCTGATCAGTCGGTAGAGAATCCACCCGCTTGTAGCTGGTGGTAGTTCAATTCAATGATCGTAAATATTGGAGCACTTCCTCCATATCTTTTGGAAGGGGTGCAACCCATTCTACTTTATCTCCGGTTCGGGGGTGATCGAACCCTAATCGATGGGCGTGAAGAGCCTGACGGTTCATTTTTTTCACACATTCGCTTAACATAGAGTCCTGTATTGCTCCAGGCTTTCCTTTTCTTCCATAGAGAGGATCTCCGAAGATGGGATGGCCCAGAGAGAAGAGGTGAACGCGGATCTGGTGAGTTCGACCGGTCTGGGGATGGATTTCCAGAAAAGTGAAAGCGCCAAATCTCTCAAGAACTTTCCACAGGGTAAAAGCGGCCCTCCCTCTGGTCGTCCTGATGGACATCTTTTTTCTCTGATCGGGATGCCTTCCGATGGGAGCATCGATCAGGCCTTCATTCTGTTTAATGTTTCCGTAGGCAATCGCCAGATAGACCTTCTCCACTCTCCGGTTTTTAAATTGCCTGGTCAGTTGATGATAGGCCTCGTTATCCTTGGCAACGACCATTACTCCCGAGGTTTCCTTGTCGAGACGGTGAACGATTCCAGGCCTCAAGGTACCATTGATCCCTGAGAGGTCTTTGCAGTGATGGAGGAGGGCATTGACCAGAGTGCCTGAAGGATTTCCGGGAGCGGGATGAACAACCATCCCCGATGGCTTATCGATGACGATGATTGAAGGGTCTTCGTAAAGGATGGCAAGGGGAATAGCTTCGGGGGTTAAGGAGAGGGGTTGAGGTTCGGGCAGGGTTCCAGAAACCATATCCCCGGATTTTAACCGGGCGCTGGGTTTGGTTTTTTGGTTATTGAGAAGGATCGAGCCTTCTTCGATCAACTTTTTTGCCTGAGACCGGGAGAGGTGGAGGTCGGTTTCAGAGAGGAACAGATCAAGGCGTTTTCCTTGATCCTTTTTCGTTACCTGAATCAAGAAAGATATCCCTTTTTTATCTGTGTTTGGATATTGGAGATTGGAACTTATTTGGAATTTATGATTTAGGATTTGGGATTTAGAACCGATCATTTCTCGTTCGTCTGGCTTAACGCTTTCTCAATCCCTGAGACCAGAAGGGGGATCTCTTCGTCAAAGACCGTTCTCATATCAAGGATCAATTCATCCTTACTGATTCGGGAAATGATGGGAGGGTCAGCTTTCCTCAAACCTTGTTCAAGGCTGTTAACGGAACGGTCAGACGATTTAAGGGAAAGAACGATCGTCGGAAGTTCCTGAAGCGGGAGGGATCCCCCGCCCACCCGGGAAACATCTTCTTTCAGAGTGAATTGAACTCCCTTTTTGACCTTTTCCTGGAGGTGTTTTAAGAGGCGTCTGCCCCTTCTCTTCAACTTCCTCATGTCCAATCCTAACATTCGAAGAGTTGGGATTTCCTCCATCGCCCGCTTCTCTTCGAGATAGAGAAGAAGTGTTGCTTCAAGGGCAGCCAGGGTAAGCTTATCGATGCGTAATGCCCGCATCAGGGGATTGACCTTGATCGAGTCAAGAATGTCCTTCTTTCCGAGGATGATCCCCGCCTGAGGGCCGCCCAGAAGTTTATCGCCGCTAACGGTGACCACATCCACCCCGGTCTCGATGGCCTCCTGAACCATGGGTTCTTTTTCCATTCCATATTGAGTGAGGTCAATGAAGCACCCGCTTCCGAGGTCTTCCATCACAAGGAGATGTTGCTCCCTTCCCATCTGGACCAGTTCGGCAAGGGAGACCTCCGAGGTGAAGCCCATTACCCTGAAATTGCTGGTATGGACCTTCAGGAGCAGAGCGGTTTGGGGACCGATTGCCCGCTGATAGTCTTTGAGATGGGTCCGGTTTGTCGTTCCGACTTCTTTGAGAAGGGCTCCGCTTCGTTTCATCACATCAGGGATCCGAAAGGCTCCTCCGATCTCCACCAGCTCTCCCCTCGAAATGACCACTTCTCTTCCCTCTGACAGGGTATTGAGACAGAGCAGGACCGCTCCGGCATTATTATTGACAACCAGGGCTGATTCTGCGCCCGAGAGCCGGCAGAGGATCTCCTCCGCATGGGAGTACCGATCCCCGCGCTCACCGAGGGCGAGATCGTATTCGAGATTGGAATAGGCTTTTGCCACTTCGACGATCTGTTTCAGTGCGAGGGGGTGAAGAGGGGCTCTTCCCAGATTGGTATGGATCACGATTCCTGTGGCATTGATGACCCGGCGAAGTCGGGGTCTAACCTGAGAGTCAATCTCTTTCTGAAAGAGGGGAAATATGTTTTCGAAAGAGAGGAGAGTTTCTTCAGAACCGGAGAGGTTGTCTCGGCTCAGGATCTCTTCGCGCAATCGTCCCAAACCTTTCCGGATGGCCTCTACGACCACGGCTCGGGGATGAATTCTTAAGAGATCGAGGATCTCCTCTCTGGAGAGGATTTCATCCACGCTCGGTATCTTACGAAGAACCTGCTGGCGAAGGGTCGGAGGCATATGACTCCTCATTGAAAATTATAAATTTCAAAATGAAAAATGTAAAATTAAAACAATGCTTTAAAAATTTGCAATTTTCAATTTACATTTTGCAATGACGTTTTGCCATGTCCATCTATGGCAAAACGGTTGTCTTTCTCCTCGCAATCAGTGTTTTGATAATCTTAAAAAAGTTCATCCGGATGAATCGGGTGGGCCACTCCAGTTCTCTCTTTTCGCAGACCGTGGACATGCTGTAGTTCTGAAGGGACTGGGGTCTGTTCAGCATGGACTCCAGCGAAGCCTCCCTCTCTTTGGGATCCGGCAGGGCCATGATCCGATCGATCTCTTCCATCATGCGGAGCGCCCTATCGATCCTTAACTCAACCGATGCGGCTGTTTTTCGATCGATCAGACCAAACTCAGCCTTCAGACGATTGAGCCTCTTACCGGACTCGTAAGTGCTTGCCACGATCTCATTGCGATCCATCCATTCGGTTTCGTAGTTGAGGATATATTTCCAGCTCGGTGTCGTCAAGGCCTGACGGTGCTCCTCCGCGGTCCGGTAGAGGAGACGATATCCAAACTTTTCCGGTTCTTCGAATACCGTGCTTCCTGGATCGAGAAAAGGGGCGAGGGGGGAGATGAAGGGGACGAGTTTGTCATAGGGCTGGAATCGCTCAAGCAGAAGACGGCAGTAATCGACGGTTCCCATGACCGATTGGTAGGTCTGTTTAGGAAGGCCAATCATAAAGAAGAGATCGATCCGTTTGCAGCCGAGTTCGATCGCATCGGCGATCATTTTCTCCATGGAGAGATTGGCATAAGGTCTGCCAAAGGCCTTTCGGACCTCTTCATCATGCGATTCCGGAGAGATTTCAATGTTAAAATATTTTATTGATTCGGCAATCCTCTCCAGTTGATTCCTTGATGGGGGGATAAAAAATTCAAAGGCGATGTGATTGTCGATCGGTTTTTTCTTCATCTCCCGAAGAAAGGTGGCGCCATACTCTTCTCCGGGTTGAAAGATGTCACCGATGATCATGATGGGGGCGTTGAGGTGGTCCGAGATATTGAAGATGTCCTGGGCTAACAGCACGGGATCCCGGTAGGCCGGCTTCGTGCGGTTAGCCATTGACCGAAACGTTCGGGCTGAGCCCCCGCAGGTTTTGCAGTGGTAGATACAACCACGGCAGGTGAAGACAGCGGTGACGGGATAGGAATACCAGTCGATAAAGGGCTGGTAGCCAACAGGGTCGGCATACCTGACCACCTTCTTCATAATATGGCGATAATCGATCGTGATATCATTGAGGTCTTCCGGCACATAGGTGATGGGGTTGGCACGGATACCGTTTCCTCCATCCCGGTGGGTGAGGTTGGGGATGCTCTTAAATTCTTTTTTCCCTTTAAGCGTTTTTAATAACTGGACCAGGGGTTTTTCCGTGGAGTCTCCCCTCATTACAAAATCGACGAAGGGATACTGGCGAAGGATCTCTTCATGATAATAGGTGGCAGAGAGTCCGCCCAGGATGACAGGCGTATCAGGATGGAACCGTTTGATCATCTCAGCCAGGGCCAGCGCTCCGTGGACATGGGCCATCCAGTGGAGATCGATGCCAAAGGCAAGGGGTTTGTTCTTGCGGATGAGCTTCTCCACATCGAACCGATCATCTTTGATCATCTTCAAGGCAACATTGATGATTCTGACCTTCAAACCATGACGTTCGAGATATTCCGAAAGACTGGCAAAACCGATGGGATACATCTCAAAGACAGGGGTGGAAGGCACCACATCGCTGATGGGGCCGTATATTCCAGGTCTCTTTCTGAAATCGTAATAAGTGGGTGGATGAAGAAGGATTAAGTCTGCAGTTGCCATTTTCACTTCTGTGGGGCTCCGCTTTTGGGACGGGGGGCTTCTTGTCTCGGGGGAGCGGGTTTTTCCGGTTCCGGATATTTTGAGCGAAACGCCTCCACCATCCTTCCAATCTCAGGATGGTCTTTGATCTGCTCGCCAAGGGCGATGAGGTTGTGAATGAATTCATTCCTGCCCTGGAGTTGTTTGAGGATCTGTTCAGCCTCCCCTTTGATTTTCATCCTCAGGGCCTTCGGTTTTTCAGCATCCTGGGCGTTTAAGGAGGCGATGAGGTCTCTCAGGTTCTGGATGAATTCCTCCGGAAGGCTCAGGTGATATTGACGGCCAAGATGGAAGATGCGTGAATAGAGCCCGAAGTTGTGTTGCAACCAGGCTTCAATCTCTGTGACATCGGAGAAAGCGACTCTCTCCTTGAATTGGTTCAAACTGTTTTCAAAGGTCCTCTTTTCTGAAGAGTTAAAAAAATGAGGTTCATTGCTGTGGAAGGCGAGATCAAGTCTCCCTCCGTATAATCCCTTCGGAGCCATCTGAACGATCATGGTGGTCTTGAGAACGGGGGGGTGGGGAAGGTTGACGCCTGTATGGCCGCCCACGATGAGATGAATTCCCGGCACGGTCTGGGCAAGCTCCACATCCTTTGGATAGCCAAGATGGCTGAGAAGGATGATCAGGTCGGTTCTGGGCTGGAGCTCTTTGACCATGGCTTGGGCAGTTTCAGTAGGAGAACGAAGCAAGAGTCCTTTTCTTCTGGGATCGTATGGGTTTGGAAAAGTATCGGGCCCCAGAAGACTAAATATTCCGATTCTCAGACCATCCATATTCTTTATGAGATACATCTGGAAGAGCGGTTTGCCCGATGATTCATCAATGACATTGGAAGAGAGGAAGGGGAAAGTTGCTCTCCCGGACATCTCTAATAGAAACTCCTTCCCCAGGCTTAAATCATCATCTCCGATAGCCAGAACATCGTAACCCATGAGATTGAGACTATCGATGATCAGTTTTGCCTTTTCCATTGCCATCTTAATCTCATTTTCAGGAACAGGGCCTGAATATTTCTTGAAGAGAAGGTCGCCTGTGTCTAAAATAAGCGCTTCCTTTTTCCCTCCCTCACGAACCTCCTTGATCCACGTGCCCCTTCTGGCCAGACCGCCAAAACGCATCTTAGGGTCTCAGGTGGGACAGGGATCGATCTCGCCATTGATACTATTGGTATAGAGAATCGTGAGGGTCTTTGGTTGCTTCTGGGCATAGGTCGGAAGCCCTCTCAAAATTAGAAGGAAAAAAACCCCTGAGATGAGTAATAAGGTAAAAATCTTTTTCATACGATTCGCCATTTACCAGCACTTTCGAATATTTATATCCTATTCATCCCCCGAAAACAAGAGTTACTTCATGGGTGTATTGCATAAACGTGCCTTTCGCCCTAAGATACCTCTCCCCATTGATAGACTGTGTCGCAATTATTAATTTGTCACCCTGAATTTATTTCAGGGTCTCGTAATTGATTGAATTCATTAGATCCTGAACCAAGTTCAGGATGACATTTTTATCGATTCGCCTATTGTGACACAGTCTCTGACGGGGGAGATCGCCGAGATTCCATAGCTTTAGCGACGAAGCGGTATGGGTGATAGTGAGTATCGCGGTAGCGTCAGCATTTATTGCCGACGTTGAATTGGAGCGAAGAATTGATTAACAGTTGGAGAAATTATCGATTGTTGGGCCAAGAAAACCAAAATGATAGAAATTTTCCCCATTGAATTTTGTCCAAAGTCAAGGCCCCTTTACTCTTCCCAGACGGAAATTGAACCTCAATAAGTGTTGACAGATTTACATGATTCTTTCTTTGTAATGTTTCGGATCTCTTTGAAGATGCGCCACCGCCGTGATTAGAATTTCCTCTTTTTCTATCACATAAAGAAGAGCATAGGGGAAACCTTTTAGTATGCAACGCCCCGTGTTCGCTGGCCTACTTTCGTCCATGCTTCTGGCATAATCCTAGCCAAACATATTTGAAATTTTATTGATTCCACCGGCAATCCATAAGATGATAAGTTGTGAACAAATCATTAAGGAGGATTGTCGATGGAATTGTTTAATAGACTTTTTTCCCGAATGCTGGTGTTTGTTTACCACTGTTTTGACCGAGTCTTCAGAAAAGGGACCCAACATCTGACAGCGGTACGCCTCCATTTCTTACCTATCACCAACCATTCCGCCTCCTTCGAGGCTCAGGCCCCCCTCAAAACCTTTGGCCTCCTACCCCATTCCCATCCCCTTGCTCAACTCCGTTATGACTTACGCAAAATGAAACCCCATGGCTTAATTCAACGAGACCCTCAACACGATTGCTATTGCCTCCCCGAAAAAGGGATTAAGACATCCCTCTTATTTCTTCTCTTTCATAAACGCATCCGTGGCCCCATGGCCAATTCTCTTTTCCAGTTCAGACCGTCTTTGAATGGTCATTCAAAATCCAAATTAGAAGCTGTGTTTCATAAAACGGATCAAGCTATTCAAGAAACCATTGATCTTTTGGCTGCATGAAAAGTGTTAGAGATAAATTCTCAGACCTTTATGTGTAAGAATCTCACGAAACCATACCAATCCGTCAATAAGATTTTCATTGAACGATGGTCTGCTTGTTATGGAGGGAGGCGGGACGAACGGCGATCAGGATTCCGGCGAGGATGAGAATTCCTCCGATGATCTTTAAGGAGGTCAATCCTTCTCCGAGGATGAAGAAGGCCAGGATCGTTGATCCTATCGGTTCACCCAAAATGGCAATAGCTACCATCGAGGCCGGAAGGTATTTTAGGGCCCAATTGAACGTGGTATGGCCGATCAACTGAGGGATGAGGGCAAGGAGAAAGAGATAGAGATAGGTGGAGGATGAGAACCCAAAGAAGGGTTTATGAGAGATGAAAGAGAGGATGATCAATACGATTGCTGCGGTTGAGTAGACAGGGAAGATGTAGGAGAGAAGGTCCTGTTCCTTTCTCATCTTTCTTCCCACCAACAGATATCCCGAGGCAGTGATGGCGCCGAGCAAGGCCAACCCATCTCCCATCAATGCCTCTTTCGATAAGGCCACATCTCCGAAACTGATCAGTCCGCATCCCAGGACCGACAGGATGATTCCTAAGATGAGATTGAATCTTAATGATTCTTTAAAGAAGAGCCAGGCTCCTAATCCCACAAAGAGGGGATTGGTGGAAACGAGAACGACCGAGCTTGCCACAGAGGTGAATTTCAGGGAGGCAATCCAGAAGGCGAAGTGTAGGGCAAGGAAGATGCCAGATAGAATTAACCATCGCAATTCGGATCCGTTCCATCCTTTCCAGACCCTTTGGTAACCGGCAAAGGAAACCAGAAGAAGAGAGGCCAGGGTCATCCGGTAAGCGGCGATGACCAATGCCGGCGCATCACAGAGCTTGATGAAGATGGAAGCCGTAGAGATCGCAAGGATGCCAATGGGAAGAAAGAGATAGAGGCGAATCATGCTGATTAACTTACCGCAAACTGTGGTTCACTTCAAGCTGAGATTTCTGTAGGCAAAGATTCGTTCTTGATCAATTGACAGGGAGTTAAAAAGTGGATAGGGTATAACTAAGGGATAGAAACCTAAAGGGGGGATTAAGATGGATATCTTCGAACTCATGAAGAAGGGTGGACATGAACAGGTCATCTTCAACTACGACAAAGAGACAGGAATGAGGGCGATCATCGCCATCCATGACACCACACTCGGCCATGCCTGTGGCGGAACGAGGATGGTTAATTATGCGTCGATGGAGGATGCCCTGAAGGATACGATGAGGCTTTCCAAGGCAATGACCTACAAATGCGCAGCGGCTGATGAGGATAAAGGGGGAGGGAAAGGGGTGATCTGGGGCGATCCAAAGAAAGATAAAACCGAAGCCTTTCTCCGAGCCTATGGGAGGTTCATCGAGATTTTGAAAGGACGTTTCGTCACAGGGGCTGCTGACCTCAATCTGAATGAGGCGGATGGTTCGATCATGGGAAAGGAGAGCCGCCATATTCTTGCCAGACCCAAAGAGGAGGGAAGTTCTGGAAATACGGGTGCTATTACCGCTTATGGTGTTTTTGTGGGATTGAAGGCATGTGCGAAATTCATCTGGGGGAGCGAGGACCTTCGCGGGAAGAAGATCGCCGTTCAGGGACTGGGATCAGTAGGAGAACCTTTGCTGGGTTATTTAAGGGAAGGGGGCATGGAGATCATTGCCACGGACATGAACGAAAAGACCCTTCAGGGCCTCCAGACGACCTATGGATACAAACCGGTCAAGTCCGAAGAAATCTATGAGGTGGATTGTGATATCTTCTCTCCCTGTGCAATTGGTGGTGTCCTGAATGACCGGACCATTCCAAAATTGAAGTGCAGAATCGTGGCAGGTTGTGCCAATAATCAGTTAGAAGACGAGAAACGGCACGGTCAGATGCTCCATGAGCGCGGGATTCTCTTTGCTCCGGATTACGTCATCAATGCCGGAGGTGTCATTCAGGCCATTGATGAAGAACAGGGTTATCATCTGGAGCGTGTAAAGATGAAAACCGAAAAAATTTATGATCGCCTCCTTCACATCTTTGAGACGGCCAAGAGAGAAGGGATTCTACCGTTAGAGGCTGCAAATCGCTATGCCGAATCTCGAATCCGGGAAATCCATAAGATGAGACGCCTTTATGTCCCGGAATAGCATAGGACAGAATACTGAGAGCATTGCGTGAAAGGTTTTAAGAAGAGGTTGTGATGCAGAGAGAAGTTCCCTTCCGGATAACCGATCGATATTGTGAGAAGTTTCCCAACCTCGCCTTTGGGATCGGGACGATCCAGGACTGCGCCTTTTTTGAAAAGAGCGAACCCTTCAAACTCTACAAGAGGGAAGTTCTCAGAAAGATGAGAAGGAGGGTGCATCTTGCCGAGGTCGAAAAGAGGATCGAACTCTACGATCAATTTTTCAAGGAATGGGGATATCCATGCCCCCTTCCTGACCACTTGAAGCGGACCGTTGAGATGGGGTTTCCCATCCATAATCTCTACATCGATATCCACATCATGGCAGAGATGAATCACGGTATTTTGATGGCCATTCAGGACCTGGACCGTTTTGAAGGGTCATGGAGGCTCGACCTTGCCGATGAGGGAGAAACCTTTCAGGCTGTTTCGGAAAGGATGATCCTCTGCAAGAAAGATGAGATCGTCCTTAGAGATGAGAAGGAAATCGTCTGTTCTCTCTTTCAGGGGCCTGATTTCAAAACCAGGATCGATCCGTCCAGCAGAAATATCGTCGTCTATGTCTTTACCGCCCCCGGAATTGGAGAGGAATATGTTTCAAATGGAATTCAATTGGCCCTCGAGATATTAGAAAAATTTGGGAGTGGGAAAGATTCGTGGTGGAAAGTGTTTCGCCCGTGAAAAAGGATTCAAGGGATCTCGGATACAAGGGTTCAAGTGAAATTATTAAGAAACAAACTGGAACCCTTGACCCCTCGAATCCTTGAACCCTATTGAGAGAAAGGAGCTAACAATGCCCATCGTTCAGATCAGCATGATTCAGGGAAGAACACCGGAGATGAAAGAAAAACTGATTAAGAAAGTGACGGATGCGATTGTCGAGGCGCTTCAGATTTCAGCCGATAAGGTCCGAATCACCCTCAACGAAGTCCCCAAAGAGAATATCGGCTACGGAGGCGTTCCGCTTTCAAAGTTGGATCTTTAAAAGAGCCAAAAGAACTATTTAATTTGAAATTTTAACATAACCTTACAGTTGATAAAAATTACATTCCTGCCCTTGGGGTCAGTATCTTTAAATGTTTAAAAAATCTTGTCGTTATAGTACAATGCTGATCTGTGGATGCTTTTGACGGTCTTTCTTAAATGGCAGATATTGAAAAACCCATAAAATTTTCTCGGCATGCCCTTGAGAACCTATTTGATAGAGGAGCATCCATAGAGGAAGCCGAACAGGCGATAAGAACGGGAGAGCGCCTTCCTGCCCAAAAAGGGAGGATAGCCTTTAGGAAAAGCTTCTGCCATCAAGCCATGTGGAAGGGTAAGTTTTATCAGGCCAAACAGGTCATGCCGATTGTCGTCGAGGAACCTGACAGGTTTGCGGTTGTAACGGTATATGTATTTTTTATTGGAGGTGTAAGATGAAAATCAAATATGATCCCGAGGTTGATGCGGCCTATTTATCCTTCAAAAAGGGCCCGACAGAAGTAACAACAATCCGAATCACCGAAGGCATTGCAATCGATTTAGGGCCAAGTGAAGAGATCGTGGGCATCGAGATACTGGATGCCTCTGAGCATTTTGGATTTAAAAAGGAAAAACCTGAAATAGAACTGGAAAACATTAAAGTGGCCGCCTCCATGTAAATTCAATGAGAATCAAGAGATGCCCCACTGAAAAGGCTCTGTCAAGTCTGAGGTAAAGTTGAATTTATTCTTCCCTCAGCATCCTTGAGACTTCGGCGGTGAGATGGCAGACGCGTTCAGCGATATCAATGGGAAGCGAAGCCGTGCCACAACTGGGGGTGAGGATCGCCCTCCTTAGGAGCGCCGGGTCGATTCCTTCTTTTGAAAGGATTTCAACCCCTTTCTTAAAACGCTTCACCAGACTCTGAGCATCCTCTTTTAGAATCTCTTCACCTGTTGGAACAATGCCCCAGGCCAGGATTCCCCCCCGCTCTAAAAAAGTTCTTAACTCCTTCGGATAGAGAGAGAGGTTCTCCAGATAACCGTACGCGTCGAAACTGAGAATATCAAGTTTCGTCGAAAGAAGCAGGCTCCAGTCGGTATTTCCGCAACAGTGGACCCCTGTTAATCCTTTAACGGCGCTGAAGCATTCATTGAGCGAGAGAATCACATCCTCTTTATTGAGACCTGAAAAAGCGGAACCAAAGGCGGAGAGGCCTGGTTCATCGAAGAAGATGATTGTCGGAATTCCGGGGAAAAGGTCATGGAATCTCTTCTCCAGCCACTTGGCCTTGAATGAGAGATGATGGACGAGTATCTCTCTTAAGGTGGGATCATAGAAGATCGGTCTCTTTTCCTGATCGGTTAAGGCAAGCCCGAAGGTGATGGGGCCTGTAATCTGACCCTTGATATATTTAATCCTTTTTCGAACTTCCTCATGGGAGAGGTCTTTAAGGAGGCTGAGACCCCTGGCGTAATCTTCGGATATATGAAAGGATTCAATATCTTCTTTCTCTATCGATTGATAGAATCTCTCTACTTCCTCCTCAAACCCCGAAGAGGTATCGACCCAGAGCCTCTGGTCCTTTTTATCCAGTTTCAGGGATGGGAAACCCTCGGAATACTGCGCTACCATCCCTTCAAGGAAAGAGCGTTTGGGCAACTGTGGCCAGAAAGGTATATGGGGAAAATCCCGGAGGATGAGAGAGATTGCCTCTCCCTCCTCCTTATGGGGAAAAGACCCGATTCCTGTAACGATGCAAGAATAATTGAATTCCATGAGGTTTTCATAAACCTTTTTTAAAAAAAAATCAATGGGATTTCATAGATACATTCCCCTCTTTGGGGGCGTAACTTATAGATTTTACTTAAAAAAGATGATTCTCAAATGACCCCGGACCTTTGGGCTTGAGACAACAAAGGGTTGACAAACCAGAATTCAATGATTATACATTTTGCGAAAAATTATCAGAAGGGAGGTCTATCTCTATGCAAATCAGGCCGCTTCATGACCGGCTCATCGTCAAAAGGCTGGAAGAGGAAGAAAAAACGAAGGGTGGGATCATTATTCCCGATTCAGCCAAAGAGAAACCGATCGAAGGTAAAGTTGTCGCTGTCGGAAAGGGAAGGGTTGGTAAGGACGGAAAAAATATTCCGATGGATGTGAAGAAAGGCGACAGGGTCCTCTTTGCTAAATATGCAGGCACAGAGGTGAAGATTGACGGAGAAGAACATCTGATGATGCGAGAGGACGAAATCCTTGCTGTCATCGAGAAGTGAGAAATGAGAAAGGAGGAGTCTCATGGCAAAAGAATTGAAGTTTGATCAGGAAGCAAGAAATTCGATTTTAGAAGGGGTCAATATTCTGGCCAATGTGGTTAAAGTGACATTGGGCCCCAGGGGCAGAAATGTGGTTCTGGAGAAGTCTTTTGGCTCTCCATTGGTCACAAAGGACGGAGTGACCGTGGCCAAGGAGATCGATCTCGAAGATCATTTTCAGAATATGGGCGCCAAGATGGTCAAAGAGGTGGCAAGCAAGACCTCTGATACGGCTGGGGATGGAACGACGACAGCAACCCTTTTAGCTCAGGCGATCTACCGTGAGGGCTATAAGGTGGTAACGGCTGGGACCAATCCCATGGATGTGAAGAGGGGGATTGATTATGCCGTAGGAGAGGTGGTCAAAGAGTTAAAGAAACTATCCAAGCCTGTCAAAGAGCAGAAGGAGATCGCCCAGGTCGGAACAATTTCAGCCAACAATGATAAGACCATTGGCGATATTATTGCCGAGGCGATGAATAAGGTTGGGAAAGAGGGGGTTATCACCGTGGAGGAGGCCAAAGCCATTGAGACCACCCTCGATATCGTGGAAGGGATGCAGTTCGATCGGGGCTATATCTCTCCCTATTTTGTGACCAATCCGGAAAAGATGGAAGCGGTTCTTGATGAACCCTACATTCTCCTTTTTGAGAAAAAGATCTCCAATATGAAGGAGGTCCTTCCCATTCTGGAGCAGATCGCAAAGACCGGCCGGCCACTGCTCATCATCGCAGAGGATATAGAGGGAGAGGCCCTTGCCACTCTGGTCGTTAACAAACTTCGAGGAACCTTGAAATGTGCGGCGATCAAGGCGCCTGGTTTCGGTGACAGAAGAAAGGCGATGTTAGAGGATATCGCTGTCCTGACAGGCGGAAACGCCATCATGGAGGATGTCGGAGTCAAGCTTGAAAAGATGAAGCTCGAAGATCTGGGCCGAGCCAAGAAGGTGGTCATCGATAAGGACAACTCCACGATTGTGGAGGGAGCGGGGTCTTCCTCGTCGATCGAAGGCCGGATCAAACAGATTCGCGTTCAAATCGAAGAGACCACCTCGGATTACGATCGGGAGAAACTTCAGGAACGGCTCGCCAAACTGGCAGGAGGCGTAGCCGTGATCAAGGTGGGAGCAGCGACGGAAACCGAGATGAAGGAGAAAAAGGCGCGGGTTGAGGACGCCCTGAATGCGACACGGGCCGCGGTGGAAGAAGGCATTGTTCCCGGCGGCGGGGTCGCCTATCTGAGGTGTCTGCCTGTTTTGAAAAAGGTCAAACTTGAGCCGGATCGCCAGACCGGCGTCGATATCGTTCAGAAGGCCCTTGAGGAGCCGATCCGGCAGATCGTTGAAAATGCCGGTCTGGAAGGCTCTGTGGTGACACAGAAGGTAAAAGAGGAAAAGGGAAATTTCGGGTTCGATGCCGACAAGGAAGAATATACCGATATGATTGAGGCCGGCATCATCGATCCGACGAAAGTGGTCCGCCTGGCCCTTCAGAATGCGGCCAGCGTGGCTTCGCTGTTGATCACCACAGAAGCGGTCATCGCGGAGAAACCCAAAAAAGAGCAAGCAGGTGGTCCACCCATGCCACCGGCTTATTAATTTGAAGAAAAAGAAGGGCGGGTTTCAGACCCGCTCTTCTTTTTCATGAGTGACGAGGGGTTTTAAATGACCAATGCCTCTCTTTTAACCTTGCCCGAAGATCCGAAAGAAGCCCGAAAGCTCTTCCAATCCCTTTCCCTTCAGAATCAATTGGAACTCGTTCTTCGCAGTCGCGGAAAAGAGCGGCTTCACCTCCTCTTTCTTTCCGAACATCCGGAAGAGTTGGTTCAATCCCTCCCCGAACAGGAAGTTTTCTTAACCGTCAAGGAAGTCGGCGAAAAGGATTGCCTTGAACTCATCTCCCTTACCACTCCGGAGCAGTTCCAATATCTCCTCGACATCGAGTTCTGGAAAAGGGATCAGATCGATCCGGAGAAGGTCCTTCACTGGGTCGAGATCCTTCTCGAGTCGGGCGAAAAGAAAGTGGTCGAATTTATCCGGACAACAGATTCTGAATTTGTCGCCCTCATTCTTAAAAAGTTTATCCGTGTCACCATGCTGGAGGGAGACCAGACCGAGGAGATGGACAGGCTCCCTCTCTCAACTCTGGACCAATACTATTTCATCGATTTTAAAGGGGTGAAGACGAAGGAGGTCCTTGAGCCTTTCTTGAAGACTTTCTATCGAGTCGATGGCGGAGGCTACCGGAGGCTGATGGAGGCGCTCATCTGCGAACTGGAATCAGAGCTTGAGGAAACAGGATATCGTTTGCGTAATGGCCGGTTGAATGATTACGGATTTCCCGATTTTGAGGAGGCATTGGAAATTTATCATTTTATCAACCCTGACATTCTCATGAAGAGAGAGGGACTCCGGGCAGCGGAGGCTCCGGAGGCGTTGAAGAAAGAAGGCGCCAGTTACTACCTCACCTTCCACAGCGAAGGCCCTTTTTTTTCCGCCATCCTCTCTAAGATGGATGATCCGGAGGAACTGGATCGAATAAGGCAATCGATCACGGCTCTCTGCAACAAAGCCATTGTGGCAGAGGCGATCGACCTCTCCAATATTTCCGGAATGGAGAGGGTGGTTAAGAAGGTCTATCATTATTTGAACCTCGGCCTTCAATACCTGAGCAGTGAAGAGGAAAAAAGAGCCATTGAAATCCTCCAGACTCTTCCCATCCAGAAAATATTTCAATGCGGTGTAAGTTTAACGCTTCTGTTAAGGAGAAGGGCCGAGACAATGTTGAAGGGGCCGTGGTTTGGAGGAGATCGGGAAACCCTCGTTCTTCTGGACCCTCCCCATTTTGAAAAAATCGAGGGTATTTTGAGGAAACGCCCCGCCCTTTATCGAGATGGGGTCTCGGAAGACTTTAAGAACCTTCGGGATTTAAAAGAGGCGGAGGTTTTTTTGGAATCTATCGAGTCGATTGTTAACTTTTTTGGAAAGGAATTGAATGTCCATCCCCCTAAGTTGAAGCAGAGGGATTGGAGCGGTTGCCATCCGGAGAAATGGGGGGAAATCACCCTCTCTACCCTCTTTCTCACCTCTTTGGCCAACCAAATTCTCAAAGGGACTTTTCAATTTGAACCCATTGAGCAGGCTCAAATGCAAGACCTTCTTTCACATCTTTTTGAAAGAGAGGATCAGGGGAAAAGGATGATCAGAACGGAGCTCCGAAATGAATTGAAAGAAAGGTTGTGTTCAATTGAAACCGACCCGCAGAGGCTGAAACATCTCGTTACCTTCCAAAATTTCTGTCTCGATCTCTTTGAGAAAGAATTTGGAAAGGTTCCTCCCGGAGAGGAGATCGATCCCCGATTTGTGAAAGGGCTCCTCATTCGCACCTGAAATATCTTCCTCTTTTCACTCTCGCTCATTTCACAAGTCAACCCTTCGACTCCCCAGCATAAATGCCAGGGCCCCAAGCAAAGCCGTGGGGCGAATGGGTCAATCGTATGAGCCTGAACTTTTCAAATTATTATATCTCAAATTATTATTTCTTTGTTGATTTAAGATTTATGTGATATATTAAAAAAATGAAGGTGGATAAGGTTTGTATCAAAAAACAGGCTTTTAAAAAAGGGGTGAGATTTATTGTTCTCTTCGGGTCTCAGGCCGCAGGGAATGGGCGTGACAATAGTGATTTCGATGTAGCGGTCCTGACCACAAAAGAAAAAGACCTCTCCACCCTTGAAAATTATAGCGAAATATTAGAATTTATTTCGGAAGCATTCGGTATCCCTGATTACAGAATAGACCTTACCAATCTGAATAAGGCCAATCCTTTCTTAAAATACGAAGTCGTTTCTTCGGGAAAATTGCTTTATGGAGATGAGGACGAATACGCTGATTTCAGGGCAGGTGCATTCAAAGACTATATCGACTCACAGCCTCTCTTCGATCTTGAAAAATATTTGATTAAGAAACGGCAGAGACTTCTGGGAGAATTTTTAGTCCACCACAAATGATCAGGGAAAATTTCGTATTGAGAAAAATAACGTTGATCCAGGATGAGCTGGTGAAACTGGCCGATCTGGCAAAGTATTCCCTGAAAGAGATTACCAGCGACTTTGTGAGGCAGGCAGCGTTGGAGCGATATCTGGAAAGAATCATCAACCGTGCTATTGATATTAACCAACATATGATTGCGGAAATAGCGACCAAAGAGACAAGCCCGCCGCTTGATTATAAAGAGACCTTTCTAAGGCTTGCTGACCTTGGTATCTATACGGCAGACTTCTCACAACGAATTGCTCGAAGCGTTGGGACGAGAAATATCCTGATTCACGAGTATGATGCTGTTGATTATGGCAGCATTTATTCTTCGATATCGGATTGTTTGAGGGATTATCACGAATATTGCAATTATATTCTAAAATTCCTGGAGCAATCCCGGGGCAGTCCCAAAAAAACCGTATTAAAAGTTTAGCTCAAACTTCTGCTCGATGACCTTTTTCCCCCATTGCATCCCTTCAGCTTGTTGGACGAGCTCAAAACCAAACTTCTCATAGAGGTGGCGGGCAGGATGAAGTCCTTCAAAGGTGTGGAGGTAGACCCGCTTGTAATCATTCTTTTTACAGAAGGAGATGGCTTGGTCCATAAGCCGATTTCCAAAACCACGGCCCTGTGTCTCCGGCGAGAGGATGAACCACCTGAGGTGGGCTCCTTCTGTTGTCGCCTTAATCCCATCGATAGCAATCCCGCCCTCAACCCGGTCGTTTTTGTAGAGGGTCCAGAGGCCATCCCGAGACTCCTCATATCGACTGAGAAACTCAGACATTTCCGTTGCCACTCTGGCCTCGAAGAAGAGCCCGAACCCCCAGTTCTGTTGGTAATAGGTTCCGTGGAGCTCCGCCATTCGTCCAATCGCCCCTGGGATATATCCTTTCAGGATCACCTCACCCATTTTGACCTTCCCGGAATTTAGCATAGGATAAGTGCGTTTTTGTGTCAACAAGGAAAGAGGTTTGGGGTGAAAGGATCAATGAGGACATACCTTTTTTAATTTGGAGTTCATGGACTCATCTCATCGCGATATAATGAGCATGCACACTCAAATTATCGAAAACTGAAAATTGAAAGAAATCCGTTCTCAGAAAATTAGCCATTGGATGGCTAAAAATTAACCGTAATACAGTTATATTGAACGGGGCGGAAAACTGGCAGCCATCGAAGTCAAAGGGTCGCACCGGATTGATGAGTCGGATATCACGAGGTTGAAACAATGTGCCGAAGATTTTAAAGGTAAGCTTCTCTTTTCCGTTATTCTTTACTCAGGAGCTGAGATCGTTCCCCTCGCCCCCACAATGGTCGCCATTCCATTTCTGTCTTTTTTGGAATTGAGATGTAGGCCTCCGTCCCTTACAAACCCGATCTAAGTAAACTACATTTCCTTCCCGAGAACTTCACCTAATGCTCATCTAAATATAGGCAGAAGAGTTGATGATTAATGGTTGAAATCGTGGATAACGAGTCTGTAGGAAAAGTTCTATTGACGAGTCAGAACGATATTTTTGGGGGTCACTTGACCCTTCCCAAGTATGAGATCGTTGATTGTAGCGCATTCTGTGAGGTTATTTTTTTCTACTTCTCACCCAAAAATCCACTTAAGACCTTTTTCTACAGATTCAACGATTTAGGTCAGCGGTGGCTGTAAGCCGTCCGCTGGAGTGAGAAGTTAGGCTTCTTTTCTTTACTCAATACATGATCTAATTAATGTATCTTTTTTTATTATAGCTCCTTTTTTGTCTGCAGTAATCTTTATCTCCACACAGCCATTATCCAGATTTGTGCTTTTTGGGTTTATACGATAAAAATTTACAATAAAGTTTCCATTTTCAAGACGTGATTGCGAATTGATACCGACTCGAACTTCGCGAATTCCATATTCTTCTCCTCTTGCAGAACGCTCAGCGCTGAGCGTTCTGCGGGAACGGCCTTTTCTTTTTGTTCCCGCCGAACGCCCTGCTTCACCGGGCGGAAAGGGCAGGCACCACTCAAACTTGAAATAAAACCACCGGATTTTCCCGCCCGCCCTTTGCGCTCCGGTGCAAGCAGGGCGTTAGAACAAATCAATGCTTCCACGTTCCTTCTCTCGTACGGTCTGCCTCTTCGATACCTATATGGTCACTTCACGTCTGTTTGAGAGTCTTGCTCAATATACCTCGCCATGTTCTCCAATTCTTCCTGAAATTCTTGTGACCACCTCGCTCGACTGCCAGAGAGCCTGCCAATAATATCACCAATGGCTTTATAGAACGGATTGAGCATATCAATGACAACTGTTTGTTTCGGCACGGTTCGATCATTCCCCTGGTTGACAAAATCATAATAGACATAGGTATTGCACTCCCCGGTCTTTTTATTCGTCTTTTTATCATAAATGATTGATGGGGTTGATTCATATTGAATGAGCACATCTTCTCTATCGTGTGTCACCACATATCGATGATGGACAATATCATCGTCGTCGCCTTCGATACACTCGATTTCTGCCCCTTCAATCAGACCATTCGCATTGACGATATTGAATTGGCTATGCATGCTCGTGAGTTTGGTATACATCTCAGGTTTCCGATATTTGACAAACAGATACACCTCATGAACAGGTTTCTTCACTTCGGTTGAGACTTCTATCAAATAGGAATTCGGGCGATTTCTTGGATTTGAAGTGTCATAAAAGCGTGATGACAACAGTACTCCGAACAATCCTACAACAAGACATCCCACAATCCCAATAAGGATGAATTTTATTTTTTTATGCATGTGTGCTCCTTCGTCTTTCAATGAGTTCAATCCGGTCTATTGATCGTGTTGTCGTGGGCGAAGTCTGTTGGTTTGTATTTACGGACATCGCCCACGCTCATCGTGTCATTTAGGCTGATGTTCTTCTCGCCGCCAAGGGCTTTTTTATTATGCTTGTTCATTCCATGTTCAACGATTATTGAACTGCAAGTTGTGATTTGTAAGAATCCTACATATTCAACCGCCTTTTGTCAATGAAAATTCAAGTATATGACGATCCTCTCTTATAAGGACCACCAAGCATATCGGATGGTTATTAAAATTAGGCATTTTCTGTGTTTGAATAATTTATTAAAAATGAAATGTTATATTGCGTGAAAAAAAATCCTAAAATCTATTATTATGGCCATTAATTATTGAGGATTAACACCTGAAATCTTGCATGGATAAGCTTCATACACTTTTGAGGATAACAGGAAGAAAGGGGTGGCCCTTCAAGATGAGAAGTAGATTTTTAATTTTTGGATGGTTTTCAAATTTGGACGCTACTCATTGGCGTTTGACACTATATTCATCATCTTCATTTCCTCCAGTTCCAGGGCGAGGAATTCCCAGAGTTGGGTAAGCTGCCTGACCTGCTCCTTGACTTGTTTATGGGCCTGGACGGTTTCGTAAGTCTCTTTCTGGTTCAAATAGAGATTAGGATCGGAAAGCCTCTGGTTGAGATAGTCCAATTTCTGTGTAGCCTCCTGAAGGGATTTCTCGGCTTCCTGGAATCTCTTTTCGAGGCCGGAGATCTGTTTGCGGAACTGATCCATCTCCTGCGCCCTCTTTCGTCGCTCTTCTTTGGCTATAAATTTTGATTTCTTTTGTATAGATTTTTCTTCTTTCTCAACCTCAACCTTAACCTTAACCTTAACCTTAACCTTAACCTTAACCTCTTTCTCAGCCCCTGCCGCTTGCTGCTTTTTATAGAGATAATCATCATAATTTCCCGGATAGACATTCAGCATCCCCTGGTCGATCTCGATCACCTTATCAGCGATCTGATTGATGAGATGGCGGTCGTGGGTGATGAGACAGATCGTCCCCTGAAACTGTTTCAAAGCCATCTCCAGCACATTTCTTGATGCAATATCGAGGTGGCTCGTGGGCTCATCGAGGAGAAGGAGATTGGCGGGTTTGAGAAGCATCTTGGCAAGGACCAGACGGCTCTTCTCGCCGCCGCTCAAAACAGAGACCTTCTTTTCAATCTCCTCCCCGCTGAAGAGGAAAGTCCCAAGGAGGGTCCGAAGTTGGGTCTGGCTCTCATCCGTGGCAATGGAGAGGAGTTCCTCAAAGACCGTATTTTCAGGGCGGAGGAGATCAAACTGGTGCTGTGCAAAATAGGCGCGGGTCACGTCCTTTCCAAGAACGACTTCCCCTTTCTCGCAATCGAGAACGCCTGCCAAGATTTTTAACAGGGTCGATTTGCCCGCGCCATTGGGGCCGACCAGAGCAACCTTATCTCCCCGGAAGAGGATGAAATCGACCCCCCGATAGACGACTGTCTCTTCATAACGCTTATGGAGGTTTTTTACTTCGATGACCCTGTGACCGCTTCTTTTCGGAGCGGGGAACTCGAATCGAATCTCTCTCCTCTCTTTTGGCAGTTCGATCCGCTCTATCTTTTCGAGCATCTTGATCCGGCTCTGGACCTGACTCGATTTTGTGTTTTTGGCTCGAAATCGCTCAATAAACCTTTCGGTCTGCTCGATCTTTTTCTGCTGGGTTTTGAAGGTCGCCTCAAGGATCTCCCTGCGGTTCTCTCTCTCCTCAAGGTAGTGATCGTAATCGCCATGATAGAGGTCGATCTTTTCGCCTTCGATCTCGGCAATTCGATCGATGAGGTGATTGAGAAAAACCCGGTCGTGGGACACGATGACCATGGCGCCCGGATAGTTGACCAGGAAATTCTCAAGCCAGATGAGAGATTCGAGGTCGAGGTGATTGGTCGGCTCATCAAGGAGAAGAAGGTCAGGAGACTGGAGAAGTATTTTCGACAGGGCGATTCGCATCAACCAGCCACCGCTCAGTTCATCGGTCAACCGGTTGAAATCCATTTCCCGAAACCCCAATCCATTGAGTATCTGCTTGGCCTCGGCCTCCAGGCCATATCCTCCGAGGAGGGTATAGTGCTCATGAAGTTTCCCATGCTCCTTGGCCAGTTTCTCCTGAGCTTTGGGGTCGTCAATCGAAGCAAGTTCTTCCTCGAGGATCTTCATCTTATCCTGGAGGGTGGTGATTGAAGATACGCTTTTTAAGACCTCGCCCAGGACCGTATCTCCTCTGAAAGAGATCACCTCCTGGGGGAGGTAGCCCATCTTGACCCCTTTGGCGATGAGAATCTCTCCATGGTCAAAGGATTCCTCTCCGAGGATCATTCTGAAGAGGGTCGTTTTTCCGGAGCCATTGGGACCGATCAAGCCAATGCGATCTCTCACTCCGATCTGCAGCGAGCAGTCCTTGAAAATAACCCTGCCTCCGAACTGTTTCTGAACATGGTTGAGCGTGATCATAAGTGATGGTTGATGTGGATATTGACCTGGCCTCTTTGGATTTTTTGTGCCATCCATTTCATCAGAAGTTTTTTAATCAGGAGCCTGGTCCAGGGGATGAGAAGGAATAGTCCGAACAGATCTGTCAGGATACCAGGAGTAAGAAGTAGGATTCCTCCGACAAGGATCATCACACCATCCATCAGGTTGGACGCAGGCATTCTTCCCTCTCCCATCTCCTGTCGCATCTTTCTAATAACAGAAAGGCCCTGCCATTTTGCCAACGCCGCACCTGCAACGCCGGTGACAATCGTGAGCATGATCACCTCTAAGGTTCCAATAACCTTCCCGATCTCAATGAGAAGCATCAGCTCCACCAGCGGAATGAAGATGAAGAGAAAAAGGAGTTTGCCAAACATCGTGTGCCTTAATAAACCCCGCGTCCGCTACGAAAGAAATCTTCCCTTCGTCACTGCAATAGAACCCCGGGGCTTTCTAACGGGGTAAAGAAAAATTTGTTATCCTTATTGGAATCCAAAAAGAGATGTCGAGGGGTGGTTTTTAAGTGATCCAATGAATTTTTACTTCCCCTTCAACCTGTTTAAACTCTGCATCCCCAGTGACCAGTTCCGCCTTGCGAAGTTTGGCCAGGGCTGCCGCAAAACAATCGCCATAAGACATTTTTTTAACGGCTTTGAATTCTGCCGCCTGTTTGGTCAATTCTAAATCAGCCAATATAATTTCGATCGGAAGAGTTGAGATGAGTTGCGTTACTGCATCAGCACGCTCCCGGCCTGCTTCCCTAAGCGTGATATAATAAACTTCCCCCCAGTTCACGACTGAGAGAAAAAGGGTTTTTCCCGAGTCTCTCGCCACCCGAAAAAGTTCAATCATTCTGTCAGCCCCATCTTCATTCTCAATGTATGCGATTAGACTATAGGAGTCTAACACTCTGAGGGCTGGCTTCATAAGGCACGCTCCTTTGCCTTCTCTTCCTTTAAGGCCTTCAGTAGTTTTCCCTTTGTTCCGGTTATCCCGGCCATGCTTCGAATGTATTCGTCCGTGATGGGTTTAATGATAATCTCGCCATCCCTCTCGAAGAGAGACACTTGAGTTCCCTTTTTAATACCAAACTTACGCCGGAACCTTGATGGAATAACGATCTGTCCTTTTACGGTGACCACTGCCTTATCCATAGCGCCTCCTTATTGTCTCACTCGGGGAGAAAAACCCTCGCCTTTAGGCGAAGACTTCAGTATGCGCATTGTTTGCAGGTTTTTCAGATTTTCCCTCGTGAGAATTTCTGTGCTGATTGTTTTGCCTTTAGCTGACTTTAGTCAGCCGTGAATCCACCAGCTTGTAGCTGGTGGTAGTTCAATTCTATGCCATACATTTCGGTAATATATACCATATCTAAAAATGTAAGTCAATATACATTTTGTGATAACAAATAAAAAACGTATACCCAATCCATAAATGGAGGCCGTTGAATCAAGTAATCTGGTGAAAGATTGGCTCAGAAAATAGAAAGGGAAGGGTAGGCGCTTCCTGAGAGATTAAGAATCATCTTTTTTGTCGTACTTATCGAAATCGTATCCTGCTTTCTTGTAGTCTTCTAATGCTCGGACCCTCAGGTCTTCTCTCTTCGTTTTCTCAGCTTCTTTATCAGCGAGTTCGGCGGCATGACTCCACTTCCCTTCTCTTTCGTAATCCTTGATCTTACGGTCTGTTTTGCCTATCGGACTTCCCTTGATCACGACTGCAGGGGCAAAGAGAAGCCGTGAGATCGGATTCTTACAATGAGGACATTTGATCAGGGCAGACTCAGTGATTCTCTGGATAATCTCAAAACCCCGCTGGCAGCGATCGCAACTTTTTTCAGGATCAACAGCCCGGTAGGCATAAGTAGGCATAATGGGAAACCTCCGCTTAAATAGATAATATCTTTCACGAAATTGTCAAGTCCTAATCTCCAACTAAAGTCTATCTAAAAAACTGTTGACTTCAATTTTTTGTTATGTTAAAAAAATCACATTTTACCCTTCTT
>Ga0194127_10001062_pt1 | contig 41595 bp, 30 predicted proteins | sample TA2KigC100mmetaG_FD_148624 | JGI IMG/M metagenome (GOLD analysis project Ga0194127, IMG submission 148624) | Freshwater microbial communities from Lake Tanganyika, Tanzania - TA2015036 Kigoma Deep Cast 100m | ecosystem: Environmental > Aquatic > Freshwater > Lake | place: Tanzania: Lake...
CCCCGCCGCCGCCACCGCCCCCGCCGCCACCGCCACCGCCGCCGCCACCACCGCCACCACCACCACCACCACCACCACCGCCGAAGTCAAACCCGCCGAAGCGGAAGAGATCGGAGCCTTCGACGAAGAACGGACGCCGCTCTTGAAACCGCACCTCGAACGCCGAGAGGTTGAGCACGGCTGGATCCAGCTCAACCTGTCCGAAGTCCGGGTTGACGGTGCCAAGCACCGTCACATTCGGCCGCGGGAGGTACTTAAGATCGAGCCCGTAGCCCGTCGTTCGACTCGCGCCATTGCTGTACGGATTGCGGTAGCCCGCGCTGGTGTTCTCGAACGGCGTTCGATAATCGCCCTTGGCACGGACGTACGGGAGCAGTTCCAGTTGCTGCGCGCGGGCCGTGACCTTCCCCATGCCCGTCAGGTGCCCGAAGCGGGCCACGCCGCCTCGGTCAAGGCGCGACGTGTACGAAAACACGGCCTGCTCGTTCTTGCGGGCGATGCGGCGTTCGAGCTGGAGCCCCCACTCGTCCACACCCGGGTTGAATCGCAGTTGCGAGAACGGGATGCGAATTTCCACCGTCCAGCCGGCGCTGTCCACGCGCGCTTCGGCGCGCCAGACCGGGTCCCAGCTCGGGTCCCCTTGGAACTCATCCCGGACGACCCCCGATGGGTTCACCGCGAATCGAGCGGCGACCAGGTGATCGTGGTAGCCATCGATCGCCACGGCAAACCAGTCGGCGTCGGGGAGTTGGACGTCACGGCGGCCGAGGCGAGACGAAATGGCGCCGCGGTCGTGCAGCCGCGCGCCGATGTACAGGGCGCGATCGTTGTAGAGAATGCGGACTTCCGTCGCTTCCGAAGCGGGCTGGCCATCGCTGGGCTCAGTCTGCGTGAACGTGGTCGCGGGCTTGGCTCGGCGCCACAGGGTCTCGTCGAGCCGGCCATCCACCGTGATGCTGCCGTTCATGTAGATGGCGGCAACGCTCGGGGGGACCGCGGGCGACGGGGGCACCACGCCGGCAGCGCCACCGCTCGGCGGAGACACCTGCCCCCCGACCGTGCTGAGAGCAAGGGTCAGAAGCCATGCGGCGTGTGCAGTCGCTCTCGTTGGGACTCGGGTCATTCGGGAGATGAACTGGGGAAAGCGAGCCCGTATCGGTCCGAGCCGTGACGATGAGCGTTCTGGCGAAGGGAATCGCCCTGTAGTTTAAGCGTATGGCAGGGCAAACGTTGAGGGCCGGATGGGACGGCGATGAGGCCCCCGGACGTCGTCCGGGGCGCCGGGCAATCCTGGGGCGCGTTGGTCGGGGCGGCGCGAGCAACGCGGCGGACGACGGCGGCGCTCGCTAGACTACGCGGTGGGAGGAAGACGGATGGCGGCCAGCGGACGGAACATCCACGTCATCGAGGGCCCGCGGAGCTGGCACAATCGCGCGCTGAACGCGCTGATGCGGTTGATGCTGCGCAGTCCGCTGCGGTACGACGCGGACATCGTCGCGCTGCGGCGGCGCTACGAACAAATCGACGCGCGCCACTTCCAGATCGAGAGCTGGGTAACGCGCGAGCGCGTGAGTTGCGACGGGGTGGCTGCCGACTGGATCTCTGTTCCGGAAAGCCGCCCGGAGCGCGTCCTGTTCTACCTGCACGGCGGGTCGTTCGCCTTTCGGTATCCCAACACGCACGCGCGCTTCGCCGCGCGCCTGTGCCGGCAGTTGCAGGCGCGCGCATTGATGCCCGACTACCGGCTCGCCCCCGAGCATCCGTATCCGGCGGCTCCTGACGACTGCGCGACCGCCTATCGTTGGTTGCTCGCCAAGGGAGTTGATCCACGGCAACTGGTCTTGGTGGGCGACTCCGCTGGCGGCAACCTCGTGCTGGTGACCGTGCAGCGCGCGGTACGCGCGCAGACGGCCATGCCGGCGTGCGCCGTCCTGCTCTCGCCCGCGGTGGACTGCACGCTGTCGAGCCCGAGCATGGCGGACAACGTGGACGTCGACCCGCTGATGCGACTCAGCAACCTGCTCGTGGTGCGGCACCACTACGCGCCCTCGCCGACGCTCTATCATGATCCGGACGTGTCGCCGCTGTTCGGGGACTTCACTGGCTTCCCTCCCCTGCTGCTCCAGACGGGAAGCACGGAGATCCTCCGCGACGAGGCCGTGCGCGTTGCCGAAAAGGCGAGCGCCGCGGGCGTGGATGTGGAACTCGAGATCTGGCCCGAGACGCCGCACGTCTTCCAGATCGTCCCGTTCCTCCCTGAGTCGGCACAGGCGGCGGAGCGCATTGCCGGCTTCGTCCGCGCGCGCACGGGGTGGGACCGTGTGACGCCCGCGCCGGCGGAGACGACGGCGCGCTAGGCCCGCAGGGTGGCGATCACTCGGTTGAGCATCGCCGCGCTGAACACGCCGCCCGCCTCGAACGCGGTTCGGCTTGCCCGCATGGCGTCGGCGATCTCCGCAAAGGTGAGCGGGACGCGGTGCTCCGTTGACGACGCGCCTTGCGCCGACACCGCGGTGCGCGCGAGGAGGGCGGCCAACTCTTTCGATGCCGTGGCGTCGGCCATCGCCTGCGCGACGCCGGCGAGCAGGAGGTGCGGATGCGCCGATCCGTCGGGAAGACGGAACTCGATCGTCTCCGGCGTCGTCGCGCGGCCGTGCGCGTCGGTGGGGACGATCGGAATGCGCACGAGCGCCTTGCGGTTGTAGCGGCCCCACGTGACGACGCTCGGCGCTTCCTTCCCCTGGCTGAGACGCACGAAGGAGTCGCGGCTGCGGTTGCCGAAAGCCATCAGCGCGCCGCCGTGCCGCACGAGCCCGCCAATGAGTGCCTGCGCGCCGGGTGTCAGCCCACCGTCGTCGGCGGAGTGCGGCTGGTAGCTCCCCTCGGCCAGTGACGCGAAGTGGAAATGCATGCCGCTCCCGGCGTGCCCCTTGCGGGCCATGGGGGCGAAGGAGCAGAGCATTCCGTGCCGCAGGGCGAGATTGCGCAGGACCCACTGGGCGAGCACCACCGCATCGGCGGCCTCGGGGAGCGGCAGGAGAGCGAGCTCAATCTCGTGCTGCTCCCACGCGCGCGAATCGGCGGCGTCCGCCTCAACGAAACCCACCTCGGCGTGGCCGTACTTCACGGGCACGCCCATCTCGGCGAGCATCACGACGGCCGAGCGGCGCAGTCCCTCGCCGAAGACGAACGGCGCGGCCGCGTGGTAGCCCCGTTCGTTCGCGCCGTAGGCCTCGCTCTCGGCGCGCACGTGTCCAAGGAAGAACTCGATCTCGCCCAGCGCGTGCAGGTCGTGGCCCACGTCGCGGCGCAGGCGCGCGTACGCCGCGCGCACCATGGTGTCGGGCGACTCCGGCAGGGGCGCCCCCTGGCGATCGTAGTGGCTGCAGAGCAGGGCGAGCGTCGGCTCCGCGGCAAACGGGTCGATGAACGCGGTGGAGAGCCGCGGGCGGAGGACGATGTCCGACGCCCCTACGGGAATGCCCAGGTCGCCGAAGAGCGACGATCCATCGGCGCGTTCGCCGCCGGCGAGGATGTCCAGGAGGTGCGCGTCGTCGCGCGGCACGAAGTCGAGCGTCTTCAGCCAGCCATCGCCGCCGACATGCATGAGGGCGACGACGCGGATGTCGTGGTTGCGCACGAAGGCGGCCAAGTCGGCCGCGCTCCACGCGGCGGGCGGGGCGCTCAGGTCGCGGCGGAGGGCGCGGGCGGCGTCACGCGCGGCGGGCGAGGCTTCGGTGAGTCGAGTCATTGGTCGGACTCCGGATGCAACGCCCCCGCCAACCCAGGGGGGAGGCGGGGGCGCGCAGTGTCTGTTGGTTCTCTGTCGTTCTCTGTCGTTCTCTGTCGTTCTCTGTCGTTCTCTGTCGTTCTCTGTCGTTCTCTGTCGTTCTCTGTCGTTCTCTTACTGCACCGCGTTGATCATGTCGAAGATCGGCAGGTACATGGCGACCACCATGCCGCCGACGACGACGCCGAGGAAGACGATCATGATCGGTTCCATCAGCGAGAGGAGGCCGCTGACCGCGGCGTCCACTTCTTCATCATAGAAGTCGGCGATCTTGCTGAGCATCTCGTCCAGACCGCCGGTCTGCTCGCCGACGGCGATCATCGAGATCACCATGGGCGGGAAGACGTTCGACTTGGCGAGCGGCGCGGAGATCGTGTCGCCGCCGGCGATGGACGACCGCGACTGCATAATCGCGTCCTGGATGACGCGGTTGCCGGCCGTCTTGGCGGTGATTTCGAGGCCGTCGAGGATGCTCACGCCCGAACTGATGAGCGTGCCAAGCGTGCGCGTGAAGCGCGACACGGCCGACTTGCGCAGCACGTCGCCGAGGACGGGCATCTGCAGCATCAGCCGGTCGAGGCGCAGCTTGCCGTTCGGCGTGGCGTACCACTTCTGGATGCCCTTGACCGCGAGGAATCCGCCGCCGCCGACCATCCACCAGTAGCTCTGCAGGAACTCCGACAGGAAGATCACGACGCGCGTCGGCAGCGGGAGCGTCAGGCCGACGCTGGCGAACATCCCCTGGAAGACCGGGATCACGAAGAGCAGGAGCACGACGATGGCAATGCCGGCGACACTCATGATGACGCCGGGGTAGATCATCGCGCCCTTCACCTTGCGCACGAGGGCATCGTTCTTTTCCATGAACGTCGCCAGGCGCATCAGAATCGTGTCGAGAATACCGCCCGCCTCGCCCGCGGCCACCATGTTCACGTACAGGTCGCTGAAGGCATTGGGATGCTTGGCGAGCGCGTCGGCCACGGTATGGCCCGATTCGACGTCGAACACGACCTGCCGCGTGACGGCAGCGAGGGCGGCGTTCTCCGTCTGCTTGCTCAGGATGTCGAGCGCCTGCACGAGCGGCAGGCCGGAGTTGATCATCGTCGAGAACTGGCGGGTGAAGATCACGATGTCGCGCATCGCGATCGACCCGCCCGTCTTGACCTTCGCCTTCGCCTGCTCCTCGACCTTGACGACGTTCATGCGCTTCTGGCGCAATTGCGTCATCACGTCGTCCTTGGAGGCGGCTTCCAGGGTGCCCGTCTTGAGCTCACCCCTGGCGTCGCGTGCGGTATACTGGAAACTCGGCATCGGCGCTCGTTATCCTGTCCGGCGTGAAAAGGCCCTACTCGATGACGCCCAGCCGGTCACCGGCGCAACCCACCCGCGGCACCCGGCTTTGACCCCGCCGCGTCCTTGGCCCCGGTGTCGCCCTCGACGGGGCTCTTGCCGATGAGGCGCAGGAACTCGTTGGGGTCACTCGACACGCGCAGGCACTCCTCCTCAGCGACGTCGCGCGCCATGTACAGCTGGTACAGGGCGTCGTTCATCGTCTGCATGCCGAACTTCTTGCCTGACTGCATGGACGAGTAGATCTGGTGGATCTTGTCGTCGCGGATGAGCGCCCGGATGGCGGGCGTGACCACCAAAATCTCGGCGGCCATGGCGCGTCCCTTGCCGCTCTTCTTGGGAAGGAGGGTCTGCGTGATGATCCCCTCGAGCACGAAGGCGAGCTGGGCGCGCACCTGTGACTGCTGGTGGCTGGGGAAGACGTCAATGATGCGATTAATGGCCTCGGCCGCGGAGTTGGTGTGCAGCGTGGCGAAGGCCAAGTGGCCCGTTTCGGCAATGGTGAGCGCCGCCTGGATGGTCTCCAGGTCGCGCATTTCGCCGATGAGGATGACGTCGGGGTCCTGTCGCAGCGCGTACTTGAGCGAGTTCTGGAACGACTTGGTGTCGGTGCCCACCTCGCGCTGATTGACGATGCACCCCTGGTGCCGGTGGATGAACTCGATGGGGTCTTCCACCGTGATGATGTGGCCGCGGCGCTCGCGGTTGATCTTGTCGATCATCGCGGCCAGCGTCGTCGATTTGCCGGAGCCCGTCGGTCCGGTGACGAGCACCAACCCGCGCGGCTTCTCGGCCATGCGGGCGATGACCGGCGGGAGGTGAAGGTCGTCGAACGTCTTGATCGAGAAGGGGATCTGGCGCATCACGATCGAGACGCAGCCGCGCTGCTTGAAGACATTGCCGCGGAAGCGGGCGAGGTTCTGGATGCCGAAAGAGAAATCGAGCTCGTCATCCATCTCGAAGCGCTTCTTCTGGTTCTCGGTAAGCACCGAGTAGGCCAGTTGCAGCGTGTCCTTGGGGTTGAGCACGTACTCGTTCCGCGAGTTCATGATCTCGCCGTCAATGCGCATCTTGGCGCGCTCGCCGGCCGTGATGTGCAGGTCGGAGGCGCCGCGCTCGATCATCTCTTCGAGAAGGACGCGCAGGTTCACGCCCTGCTGCTGCGGCGCCGCGCCAGGCGCGGCGGTGGGGGGTGCACCAGTCATTATGGATTCATCCGGGTCATAGAGGGTTCAGCGCGCACCGAGCGCCGTCAGGCGCTGGTCTCGCGGAGGACTTGCTCGAGTGGGATCACGCCCTTGAGGACCTTCAGCCAACCGTCCATACGCAGGGTCAGCATGCCGTCCTCGATGCCGCCCTCCTTGATCTCGGCCGCGCCGACGTTCTGCAGGATGAGGCGGCGCATCTTGGGCGTCATGAACATGACTTCGTAGAGCCCCTGGCGGCCCTTGAGGCCATTGCCGCCGCAGGCATCGCACCCACGCCCCTTCCAAAGCGGCACGTCGGCGATCTTGGTGTCGAGCGTCACGTTGGTCAGGTACGGCACCGCCTCCTTGGAGGCGCGCGACACCGCATCGCGCAGCGCCTCCTCGGTGAACCGCAGGTCGCGGTAGGTGGTGTCGCGCGTGATCTTCGCGTTCGACAGCTCCTCGTCCGTCATCGTGTACTTCTCCTTGCAGCTGCCGCAGACGCGCCGGACGAGGCGCTGGGCGAGCACGAGGTTGAGCGCCGAGCTCACGTTGAACGGCTCGAGGCCCATGTCGAGGAGGCGGGTCACGGTCTCGGGCGCCGAGTTCGTGTGCAGCGTGGAGAGCACCAGGTGGCCGGTGAGCGCCGCCTTGATGGCGATGCCGCCCGTCTCGAGGTCGCGGATCTCGCCGACCATGATGATGTTCGGGTCCTGCCGCAGGAAGGCCTTCAGCGCGGCGGCAAACGTCATCCCGATCTCGTTGCGCACGAGCACCTGGTTGATGCCGAAGATGTTGTACTCCACGGGGTCTTCGGCCGTCATGATGTTCGTGTCGATGCTGTTCACCTTGGACAGCGCCGAGTACAGCGTGGTCGTCTTGCCCGAGCCCGTGGGGCCGGTGACGAGCACCATGCCGTAGGGGTTGCTCACGGCCTCCATCAGCTCGCGCTCAGCGCGCGGCTCGATGCCGAACTTCTCGAGGTCGAGCGTCAGGTTGCCCTTGTCGAGAATGCGGAGCACGACCTTCTCGCCGAAGATCGTCGGGAGGGTCGAGACGCGGTAGTCGATGACCTTCTTGCCCATCTTCAGCTTGATGCGCCCGTCCTGCGGCACGCGGCGCTCGGCAATGTTCAGCGCCGACATGATCTTGAAGCGCGAGATGAGCGCCGCCTGCATCTTCTTGGGCGGCTTCATGATCTCCTGCAGCGCGCCGTCGATGCGGTAGCGCACGCGGAGTTCGTGCTCGAAGCACTCGAAGTGGATGTCCGACGCGCCGCGCTTCACGGCGTCCGTGAGGATAGCGTTGAGGAGCTTGACCACCGGCGCGTCGTCGACGAGCTGCGCCTGCCCCGCCGCGGCCTCGTCGTCCACCGTGTCCACCACCTCGACGTCGGCCTCGGCATCGAGCCCCTCGATCTCCTCGAGGAGCGCGCCCATCTGCAGGTCCGTGGACTCGTAGTGCTTCTCGATCGCGTTCTTGAGCGTGAACTCGCCGGCGATGACCGGGAAGATGTCGTACCGCGTGATGAACTTGAGGTCGTCGATGACCCCCATGTTCGTGGGGTCGGCCATCGCTACGGTCAGCGTGCGCCCATCGCGCTTGAGCGGGAGGACGATGTGCTTCACCGCCACGTCGGCGGGGACGAGCTTCACAATCTTCGGATCGACCTCGAACTTCGACAGGTCCACCGCCGGCATCTTGTACTGCCGGGCGAGCACCTTGGTCACCTCGAGTTCAGGCACAAACCCGAGCTTGACGAGGTTGTAGCCAACGCGGGTGCCGCTCTGCTTCTGCTCGGCGAGCGCCTTCTCGAGCTGCTCCTTGCTGATGAGCCCCTCGCGGAGGAGGAGATCACCGAGGCGCTCGGGGCCGGCGGAGGCGGGAGTGGCCATTGGACGACAGACGGTGGACGGTGGACGATGGACGGTGGACACCGCGACGCAGGCGCCCGCCTCCCTCTAATGAGTGAAAGTCGTCCTCGGAATGGGGGGTGTCAGGGCAGGGAGCGCCGGCGGCGCCCCTTGTCCTTTCCGGTGGGCGCGTCGGGGCGCGGACGGCCGGAGAAGGTCACGCGGGGGGCGAGCGCCTTGGCGAGCGATGGACCGATCCCGCGCACCCGCTGCAACCCATCCATCGAACCGAAGGGCCCGAAGGAATCGCGGTTCGCCACGATGCGTCGGGCGAGTGCCGGGCCGAGGCGCGGCAGGGACTCGATGGCGGGGGCGGGGGCCAGGTCGAGGTCCACGGGATTGACGGTGGACGGTGGACGGTGGACGGTGGATGGGACGGGCGTCCCCGTGGCCGCCGCCTCCGTTGCGCGCTTCTTCGCGGCCTTCTCGGCGTTGCGTTTACGTAGTGCGGCGCGGCCGGCGTCGCGGCTCGGCGAGGCGGCCACCGCCGAGTCCACCCGGGCGATTTGCGCGGCGAGGTCGGCGGCGGAGCCGGCGATCACCTGGTCCCCGCCTCGGACCGCTCGCCACGCGTTGACCCCGACCCCCAACGCGGCGACGGCCGCGAAGAAGAGCAACGCCTGACGTTCACCGGGAGTGGGCATGCCGTAGCTTCGCCGCGCGCGGCGGGCGCCCCGTTACCAATCAATCGCGGGACTCAGCTTTTCAGTGCATTTGCACGGTAGCCGGCGCGCGGGGCGGGGGTGTCCTTCTGCGAATACTCGAGCGGCCGCAGGCCGCGAGAATTTCGCAGAAGGACACCCCCGCCTCGCGCGCCCCCTCGCTACCGCAGCAGCGCCAGCGCCACGTCGCCGACGATCTTGAGCGACCGCGCCGACAGCTTGTCCATCGTGTCCTGCAAGGTGTGATGGAAGCTGTTGCCGGGACCGTAGTCGAGGTCGATCACGTTGATGACCTTCAGCCCCACGTCGAGCAGTGGGATGTGGTCATCGGTGATCGGGCCGGCGGATCGCCGCACGAAGACGTCGCCGCGCCCCATCGCCTCGGCCTTCGACCAGACGCGCTCCACGACCTCGGGGGCGCGCTGGGCCGAGTGATCCTCGACGGCGATGCGCAGGTCGGCGTCGCCGATCATGTCGAAGAGCACGCCGAACAGCGGCCGATAGCCCGGGTCTGGGAGGCGCTTGGCGAAGTACAGCGAGCCGAGCAGGACGTCGCCGAGGGGCGGGCCGAAGTCGCCGTAGTCCTCGCCGTCCACGAAGAGGAGATCCACGCCGTAGCGAGACGGCTGCTTCTGCAGGGCATCGGCGAGGGCAACGAAGAGCCCGACGCCGGAGCCGCCGTCGTTCGCGCCGTCGATGGGCGTGAGTTGAAGCGCCGGGTCGACCTCGTTGTCTGCGATCGGACGCGTGTCCCAGTGCGTCAGGTACAGCACGCGCTCCGTCGCCTCGGGGCTGAAGCGCGCCAGGATGTTCCGCAGCGGCAGGCGGCGGCCGTCCTTGGCGGTGTGGGTCCACCGCTGCTCGATGACCGTGGCGCCTCGCGCCTTCATTTGCGCAACGATCCAGTCGCCGGTCTTGCGGTGCCCCTCGGTGCCGGGGACGCGCGGCCCGAAGGCCACGTGCTCGCCGACGTACCTCAGCGCCGCCTCGCCGTCGAACTCGGTGGTCACCACCGGTGGCGCCGGCGGCGCATCGGGCTTGGAGGTGCAGGCGGCGAGCAGCGCCGTCGCCACGAATGCCGCGATGTGCGCCCGCCGGTGAACGACGGTCGTTATCCGCCGTCCACCGTCCACCGTCCACCGTCGACGTTCCTCCTTCACGTTGCCTCCGCTCACTTAATCTCCCCCGCAAAGAAGCTCACCTGCAGCACCGCCGTGAACACGATCTGAGAAAAGCGACGGTTCAGGTTGTTGTCAAACGTGACGATGCGCGCGCCGGTCAACGAGAAGGTCAGGTTTTCGGCGACGTCGGCGTCGGCGTTGAGGTTGAACGCGGTGCGCCCGTTGTCTGACAGCCGGCTGCGAGTGGCCCCGGCGCTCTGCCCCTGCACCCACGATTGCGCCGTGCTCTGCTGGTAGCTCACCCGCGTGCGCACTTCGCTCTTGAGCTTCCATCGCGCGGGCACCTTGACGCTGCGCGACACGTCGGCGCTGACGTCGCGTGCCCGTGACTCGGCGATGCTCCCGGGCAGCGAATCCAGCCGGTGCGTGCTGCCCACGCCAAACGACGTCATCAACCCGGTGCCGACATTCCACGTGATGCTGCCATTCACCGGGGTGCTCGTCACGCGACTGACGCGCACATCGGCCGGCGTGCCAGCGAGGTCGGAGGGCAGGATGCTCGATTGCCGCGTGTTGAGGAAGCGCAGGCTCCCGCCGAGACTCGTGATGACCCGGCTGGCGAAACGCGGCCGCAGGCTCAGGCGCAGCGTGAGGTCGGGGAGCGTGCGCTGCTCGCCGTCGATCATGGTCAGGGTGTTGTCGAGGCGACGCGTCCAGTTGCGCGTGGAGACGCGCTGCATGCGGGTCGTGACCGCCATGCCGAGCGGCAGGCGCAACCCCGTGCTGAGCGTCACCTGGGCGTTGCTCCCCGCGCTCGTGGCGTTCAGCCCATTCTGGGTGCGGAAATGGTCGATACCGCCCCAGCCCAGCTGGTAGCCGAGGCCCGGGGTGAAGGGGGCGCCATCGAACGCGGAGACCAGCGATCGGCTCGCCTGGATGTCGATCGGCTGCAGCACTTGGACGAGCAGCGGCGTGACCAGCGAATCGCGGAAGTAGGCGCGCAGGGCGGCGGGAAGGTCCACGTTAGCGCCCAGCGCGAGCGTCTGCGTGTTGTTGACGCGGCGCGGCAGGCGATACGCCCCGGTGGTGTCCGCTTCGCGCACCAGCGCGCGTGAGTTGGGGTCGCGCTGCATCGAGTACGAGCTCGTGAAGTCGAGCCGCGGCCGCATCCAGAAGGCGACGACCGGGGCGAAGCCCACCGCCGCGCTCATCTGCCGCTCACGTTCAAGGCCGACATCGAGTCCGAGCAGGCGGTTGCGCTCGGCGGTCGCGACGACCGCGGTGGGCGACGAGTCGCCGTACTGACGCAGGTCGCGCAGTGACGTGAAATCCCACCGCGCGTTCAGCGCCTCGAACGGGCGCAGCTCAACGCCGGCGACATTGCGCCAGACGTGGGAGAGGCCGGTCACGAGGCGTCCGGTGTCGGAGAGCGCCTCGGCCGGCTTGAGGTATGCGGTGCGGCGGTCTTCGGCGCGAGCCATCGAACTGCTGAAGCGGACGCTGGCCGGGTTCAGGCGCAACTGCGCGTCGCGGAGCGCCTGCACCCACTGCGTGTTCTGCAGCCAGAGCGGCATCGCGGCCAAGGCGCCGTCAAACCACCCGGGCATGGAGCGCACGATCGCCGGCGACGCGAGATTGTAGTCGATGCCGGCGTTGTAGTTCGTGCTCTTGCCGTCCTGAAACTCGCTGCGTGCGGTGGCCGAGCCGAAGTTCGCGGTGGCGCCGAGGTTGTTCACCACGGTGGCCAGCCATCCCTCGCGCAGCGGCGTCGTGCGGCGCAGCGCGACGGACACGTTCGTCGCGCCGCTGCGCGGGGTGCGCAGGTCGCGGATGCCGTCGCCGCGGAGGTCGGAGCGCGACACAAAGAGCGGGTTGTTGGCGCCGGTCGAATGGTTGACGGTCAGCGGAATGGCGTAGCCGAGGCCGGCGGGGAGCAGCTTGTCGAGCCGCAGCGACGTGCCGATGTCGAACTGGTTGTCGGAGACGTACGACGGCGTCTCGTTCAGCTGGCGGAAGTTCGCGTCGCGATGGCTGAAGCCGGCGCGGAAGGTGCCGAGATCACCCGCCGTCACGCTCACCGCCACCTGCGCGGCGTACCCCGGCGTGTTGTCCACGCGGGTCAGGCGCATGTCGTTGATCCACAGCTCCAGCGTGTCCCCGGGGAGGACGCGCGCGGCGCCCGTGCCGCCCGAGTCCACGCGCACCATGCCCACGGCGAGGTCCTGCACCGCCGCCAGGTTCGGCGCCGAGATGTTCGGATCCACCGTGTACACCATGTAGCCGCCGCTGCACGCCGCGTAGCGACGGATGCTCACGCCGGCGGGCAGGCCGCTGCGCGCGATGAGCACCGAGTCCGCGCCGTGGCAGGCGAGCGAATCGGGGCTGTTCTGCAGGAACGCGTTCTGCAGCTGCGCGCGAAGGGCGAAGAACTTCTCGAAGTCGACGCGCACCTCGGGGAGCCAGGCGGCCTGCCCGCTCCCCGCGCCCACGGGCGTGCGATACAGGTAGAAGTTGTCGGCGTCTCGTCCGATTCGGACAAAGAAGTTCATCTCACCGTCCGCACCCCAACCGTTGCCCCGCCCGCGCGCCCAGACGCGCAGTTCTCGGTACTGCATGTAGTTCCGGCTCCCCTCGGGGAAGCGCTGGTAGGCCTCGGCGCGCTGGAACGGGTCGAGGCGCTGGGCGGTGAGGCGCATCGACCGCTCGTTGATCTGCACGCGCTGGTTCTCGAGCCCCGTGAGGATCTGGTCCGGCGCGTCGGTGACGCCCGGCGGCGGGTCGTAGATCAGGCCGGAGATCGAGTCGCGGTCCATCGTGCCGATGGTCGATGCCTGGACCTTTCCCTGCCCCGTCTGCTCGCCCGCGATGCCGGTCAGCGTGCGCTCGGCGCGCTTGAGCCACGCGGCGCCGGTCAGCCGGAACTGGGCGAGCGGCACCTGCGTGAACGCCTCGTCGCGCGCCTCCGCGCCGCTGACCATCGTCAGGCGCAGGGCGCGGGGGCGGCGCACCGACGGGCCGCCGCCAATGGTGTCGAACGGCGCGTTGAACGGCAGCCGCACGAAGACCCAGCACAGCGTGTTGTTCTCGACGGCGCCTCCCGCCGTGTCGGCCAGCGTGACCTCGCATTTGCCAACCCGCGTGTATGCCCGCGGGTCGGCGAGGTCCACGACATAGCGGAGAACGCGCTCACTCTCCCGCTGCGACGAGACGAAGTTGAGCGTGTTGTCGAGGTCAATGTCGTGCTCGTCGAGGCGGCCGTTGCGCACGGTGCAGTTGGTCTTGGCGTCGCCGAGTCGGTTGAGCCGGATGTCGCCCCGCGTGCACATCGGGTAGTCGCGCAGCACGCCCGACGAATCCGGGGACGTGAACGGGAGCGACGGCACCACGTCGCCGGGGAGACCCCGGTCGTCGCGCTCCTGGTTGAAGGCGCGCGAGAACGCATCACGCTCCGAGTGCAGCGAGTCGAGGCCGACCACGGCGCGGCCGGTGAAGGCGGAGTCCACGGCCGCGCCATTGCGTGACACGACGAGGCGCGTGGGGGACAGGCCCACGGCATTTTCGGAGACATCGCCGAAGTCGAGCACGAGCGTCGGGTTGCGCCGGCGGCGGGCAGCGGTCGTGTCGATGAGCGTCCAGAACTGGATGTTCTCGACGCGCGAGAGGTCGGTGCCGGCCGCGTTCAGCACTGTCCGCACCGAACGCCAGCGCCGTCCGGACGGCGGGTTGGCGACCTGCCACTGGTAGCGCCGCGCGGCGTCGTTGTACGCGCCGCCGACGCTCAGCGGGTAGAGCGTCAGCCAGAGCATCTGCTCCGGCTGCTGCAGGCCGGTGCCGATGATGTTCACCAGCGGGTCGATCTGCTGCAGCGTGAACGTGATCGTCTGCCCGGAGGCGGAGAGACCGTTGTTCTGCCAGGCGATCGTCGCCGCGCGCGAGAGATCGAGCGTCGACGCGCCGCCGAGCCGGGCGGGGAGCAGACGGCCGAGCGCGGGCTGGCTGCTGGTGAGCCAAGCCGGGTCCGAGAGGTTCACGAGCGTGCCGCCCTCACCCTCGAAGCTCTCGAGGTAGGCCTGCCCCGCGCGGTTCGCCTGCGGCCGGCTGGTCGCCACCTCGGCGTCCAGATGCACGCGCGACGGCGTGCTCGTGCGGGTGAACGGCAGCCGTTGCAGCGCGCGGGTGAGCGCCGTGGCGTTGAAGTCGAACGTGCCGCTGACTCCGGCGATCAGCGACGACTGCGGCTCGTAGCCGAGCGGCGGGCGCGTGAATGTGGTGCGCTGGTTCTGCGCGATGGCCATCACGTTGATCTCGCCCACGTCGAGCGGAAACTGCGACGCGAATCCGAGGATGCTCTTCGGCGCCGCGGCGAAGAGCGGGTTCTCCTCGAACCGCACCGAGACCTGGCGCGCGGACGGGAAGAGCGTGTCCGCGCGCAGGAACGTGACGCGTCCAAGGTCGTAGTCCACGCGATAGTCGACGTCGCGCTGCAGGAGGCGCCCGTCGAGCGTCAGCCGCTCGGAGTTGGGGCGCACCTGCGTGGCGCCGAGCATCAGTGAGCCGGCGTCGCCACCTCCCTCGGCGTCGTAGCGCAGGCGGATGCGATACATCGACTGCGGATGCTGGGTCGAGTACAGGTACTCGCCCGGCGTGGTGTAGATGGCCTCGTTCGCCGGGTTGCCGGCGGGCTGGGCGAGTCCGGCGCGCGCGAACGGGCGCAGCGACGGGAAGACGAGGAAATGGTCGCGCAGGATCGTCGTGCCGGCGGCGCCGCCGACGGTGAGGTTGGGATCGCCGGGGCGCGGGAAGAGCCGGTTGTCGATGTCGAACGTCGCGCCGTTGCCCGACTGCGCGAGACCGAAGAGCTGGAGCCACGTCTCGCTCACGCCGGCCAGCGGCTTCTCCTGGTCGCCCGACGCGCCGGTGACGATGCGCGCCGTGACGGTGTGGCGCCGCACGTCCTCCCCGCCGACGCGGTAGACGGACCGGATCTCGCGGTCGAAGGCGGGGTCGCCGGGACGCACCTGCGGATCCCATAGCAGGTTGGCGAACTGCTCGCGCGCCGTGTACTCGACATCCGGCGTGCCGCCGGTGGAGGCGATGGTCGTGTCACGTCCGTTGATCCGCACCGTGTACGCGACGACCAGTCGTTCGTTGCTCAGGTTCAGCGGGCGGGCGAGGGCCACCCACAGCTGCGACGGGTCGGTGTAATAGTCCACCCCCTCGCGCAGGAGCTCATAAATCTGCCCGCGCCGCGATGCCGGATCGCCGAGGAGCCGGAACTGCGGCCCATTCGGATTGGGCGGCTGTCCGCCGATGAGCAGGCGATACAGGAAGACGCGCGACGGGCGCACCGAGTCCGGGAGTGTCGCGGCAATCCGCTGCAGCTGCGACGCGTTCAGGAGGTCGAGGTTTGGGAAGTCGGCGAACCGCCGCGGATCGACCGTGAAGAAGAACCGCCGCGGCTCGATCTGGTAATCCTCGATCTCGCGGTCAACAGACTGCACCGTGCGATCGCCGACGGTGAAGACGCGGTCCTTCGTCACGTTTCCCTTCTGCTGGGCGACGATGGCGCGGAAGCGCATGGGCCCGAGCTGACCGGTCGCCTGCAGGCCGTAGTTGCCACTGGGGATGCCGCCGGTGATGAAGCGGCTGGCCGGCGGCTGAAACGTGACGTTGCCGACCTCCAGCTTCTGGATCAGCTCGTCGCTCTTCCCCTGATAGTAGACCTGGATGTTGTTGGAGGCGTCGAACTCGCGCTTGCTGTCATAGTCCACGTCGAGGTGCACACGCTCGGCGACGACGCCGCCCGTGCGCACGTCGAACTGGAAGTCAAACAGGGGCTGGAACGTCCCCTTGCACTGCGAGGCGAGGCTGAAGAACTGGCTGCTGATGCACCGCTCGTTCTTGGTGCGATTGACCTTGCTCTCGATGCGGCCGTTGAGGACGAGGCCCAGGTCGGCGTACTGGCCAAAGAGGTCGGCGGCCTGCTGGCGGAGGCTCGAATCCGCCGGCGCGGCCGCCACGGCCGGCGCTGGCGACGCCACCGTCGACCCGGTCGCCTGCAGCGACTGCCGCACGGCGGTGCGCCACTGCTGCGCGACCGCCGACTGGGCGCGGGCCTGGGTCGCCGCGGCGGCGCGGCGCGCCAACTCGGTGGCGGGCGCCCGATCGCGCGAGAGGCGCCCGCCGGGGGCCAGAGCCGGCGGCGTCACGAGCGTGAGCCGGAACGGGGTCAGGACCGAGAGCTCCCCCTGCGCCGGCGGCGCCCCCTGGGACCGGGCCGCGAACGGCGCCGCGAACAGGCAGGCGGCGAACCAGCGGAGAGCGCGCACGAAATGGGTGAGGCGGGGTATCAGGGTCGAGACGGTGGACGGTTGACGGTGGACGGTGGACGGTCGATGGCTACCCGGGACTGTAGGCCGCAAAGGTCTTCGCCAACGGATCCTGCGCGGCGCGGTCTACCGTCCACCGTCAACCGTCCACCGTCAAGTTCACCGGCAACCGCCTCATCCGTTCACAACCATAGCTCTTGCTTCCGAGCGGTCGGCTGGTGGAATATACGGACGGCCCGACACCCTACAACCCTCGGCGTGACCGGCAGTTCCGCCCACTCAGCGCCCCGGATCCGACGCCTTGAAGATCACCTCCAAGTACATCCTGAGGGAGCACGTCGGTCCACTGGTGTTTGCGCTGTCGGCGCTGACATCGCTGCTGCTGCTCAACTACGTCGCCAAGAAGTTCGGCGACCTGGTGGGCAAGGGATTGCCGGCGAGCGCGATTCTCGAGTTCTTCGCGCTGTCCATCCCCTTCACGCTGGCGATGACGCTGCCGATGGCCATTCTCGTGGCCACGCTGCACGCGTTCAGCCGCCTGGCGTCGGAGAACGAGATCACCGCGTTCAAGGCCAGCGGCGTCTCGATGCACCGCCTGGTTGCTCCCGTGCTGGTGGCCGCGCTCGGTTTCACGCTGTTCATGGTCTGGTTCAACGACCAAGTGCTGCCGCGCGCCAACCATCGGCTGGCGACGCTGACGAGCGACATTTCGCGCAAGAAGCCGACGGTCGCGTTCAAGGAGCAGATCGTCAACGAGGTCTCGCCCAGCCGGCTCTACCTGCGCGCCGTCCACATCGACCGCGCGACGAGCATGATGCGGGACGTGACCATCTACGACCTGTCGCCGCCGATGAAGCGCCGCGTCATCCACGCGGACAGCGGGCTGCTCGAGCTCTCGGCTGACCAGGTGGACTTGCTGCTTACGCTCTACAGCGGCTCGATGACGGAGGTGTCGCTGCAGGAATCCGCGCGCCTGCAGCGGAACTTCTTCACGACGGACTTCATCAAGGTGCGCGGGGTCGGCAACCAGTTTGAGAGCGAGCCGGCGGACAGCGCGTACAAGAGCGACCGGGAGATGACCATCTGCGAGCTCCACTCGCGGGTGGAGCGCTCGGCGCGGCTGCGCGACAGCACCTGGCGACTGCTCTACCGCTACGACAAGAAGACCGCGGCCGAGCTGCAGCCGACCGTCTATCGACCGGGGCTCGGCGCGCTCTACTGCCGGATGCTCGCGACGTTTGGCGTGAAGACCGCGTCGGCCGCGATGGTGGCCCCGCAGGACACGGGCAAGAAGCCAGTACCCGCGCCGGCAACGGATACGACCCGCGCCGCCGTGCCCGCGGCCGTGCCCGCGGCCGCGCCACAGGACAGCGCCCGCCCGGCGCTGGACATTCAAGTGCCCGGAACGCCGCCGTCTCCCGTGCCGCACGCGGCCGGCGTCCCGCCGACTTACGGGCGCGTCGTCCCGGAGGGCGACTCGATCTCGTCACAGATGCAAACGGTCGTGGTCGAGGGACTCAAGATCGAGTTCGCCAACGCCGCCGGCACGGTGGATGGCCATTCCGTGGAGATTGAGAAGAAGTTTGCGATCGCCGTGGCGTGCTTCGTCTTCGTCCTGCTCGGCGCACCCATCGCGCTTCGCTTCCCGCGCGGCGGCGTGGGGATGACGATCGGCGTCTCGCTGGTGGTCTTCGGCCTGTACTACGTCGGGCTGATCGTCGGCCCCACGATGGCCGACCGCAACTACATGACGCCGTTCTGGGGGATGTGGTCGGCCAACTTCATCCTCGGCGTGATCGGCCTCGCCCTCACCGTCCGGCTGGGCCACGAGGGGACGACGAACCGCGGCAGCGAGACGACGGAGCTGTTCGATCGCGTGCGCCGCCGGGCGGTGCGCTTGGTGCGGAGGCGGCGCTGATGCTGCGAATGCTCAAGCCGCTCGACCGCTACGTGCTGGCGGAATGGGTGAAGATCTTCGCCGGCACCGCACTCGGCTTCCCGTTGCTGGTCATCGTCATTGACCTGACCGAGAAGCTCGACAAGTACCTCAATCGGAACTTGCCGCCCCAGGATATTGCGCTCGCGTACCTGTATGGCATTCCCGACACGATGTTCCTGGTGATGCCGGCGGCGGTGCTCTTCGCGACGGTCTTTTCCGTGGGCTCGTTCACGCGCCACTCCGAGATCACGGCGGCGAAGGCGAGCGGGATCAGCTTCTATCGGTTCATCCGGCCCATGGCCGGCGGCGCGCTGCTGGCCACGCTGGCCGGGCTCGCCATCGGGGCGCTCTCGCCGTACACGAATGCCCGGCGGGTGGAGCTGCTCAAGGAGCGGCAGTTCACGAACCGGTCGACGCGCTTCAACTTCACGTACGCATCGGAAGGCGGGCGCGTGTACACCGTGGGAGGCGCCGACGTCGAGCAGCGGGCGTTGAACGAGGTGGTGCTTGAGCGGAAAGGAAAAAACGCCACGTACCCCACGTATTTCGTCAGCGCGCGGTCCGGCAAGTACGATCCCATCCGCCAGCGCTGGACGCTGCACAACGGCGTGCTGCACCTCCTTCCGACGGACTCGATGAACATCACCGTCGCGTTCGACTCGCTGCGCGACCGGCGAATGACCGAGGCGCCGAAGGCGCTGATGGCCAGCTCGAAGGTCCCGGACGAAATGACGTTCGCCGAGCTGGGGGCGTTCATTGACGCGCTCGAGCGTTCGGGGAGCGACGTGGGGGCGCTGAAGGTGGGGCGGATGCTGAAGATCGCCATTCCCGCGACGTGCCTCATTATCATGCTGTTCGGCGCACCGCTGGCCACGAGCACACAGCGCGGGGGCACGGCCTTTGGCGTGGGGATCAGCCTGGGTACGACGGTCATCTTCCTGATGCTCGTGCAGCTCACGCAGGCGATCGGCTCGAAGGGGTTGGTGCCGCCGAATCTGGCGGCGTGGCTCCCTGGGATAGTCTTCGGGACGGTGGGGGTGGTGTTGTTGGCGAGGGTGAGGACGTAGAGAACGACAGAGAACGACAGAAACGACAGAAACGACAGAAACGACAGAAACGACAGAGAACGACAGAAACGGCGCTGGCTCTGGGCCGTCGCGATGCCTGATGCGCTGAATCGATTCGATGTGCGCGATGGTGATGACAGGCGATTCAGGCTCGCCTGCTATCGTGCGACATGCACCAGCATGAGCAGCTTGAGGTCTGGAGGCGCTCGCGAGCGCTTGCCACATCGCTGTCCCGTGCCGCTCAGGGATCGACCGGTGCATTTGCGACCGGCGCCTGGAAGCAGATCGTCCGGACCGCGGTCAGTGTGTCCGTGAATGTCGCGGAGGGCGCTAGGCGAAGCTCGGACAGGGACTTCGCACGGTTCCTTTCTATCGCGATCGCCTCTGCCGCCGAACTTCGGACGCACTTGCTCATCGCGGGCGATGCAGGCCTTGTGGACCCCGCACTCGCTCGTGCGGCAGCGAAGGAGTCATCCGAACTTCAGTTCATGCTCACTGGCCTTCGGATGCGCATGCTCCGCCGCTCGCGGCCACGGACCGACTAAGGCAGAACCCCGGGAGCCAGTCGGCCCCCGGGGTTCTGTCGTACTCTGTCGTTCTCTGTCGTTCTCTGTCGTCTCTGTCGTTCTCTCTTCTAGAACGCGTAGCGGACCGAGAACTGCATCCGATAGTTCGACGCGATGTTGTTCCGCGTGAACATCGTGTACGTCGGGCTGAAGGTGTAGCGCGCACGCGCCGCGACACCCGCCGCGCCAACCATCGAGCCGGTTTCCTTGCTCGAGTAGTTGAGCGGGCCGGTGAGCGCCGAGTTCGCGCCCGCCGACGGCACCTGACCCCAGTTCTTGTTCAGGAAGTTGGGGAGGTTAAAGATGTCGAACTGCACCGTCATGTTGTTCAACGCCGGGGCGCGGAGGCCGTTGGCCAGCCCCATCTTCCCGAGGCTCTGACGCGCCGTGAGGTTGATGAACGTGCGGAACGGCTCCTCGCAGCTGTGGCGCGCCATGATCTTGCCGCGCTGGTCGTTGAGGCACTTGTTGTTCGTGATGAACTTCTCGAACGCCGCCGCCTGCACTTCCGGCGTGTTCGCGCCGCTCTGCGTGAAGATGATCTCGTTCTGATCGGTGACGTTCTTCGGGATATAGATGAGGTCGTTGCCGATGCCGTCGCCGTTCACGTCGCCCGAGCTGGAGCCGCCCACCAGGTAGTGGAACGGCATGCCCGACTCGCCGATGTAGATGAGCGAGAGGTCGGTGCCGGTCTTCTGGAAGGCGTACGAGACGTCCGCCACCAGGCGATGGGGCTGCTCAAACATCGACTTCGTGAGGCGCGTGTCCTCCTGCGGGTAGTAGCCCGCCGAGCGCCCGAAGCGGTACTGCGAGAAGGCCGTGGACGAGCCCAGGCTCTGGATGTCCATCGCCTTCGAGAAGGTGTAGAAGACCTTGCCTTCCCAGTTGTTGCGCCACCGACGCTGCAGGCCGGCGGTCAGCTGGTAGCTGTAGTCCTTGTTCTGGTTGCTGACGTCGAGCACCAGGTTGCGCCCCGTGAACTTCAGGTTCGGGGTCAGTGGCGCCGTGCCGTACATCAGGCGTCCCTTGGGATCGGTGCCCAGCGGCGCGCCCAGCGCGATGTTCTGGTAGAACAGCGTGTTGAGGCCCTTGGTGTACATCGCCTCAAACGTGGCGACGATTCCGTCGAAGATCTCGCGGTCATAGGCCAGGTTGGCGCGCAGGTTCTGCGGGAACTTGAGATCCTGATTCAGCAGGTCCACCTGGGCGGTCGCGGACAGCGCCGCCGTGGAACCGGTGACGCAGGCCTGCGGCGGGGTGGCCACGTTGGCCGTGCTGAGCTTCGGGGCCGCCGTGGTATTGCACGTGAGCAACGCGACGCCCGAGACGCCGGAATTCTGGAACGCATTCGACAGCCAGACGTACGCCGGACGGCCGGCAAAGACACCCACGCCGCCGCGGAGCTGATTCTTCTGGTCACCCGTCACGTCCCAGTTGAAGCCGAGGCGCGGCGAGATGGTCAGGTTGCCGGTCGGGATGTCCGCCGTGTTGCGACCGAACTGCGACACGATCGTCGGGTTTGTCGGCGGCTTGTCGTTGAACGTCGGCATGTCCATTCGGACACCGGCGGTGACCGTCAACGTCGGCGTCACGTTGAACTCGTCCTGCACATAGGCGCCGAGGAGCGCGGCGTTGAAGCGCACCGCGCCGTCCGTCCCGGCCGGGAGCGGCACGCCGATGATGTACTGGTTGGTGTTGCCCGCAGCGAAGTCGTCGAGCGAGTTGAAGTTCCACACGCCGAAGATGGACTGCGCGAAAAGGTTGCGGACCTTGTAGGTCGAGTAGGTCGCGCCCACCGTGAAGCGGTGCGTCCCGACCGGGATCTGCAGGTTGTTGGTGATCTCAAGAATGTCCTGGTCGAGCTCGTTGCCGTGGCTGAACCGCTCGGCGCCCGCCACGATGTCGAAGCCGGTGGTCGAGCGGGCCTGGAACTGCGGGATGCCACCGACTTCCGGCCGGCGGCGGTCACGGATGCGGGTCAGGCCAGCGAACAGCTCATTGTACCAGCCGTTCGAGAATGCCGAACGGAGCTGGGCCACCGTGGCGCCCTTGTCCGACCGGAACGCGTAGGCGTTGTTGAGCAGCGCAAACGTGGATCCGGTGAACGAGCGGCCGAAGTTGTCGTCCTGAGCCTTGCCGTAGTTGTGGCGCAGCACGAGCGACGAGTTGAACGGCAGCCCCTGGATGTCGAAGCGAACGAACAGGTTCGTCAGCGGGTTCTCATTCACGCGCGGGCCGCCCGAAGACGTGGGCAGGCCGTACTGCGACGCGATCGCGTTGAAGCGGTCAATGTCCGCCATCGTCGGCATGTTCGTCGCGCCGGCGAGGCCGATATACGGACCCGACGCCGGAGCCTTCTGCGACTGAATCTCCGGATTGATGAAGAAGTGCAGCCGATCCTTGATGATCGGGCCACCGAGCGACATGCCGGTCTGCGTCTGGCGGAAGTCGAACAGATACGGCTGCGACCGCGTCATTTCCTGGTCGCGGAAGTACCAGTACGCCGAGCCCTTCCAGTCGTTGGTGCCGCTCTTCGTCACCGCGTTGATCAGCGCGCCGGCGAAGTTGCCGTAACGCACGTCGTAGGGCGAGAGGAGGACCTGGTACTGCTTCACCGACTCGAGGCCGATGGACTTGCCGCGGGCCTGGCCGCCGGGCTGGCCGGTGGAACCGAGGCCGAACATGTCCGACTCGGTCGAGCCGTCAATCTGGATGCTGTTGTAGCGGTTGTTCGTGCCGCCGCCCGAGAGGCCAGGGCCGGAGTTGGAAACCTGCGGCGTCAGCGACACGAAGTCCGTGAAGTTGCGCCCCAGCGACGGCAGGCGGATCAGCGCCGAGTCCGACACCGTGGATCCCGTCCCCGTCTTCGACGAGGCAATCACGGGGTCGATCTCCGTGCTCACCGTGACGGCCGCGAGCTGCGTCGCGGCCTGCGAGATGGTGACGTCCACGCGGGCCACCTGGCCGATCGAGACGTTGACGTTCTCGCGGGTGACCGGCGTGTAGCCGATGCGGCGAACCGTGACGGAGTAGCCGGAGCCGATTTCCAGGCCGGGCACGCGATAGCGGCCATCGGAGTTGGTCATCGCGCCGCGGCTCAGACCGGTCGAGGTCTGGCGCACCTGCACCTGCGCGCCTTCGATGGGAGCGCCGGAGCCATCGGTCACGCGTCCGGCGACTGCGCCGGTCGTCACCTGTGCGGACGCACTGGTCGCGATTGCGAGCAACAAAACCGCCATGGCGCCGAGTCGAGCCCTCAGACGAAGAAGGTTCATATCTCTCGGGATCCTTATGGATGGGGGTGGGACAGCGCCCTGAGCCCCGTCGGGGGTGTCGGGCATCTGGTAAAGATGGCTTCGCCGCCACGGGCGGTCAACGCAATTCCGGGTCACGGAGTGGTCACGTGACAGGATCTGGGTTGGACGGGTAATTGGCCGTCTCCGGCTCCATCAGCGCGCCTTGCGCCCGACCGTCAGGTAGTAGACCGGGACCCCGGTGAGCAGGACCCCGAACACCGACACCGTGGTCCACCGGCTGGCTGGGTTCATGAACCCGTTGCCCAGCAAGTAGATAACCGACAGCACGAAGAGCAGCGGCACCACGGGGTACCCAGGGACCCGGAAGGACGGGGCGTAGTCGGGGCGTCCGCGCAGCCGGAAGACGGCCGCCACGGCCAGGGCATAGAACGGGAGGTAGGCCGTCACGAAGGCGTCGGCCAGCTGCTCAAAGGTGCGCAGCAGCACGAAGACCGCGCCCAGGGTGGCCGTCAGCGCGATGGCGACCCACGGCGTCTCGAACTTCGGATGGACCTTGGCCACCGCCGGGAAGAACAGCTTGTCATCCGCCATCGCAAAGAAGATGCGCGGCGTGGTGAACAGCGACGCGTTCAGCGTGCCGAACGTGGACAGCATCACCGTCACGGCCACGAAGACCACGCCGGCGGGGCCGAGCAGCCGCTGGGCGACGTCGGCGGCCACCAGCTTGGAGACGCGAATCTCCTCGATTGGCATCACCGCGAGGTAGGCGAGATTGGCGGCCAGGTAGATGGCGATAACCATCAGCGTGCCGCCGATGAGCGCGCGCGGCAGCGTGTATTGCGGATTGCGCACCTCACCGGCGGCGTAACTGAGGTCGGCCCAGCCATCAAACGCCCACAGCGTCGAGACGAGCGCCAGGCCGAACGCCGTCATTGTGATGCTCCCGGCCGGCACGGCGGGGGTGTAGTGCCCACCGGTCTGCGGCAGGCCAATCGCAAAGGCGATCAGCACGATGAACAAGAGTCCGCCGTACTTCGCCAGCACGGTCAGGTTGATGACCGTCGAACCGAGCCGCACCCCGAGGATGTTGAACGTGCCGGTGACGAGGATGGCCGCGGCGGCGCCGAACCGCACCTGCCACGCGTTCTCCGGCGCCACGGGATCGACGCCGAGCACGCGGTGGAGGTACTCGCTGAAGGTGATGGCGATGGCCCCCAGGGCGGCGGCGCGGATCATCACCAGCTGTCCCCAGCCAAGCAGAAAGGCCGGCAGTCGCCCCCAGCCGTCGCGCACGAAGACATACGTGCCTCCCGTCTTCGGCAAGGCGCTCGCGATCTCCGCGAGCGTCAGCGCGCCGCACAGGGCGAAGACGCCACCCACCACCCACACCGAAAGCATCGGGAGCGGGCCGGGCAGCCTGTCGGCGATGCCCGCGGGCGAACGGAAGATGCCGGATCCGATGGCGGATCCAATGACGACAGCGACCGCGGACCAGAGGCCGAGGCGGCGCTGCAGCGACGGGGCCGACGCGGCGGCGGGGGGCGTGGGTGCGTGCATCGCGCTAGTGTAGCAGGCGCGCCGCGCCCGCGCGAGTGGCGAGCAGGCCGAGGGCGTCCGCTCCGTTGAATTGCATGCGCGGACGGGCGACCTTTCGCGTGTCGACGCTTCCGCCCGACCGCTTCGCCTTGCTCCGGTTTCCAGCATCCATGGCCCCTGCCCTGCCCGCGTTGTTCTGGCTCGCGATTGTCCTGGTCGTGGCAAGCCAGGTCATGATCCTCCGCTCCACCGTGCGCGCCATGCGCGCGGCGGAGTCGGCGCAGGCCCGTCGGGGCATCGAGTGGGCGTATGCCATCGTCCCGGCCGTGGCGCTGGTCGTCGCGCTCGCCGCGACGTGGCAGGAGTCAACCGCCCACCGGACGCGCCTCGACCTTGAGGCGCGCGCCAACCAGACGGTGGCGCCGTGACCGCTCCGACCGCCGCAGTGCGCGAGTCGTCGCTCGCGCGCGACCTGATCGCGCTGACCAAGCCGCGCATCATCTCGCTGCTGCTTCTCACGACGCTCGCCCCGATGTACGTCGCCGGGACGCCGAGTTGGTCGGTGATCCTCTGGACGGGGATCGGCGGCTACCTGATGGCCGGCGGGGCGAACGCGGTCAACATGTACCTGGACCGGGACATTGACCACGTGATGGCGCGCACCAAGCTGCGTCCTATCCCGAGCGGCCGGCTCGCCGCGCGTACGGTCCTCGCGTTCGGCATCGCCATCGCGACGGCCGCCACGTGGATACTCGGGCACTTCGTCAACGTGTTGACAGCAGCGCTCGCACTCGGCGGCTTCTACTTCTACGTCTTCGTCTACACGCGCTGGCTCAAGCGCACCACGCCGCAGAACATCGTGCTGGGCGGCGCCGCGGGTGCGTTTCCTCCGCTCGTCGGATGGGCGGCCGTCACCGGGCGCGTGGATTTGGCGTCCCTCTATCTGTTCCTCATCATCTTCTACTGGACGCCACCGCACTTCTGGGCCCTCGCCCTGCTCAAGCAGCGGGACTACGGCGAGGCGGGCGTGCCGATGGCGCCGAACATCTGGGGCGAGCGCGAGACGATCGACCAGATGCTGTGGTACACGGTCCTGCTGATCGGCCTGACCGTCCTCCCGGTCACTTTCGGCGTCTTCGGCCTCACCTATCTGATCTCAGCGCTGGTGCTCGGCGGCATCCTGCTGCGCGGCGTCTGGCGCATTCGCGCGCTCGACGCGCAGGGCGAGAGCTGGATCCCCGTGGCGTGGCGCGTCTACAAGTACTCGCTGCTCTACCTCGCCCTGCTCTTCGTGGCGATGGCGGTGGATCGGCATGTGTGAGGTACAGACGGTGGACGGTGGACGGTGGACGGTGGAGCACGTCGACCGTCCACCGTCAACCGTCGACCGTCACCGCTTCGCGACCACCCAGACCAGCGCCCCCACTCCCAACAGCGCGGTCCCGAACACCGACATCAGCAACTCGCTCACGTACGCGCTGACGATTCCCACGATGCCCGCGGCGACGAAGAACGCGGGGAGCCACGGGTAGCCGAGGGCACGATACGGTCGCGCGGCATTGGGGCGCAGCGCGCGCAGGCGGAAGACGGACGCCGCGCCGAGCGCGAAGAAGATCCAGTCGGCGAAGACGACGCCGCCAAGCAGCGTGCCGATGCTCCCGCGCGTGGCGAGCAGCAGGACCAGTGACCACCCGCCGAGCATGAGCAGCGCCACCCAAGGCGAGCCGAAGCGGGCGTGCACGCGCCCCGCGGCACTGAGCGCGGGGACGTCGGCGCCGAGCGCGTAGACGACGCGCGCGTTGGTGAGGAGCGCGACGTTCACGAAACCGAGAATCGAGAGCATCGCGGCGGCGGTGATGGCCGTCGCGGCCGCCGCGCCGCCGATGCGCGCGGCGGTCGCGGCCGCGGGCGCGGCGCTGGCCGCGAGACCGTCCCGCCCGAGCGCGCCGAGATACGCGCCGGTGACGCCGAGGTAGACGGCGATCACGATGGCGATGCCGATGCCGAGCGCGCGCGGGATGTTGCGCGCGGGGTCGCGAATCTCGCCGGCAATCATGTTCATCTGCTGCCAGCCGCCAATGGTGAAGAGCACGGCCACGAAGGCCGACGCGAAGCCGCGGAGGAGCGACGGCGCTGCTGACGGCGCTGCCGGCGGCGCGGCGACGACGACCTCAGGCGAGGGCCCGGCGCCGAACGCGAGCACCACGCCGCCAATGATGAGACCGGCGAGCGCCGAGATCTTGGCGATGGTCAGCACGTTCTGCACGCCCACGCCCGGTTTGATGCCGAGGATGTTCGTCGCGGTGAGCAGCACTATGGTGATCGCGGCCGCGCCGATCGGCCCGCCGACGGCGGCAAGGGACACGAACTGCTCGAGGTATCCGGCAAAGCCCATCGCGACGGCGGCGATGGCGCCGCTCGAGATGAGTCCGGCGTTCATCCACGCCGACAGGAAGGCGGGGAGCGGGCCGAACGCCTCGCGAATGTAGACATAGGCGCCGCCCGCTTCGGGGAGCATGGCGCCGAGTTCGGCGTAGGTCAGCGCGCCGGCGAGCGCCACCACGCCGCCCAGCGCCCAGACGAAGACGACCCAGCCCGCTGAGGGGAGCGCCGCCGCGGTGGCCGCCGGGGTGAAGAAGATGCCCGAACCGATGATCCCGCCGACGACGACGAGCGCGGCGGAGAAGAGGCCCAGTTCGCGTTGGAGTGCCATTGGCGCGTAAAGGTGCGCGCGAACGTGAAAACTGCAACTTCGACCGCGAAGGGGCGAAGGGCGCGAAGGGGCGCGAAGAAGGCCCTGGGGGGTAACGACAGCGCGCCACGCAGTGCTGTGCGTGGCGCGCTGTCGTTACCCAAGGGATCTCTTCGTGGCGCTTCGCGCCCTTTCCCCTTCGTGGTGTCCGTTGCCGTGAACGCAAGCTTACACGATCACCAGATCCACCTGCGGTTCGGCGGGCGTCACCACCAGCTCCTTGCCGCGCACGTACGCGTTCACCTCGCTGCGCATCCCGATCTCGCCGGCGATGTAGATGCCCGGCTCGATGGAGAAGCCGCTGCCGCTGAGGAGCACGCGCTCCTCGCGCGTCTCGAGGTTGTCGAGGTGCGCGCCCGAGCCGTGCAGGCCGCTGGCGTCGATGCTGTGCCCGGTGCGGTGCGTGAAGTACTTGCCGTATCCGCGCTCGACGATGACCGCGCGGGCCGCGTCGTCGGCCGCGCCGCCGCGGACGGCGGCACCCGCGGCGAGCTGAGTCCGAAGCAGCGCGATGGCCGCGTCGCGCGCGTCGCGCACGGCGTTCCAGACCTCGACCGCCTTGGCGCTGGGCTCCCCGATGCTCGCCATGTACGTCTGGTCGGCCCACATCCCGTCAGCGGGCTTCGCCCACAAGTCGATGAGCACGATGTCGCCGACCTTGAGATGACGGGGATTGTCCGGCGACGGATCGTAGTGCGGATTGGCCGCGTTCTCGGTGGCGGAGACGTTGGGCCCGTGGTCCGTCCAGAGGCCCAGCCGGTTGAACTCGCCGCGAATCCACTCGGTAAGGTCGTACTCGGTCGTCGGCTTGCCCGCACGCGCCGCCTCGCCCGCGCGCGCGAAGGCGCGATAGGCGATGTCCTTCAGCTGCTCGGCGGCCGTATGATGCGACCGACGCTGATCGTCGTTCCACACCGCGAGGCAACGCGTCACGAGGTCGCCCGAGCACGTCACGGTCGCCCCGGCGGCCCGCACCATCTCGATCACGCCGGCGGGGATGAGATCCACGTAGGGAACCGCGTTGCCCGGCGAGTACTCCATGACGATGCGCTTGTCCTTCACGCAGCGTGCCACTTCGGCCTCAAGGATAGGCCAGGCGCTGTACTGGCGGTTCTCCCACGCCGCCGGCCAGTCGCGCCACGGGTTCTGCTCGATCACGTGCGTGATGGCGACTGGCGTGCCCTCGGCGGGGAGCCAGACGAACCACCGGCGCGAGACAAAGCCCTTGATCCCGACCAGCCCGCTGGCGATGGCGTTGATGCCGCGGAAGTCGTAGAGGAGCCAGCCGTCCACGCCCGCGTCACGCAGGGCGGACTGGATGGGAGCGACGGTCGTTGGATTCAGCATGTTGTCATCCTTTGCCGCGGTGAGGCCGCCATTCGGCGCGCCATTCGCAGGTGCCTTCGCCACGCGACGCGCAGCGGACGTGTTCGACGGCGCCCACGCCGCCGACCATGAGGTGGAGGAGTTCGCGGAGCGCCGACTCGTAGTACGCACAACCCGCCAATTTGGGCGCGGCGTCCCGAGTGACGCTCTCCGTCACGTCGAGCATGATGCTGCCGCCCGTGCGGCGCGCTGAGCCGTGCAGGTAGCGGCGCGCCACACGGCGCAGGTGGCGCAGGGCGAGCGGGCGCGTGAGCAGGGTGGGAAGCGCGCGCATCATCCGGCGCGTCAGCGGCGAGATCGTGCCGTACACCTGTCGGGCGAAGTAGCGCCCCGATTCGCGGAAGACCGCTTCCGCATCCGAGCGTCGGCCAATGAGTCGCGCGATGCCCGCCGCCTCGGCCAGGTCGGTGCGCTGCTTGCGCCGCACGGCTTCGGTGAAGCGCTTGATCTGCGCGAACACCGTGTCAGAGAGCCCGAGTCGCTTGTTTCGGAGTTCGTGGACGAACTCCGCCTCGAAGTCGTTGTCGGGCAAGTCCACGGTGCGGACCGCCTCGAGCAGGCTGAGCGGAATGAGGGGATCGACGAGGTCGGGCATCAGGATCGCAAGGTAACGCGCCAGCGGTTGGCGGAACAAGCGACGCCGACGACGCGTTCGAGCGCTTGCGTGGCGCGTCGCCGCCATCGAATATCCTCGCACGCTCCGTGGCCGCCGCCCATTCCGCCCCGTGTTCATCGACATCATCCCACGCATGCTCATCGGCGGCGCCCTGGCGGGCGCGGTGGCCCTCCAGGCGTCGCGCCGTGGCCACGTGACGCTCGCCGGCGCGTACGCGGCGTTCGCCGTGGGCACCGCGGCCGCGATCGGCGGCGCGGGGTGGGCGCTCTCACTCGTGGTCTTCTTCTACAGTTCGGTGGCACTCAGCGACTGGCAGCGCGACGAGAAGCGGCTGCGGTCGCGGCTTGTGCTTCCTGAGGTGAGGGCCCGCGATGCGTGGCAGGTGCTGGCCAACGGTGGCTGGTTTGCGGCAGCCGCGCTCATCTGGGTCTTCACCGACTCGTGGCACGTCGGGCTGTTCGGGTTCGGCGCGCTCGCCACGGCGATGGCGGACACGTGGGCCACCGAGGTCGGCATGGCGCTGAAGGCGGCGCCGCGCTCGCTGGCCACGCTTCGTTCCACCACGCCGGGCACGTCGGGCGCGGTGAGCGCGCACGGCGTGGCGGCGGCGGTGGGGGGGGCGTTCGTAATGGCGGTGTGCGCCGTCGCATCGCTGACGGTGCCGTTCGACCTTCCGCGCCTCGAGGCGGTGTTCCTCGGGGGCGTCGCGGGCGCCCTTGTCGATTCCGTGCTCGGGGCCACGGTGCAATCGCGGCGGTGGTGCGACGTGTGCGGCGACTGGACGGAACGACGCGTGCATCCGTGCGGCTACCGCAGCCACCACCGATCGGGAGTGCGCTGGATGACGAACGACACCGTGAACGCCGTGTCCACGGGCGTTGGCGGCGTCGTCGCCGCGGGATTGTGGTGAATATGAAACCGGCCACCGTGGAGGCGTTTCGCGAGGCGATGGCTCGGTTCGCCACGGGCGTGACCGTTGTCACGGCCCGCGGGGCGGACGGGGCAGACCACGGCATGACGGTGAGCGCGTTCGCGTCGCTGTCACTCGACCCGCCGCTCGCGCTGGTCTGCGTCGAGCAGTCCGCGACGCTTTTGCCGCACCTCCGCGACGCCGAGTGGTTCGGTGTCAGCATCCTCGCCGCCGGACAGGAGGACGTCTCCAGGCGTTTCGCGACCAAGGACGTCGCGCGGTTCGACGGCATCGCCACGCGGCGCGCGTCGGAGGGACCCGCACTCATCGAAGGGGCCGTCTCGCACCTCGTCTGCCGTCGTGTCGCCGAGTACCCCGGCGGTGACCACCTGATCATCGTCGGCGAGGTCCGGGTGGCCCACGTGTCCGGTGACGAACCGCTCGTGCATGCCCAGCGCCTCTACGGCCGCTTCGACCCGGCCACGCGCTAGCGGCACGGGCGGGGTGGACCATCGTCGGGGGGCGGTCTAGTTTCGCAGCAGCGCCCAATCCGTCCCGTTCCCTCAGCCGGCACTCCCATGCGCGACTCCGTTCGTCATCTCCTCTCCGAGTTCATCGGCACCTTCGCGCTCGCGTTCGTGGGGAGCGCGGCGGTGATGCAAGCCACCGAACGCGGCGGCAATCCCGTGGCCGTGGCGCTGGCCACCGGCCTCGTGCTCGCGGTCTTCGTCTCGGCGTTCATGCACATCGGCGCGCATTTCAACCCGGCGGTGACCATCGGCATGCTCGTCGTGCGCCGCATCGAGCCGGTGATGGCGGGACTGTACATCGTTGCCCAGCTCGCCGGCGCCACGGCGGCGGCGTACGCGTTGAAGTTCTCGGTGCCCGCGGCCCTGTTCGCGGCCACGCGCGGCGGCGGTCAGCAGGTGTCGCTCGACGTCACCTCCGGGCAGGCGTTCTTCCTCGAGGCCGTCGGCACGATGCTGCTCGTCTGGGCGGTTTTCGGCACCGCAGTGGACCATCGCGCGCCGCGGCTGGGCGGGCTGGCGATCGGCGGCGTGATGTCCGCCGTGATGCTGGCGATCGGCGGTTTCACCGGCGCCTCCCTGAATCCCGCCCGGTCGTTCGGCCCCGCGTTCGCGAGCGGCATCTTCGAAGCGCAGGGCATCTACTGGCTGGCGCCGATCACCGGAGCGATCGTCGCCGCGCTGCTCTACGAGAAGATCCTGCGGACCGACGACCCGGAGCCGGCCGACCACGGCGCCATCGGCGCGCAACCATAAGCATGGCCACGAAGGATCCCGTGAACCTCGAACTGGAGCGCGAGCGGACGGTGCAGGTACTCTGCGCGCACTATGCGCAGGACCACCTCACCACGCAGGAGCTGGAAGCGCGCTTCGAGGAGGTGTATCGCGCGCCGTCCCGCGAGGCGCTGCAGGGACTGCTCACCGGACTGCCGGCCCTGCCGGCGACGGCCACACCGGCGGCATTCCCGATGTATGCCGTCGCCCCCGCGGGCAGCGCGCCGCGCGAAAAGCGTCTGCTGGCCCTGATGGCCGAGGTGAACCGCGAGGGGGCGTGGGTCGTGCCCACGCAGATCGTGGTACGGGCGATCATGGGTTCGGTGCGGCTCGACCTGCGCGAGGTGCAACTCCCAGAAGGGGGCGTGGACATCGACGCCACCGCTGTCATGGGCGAGGTGCGGATCATCCTCCCGCCGGGTGTGCGGGCCGACGTGGACGGCCTCGCGATCATGGGAGAGTTCACGGACAAGACCCGCGGGGTCCCTGCCGACGGCTCCCCGCCGATGGTCCGTGTGCAGGGGACGGCCGTCATGGGAGGCGTGCGCGTCGAGATGCGCCTGCCGCGCGAAGGCGCGCTCGAGGCGTGGAAGCGGCGACTGCTGGGTCGGTAGGCGGTCGAGCGCCCGGGGCGGGCTACGCCGGGAACTTCTCCTGGTAGCGCGTCATCGACTCGTTGATCGTCTTGAGCGCGTCCTCGCTCTTGCCCCAACTGACGATCTCGCAGCGCTTCCCTTCGAGATCCTTATAGATGTGGAAGAAGTGCTCGATCTCGAGGAGGTAGTGCTGCGGCATGTCAGCGATGTCGAAGTGCTCCTCGTGGTGCGGTGAGTTCACCGGGACGGCGAGGATCTTGTCGTCCGGTTCCCCGCGATCACGCAGTCGCAGCACGCCGATGGGGCGCACCTCGATGAGGCAGCCGACGAACGTGGGTTCATTGATGCGGACCAGCACGTCCAGGGGATCGCCGTCCTCGTGCAGCGTGCGCGGGATCAGCCCGTAGTCACCCGGGTAGTGCACGGCGCTGTAGAGCACGCGATCCAGCTTGAAGAGCCCCGACTCCTTGTCGAGTTCGTACTTGTTGCGGCTGCCGCGAGGGATCTCGATGACCGCCGTGACGCTCTCCGGCGGGTGCGAGCCGGTGGGGAGGTCGTGCCAGGGATGAAGCATGAGAACTACCGATTGAGGATTTGGATCGCGGACTCCGATCGAAGATAACGATCGAGGACCGCGATTGGCGATCATCGCCGGTCGCGGTCCTCAGTCGTGATCCTGAATCGTGATCCTCGGTCCCAATCCTCGATCAGTAGGCGATGGCTGCTCCATCCCGCCGCGGATCGGCCACGCCGATGATCTTGCCCCGCATCACGGCGATCGCGTGCACCCCGCCGAACATGATGTCGCCCACGCGCGAGAGCGGCTGGTATCCGCTGGCCTTGAGTGCGGCGTATACCGCGGGCGAGAACCCTGCCTCGACTTCGACCGTGCGTCCCTGCACCGGCTGGAGGCGCGGCGACGCGATCGCCGTCCAGGGATCCTCGTTGAGCGCGAGATGCCGGAAGGTGACCTGCGTGGTCGCGGTCGGGATGTACTGCGAGCCGGCGGCGCCGACGACGAATCGCACCTCGTCGCCCTGCAGCACGATCGTCGGCGAGATGGTCGAACTCGCGTAGCGGTTCGGGCCGCGCGTCTGCGCGTCGAAGTTGCCGGCGCCGGAGTTCAGGAAGTAACCGTTGACGAACACGCCGGAGCCAAAGAGCACGCCCACCGTGAAGGTCAACGAGACCGCGTTGCGGTCGGCGTCCACCACGCTGAAGTGGGTGGTGTTGGACGCGGCCTCGTCGTCGCCGCCGTCGCGAGCGCCGCGCGGCGCCGTGGCGCGCTCGGGGCCGAGCGTGCTGGCGCCCCAGCCGTCGAGCGCCGCGCACTGGCCTCGGGGAGCCGCCGCATCGTCCGCCCAGGGGTCGCCAGCCGTCACGTCCGCGCCACCCTCGAGCGCGGCGGTGGCCGCGGCACGGCTGGCGGCAAAGGCGGGGCTGGTCAGCCCGCGAGTTGGAACGCCAAACACGGCGGGATCGCCGCGATACCGCCCGACATCTGCACCGGCCACGCGCATCGCGCCGAGCAGGCGCACCGCGGCCGCCCCCTCAGTGGTGGGCGAACCCAGGGCCTTGGCGTTCGTCGCCGAGAGCAGGTTGAGCGCCGTGATGGTCGTGGCTCCGCCCAGCGGCGGCGCAGCGCCAAGCAGGGTGAAATCGAGCCACGGCGAGCAGACCGGACGCTTGGCCGTCACCGGATACGCCTTGAAGTCCGCCTCCGTCACCGGGCTTCCCAGCGAGCGCATCTTGGCCACGGCGCGCGTGGCGAGCGCCCCCTCGTAGAAGGCGGCGCGCCCGCCCTGCACGATGTGCTCCAGCGTCTGCGCCAACTGCTCCTGCACCAGGCGGTCGCCCGGACGCAGCGCCTGACCGCCCGGGAGAAAGAGCGCCGCCGCCGCACTGTCGGCGGCGAGTTTCGCGCGGGCAGACTCCGAGGTGCGCGCGAGCAGCGGTGAGACAATGAACCCGCCGCGCGCCAGCGCAATGGCAGGGGCCATCACCTGCGCGAGCGGCAGCTTGCCCCATCGACCGTGCGCTTCGAGCAAGCCAGCCACGGCGCCGGGAACGCCCGCCGCGCGCCCGTTGATGGGACGGCGTGCCCAGGCCGTGTCCACGCGCGCCCAATCCGGGTCGGCGCCGCTGCGCGCATAGAAGTCGAGCGCGTCGGCTCGGCGCTGCGCGCGATGCCACACGACCATGCCGCCGCCGCCGCCCAATCCCGTCTGCGAGGGATCCACCACGGAAAGGGCGAATCCCGTCGCCACCGCGGCATCCACCGCGTTGCCGCCTTCTCGCAGGATCCGCGCGCCCGCGGCCGCCGCGTCGGCGTGCGATGCAGAGACCATCCCGCGCGGCGATTCCGCGCGCTTGGCGAAGAGCGGGACGGCTGGCTCCGACGGCGTCGGAAGGCGCGTGCAGGCGGCGAAGACGATGACACCGAGGAGGGGCACGCGCAGCAGCGAGGAGGCAGTCATTTGGCTGACGGGCAGGGGGAAAACCGAACCGGATCCGGCCGCCTTGGCCGAATCCGGTAGAATAACGCGTCTTGGGGCTGGCGCGCTGGCGCCGCGCTGGCGCCGCGCGGGCGCCGCGATCGACCGCTCGCGATCGCTACTCCTCGAACTCGAAGAGCGACTCGAGTTGCGTCAGGTGCAGCAGATGCCGAACCGTCGGCGGCGTGTGCGTCAGGCAGGTGGTCAGGTACTGCTCGCGCGCCCGTTTCTGCAGGAGCACCAGGACGCCGAGGCCGCTGGCGTCCACCTCGCGCGTCTCGCGCAGGTCGATCGTGAGCCGCGATGCGCCGTGCGACACCGCCTGCGACAGCCGCTCGAGGGCGTCGCGCCGGAAGTCGAGCCGGTGCTCCGAGACCAGTCGCTCGGGCGCCTGCAGTACCACACGATCAGCATTGGGGAGCGGGTACATCGTGGCCTCCTCGCCGCGCCCGACCAGCGCCATCCGCATGAAGCCTCCGGTGTTGCTGCGTTGCCTTTCTTGGCATCGCTCACCTTCGGCGGCCGGACCATCTCGGTACTCTGAGACTCCCTGCTCTGCGGCCCCGCCTCGCGGCGGGTGTGCTCTTATCGGGTGATGCAGCGTTCAGTTGTTGACCTTCACAACTGCGAGAAGCGTGCCAAGCGCCTGTGACGGGCAAGTCGCTTCACAGCAATAGGTTACGCGATCGTCACATCGTGACGGTGGCCTGAGACCCGGTGCTGCGCCCCGCGCGACGGCAACTCGCTGGACGGCGTCAACTTCCGTTATAGTCACAACGCACGCGGAGTCGTCACATCACGCGCGCGGCCCGGTGCGTCAGGCGCGCACGTTGCCGGCGAGCGCCGTGGCGGCTATCGTCTGTCCCGTTCCGTGCGAGAGGCTGCCGCGCTCGCCGCCACCGCCGCTTCCGACCCGTCCGCCATGTCCGACCTCGACACGCTGCTCACCGAGAACCGCTCGTTCCCGCCGTCCGACCAGTTTCGTCATCACGCACTGGTGAACGACGCCTCGCTACACGCCGAGGCGGAGCGCGACTACGAGGCGTTCTGGGCGCGCCACGCGCGGGAGCTGGAGTGGATGGTGCCGTTCACCGAGACGCTGACCTGGGCACCACCGCACGCGAAGTGGTTCCATGGCGGCCGGCTGAACGTCTCGGTGAACTGCATTGACCGGTGGGTGCGCGGGGCGCATCGCAACAAAGCGGCCATCGTCTGGGAGGGGGAGCCCGGCGACGCGCGCGTGCTGACCTACTGGGACCTGTACCGCGAGGTGCAGAAGTTCGCCAACGTGCTGAAGTCGCTGGGCGTCGAACGCGGCGACCGCGTGGGCATCTACCTGCCGCTGATCCCCGAGGCGGCCATTGCGATGCTGGCCTGCGCGCGCATCGGCGCCATTCACAGCGTGGTCTTCGGCGGCTTCTCGCCGGAGTCGCTGCGCGATCGCATGAATGACGCACAGGCCAAGGTGCTGATCACAGCCGACGGCGGATATCGCCGCGGCCAGGTGTCGGCGCTGAAGCGCAACGCCGACAAGGCGCTCGAGGACGCGCCGACGGTGAAGCACGTCATCGTCGTGCAGCGCCGTCCCGGCGGCATGGGCGACGAGTCGTTCGCCCAGTTCCGAGAGGGGCGCGACCACTGGTGGCATCGCCTGATGCAGACGGCCAAGGCGGACTGTCCGCCGGAAGCGATGGACGCAGAAGACGTGCTCTTCATTCTCTACACCTCCGGCACCACGGGAAAGCCGAAGGGGATCGTGCACACGACCGGCGGCTACCTCACCGGCGTGGCGGCTACGACGAAGTACGTGTTTGACCTCAAGGAAGACGACGTCTTCTGGTGCACCGCCGACGTAGGCTGGGTCACCGGGCATTCCTATCTGGTGTATGGGCCGCTGGCCAACGGCGCCACGTGCGTGATGTATGAGGGAGCGCCCGATTGGCCGGAGCGCAATCGGTTCTGGGAGATCTGCGAGAAGTACGGCGTCTCCGTTTTCTACACGGCGCCGACGGCGATTCGCGCGTTCATGAAGTGGGGCGAGCAGCATCCCGCAAAGCACGACCTCTCGCGCCTGCGCCTACTGGGGACCGTCGGCGAGCCGATCAATCCCGAGGCCTGGGTCTGGTACCACCGCGTCATCGGTGGGGACCGTTGCCCAATCGTGGACACGTGGTGGCAGACGGAGACGGGCGCCATCGTGATCTCCCCGCTGCCCGGACTGACCCTCACCAAGCCGGGCAGCGCCACCAAGCCGCTCCCAGGGTATTTCGCCGCCCTGCTCGATTCCGCGGCAAAGGAGATCGCGGTCGGCGGCGGCCTGCTGGCCCTCACGCGCCCATGGCCGTCGATGCTTCGCACCATCTGGGGCGACGACCAACGCTACCGGGACACCTACTTCTCGAAGTGGCCGGGGCGTCCGGACCTGTACTTCCCCGGCGACGGCGCCAAGCGTGACGACGATGGCTTCTATTGGATCATGGGGCGCGTGGACGACGTGCTAAACGTTGCCGGCCACCGGATCGGCACCATGGAAGTGGAGAGCGCGCTGGTCGAGCACCCGGCGGTCGCCGAGGCCGCGGTGGTCGGCAAGGCCCACGAGCTCAAGGGACAGGTCATCGCGGCGTTCGTCACGCTGCGCGACGGCTTCCACCGCAGCCCCGCCCTGCGCGACGAGCTGCGCGAGTTCGTGGCCGAGAAGATCGGCGCCATCGCCCGGCCCGACGACGTGCTGTTCAGCGCCGACCTGCCCAAGACGCGCTCCGGGAAGATCATGCGCCGCCTCCTCCGCGACATCGCTGAGGGTCGCACACTGGGCGACACGACGACGCTCGCCGATCCGTCGGTCGTGGCGTCGTTGAAGGAGCAGTACGAAGCTGAGGAAAGCTGATTCAGGATTGGGACTTCGGATTCCGACTCCGGAATTCGATTGAGAATTCCGACTGACGATTGGCGCCGGCTGCTTGGCTGGCGTCGCCCCCCGGCACCGGAGAGGTGCAGATGACGGCTGACTTGCGTGCGACGCTCGAGCAGGCGCTGGCCGCGGACTACGTCCTGCTGGACGAGCTCCCCCGTGGCGGGATGTCCCGCGTGTTCCTGGCGAAGGAGAAGGCGCTGCATCGCCAAGTCGTGCTCAAGGTGCTCGACCCGGAGCTGGCGGCCACGCTGAGCGCGGAGCGCTTCAAGCGGGAGATCGCGCTGGCCGCGCGCCTGCAGCATCCGCACATCGTCCCGCTGCTGCACGCCGGGCAGCTGGAGGGCACCCTGTTCTATTCGATGCCCTTCGTGGAAGGGGAGTCGTTGCGGGAGCTCATGGCGCGCGAGCGGCCGATGTCGCTCGAGCGCGTGACGCAGATCCTGACCGAGGTCGCCGGTGCGCTGGATTTCGCGCACGAGCAGGGCGTGGTGCACCGCGACATCAAGCCCGAGAACGTGATGCTCTTCCACGGACAGGCGGTCGTGCTGGACTTTGGCATCGCGAAGGCGCTGAGCAACGCAACGTCCGCGACCACGAGCACCGCGACCGCGCCACGCATCACCCTGCAGGGCACCAGCCTCGGCACGCCCACCTACATTGCGCCCGAGCAGGCCGCCGGCGACCCCGCGCTGGACCACCGCGCGGATTTGTACAGCATCGGCTGCGTCGCGTACGAGATGCTCACCGGGCATCCGCCGTTCCGGGGGAAGACGCCCCAGGCCGTGATGATCGCGCACGCGCGGGAGGCGCCGGAGCCCGTGACCAAGCGGCGCCCGGACACGCCGGCCCCGCTGGCCCGGCTCGTCATGCGCTGCCTCGCCAAGTCGCCCGACGAGCGGCCGCGCCGTGCCCGGGAGCTCATGGACGCCCTGCGCCCGGACCAGGCGCACACGGGGTTCCGCGCCGCGCTCGAGCGGGCGCCGTGGTGGCTCCCGTGGGTGCTCGCCGCCGTCTCTACGGCCGTCGCCATCGGCGTCGCGCTCGCCCGTCGCGTGTAACCCGGGCGCACCCTCGCTCGTAATTCAATCGTGCTCGACCACTTCCTCCCCGAATCGCTCTTTCCCCGCAAGCTGCCCCCGGCCGCCGAGCGGCGCATGCGGCTCGCGCAGGCGCGCGCCGAGGAGGCGCTCGTTCGCACGCACGTCGAGAACGCGCTGACGTTCGTGGATGCGCTGGCCGAGGAGCTGCCCTTCGACCGCGCCATCGACACCTACATCCGGGAGATGGCCGTGCCGGAGCCGCTGGCGTCGGTCGTCGTCACGCGCGTGCTGGTGGTGCTGGGCCGCGACCTGCTGCCGACCTCGCGGGCAGAGCAGAAGGAGGACGTCCGGCCGCGCCTGCGCCTGAGCGAGGCGTCGGGGGGGAAGAAGGGGGAGATTCGGCGGGCGTAGGAAAACGGAGAAACACGGAGACGCACGGAGAAGCACGGAAAAGGGGGCCCGCGATTTCACGGGCCCCCTTCGTTGCGTCTGTGCTGTTCTGTGCTTTTCTGTGCCACTCTGTGCCACTCTGTGCTACTCCGCCCTCCTCCACTCCCACACCGCCAGCACGAACATGATGCAGATGATGATCGCGCTGACGACACACCACTGGCACCACGCGTGGATCACGGCCGCCTCGAGATACGTGAGGTAGCCGCTGAACAGCACGCCCCATCCGGTGAGCCCCACGAGCAGCAGCGCGGCGCGCCGGTCCGCAGCGAAGCGTTCCAGCGTGGCCGCGTACGCCGCGGCGAAGGTGCCGACGTAGTACAGCACGCCCCAGAACGCCACGGGCTGTCCCAAGAACATCGCCCATGGGCTCGTGTTGACCTTGTCGCAGCCGCCGATCTTGCACGACAGCGAACCGATGAGCCCAAGCTTGAACATCCACAGGTACACCGCCACGAAGAGCCCAACGAGGGCCAGCACGGCGATGAGCATGCGGCGTGTCACTTGGCGCCCTTCTTGGCGGTGTCCGCCTTGCCAAGCCGCACGAGCTCCTCGTCCACGAGGCGCTTGATCTCGTCGTACGGGAGGCTCCCCGCGTACTTCTTGCCCCCGATGATGAACGACGGCGTCTCACCAATCCCCTGCCGCTCCGCCTCGGCGCCGCTCGCCTTGATGTTCGGGTAGTGCCGCTGGCTGTCCAGGCACTCGTCGAATTTCGACGCGTCGAGCCCCAACTCCGCGGCGTACTGCTTCATCTTCTTGTCCGGGTTCTTGGTCGCCTGCGTGTTCCACAGGTCCATCGTGTAGAACAGGCGGTCGTGCATCTCCCAGAACTTGCCCTGCTCGTTGGCGCAGTAGGCGGCGTTCGAGGCGGACCACGTGTTGGCGTGCATGGGGAGCGGGAAGACGTAGAACTCAACGGACGCCAAGCCGGTCTTCACGAGCCGCTCGTGCACGTCCGGCTTGGTGAGCATCGCGAACTGGCCGCACGCGGGGCATTCGAAGTCGGCGAACTCGACGATCTTCACCGGCGCGTCGGGGTTGCCGAGACGAAACGCCTGCGCCGTGCCGAGCGGCAGGTTCGGGTCGACGGCGACGCCGCCGCCCCCGGACCGGGTAGCCACCCAACCGAGCGCGGCCGCGCCGATCACGGCAATGACGACCAGGAGGACGGTGAACTGCTTTTGCAGGGCAGGCTTCTTTGAGTTGGCCACGGCGCATCCATCGGGAATGAGTTGGAAGAAAGCTACAGGGCGCGGGGGGAGCGGCTCAAGCGGCGGGACGCCGCATCACGGCACCAGCATCACGGCAGCCGCATCACGGCAGCCGCACCAAGGGCGAGGCGCCGGGGCGTCGTGGTGCGGGGGCGTTGCGCACGGCGTAGCTTTGACGCATTGCCCCCGGCCACCCGCCATCCCTCGCATCGTGCCCCGCGTTGACCACCTGCGCGTCCCCGTGACCCCGGGGGCGCTGCACGCCGAGCGATACGGCTTCGGTGATCGCGCGCTCGTGCTGCTGCACGGCTTCGGCACGTCGTCGTTTCTCTGGCGGCGCGTCGCGCCGGCCCTCCCGCTCGGCCGGGTGACCGCCTGGGCGCTCGACCTGCTCGGACACGGCGAGTCGGATCGTCCGGCGGAGGCGGCGTACGGTGTCGCGGCGCAGGCGCAGTGCGTGGAGCAGGCGATGACCGCGCTGCGCATCGGTCAGGCGACGCTCGTCGGCGTGGATCTCGGCGCTGCGGTGGCGCTGCGGCTCGCGGCGACGCGCCCGGCGCGCATCCATGGCCTGGTCCTCATCGGCCCGCCGCCGGTCGGGCGGGCGCGTGGGGCGGATCTGACGGAGTTGGGCCGTGCGGCGGCCTCGCACCTGTTCGAGGCCACGCAAGGGATGCTCGGGGCGGCCGCTTGGCTGGCTCCGCTCCTTTCGCGGAGCGTCGCGACCGCTGAGGCGATGCCGGCCCGGCTCGTGGCGCGCTACGCGGCGCCGTTCGTGGGGGCCGCCGGGGTCCAGCACCTGCAGGGGCTTGCCGCGGCGGTCAGCGATGCGGACGCGGAGGATCTCGACCTCGCCCGTCTCACCGCGCGCACGCTCGTGTTGCGCGGCGAACACGATGCGTGGTGCTCGTCGGCCGACGCGTCACGGCTGGCGGCCGCAATTCGCGACGCCGAGGTGCGCATGGTGCCCGGGGCCGGTCGGTTGGTTCCCGAAGAGGCGCCCGAGGCGCTGGCGGCGCTGCTGGCCGACTGGGCCCTGCCCGCGCACGGCGCGCCGGCTGGACGCATCGGGTAGCCCTGCGCACCGGGCACCCGGCATCCGGAGCGCGCGGCTTGGATTCGCGAGGTCGCGCGTTTACTTTTCTGTATTGCTTCACACCACTTCCAGCCGGACGAAATGAACAAGGGTCGACACAGAAATTTT
>Ga0194127_10001071_pt1 | contig 41330 bp, 38 predicted proteins | sample TA2KigC100mmetaG_FD_148624 | JGI IMG/M metagenome (GOLD analysis project Ga0194127, IMG submission 148624) | Freshwater microbial communities from Lake Tanganyika, Tanzania - TA2015036 Kigoma Deep Cast 100m | ecosystem: Environmental > Aquatic > Freshwater > Lake | place: Tanzania: Lake...
TTGGCCTGCTTCACTGCTTCGGCGGCCGCAATCGAGACCTCCATTCCAACCCTTTTTGCCATGATTATTCCTCCTCCACCACCATCGTGATCGCTCTGGTGGGACACTCTTTCGAACAGATGCCGCAACCCTTACAATAATAGAGGTCTGAAATGAAATAGCCCTCTGCATCCAGGTTATAGGCCATATCCGGGCAGAAGATGTAACAGAGCCCGCAATGGATACAGAGTTCCTTATTCAAAATCGGTTTGAAGCTCTTCCAGTCCCCTGTTCGGTACGAACTCGCATTGCCGGGTTCCAGGATCACATTTCCTACGGGCAATTCCTTCCATGTCCATTCTGATTCCGGTTTTGTCATGCCTTCCACCTCTTAATCCATATTAATCCATCCCTCTTTGTTAAAGGAGGGAAGGGAAATGATTCTGCAAGTGATTAGATGATGACCGTTTCCTGATAGGCCCGCTCAAAAGCGGAGATGTTCTTGTCGGCAATCCGGCCAAAACGCTCCTTAAAGGAAGGAATAAAGGACTCTTTTTTCACCAAACCTGAAGCTTTGACGACGGATCCCAACATCGTTGTGTTGGTAATGGGAAGGCCGAGGACTTCCATGGCAATTTTGTCTGCGTTCACCACGCCAACCCGGTTTTTAACTTTCAAGCTCTCTTTCACCTTCTCAGGAGAATCCTTGCTCGTGGTGACAACGATGCCATTTGGCTTTAATCCGGCCGCCACATTGACAATCTTTAAGAGTGAGGCATCCAGGACGACGACAATATCAGGCTCATAGATGTTTGCCCTGATCCTGATAGGCGCATCATCAATCCGGCAAAAGGCCACTACGGGCGCACCTCTTCTCTCGGGTCCGAAACTTGGAAAAGCCTGCGCATACTTTCCTTCCCAGATTGCTGCCAGGGCTAACAGTTCCGCAGAAGTTACTGCTCCCTGCCCCCCTCTTCCATGAAAACGGATCTCAATCATCTGGATCTCCTTAATAAACGATATATAAAATATTTCACATAGCCCCACAAGATCTTAAAAAAATTGTACGGTTTTTCTTATATGCGTTACCGTTAACACTTAAATTCCGTCATGTCAAGATCAAAATCGATTGTTTATCTATCTCTATGATATTATTTATTGTTTTAGTTTTATTTTCTAAACCTCTCTTCGACCCTCAAGCGCCTTTGATAACGTCATTCCATCCGAATATTCGATCTCTCCTCCCATTGGGACACCGTATGCAATTCGCGTCACCTTGATTCCTAAGGATCTAATCAAATCTGTGAGGTAGAGAGTGGTCGCCCCTCCCTCAACGGTCGGATTGGTAGCAAGGATCACCTCAATGATCTTTTCCCGCTTAAGACGCTCCATCAGTTCTTTTATTTTTAACTCATCCGGACCAATCCCCTCCAGGGGCGAGATGGCCCCATGGAGCACATGATACCTTCCGTGGTAGGTCCCTGTATGTTCAATGGCGATGAGGTCATTGGGACCCTCCACCACGCAGAGAACCTCTGGAGTCCGCCGACCATCCTGACAGATCCAGCAGTGATCCTCATCCGTTAAATTGAAGCAGATCGAGCAAAGGCGGATTTTCTCTTTCACATCTAAGACCGCTCTTGCTAATTCCTGGGCCTCCGACAGGCTTGACCGTAAGATATGGAACGCCAGCCTGGAAGCTGTTTTTTTTCCAATGCCCGGAAGTTTTGACAGAGCCTCGATCAGATGATCAATCGGTTTGGCATGAAGGGCCATAGTTTTAAATTCAAAAATCCGAAATTCGAATATCGAAACTCGAAACAAATCCGAAAATTCCAAATACCAAATTCGGAACTATCTTGTTTTGGACATTTTAAAATTTTGTCATTTGATATTGTTTCGAATTTCGGATTTCGTGCTTCGGATTTAGAGCCTCCTTCATTATATGAAGATAGTTATGCACTCGGGTACCGCTTAATTTGCTAATGTCTAAAAGAGTCCCGGTATACTCATGCCCCCGGTGATCTTCTTCATCTCCTCCGTCATCATCTCCTGCGATTTACGGATGGCTTCATTCACGGCGGCTGCAATTAAATCCTGAAGCATCTCCATATCTTCCTTGTTGACCACCTCCGGATCGATCCGGATGGAGAGAACCTCCTGCTTCCCATTCATTACAATATTGACCATCCCTCCTCCGGAGCTGGCTTCCACCATCTTTCCGGCCATCTCCTCCTGGAGTTGAGCAATCTTGGTGTGCATCTGTTGAGCCTGTTTTAAGATATTTCCGAAACCTTTTGACATTGATCCCTCCTCTTCTTCCTCCCACATTTAATGTTCCAACAAACCGGAAAAACAGACCCGGCGGGGGCACTGGAAAAACCTTGTAGCGGAAACCATTGAAGGCAAAGCGCTATGGTTCAATAACTTTGCTGGACTTGGCTCTCGATGAGTCCCTCCATTACCCATTCAATTCCAACAAGACCCGCATTACAAGGCTTTGGAAGTGTTCCCGCTGGGTCTGTTTTGGGCATCTGTGAAATCACTTCTCTACAATCTTTCCGTCAAAGAGACGGAGCGCTTCCTCGACAAGAGAGTTCTCCCCCATCCTGTTTTTTACCCTCTCCTCCGGCTTATCCTGTCCATTTCTGTCTGCATGGATAAGGGCTCCCTGCAGTTTTGTTCCTCGTTCCAGGGGTGATATGATCACCTTAGTGTTCTTTTTAAAGTACTCCTGGCAGATTGATTCTAACTGGCTTCGATTTCCTTTCTCCAATATTCGGTCATAGTGGAAAGAGTCTTTTTCAAACCCGATTTCAACCTTATCATCGCTGAGACGGATGGGAATCCCGAAAACCAGGAAAGAACCCAGTATGGGATTCCGGGCCCGTGAAAAATCGACCAACCCTCTCCATACTTCTTCGGAAAACTCTCTCGATTCTTCTAAATTCCTCTCTTCTCGATAAACCTCTAAGTCCTTTGCCTCTTGTCCCGAAGAGGGTATCCCCTTCTGATTTACTTTGCCTGAAGGTTTCTCTTTCTCTATAACCTTCTCCCCGACCTTTCCTTCAAGACTTTTCTTTGGCTGTTCCACTCTTCCCGGAGGCGGTGTTGGCCCGATACGACTCCCGGGTTGGGGAACTCCTGCGGTTTTTGTGGCTCCCCCGATGGAAGGGGTTTTTTCGATCCCTTCCAATTTTTTCAGGATCTCATCGATGGGGAGGACGGGTCGAAGGGTAGCCATCCGGATCAGGGTGATTTCCAGCATTGTCCGGGGAAATGCGGACTGGGCGACTTCCTCTTCTCCCTTCAGGAGAAGGCTGAAGAGATGATTCAACTGCTCGAACTGAAACCGTTCCGCCTGCTTTTTCAACCCTTCCAATTCCTCCGGAGGCAGCTCCATTAACCCTTCGGGATGCTCGCTCACCTTAATCAGGATCAGGTTGCGGAGGGTATGGAGGAGCTCCTGACAGAAATGTTGAATGTCGTAACCGTAGTGATAAATGTGCTCTACGATCTCAACGCACCGTTTCGCATCCCTGTCGGCAATAGCCTCAATGGTATCGGAAAAAATCTTCTGGTCGATCAGCCCGAGGACTTCGGTGATATCCTCATCCCGTATCTCCTTCCCTCCATAAGAGATCACCTGATCGAGAAGGCTCTGGGCATCCCGCATGCTGCCTTCCGATTCTCTCACAATCATTTGAAGGCCCCTCTGGCTGATCTGAATTCCCTCTCTTTCGACAATCTGCTTCAGGTTCCCAACCATCTCTTTTAACGGAATCCTCTTGAAGTCATACCGCTGGCACCGGGAGAGGATGGTGGCCGGAATTTTATGGGGTTCGGTTGTGGCAAAGACAAAGATGATATGGCCGGGAGGCTCTTCGAGGGTCTTCAGAAGGGCATTGAAAGCCTCTCGTGTTAGCATGTGGACTTCGTCGATGATGTAAATTTTATGACGGCTCTTGGCAGGCGTATAACGGACATTCTCTTTCAACTCCCGAATCTCTTCGATTCCCCGATTCGATGCACCATCGATCTCGATCACATCCATTGAGGTCCCATCCGTGATCTCCTTACAATTTGCACAACCATTGCAGGGATTGATTTGAGGACCTTTCTCGCAGTTCAGGGCTTTCGCTAGGATTCGGGCGGTAGAGGTTTTGCCCACTCCTCTGGCTCCTGAAAACAAAAAGGCATGGGAAACCCGATTTTGAGAAATGGCATTCTGCAGGGTCTGGGTGATGGGTCTCTGCCCGATCACATCTTCAAAGACCTGAGGTCTCCATTGCCTTGCCAATACCAGATAAGACATCTTTTCTCAGTCCTGTAGTCCATAGTCTTGTAGTCCATGGTCTTGTAATTCTTCTTTTTCTTGCTACACGACTATTGGACTACCTGACGATTAGACTATTAATAACTTGCTGATAGCCAGGCGCCCCTACGGCACACAAGGTGAATTACTACCGTTGCTTCCTTCCGGACCTGGCGGGGTTTGTAATCTCTTGTTGCGCAGGACCCGGCTATCAACAAGATTTCACTACGTGAAATACTGTAAACAGTTAACCTTTAACTATTAACGGTTTTAAGTTAAATGTTACCAGCAAAAATTTGCGCAGCAAATCATCGGTCACCCCGATGTGCCAGATAAACCAACAGCCAAAAGTTAAAACTAAAAGGTTAAAGGCTAAAAGCTACAAGTAAAAATTGGTGCAACAAATTTTTCTGGCGGAGAGAGAGGGATTCGAACCCTCGATCCCGTTTTTAGCAGGATACTCGCTTAGCAGGCGAGCCCCTTCGGCCTCTCGGGCATCTCTCCATGATTTTGCTTCGCAAAATACCTTTAACCAGTAGCTTTTTGCTTGTAACTTTTTAAAAGATAAAACCCTAATCCGATTTCAATGTATTTCTAAATGCGCTTAGCTGTTTGACGAGTTCGTGTCCATCTGCTTCAATTTTCTCATTAATTTCCTCACTTATTAACTCATAAAGCAGGGCCAAATCAAACCCTGCAATCGATTCATAGGTTGAACGAATCGAAATCCCCAAAAACCTGGCAAATTCAATATCGGAATTATCGGCGGACCCTTCTGCAATATTAAGGACAAGTGAATGGAGCGCCCTTTTGATTTGTGAGGCTAAATCCTTGTCTTTGGGTTCGATATACTCTTCGACGATTCCCCGACAATATTTACAGAACCTCTTCGCATCCTGATAGACTTTAAACCTTTTAAACCGAAACCTGACCTCTTTCACTTTGAAGCTCTTTAAATAATTGGCCAACGGCCAAAGGCTAAAAGTTAACGGCAAAGGGTTAAATGTCAGTTAAGGGCCAGAGGCTAAAGGTTAAAAGCTAAAGGTAAAAATTTGTAAAACAAATTTTTCTGGCGGAGAGGGTGGGATTTGAACCCACGTCTCCTTTCGGGAGAACCGCTTTTCGAGAGCGGCGCCTTAAGCCACTCGGCAACCTCTCCTGGATCTTGCAAGGCAAGATACTATTATACACAACGACATAAGTCTTTTCCTTTCTGTCATTCCGGGCTTGACCCGGAATCCAGTGTTTTCCTGGATTCCCGCTTCCGCGGGAATGACGTGCTCTCTTGAGATTAATGACGCTGTGTATAGCTTTTAACTTTTCGCTTTTAACCTACAACCTTCAAACTTGAAACCTTTTTACTTTATACTCCGAACTCCTTGTCTGCCGAAGCCTTGGCGTAGGCAGGCGAACTCCGAACTTCTTTCAAATTTTCTCTCCGTTCCCTGAAAAAGACCTTTAAAATCTCCGCACACTCCTCCTCAAGAACCCCCCGACTCACTTCTATCTTATGATTCAGACCCTCAACCTGCAACAATTTAAACCTCGATCCCACCGCTCCGAATTTTGGCTCCACTGTTCCGAAAACCAGCCTTGAAATTCTGCTGTGAACCATCGCAGAGGCGCACATCGGACAGGGCTCAGCCGTCACATACATCACCGTATCATTCAAACGGTAGTTTTTTAAAATCTTTCCTGCTTTCCTGAGAACCAGGATCTCCGCATGGGCAGTGGGATCGTTAAGTTCGATGCATCGGTTATGATTTCTTGCGACCACCCGGTCCTCTTTAACTAAGATCGCCCCTATCGGCACCTCACCTCTTTGGCCTGCCTTCTTCGCTTCATCAAGAGCCATCTTCATATGTTTTGTATCAGACTTCCTATCCTCCACGGGGTTTCAATCCTTATCAAAAAAACAGAAAAGTTGCCTTGTTTCAATATATCACCGTTCGCCCTTAGCCAGTCGAAAGGCAAACGGTTGTTTTGGGCAACAGCCAAAATAATTTTTAACACAAATATATTACATTTTACCACAAGATTATCAAACTTAAAGGTCAAAGATCATCCCCCTCCCTCTTTCTAAATAGAGTCTGTTTATAAATTCCTCCCTCAACCAGGATCGTCATTCCATTGCTCATTCTGCTCGATGAGCCGGTCAATCTCCTGGGGATAGATCGTATAATATCCAAGGGCGGCCTTGAGCTGCTCTCCGGATAACCAATGATATGCCTTTTGCAGTCTTTTGAAATCCCCTTCATGCTTTTGCAAGCGGCAATCATTTCCCAAACTTCAATTCCTGTTCCCGCCACTCCGGCCCTTCTTCCACCGGTCCCTTCGGAAAACAATATCCCCGGGCAGCGCCTCATCTTGATGGCTTCTTGCAAGAGATCCTTGGTCACGTTTGAGAAATCCTGCCCTGTCTCTTTGGCCATTTGCTCAATTTTCTTCATGGTCTCGGGCGGGAGACGTAAGCTCTTCTGAACGCCTGCCATAATAACCTCCTCCGGTCATCTGTTATTTGTTATAATACATTGTCCTACGGTGAATGTTAATCTTCAAGACATAAGGAGTCCATCATTCATCCCGATTTATAATCGGGATGAAAATCTCCCCTAACCCCTGGTTTGCCAAAAGGGGGGAAAGAAAGGAAGAACATCGCAAAAGAGAGGGGGGAAAATAGCCAGAAATGACCCGCTTGATTACGCGAAGAACTTCTATTTTCTCGTTAACTGCCGGTATTTGATCCGGTGGGGTTGATCCGCCGCAGTTCCGAGACGGCGTCTTCGATCCGCCTCGTATTCGGAGTAGTTTCCTTCAAACCAGACGATCGTACTATCGCCTTCAAAAGCAAGAATATGGGTGGCGATCCGATCGAGGAACCAGCGGTCGTGGCTGATCAGCACGACTGAGCCCGCAAAATTTTCGAGGGCCTGTTCCAGCGCCCGAAGGGTGTCCACATCCAAATCATTCGTCGGTTCGTCCAGAAGAAGGACATTGGCTCCTTGTTTAAGCATCCGTGCCAGGTGGACGCGGTTTCGCTCTCCTCCTGATAGGATTCCAACTTTCTTCTGCTGATCGGCGCCTGAGATATTAAAACGAGCCACATAGGCCCGTGAATTGATCTGTTTGCTGCCAAGCTGGATCGTATCCTGCTTCTCTGAAATCACTTCCCAGATGGTCTTTTCCGGATCGAGGATGTCGCGACTCTGATCCACATAAGCCATTTGTACTGTTTCGCCTATCCGTATTGCTCCGGAATCAGGTTTTTCCTGGTCTGTAATCAATCGGAAGAGTGTGGTCTTTCCAGCGCCGTTGGGGCCAATGATCCCTACGATCCCGCCTGGAGGAAGGGAAAAGGAGAGATTCTCCATGAGAATCCGATCCCCATAGGACTTGGTGATATTGCGGCTTTCGATCACGACCTCTCCGAGCCGTGGCCCCGGAGGAATATAGATTTCAAGGTCCTTGGCTATCTTTTCACCCTCCTGTCCGAGGAGGGCTTCGTAAGAGGCGAGCCGGGCTTTCGGTTTCGCATGTCTCCCTTTTGGCGACATCCGGATCCAATCGAGTTCCCGCTGAAGTGTCTTCCGACGCTCGCTCTCTGCCTTTTCCTCCTGCCTCAGACGATTCTCTTTCTGTTCAAGCCATGAAGAATAGTTTCCTTTCCATGGGATCCCCTCTCCCCGGTCAAGTTCCAGAATCCATCCGGCCACATTGTCAAGAAAGTAGCGGTCATGGGTGACGGCGATGACCGTTCCGGGATACCGTTTCAGGTGTTGTTCAAGCCAGGACACAGTTTCGGCATCGAGATGGTTGGTCGGCTCATCAAGGAGTAGAATATCGGGTCTTCGAAGCAGAAGCCGGCAAAGCGCCACACGTCTCCTCTCTCCACCCGAAAGGATTTTCACCGGTGTCTCTCCCTGAGGGCACCGGAGGGCATCCATTGCCATCTCAAGGCGCGAATCGAGATCCCAGGCATCGAGGGCGTCGAGTTTCTCCTGCACTTCGCCTTGTTTTTCGATAAGACGATTCATCTCCTCTTCCGACAGAGGCTCTGAAAACCTTTCGCTGATAAGGTTGAATTCGTTCAGAAGCTCAACCGTCTCCTGAGCTCCCTCTTCTACAATCTCCCGCACTGTTTTGGCTTCATCGAGCTTCGGTTCCTGTTCGAGAAAGCCGATGGTGAAACCCGGGGTGAGGATGGTCTGCCCAATAAACTCCCTGTCTTCGCCGGCGAGGATGCGAAGCAAAGAACTCTTCCCGGAGCCATTCAGACCGATGACGCCGATCTTGGCTCCATAAAAATAAGAGAGTGAGATGTCTTTCAAAATCGGTCTTTTGTCGTGATACTTACTGACACCGATCATTGAGTAAATGATTTTCTGCGATTCGTTTGCCATCTCACTTGATTCCTCCTGCTTCTCGATCCTCTTCTTATTCTAACGCCACTTCACTTTTGGGAGGTGACGCGGGACAAGGCGCGGGTATTTCATATTCGGATAGCCAAGGCCCATGGCGGAGCAGCATCGATGATCCGCCGGGATACTCAGCCATCTTTTGATTTTGCGGGAATGATTCACTGCATTGACCAGAAAACCATTAAAACAGCATCCGAGCCCCAAGGTATGGGCCATCAAAGAACAGTTATACAGGGCCACCGAACAATTAAAAGAGGAACTGGTGTCCCACGATTCGGCATGGGCGATTATCACAACAGGCGCATGATAGAAGAGGCGATCCTGTCCCCGATTCATTGCCTTACGGGCAACCATCATTTTGGGAAGGGACTCATGTAAATATTCTACGGTCTTCTTCCCGGCAACAAGAGAAAGAAAAAGGCTGCCAAACCATCCTCGTGCTCTTGAAAAGAGCTTTTCATAAAAACGGATGGTCATCTTTCTTAACTTCTCGATCTGATCCGGTGATGTGAGCACCACATAATGGACATTCTGACTGTTCGTGCCTGTCGGTCCGTATCTTCCGGCATCGAGGATTTTTTTCAAAATCTGCTCCGGAACCGGATCAGCGGTATAGTTCCTAACCGAACGCCTCTCCCGGATGAGAAGATCCAATACCTCAGGTGAGGTCGCCGGAGCTTCACCCTTTCTGGGATGTATTTCAAAGTTCATTCCGGTTTGAAGGATGGCCTCGCTTGGACAGACCGCACCGCAGTGGCCGCAACCGATGCACCACTCGCCTCTGAGCACCTTTGGCTTTTCATCAGCCATCTCAAGCACGAAGCTCGGGCAAACCGCCACACATTGTTCACAACCAATACACTTGTTTTCAATCACCCTGGGGGGATTCACTTCCCGTTTCATAAGCTTTCCTTCCTCCATCTCTTAAGGGAACCTCTAATAATTCCCAATTCGTCACTCCCGCCTCGTAAAAAGTACGGGATAAACTCCGGCGGGAGCCCAGTAATTTCAAAAGGTTATGGATTCCTGCTCTCGCAGGAATGACATTTTTAGAGGTTGCCTTAAATGTTTGATCAATGACGATTGCTTAATCCCCAAATAACCCCCAAATCAAAATAAATTTTTCGATAACCCCCAAACGTTTAAATTCTTCTATGCCTGATGCCTTCTTTCCACGATACCCAGGCTGCACAAAACCGCCACTGCCGCCATCGCCGCCAATAGCAGGAAGGCCAACTGGTAGCTTCCGGTCTCATCAAAAATCACCCCGGCAATATAGGCCCAGAACCCCCCGCCCAGAAAATGGACCGTGTTCACAAAACCGGTAAGAACGCCGATGGATCTCACCCCATAAAGTTTTCCAATCAGCATGGGGGTCAAGGGTGCAGTGATGAGATGAGTGAAGCCAAAGAGCAAGGCGAATAGATAAAGGGAAGGGACTGTCTTAAACTGAAGCGCCAGCAGGTAGAGAAAGAAACGGAGCGCAAATGTCAGGACAATAGGAGCTTTATTGCCGAACCGGTCAGCAGCAGGTCCTGCAACCAGAATCCCCGCGAGACTCATCAAGCCATACCAGCCCAACATGTTTCCGGCCGTCTGCGATGAGGCACCATAATCTGTTGCCAGGGGAATCAGGTGGGTCGTGGCAAAATAATCGCCCCCGCCACATATGAACATGGTCACCACGAAGAACCAGTAAGAGCGGGTCCTCATCGCTTGCTTTAAACCGAAATCTTGATTGTCCTTTGGGGAAAGCGGGTTTCCCTTCAACTCCCTATCTCCGACCTTATCCCCCCCTTCTCCAAGGGGTTTTAAGCCGAGATGATGGGGATCTCCCCTGATCACAAAGAAAGCAATCAGAAGGTTAACGATCAGCATGATGATTCCAATGGAGAGGTACAACGCCCTCCATCCATAACTGAATGTAAAGAGGCTGAAGAGTGGAATGAGCGCAAAATGGCCGAGCGAATTTCCCGACAGGGCAAGGCTGATGGCCAGCCCGCGCCGTTTTTCGAACCACTTGCTCGTGATCGTGGCGATGAGCGGGACGGCTGTCCCTGCCACCCCGATGGCTGCCAGCACCCCGTAAGAGAAGAAGAATTGGCCGATGGATTGGATGGTCGAAGTCAATGCAAATCCGACCGAAATAAAAAGGGTCGAGACGGCGATCACCCATTTGGGGCCATAACGGTCATAGAGTCTTCCGGTAATGAGGAGAGCGAGGGCAAAAACGATCATGTTCACGAAGAATACGAGCGAAACCGATCCCCGACTCCATCCGAATTCTTCGATCATGGGTTTGAACATGACCCCGAAGGCATACCGGGCGCCGGAATTGAAAAAGAGGATGATGAAGGCTGCGGCGACGATATACCAACCGTAGAATAGACGATTGTTCTCTAAAAATCTCTTCATCACTCCGGTATCCCCTTCGCGTTAAGGGAGTCCTCCGAAAGGGGGCGACGCATCACCTCTCCCCCTCGGTTTCCACCTTACATCAATATTGGTGAAGGAAGGATAATACCTTGAAAGAGGATTCGCAAGGAGGACACACATCGGATGTCCCCTCCGTACCTCCATATAGAGGGGCCTCTTTCCTCGGTTGAAGAAACTCCTCCAGCCGGTTACGGTTGATTTCATCCATAGAAACCTCCTCTTAAGAATTTGAGTTTGGTCGCGCTTGCTCTTATCTTTTAACAGGAGGTTTCTTTTTATGGTAGATTATAAATAAAGTTTTTTCTACCTTACTCTTTGAGGTATAACCTCCCCCTCTAAGAGTATATAACGTAGGTGAAAATTATCAGTTTATGAAATAATACCTCCGTCGTTGGGACCCCTTCTAAAAGGAGAACAGGGGTAAGGAATCTTCATAAAATGGATTTAAACTACCGACTCGCTGATCAATCTATCTCTTCTTGAATCAAATTCCAGATGGTTAGGGACAAGACGTATGAACCAAGAATTGGGGCCAGGCGTCGGTAAGTAGTCCGTTATAACCAAATTGGATCAAACGGAGGCCATCAAGGGACGCACCTCACGTACCACATGTTCGGAAAAGATGAAATGATTAAAAAGGAGGCTGCAAAAAGCAAAAAAACGAAGAAAGCCTTTATCCTTGAAACGGTGGATGAAAAAATGGGTCTCGTTAAAGGCCGTGAACAAATCGTCAGGGAGCTTTCGGGCTGGCTTTCCCATGAAGAGGCTCAAGAATTACGGAAGGCTGTGGAAGTTTTTAATAAGGTTTCATAGTGTGCAAGTAGGCTCGGCCTTGATGGAGCAGGAATACAGAATTACAACGAGGAGTCTACTTTAGAGTAGACTCCTCGAAAGAAGGCAAAGAGGAACTAACCTTTTATAATCGGGAGCCGGTCATTACCCTTTTCTGGCTTGTCTTATTTCTTCCAGATAGAACTGGATCAAAGGAGACATCTCGGGCGGTTGCCAGTCTGTCTTCCTTGGATCCTCTGGCCAAGTGAAGGGAAGATGAAAGACCTCTCCCGGCCTCTTGGCCTTTTCTAAAACAGAGAGGGCTTTGAGTAAAACCCTTCTCTGTCCTTCTTGGTCCCCTATCTGTCCGACGGGCCTGGCGTAAGGATGTTCAATTGCGGCTATTCTTGGAATGCCTTCAGCCCGGGTGAACTCCCAGGTTGGACTGAGAAGCAGGGTGGAAAATCCCGCCTCCTCCAAAACCCTTGCGGCCAGTCCAACGGACTGGCAACAGAAAGGTCAGGCGGGGGTGAGAAGAACTGCCTCCACTTTCTCGGTTTTCATATGTTTTGAAATCGGTTCAATGGCCTCCTTAAGAAAGTCGGTATTCTGCCACTGAAAGCCATAGAACGAATAGGCAGTCGGAGCGAGGCGGCCGATAATCCCTTCCTGTTCAAACTCGGCCATTCGGGCTAATGGAAGGATCACATTGATGTCCTGTTTGACGAGGTTGGTGTTGATATGGAGGTGATTGACATCGATTTCCTTTTCGGTTGTCCCTCGAGGAATCTTCCTGTAGGAGCGGTCGCCCCAGATGGGTTCTCGCTTCTCTCTTTCCATATCAAAAGGAGGGTCCATTTTCAGGCTGATCCCCGCGCTGGTTACCAAAGCAAGAGTCGTTTGACTCAATGGTTTTGACAGTGGCGTCCAGGGAATTGTTCCCTTATACTCCTCATCGGGAATAAATGTCCTCACCCATGCCTTAAGCCCCGGCGGAAGAAACCTATATCCATCGACAATCTTCTGCTCCATGCGGACCTCCTGTGGTAATAAAGTTCTTAGGATTGAGTAGAAAATAACTCTATGATCTCCCTCTCCCTTGGTGGGAGAGGGTGGGGGTGAGGGGGGTTATGTTCTGTCCACCCCCACCTCAATCCTCCTCCATCAAGGGGGAGGATAAATACATGGTTAATTTTCATTGTTCGTGGTTGACGAATCATTCATGAAGGATTGATCAATTTATATTACGCCCCCCATCCAAATATCAAGTAAAAAATGGCTTGAATCTGAATCTATGCCCCATTACAATTGGGTTCTAAGACCAGTACCCGCCCACTGCCGCCATCAATTATATCTGGGAGAGCACGGCTCCCGTGGGTGGCTTCTTCCCCAATCCCTACACCGACCGGCTAATGATGATTGTGGTCGAAAGTGGCGCAACCAAATTGAACCAGTGGGTGAATGAAGAGAGAAATCTCTATGAGGATTTCAGGAAGGCCTTTGGTTATGAGCCACCGATGATCTCGGGTGTAGCCATCATGACCGATACAGACAACACCGGAGAATCCGCCATCGCTTACTATGGGGATATCGTGTTTAGGAGGTAAACCATAAATTTATCCATTGTCCCACTACTGACCTCCTTCCTGTAAGCGAGATTTAATTCTATCCTGAAATTGAATATTTCAAACAGATATCTTCAGTTGGGGTAAGGTGCGTATATTGGCAAGCTACTTACACTCCCAGCGGTTGTTGGATCAAAGCAAACATGCTAGCTCGGGGAGAGGAAAAGGAGGAAAGCGCCAATTTGCGTTAATTTGAGCCCAGAATGCCTCAGCATTTAATAAAACTTTATGGACAATGACTCCATATATTTTGACAAATTTATGGAATTGTGGTAGGCTTATTTCATGATCGAGCGTGCATACAGTCTTGAAAAATTGATTAAGCCGAGCAAGGTTCTCGTTCTCTACGGCCCCAGGCGCGTAGGCAAGACAACCCTTCTGAATCACTTTCTCGCAGGAACCAAACTGAAGTACAAGTTAGATTCCGGAGATAACATCAGGACCCAGCAGACATTGAGTTCCCGAGACTTTACCACGATCACTGAATATGCATCGGGTTACGATCTGGTGGCAATTGATGAGGCACAGCAAATTCCGGACATCGGCATGGGGCTAAAAATCATCGTAGACCAGATGCCCAATGTTGCTGTGATCGCCACGGGTTCATCATCCTTTGAACTGGCAGGTGCAGTCGGGGAGCCGCTCACAGGGAGAAAGACGACCCTCATTCTCTATCCGATCTCACAGCAGGAGCTTTCTTCTATCCATAACCGTCATGAATTGAAGGAGCTGTTGGAAGAGTTTCTCGTTTTTGGTTCTTATCCGGAAGTTGTCACTGCAAAAAGTCGAAAGGACAAGATTGTCATACTTGAAGAACTCGTCGATTCCTATTTACTCAAGGATGTGCTGACACTGGACAGGATAAAGAACCCGCGGGTCTTGCTTGACTTACTAAAGCTTATTGCATTTCAGGTCGGGGGACAGGTTTCTTTGAACGAATTGGCTACGCAGCTTAGAATCGACGTAAAAACGGTTGGCCGTTATCTTGACATCCTCGAAAAAGCTTTCGTTATTAGGCGCATCAACGGATTCAGCAGGAACCTGCGAAAAGAGATCGTGAGCAAAGCAAAGTATTATTTCTGGGATAACGGCATCAGGAATGCGGTCATATCCCAGTTCAACCGCCTCGATAGCCGCAACGATGCAGGGATTCTCTGGGAAAATTTTATGGTAACCGAACGGATAAAAAAATGTTCTTATCAGGAGATCCGTGGTTCATTCTACTTCTGGCGGACCTATGATGGCCAGGAACTGGACCTCGTGGAGGAGCGTGAGGGCAGGCTTTACGGCTACGAGTTTAAATGGTCCCAGAAGAAAACAAAAGCTCCTGACGCGTGGATTGAAACTTACGGAAATGCTGGGCTCGAGATAATTAACAGTAAGAATTATCTGGACTTTGTGACATGAGCTATTTGCTTCAAAGAAAGAACAGGAGGAATCAGGTTAATTCCAATAACCTGGTTAAGGGTTCAATTTCTATAGGTCGATGCTTCCCAAAAAGACCTCATTCCCCCCGAGATTTGTCCTCGATGGAGGGGGGTGAATCTCTGCTATCTATCCTATGTTTTGATACTATCCAAAATGTTTGGATTTGATATTCGTATATCCCCCCCGGCTTGATGATATCATTAATGATCAAATCCCATCCCAATGATGTGTTTCTAATCGGTGCAATCGGTTCATAATCGTTGTAATCAGAGATTTCTGGGCTTTTCAGAAATCTCTAAAAAAGGAGTTGACAATCATTTCTAAGTAGTCTACTTTAAAGTAGACTACTTTAAAGGAGACAAAGAAAACCGTGATATTCGTTAACCGGGAATCGGAAATTCAATTTCTACTCGACCGGATGAAATCCGATAAGGCGGAGCTTGTGATCGTCTATGGGCGACGGAGAATCGGAAAAACAGAGCTGTTAAGGAATGCTTTCAAAAAAGAGAAGGCTGTTTATTTTGTGGCTGATCTTGGCGCAGATCAAGACCAGCGCCGTAGGTTTTCAGAGACTCTTAACCTAATATACCCGAGCCCCCTCCTCCAAACAGAAATACCTCCCGAATGGGAATCCCTCTTACGATATATCATTGAGTTAGGAGGAAAGGAGAGGATCATCCTGATGATGGATGAATTTCCTTACCTCTGTTCAAGCCATCCGGCGCTTCCCTCCATTCTACAGCGAATATGGGATGATGTGGGGAAAGATTCGAAACTCTATTTAATTCTCTCTGGCTCCCTGGTCACTTTTATGGAGCGGGAGGTCTTAGGTCATAAAAGCCCTCTCTATGGTCGAAGAACCGGCCAACTCTTGTTAAATCCCTTACCCCTTTATACTTTGAAAGAATTTTTTCCAAGATACTCTCCGGAAGACAGAATTTCAGCCTATGCCATCCTTGGCGGAGTGCCCGCTTATCTGATTCAATTCTCTGATAAATTATCGCTGCATCAAAACATAGAAAAACAGATTCTGAACCCCACTGCATTTTTACATGACGAGGTTCGCTTCATTCTGATGGAAGAGCTCCGGGATCCCAAACACTATCTTTCCGCTCTCCAGTCCATTGCTTTTGGAAATACCCGGATGAATGATATTGTCCAACGGACCGGAATGGAAAGGGGTCCTGTCAGCAAGTACCTCTCCGTCCTTCAGGATCTGAGACTGATAGAAAGAGAGGTCCCTGTTACGGAGAAGCACCCGGAGAAAAGTAGGAAGGGTATCTATCGTCTTTCAGATCACTTCTTTCGATTCTGGTTTCGCTTTATCCTCCCTTATAAAAGCCGGCTCGTAGAAGATGGCGGCCGAAAAATTTTAGAGAAAGAAATTCTTCCTCATCTCGACAACTTTATAGGCCAGGTGTTCGACAAAATTTGTGTTGAAATTCTCCGGCATAGGGTCAACAAGGGAAAGATTAACCTCACCTATGAGTCGGCCGGCCGTTGGTGGAGTGGGAATGAAGAAATTGACCTGGTCGCAGTGGAAGGTGATCATCCTATATTTGCGGCTGAATGTAAATGGTCAAAAAAGCCGGTAGGCATAGATATCCTGAGAGATCTCCAGAGGAAGGCCTCACTCATTACATCCGGAGGAAGAGTCGCTGACCTTCGTTTAGGGCTCTTCTCGCGATCAGGATTTACTAAGGAAGTGGAGGCATTAGGAAAGAGAGGAGAAGTAGACTTAATCGATATCAGAAAGATTGATTGAAGAATGACTGATTCTGTTTTAGCACATGAAGGCGTTGTTCGACTCTCCTTCTTCTTTGCCATCCTGATTGTCATGGCCGTCTGGGAAATCCTTTCTCCGCGGCGTCCTCTTAAAACATCGAAGACGATACGATGGTCTAACAACCTCGGGTTGGTCTTGATCGACACTCTTGCCCTCCGGCTGCTCCTTCCAATTCAGGCCATCGGGATGGCTTTCTTCGCACAAAATCGGGGCTGGGGCATACTAAATAATGTCTCATTACCCTTCTGGTTTGAGATAGTGATTGGAATTCTTGTTCTCGACTTCATCATCTACCTTCAGCACGCCATGTTCCATTTCATCCCCTTGTTCTGGGGGCTTCACCGGGTCCATCATACCGACCTCGATTTCGATGTCACCACGGGAATCCGTTTCCATCCCATTGAGATTCTCCTCTCCATGGGGATAAAAATGGCTGTTGTCATCACTCTGGGCCCTTCTCCTTTAGCCGTCATCCTCTTTGAGATCCTCCTCAATGCCACGAGTATGTTCAATCATGGGAATGTCCGGCTGCCCATTTCAATCGATAGGGTATTAAGACTCTTCGTGGTCACACCCGAGATGCACCGTGTCCACCATTCCGTATTGATCAAAGAATTCAATAGCAACTTCGGCTTTAATCTTCCCTGGTGGGACAGGATTTTAGGCACCTACCGCGCCCAACCCGAGGCAAGACACGAGGGGATGACCATCGGCCTCTCACAGTTCCGAAGTCCCAATGGTTTGGCTCTATCACACCTTCTCATCCTTCCCTTTCTCCCGAGAGCTACGAAAAACTAATTTCCGCTCTCTGATTACATTGATTTAAAAAATCCGATTCCTCAGATTATTCAGAAATCTCCTCTAAAAACCTTGACAATGGAGTGCACTCTGACTTATATTTTGGCTTAGATTTCAGATATTTATTCGTCATCCAGGAGAAAGAGGTTGTCTCTTTTCATCACCTTTGAAGGAGTGGAAGGAAGCGGAAAGACCACTCAGATTCAACGTTTGAAAAAATATTTGACCCGAAAGAGAATCCCTTGCAGGGTGACACGGGAGCCTGGGGGCCCTCCGATCAGCGAGAAGATAAGAAAGATCCTTCTCGACCCGGATCATCGAGAGATGCTCCCTCTGAGTGAACTCTTCCTCTACGAAGCCTCAAGGGCACAGCATATCCATGAGGTGATCAAGCCTCTCCTCAAAAAGGGAACCATTGTCCTCTGCGACCGGTTCAATGATGCCACCCTTGCCTATCAAGGCTACGGCCGCAAGATAGACCGGGGATTGATCCGGAGACTCAACCGCCTCTCTTCTCAGGGGATCAAACCCGACCTCACCTTTCTTTTGGATTGCCCTTCGGATCTGGGATTGAAAAGGGCGCTTCAAAGAAATCGAATGTCAAAAAATGAGAAGGAGGGGCGTTTCGAGAGAGAGAAGATCCAGTTCCATCATCGGGTGAGGAAGGGGTATCTGGCAATTGCAAAGAAGGAACCTCATCGGGTGAAAGTCATCAATACCCGCACAGGTGAGAAAAAAGTTTTTGAGAAGATCCGTGAGATTGTGGATGAACAAATAGGATTTAAGGAGTCAAGGGTTCCAGGGTTCAAGTGGAAATCTTAGAAAACACTGGAACCCTCGAATTCTTGGACCCTTGAGCCCACTTTTGGGAAAAGCCTATGTCCTTCAAAGACGTTATGGGCCATGAAAGGCCGATTAATTTACTTCAGCGGGCAATCGCTCAGGAGAAGGTTGTCCACAGTTACCTCTTTTTAGGAAACGAGGGAATTGGCAAGAGCCTGGTTGCCCTCCAGTTTGCCAAGGCCCTCAACTGCCTCGAAGGAGAGAATAACCCGGATGGATGCGATCGCTGTCCCTCTTGTAAAAAGATCGATCACCATCTCCACCCCGATGTCTCGCTCATCGAACCGGAGGGCCAGACCCTGAAGGTGGACCAGGTGAGAGAGATGCAGAGAGCCCTCGCTTACCGGCCTTATGAGGGAAGGCGGCGGGTTTTCATTCTGGCGGCGGCGGATCGAATGGCGCCCAACATGTCCAACACGCTTCTTAAAACCCTGGAGGAGCCTCCCCTGCATACGTTGATCATCCTTCTCGCAAATAGCCCCAAATGGATTTTGCCAACCATCCTCTCCAGGTGCCGGTCGATTCGCTTCAATCCACTGCCCCCTCATCTGGTCTCTGATTGGTTGATGAAGGAGAAGGGTTTGGAGGAAAAGGAGGCTCACCTCCTGGCTTCGCTTTCAGAAGGAAGCCCAGGCAAGGCTCTGGAGATTAAAGAGGAGATAGCCGCAATTCCGAGGAAAGAGCTTCTCAAGGGATGGATGGGATCGAAATTGCTCTCCATCGAAGAGAAAGAGGGCTGGGTCGAATCCCTTCCCTCACAGCCCTCACAGAGAGAGAATCTCCATCTGGTCCTTGAGATGGCCAAGACGCTTTTGAGGGATCTCATCGTTCTGAAGACATCCGTGGAGGTTTCAAGATTGATTCACTCCGATTTGGCGGAAGAGATGGAACAGATCGCCGGGCAATGGGATCTCTCCTCCCTTTTAAGACGGATGGAGATTCTCCATCAAACCTCTCGGGTGATTAAAGGCAATGCCAACACGAGACTGTCCCTGGAGGCGATGATGATTTCCTGGGCTGAAGGATAGAGAAGATGATTCGAGTGGTCTATGTCAGAATGGCTAATAGCAAAGCAGAAGAGTTCGATGCCGGAGACCTTCCCTTTGGGGCGGGGGAGCCGGTCATCGTGGAGTCGGATAAGGGATTGGTTCTGGGAAAGGCTCTTTCCGCGCCGCAGGATAAGGAGAAACGGTTCATCCTGAGATCTCCGAGAAAGGTGGTGCGCAAAGCCACTCCCGAAGATCTGGACCAATTCGAGAAAAACCGGCAACTCGAAAAGGATGCCTTTCAATTCTGCCTTGAGAAGATCAAGGAGAAGAATCTCTCCATGAAGCTCGTCAAGACAGAGGTCCTTCTGGATCGCTCCAAGATTCTCTTCTACTTTACGGCAGAAAAACGAGTCGACTTCCGGGAACTGGTCAAGGATCTGGCCGCCCAGTTCAGGATGCGTATTGAGATGAGGCAGATCGGCGTGAGGGATGAGGCCAAGATGATCTGCGGCGTCGGAAGTTGCGGAAGGGAACTCTGCTGTGCCAGATTTATGAATCGATTTGAACTGGTCTCGGTCAAAATGGCCAAAGAGCAGAACATCGCCCTCAACCCGACAAAGATTTCAGGCATCTGCGGCCGCCTGATGTGCTGTCTGGCTTACGAATATCCAACCTATATGGAACTCAAGAAGGATCTTCCCAGGCTGGGAAAGCACATCGTTACCCGCTCGGGCAAGGGAAAGGTCGTCCGCCAGAATGTGCTCAACCAGACCGTCACCATTCAACTGGAAGAAGGGGGAGAAGTCACACTTCATGCATCCGAAATCTAAGGGCGCTTTCTACATCACCACTCCCATCTACTATGTCAACGATGTCCCCCATATCGGTCACGCCTATACGACCGTTGCAGCCGATATCCTCACCCGCTTTAAACGACTCGAAGGTTATCAGGCCTTCTTTCTCACCGGCACGGATGAGCATGGTCAGAAGGTGGAGAAGGCCGCACAGGAACGGGGAGTCGATCCGAAGGCCCACTGCGATGAAATGGTCAAACGGTTCCAATCCCTCTGGCAGAGGCTTAACATCTCCAATAACGACTTCATCCGCACCACAGAGGTCCGCCACAAGAACGTCGTCCAGAAGATCCTTCAGGATCTCTACGACCGGGGAGAGATCTATCAGGACAGCTACGAGGGGTGGTACTGTGTTCCCTGCGAACGGTTCTGGACCGAAAAGGATCTTGCGGAGGGAAAGTGTCCGGATTGTCTCCGGGAGGTCGTTGAAATTTTGGAGAAGAACTATTTCTTCCGGATGAGCAAATATCAATCCTGGCTCATCGAACATATCGAAAAGAATGAGCGGTTCATCCTTCCCTCATCGAGAAAAAATGAGGTTCTGGGATTCCTCCAGCGCCCGCTTGAAGACCTCTGCATCTCAAGGCCCAAGAAGCGTCTGAGATGGGGAATTGAAATTCCCTTTGATACGGATTATGTGACCTACGTCTGGTTCGATGCCCTGATCAACTATGTGAGCGGGATCGGCTATGGCTCCGGGGAGAATTCCTTCTCCGATTTCTGGCCCCAGGCCATCCACCTCATCGGCAAGGACATCCTCACCACCCACACCGTCTACTGGCCGACCATGCTCAATGGCATCGGGCTTACGCCTCCAAAGATGGTTTTTGCCCATGGATGGTGGACGGTGGAGGGGAAGAAGATGTCCAAATCGCTCCAGAATGTGGTGGAGCCGAATCTTCTGATCGACACCTATGGTGTGGATGCCGTCCGGTATTTCCTCATGCGGGAGGTTTCTTTCGGAATGGATGGAGACTTTTCCCACTCTGCGATGATCCACCGGATCAACAGCGATCTGGCCAATGATCTGGGCAATCTCTTCAGCCGGGCCCTCAGCATGGTCATCCGGTATTTTGATGGAAATATCCCAACACCCTCTTCGCCACAAGAGATAGACCTTCGCCTTCAGGAGGTCTCTGTAAAGGTTCTCGCTCAACTCCCCCAGCAGATGAATGACCTCTCCTTTAACAAGGCTCTGGCCGCGCTCTGGGAAATCGTGAGCGCTTCGAATAAATATGTCGATGAGACCGCTCCCTGGTCTCTTGCGAAAGAAGAGAAGGATCGCCCACGTCTCTCCACCGTCCTCTACCAGACCCTGGAATCTCTCCGCATCATCGCTCTTCTGCTTGCTCCCTTTATGCCCTCAACCGCCGAGAAAATGTGGTCCCAACTCGGGATGGAAAGCAATCTCTGGGAACAGAATCTGGAAGAGAACGTTAAGTGGGGAGGCTTGAAGCCCGGAAGAAAGGCGGCTAAACCAACGCCTCTCTTTCCGAGGATTGATTCTTCGAAGATCAGCATCTAATAGAAGGTTATCAGATTATCAGGTTAAGAAGTCTTTTTTCACGTTTTCCTTATATCCCGGTTCCCTGGCATCCTGCATCCTGATTCCCTGATGACGTGATAGCCTGTGTGGTTATATGAAAAAACCCCAGCCCATTCAATCGATATTGGAACAGACCCTGAAAGGTCTGGAACTGGATGTTCCACTAAAGACTTACTCCATCTGGGGGGCATGGAAAGAGATCGTTGGGGAAGCAATAGCCCTTCAGACACAACCCCGTGCCATCCGGAATCATATCCTCTTCATCGATGTCTCCCATTCCACCTGGATGCAACAGCTCCAATTTTTAAAACCAACCCTTTTAGAAAAGATACGTAGTTTCCTGGGCGAACCCTTGATTGAGGACATCCGATTCAAGGTGGGGAAAATTCCCGCGGCAGTGACTCCGCTAAGGGAGAGGAAACTGGAGAGAGAGGTGAGGCTTGACAGAAAAACGATTGACCAGATCGAAGGACTCCTTCAGAACATCACCGATGCGGAAGTAAGGAAGGGATTTAAAGAACTCTTGATCAAGAGCGCGACATTGGAACAATCGCAAAAGAAATCAAAACACGAGCGTTAATTCCCGGGCGTCCTTATCTCAATCTCGATTCGGTCTTTTTTAATTCTTTGTCCAATTCTTCATTGCGCCACTTTTTGATCTTATTCCTCGTCTCATCAAGCCCAAACCCTTTTTCATCGGATAATCGGCTACAATCCAGGTCGCAAAAATTGTTATGGATGAGACATTTGGAATGATCATAAAATTTACACAATCTCTCTAAAGAGATCTTCATCCCTCCTTTTCAGTCTGGTCTTTTACCACACTCTCACCTTTCACTATCTTTCCACAATCCCCTTCTATTTTCCCTTGCTTCTTTCTCGTACCTTCTAAAATCCTCCAGATACTTAAACGGAAACCTTATTTCGGCAAACCCGTAACCCTGCTTTATAATTTCAGCATTCAGGAAAGTCCCGTCCAATAGGTAGACATACCCCAGCGTACGCCTATATTTATCCTTTCTCTGCCAATCATATTCAAGACGGACCTCTTTACCCTCGACCATTCTTTTGGTGAAGAGATCGGCTTCTTTTCCAAAGTATTCGACAGGCTTTTGTGGATGCTTTGTTTCAGGAGTATTTACTCCGATAAGACGGACCTTTTCCCCATTGGTGAGGTGGAGGGTATCGCCGTCAATGACACGCTTTACCTTCGTCACATCTTGACCATACAAAGATGTGAAAAGTAGCGTGATGAACAAAAATGGGAGAAGGATTTGAATAACCTCCGGTTTCTTTGCTCTCAACTTCTCAAATGTATGGTTTAGTTTTCTTTGCATTTTTTCCTCAAACGGATTGACCGTTTTAGTGTGTTCGTCAAGTGACTTCGGAGAATTGGCCGCAGTGACGAACCACCAAGGGCACTCGAAGCATACATCCTTAGTGTCCTGCGCTGGGTTACGCCAATAAAAAACCCGTGGCAAATATAGACCACGGGTTCCGAAGGATTTCCTCCGCTTCGGCAACTCGGCTATCCAAGGGATTTGCGGGCAAATCCACCCAAGAGACTTTTGGCTATCAGCTATTAGCCAAGAGTAAGAACCTCTTTTGGGTTCTTCTTGGACCCGTGGTTTTCCGCCCCACGATTACTCGTGGTTTGGCTTTTTCGACGTTATGAATGATGGCTACTTTTTATCAATAAATAATGTGCAATCTAAATGCCAATCAGTTGGGTCTTTATTTTTCCCTCATTTCACCGGATTTGATTGAAATCAAGTTGCATGGGTTCAAAAATGAGATTTTCCACCATCTCAGGACATTTTTGAACAAAGCAACTTAAGTCAATGCAATGGCGATCCCATAAATCAGAAAAAGGGTTAATTCTTATAGGCGAGGGTGATTTGTAAGATACCGGCTGATATGGAAAAGGTTTTAATCTTTTTAAATCCCACCTTTTTTAAGGTTTCGTTCTGATTTAAATTGAAGAAATTGAGATTTCCTCTTTCGAACAGTTTAAAAAAGAGGAGTGAAATCATCCTGGCTTTCCCTGATACGTGAGGGTTGAAGTCTGCAATCACCATCCTTCCTTTTCCTTTTAATGCTGAATAGGATTGTTCGAGAACACCCAACCTGTATTTTTCCGGAAGTTCGTGGAGGGCGAAGGAGGTAAAGATTCCATCAAAATGGTTCTGGTATTCCCATGGTTGGGTCACATCTTTCTTGAGAAAGATTAAATTCCCCGATTTCCCATACCGTTCCTTTGCCACATCGATCATGCTCTGAGTGATGTCCATTCCTGTTACTTCACCTTCTTCCCCAACCGCCTGCAAAATCCAGGAAGCAACTCTCCCGGTTCCTGAACAGAGATCTAAAATTTTCTCGCCCTTTTTAGGCGCAAGAACCTTCACCGTTTTTCTCAAAAACTTCGCATAATTCCCAAAGGTAAGGATGCCGAGAAGGAGGTCGTAGTAAGGAGCCAGTTTTTCGAAGATATCGGTGCGTTGTTTAGAGCTGGAAGGCATTAAATGTCTGAATCCTGCCGATGGCGGGACATCTCGTTTTGTCCAGAGGATTAGGTCCTAAAATCCACAGACTGTGATCCTGAAACAAGTTCAGGATGACACATTCAAAAAATTTAATCCGATGATTTTTCTAAGGCGATCGTCGCTCCATTCCTAACTTTCAAAAAAACTTTTGGGTCACCCAATACCTTCCCAATGATATTGACCGCGCTGGCCGCCCGGATCTCATTCCCCCTGCTTGCCGGCGTGGGACCGAAAAAGATGCAGAAGGCATGGCCGGTGGGCCAGTATCCCAGTTCGCCGGAGGAGACCACCTCTCTTGCTCCCTGTTCCAACCCCGTCTTGACGGAGATGGCAAAATAGATCTCCTCTCCCCAAAGATTGACCTTCGCTTCAATGGGCAAGGCCTCCCAGATCAACCGGGCTGTTTTAGAGTCGTTCAGTTCGGCTTCAACTTTAAGGTCTTCGACAAGAATGTTAATCCTTTTTTCCATCCCCTGCTCCCAACTCTTCAAGAGGAGAAAATTCATCATAAAGACTTTCCTTCTCTCCGGTCTCGGATAGACCGTTTGAGTAAAAGAGAATGTCCCGTTCCATCTTCACAGGCTCCCCCCTGAGGGAGAGAAATCGATGGGTTTGGGACCTCAACAAAAAGAAACCGAGGATCACCAGAACATAATTGGAGAGCTCTCTTCCCGCCGCATAAAAAAACTGGGAATGGATGCCAAAAAAGAAGTATTCTTCGAGGACAAGCCTGGCGCTGTTGATCAGCAAACCCAAGGCAAGAAGCAGGAGGAACCGTCTGATCTTAGCGGTATTTTGGGATAACGAAAGAAGGTGCTGGTCATAGGTTTTTTTAAAGTTTTTCCAACTTTCCGAAAGATTTTTCAGAAGCTCCTGATAGGTCTGTTCATCCTCCCCAAAAACCTTCAAACGAACCTGAATATCTCCCCGAAAGAGGAGATATCGTTTCAACAGCTCTTCCCTCTCTGAAAGGGTGCTCTGATTTCTTTTAAGTCCCCGATAGAGAACAAGGCCTATGCCGACGAGAAGGAAGAAGGAAATCCCCTCATTCAAATATTTGACCCACATCGCTCCATCCATCTCCATAACATGAGAATCGAATCAAATAGATTTGTTAAATTCGCTCTCATTTGTGTCATTCGTTTATTACAACCGATTGATCAGGCCGGCCATATAGCCTGCTCCGAATCCGTTATTGATATTGACCACCGATACTCCTGATGCGCAGGAGTTTAACATCGCCAACAATGCCGTGATTCCTCCAAAGCTGGCGCCATAGCCAACGCTCGTGGGAACAGCGATCACCGGCTTATCAACCAACCCTCCCACGACACTGGGAAGGGCCCCCTCCATTCCGGCCACCACGATCAGAACCCGGGCCTCATCCAACCTCTTCTTCTGGGAAAACAATCGATGAATCCCCGCCACCCCGACATCATAAAGCGTCTCCACGCGATTGCCCATGATCTCCGCAGTGACAGCCGCCTCTTCGGCCACCGGGATATCCGTCGTGCCGGCGGTGATTACCAGGATCGTCCCTTTGCCTTCTAATTTGACTGGATGAGTATGGTAGGCCAGGACTTTTGAAAGAGGGTAGTAACGGCTCTTCAAAAAAACCTTTTTGATCGTTTTTGCTTTCTTCTCTTCGAGGCGTGTGATGAGGATGTTCTGGCCTTTCTCCTTTAACCCCTTCATGATCGAGAGAATCTGCTCGGCAGTCTTTCCTTCACCCCAGATCACTTCCGGAAAGCCCTTTCGAAGGCTCCGATGGTGGTCCACCCTCGAATGGCCAAGGTCTTCAAAGGGAAGCGATTTCAGCCGGGCCATGGCCTCATCAATCGAAGCCTTGCCTGATTTGACACTCCTTAAAAGAAGCTCCAGTTTCTGTTTATTCATCTTTCTTAAAAAACATTCTATTCAGTCCACCGGTCAAAAGTCAAGGGAAAGCCCTATCGTGATCTTGACAAAGGGTGGGGAAAAAGATAGGTTCAGTTTCATAGGTTTGCGATTTGCCTATGGCGCTAAGCACTTAACGCTTTTTCATCTTTAAGTTCGAGGAGGAGAGATGAACCGTACAGGGATTGTGAAGGATAATCGTTACCTGGATCATGTGATGGACCCGGGTCATCCAGAAAGCCCGGAACGATTAAGGGTCATCTATAAGATGCTTGAGGAACCGGAAATGAAAGGCTTCCCCGAAGAGGTGAAATCTCGTCCGGCCGCCCGGGAAGAGCTGGAATTGATCCATGCTCCTGCTTACATCGACCAGGTGGCGCAAACCGCAGGAAAGCCCTACTGCCGGCTCGACATGGATACCTCCACCTGCGCCAAATCGTATGATGCCGCCCTTCTCGCGGCCGGGGGGCTGTTGGAGTTGATCAGGGCTGTGATGGAAGGAAGGCTGAATAATGGATTTGCCCTGGTGAGGCCTCCGGGCCACCATGCGGAAAGAGACCGGGCCATGGGGTTCTGCCTCTTCAACAATGTAGCAATCGGCGCACAGTATGCTGTCAAAAACTTCTCGCTGGAAAGAATCCTGATCGTTGACTGGGATGTCCATCACGGAAATGGAACTCAGAACTCATTCTATGAAGACCCACGGGTCCTCTACTTCTCCACCCACCGTTACGGTTTCTTCTATCCCGGAACAGGGTCTGCCAACGAGCTGGGAAAGGGAAAGGGGTTGGGCTTTACGGTAAATGTTCCCCTTTCAACCGGAGTAGGAGATGCGGAATATGGAAATATCTTTGAGAAATTTCTCAAGCCCATCGCCCACGAATATCGACCCCAACTTGTTCTCGTCTCTGCAGGTTTCGATATCTATTACGACGACCCATTGGGCGGGATGGAAGTCACGGAGAAAGGGTTTGCAAGGATGACTCAGGTCCTGATGGAGATTGCCGAGGCAACCGCTCAGGGAAGACTGGTCATCACGCTGGAGGGGGGCTATGATGTCTCCGGACAGGGACGGTCAGTAAAAACCGTATTAAAGGAGCTTGCTCAGGTCTCTCCCCTCGATAAAAAAGACCTGCTCGAAAAAGAGAAGAACGATTATTCCCGAATCGGAGGGCTCATCCTTCAATTGAAAGAGATTCAAAAGCAATATTGGAAGACCCTTTAAGAGAGCTTAAAAAACTACTTTATGCTCTCTTGATTACACAGATTTCAAAACAGGATTACAAAGATTTTAGATATTTTTCTATGCATTTCATATCGGTGTAATCGTTCTTTAATTGATGTAATCAGAGATTTCTGTCCTTTTCCAGAAATCTCTTTAAATCTTCCCCGATGTATTCACAATCTCTTTCAGCTCTTTCCCGACCTTGAAGAAGGGGAGTTTCTTGGGAGGAACTTCGACGATCTCTCCTGTCTTGGGGTTTCGGCCCTTGTAACCCCCGTAATTCCTGACCATAAAACTGCCGAATCCTCTGATTTCGATCCGTTCCCCCTTCTGCAGGCTCTCCTTCATTCCATCGAAGAGGGTGTCAACGATCACCTTGGCCACTTTCTGCGTCACATTCGTGTGCTCTGAAACTTTGTTGATGAGTTCGGCTTTATTCATAGCTCCTCCCTTCCCCCTCTCAGGGTTAAACGAAATATTCCCGGATATATTGCACCGCATTTCTGAAAAAGGCAACCCCCATCTCTTACTCGGGTAATTCTTCCCGTGTCCAGCTCGGATGATTGGTCCGACTCGCAACTGACGCCATAACCCTTGATGACGATAGAACGAACCTCTCTCACTCCGAACTTTTAGAACGTACCTCTTCCAACAAATCCTCAAACCTCTTTTCAAATCCCACCCTGTTCTTATTTGCGGACCCTGCCAGAACGATCTCTCCATGAGGGCCTTTGGGTATTCTAACCCAGATTCTCTGATGGGAGAAGAAGAAGGAGACGATGAGGCCGATAATCATCAGGCTACATCCAACCCAGACAACCCAGACTCCAGGGTCTTTCGTCACCTGAAGGCCTGTATACTCCTTTGTGCGGATCTCTTCAAGAGTAAGAACAAAATCATCTCCCCTCTGCTGGTCTAATTTTGGAACATTTTTCAATAACCAGATGGCCCGGGGTGGCTGATTGGGTTTGAGAACGGCAACCTGAACCCCTTCCCCGAAGTTATGAACTTGGGGAGCATATTTAAGTATGCGGAGGAGGGCCTGGGAATGAGGAATTGGAACGGTTTCTCCTTCAAGACCTTTCAAAGCCGTCTTCTCTTTCTTATTCTTCCATTGAATCCCGAGGGTGACATCCGGGATCGTTCCATAACTCGATTGATAAAAAGCTAACCCTTTATAGTGGAGAGGATGATTGACCTCAATCGTCTTTTTCAAAATTTCTTTCCCGTTCTCAATAATCGTAAGATCGCTTGTATACTCCTTGACAAGTTTTTCCGGCCTCTGAAGATCGTAAAAGGTCACTCTGAAATCGTCACATCGGATCGAAAACCCAATTGGTTTAGCCACTTCCTCATCCTTCATTCTCAGGGCGATATGATCCACTGTTTCGCCTTCCAGGATATTGACAAATCCCCTGAAGCCAAAGAGAGAACCCAATATTCCTCCGATGAGGATGATGAGAATGCTTAAATGGGTGATGTAAACTCCCAGCCTGGAGAGTCTTCCCTTTTCGGAATAGAAGGTGACAAACGATTTCCCCTCAATCCGTCGCGGGTTTTTAAATCCCCTCCTTAGCAATGATCGAATCTCATTCTCTTCCGTCCCGGCCGATTTGGAGAGGCTGATTCGCTCCACATACGGAAGGGTTTTGAGCATCGAGTCTCCCAACTCTTTTGCCCCGGATTCACGGGAGATCTGTCTCCACACCCCTGGAAACCGGTGAAGAGAGCAGGCGATCAGATTGACCACCAGAAGCAGGAGAATGGCGCTGAACCACCAGGAGTGATACATATTGAAGAGGTTAAAGAAGTCCAGCACATTATAGAGTGCAACTCCGTAGCGATGAATATATTCCCCGCTCGGCGCATTCTGTTTGATCAACGTGCCGATAATGGAGAGGATGGCAAGCAGAATGAGAAGAAAGATGGTGAGCTTGAGGGAACGGAAAAAATCGAAGACGATATCGAAAATCCCTTTTTCCTTATGGTCCATTGTGACCTCGGAAGTTCATCTATTTCTTTAAAAACGAATTCATGCGGGCCCGCCCGCCGGCGGTAGGATTACCGAAGGCAGGCAAGTATTTGAAATATTTAACATATGCAGTTGTTTGCTGTCAAGTGAATTGGCCATTAAAAAGGGTAGTTCCTTCTCAGAACTACCCTTTTTAATGTGCCGAACTTCTTCAGTTTATTTCTTTGCCTTCACGTGGCACTGAGTGCAACCGGCCGGCCCGGTGGGCTTATTGGCCTTCTTTAGATCATCATGGCATCCTTTGCAGCTCTTATGATAGGCATCTTTTGCTATGATGTCTTTTCCAGCTTTGGAAGCCTCTTTTGTCGCCTTGTGACAGTCTTTGCAAAGCTTGCCGCTGGTCTCTCCCTTCTTCCAATCGTGATGGCACTTCAGGCAGTCGATCTTTAGTGTTTCCGCATGTTTCTTGTGAGTGAAGGTCACCTTACCGTAAGGGACATCGTAGGTGATCACATCTTTCTTTATCTGGGCCCATGCGCCACCGGCCATCAGAATGGAAAACATAAAACCTGCAAGGATAGCAACGCCTAATACCTTTTTCATCTTTTTTCACCCCCTTTCTTTTCAATTAATTAGACGCCGAAAGTCTAACAGATATTCAGTATTTGTCAAGAAAAAACTTGAAAGCGAAGTAATGCCTCGGGCCTTCAATGAAGGCCTTCGGGGTCTTTTCGACAAAAAATATTTAATTGCAGGGGTTAGATAGCGCATAAAACATTTCCATATTTCTATAAAAATATCGGCCATTTTATGGGATCATATAAAACAACCCAAGGGTTGTTAAAAACGGTGAAGAAAAAACTGGATTCCTGCTTTCGGAATGACGCACAAAAGAACGAGAATCGGTAAAGTCGACTTTAAGTCGACAATATGTTTAAGAACCCCTCACCTTCAGAGACTGTGTCGTAATATGAAAAAACCCCATTTTTGAAAAGGGGGAGAGGCGGTCGGGGATTTTGGGCGGCTTGCCGGGAAGCGGCCTGTCAAAGGATAAATAAGACGCTTCCCAAGGGTTTAGGGCGGTTACCTTTAGCCGTTCGGATTCAGGCGTGCCAAGCATATGAAAACATTTGATTTTATACAACTGACAATTTCCCATCATCTAAAAGACCCGCATCCTAAAACTTTGGAACCTGACTGCCTCTTCCCCTTTGCTCGCGATTGCGACACAGTCTCTTCAAGGCGAGGGTAGTTCAGTCAATCTTATCCTGCCTGTTAGAAAAGAAGTTGATTCAAAACCTCTTTTTTGGTAAAAATATCTCTGGAAAGGAGACCTATCCAATGGAACCCTTAAAGATACTCGTGGTGGATGATGAAGCCCCTCTCCGGGAGATCCTTCAGAGGAGCTTGGCTAAGATGGGCGGGTTCTCTGTCGAAGTCGCCATAAATGGTCAGGAAGCGATCGAAAAGGTTGAAAAGGATATCTTCGACCTCATCTTAACCGATCTGATGATGCCGGAGATGGATGGCATGGAGTTTCTCAAAATGATCAAGGCCACCAGGCCTGAGATCCCGGTCATTATGATGACGGCCTATGGATCGATCGATACGGCTGTGGAGGCGATGAAGATAGGCGCAAGTGATTACATCACCAAGCCCGTTGACCTCAAAGACCTTCTCCTCCGCATCACCAAAGTCCATCAGGAAAGCCGCCTCCTGCGGGACAACCGTCTCCTGGGAATGGAGTTGAGAAAAAAATTCGAGTTCTCCAACATCATCGGAAAAAGCCGGAAGATGCAGGAGGTTTTCTCTCTGATCGAAAAAGTGGCTCCGAGCAACAGCACGGTCATCATTTACGGAAGTAGCGGAACCGGGAAAGAGCTCGTGGCCAAGGCCATCCACTACAACAGCCCGAGGGCGGATCGCCCCTTCATCCCTTTCAACTGCAGCGCCATCCCCGAGACTCTGGTTGAGAGCGAACTCTTCGGCCATACTAGAGGAGCTTTTACCGGAGCGGTTCAGGCAAAGCGAGGTCTCTTTGAAGAGGCCCATGAAAGCACACTCTTTCTCGATGAAATATCCACCATCCTTCCTTCGGTCCAGGTAAAGCTTCTCCGGGTCCTCCAGGAAAAAGAGGTCGCGAAGGTGGGAAGCACGGAGAGAACGAAGATCGATGTCCGGATGATTGCGGCCACGAACGAAGATCTCGAAACCAATATGAAGGATGGGAGATTTCGGGATGACCTCTTCTACCGGCTCCATGTCTTTCCCATTTTCCTCCCGGACCTGAAAGAAAGAAGGGAAGATATTCCCCTCCTGGCCTATCATTTCCTCGATCTTTATTCAAAGGAAGCAAGGAAAGAGGTCAAAGGAATCTCGAAAGAGGCGATGAACCTCCTTTTGGAATATCACTGGCCGGGAAATGTCAGGGAGCTGGAGAATACCATCGAAAGGGCGGTCATCATGGCAGAGGAAGAATTTTTAACCCCTCAGGATCTTCCCGGAGATTTGGCGGAAGGATTTTCCTTCCTGATCAGAAGAGGGGTAAAGGGCCATAAATCCCTCGATGAAATCAAGGCCGAATATATCACCCAGATATTGAAGCAGACCAATGGGAATAAAAACATGGCCGCTGAAATTTTAAAGGTGAATCCCCGAACGCTCTACCGGTTTGAAAAGAAGGGCGCTTCCGGGGACTCCGCTTAATTTGGAATCCTAACTTCTAGTGTAGTGCCTCCAACGCTTCTTTACATTAGTTCCGAAGCCGTCATTCCCGCGAAAGCAGGAAACCAGTTCGAAAATACTGGATTCCGGGTCAAGCCCGGAATGACAATCAAAGTAAAGGTTTTTTTAACCCAGTACACTCGGTCCTGCTGTGGTTTCGTTGACTACGCTAGCAAACAGTGTTATTAAATATTTATGAAACTGCTTATCAATAGACCGTTATCCGTTCTGGTCTTCATTGTTTTTCTCACGTCCTGCGCAAGCGCCCAGAAGGCTAACCCCTTGGCGGATCAAACCGTTTCCTCCCCTCTGGCTAAAGAATCCCTTCAGAAAAAACTTCCTCCTCCAAAACCACGTGCTTATTATCACTTCCTCCTTTCCCAGTTAAAACTGCGAGAGGGGAAGCTGGAGGAAGCCATCGGAGAACTCCGGGAGGCCATTGCTCACGATGATAAAGAGCCTTCGCTTCGCGTGGAACTGGCCTCCCTCTATATCTATAAAGGGCTTATGAACGAGGCTATTGAGGAGTGCCAGGCGGCTGTTCGTGTGGACCCCCTTCACCTGACGGCCCACCTCTTGCTGGGTGGGATATACTCCTCACTGAAAAAGAACCAGCTCGCGATCGACGCTTACAAGAAGGCTATTGAGATTTCGCCCAGGCATCGTGAAAGCTATCTCTACCTCAGCTCCCTCTATGCAGAGAACAAGGAATATGAGAAGGCGATTCTTCTCCTCCAGCAGTTTCTTAAAATCGAACCCAACTCCGTCATGAGCCTCTACTCCCTCGGCAGGCTCTACGCTGAGACAAAATCTTATGACAGGGCAGAGGAATATTTTTTGAAGGCCTTGGCCATCGAACCGGATCAGATCTCCGCCCTGATGGATCTGGGGGTCGTCTATGAGATACGGAACAAGACCCGGAAGGCTTCAGAGGTTTATCAAAAGATTCTCACCCTCCATCCGGACCACAAAGGGGCGAGAACCCGGCTGGGACAGCTTTATATCAAAGACAAAAAGCTCGATGAGGCATTGACCCAGTTTCAGGAGCTTCAGAAATCAGCCTCCGGCGATCTCAACATCCGGACAAAGATCGGCCTGATCTATCTTGAACAGGGGAAACTCGACCAGGCCATCCTCGAGTTCAACTTTGTCCTCGGCGCTGCGCCCGGAGACGACCGGGTCAGGTATTATCTGGGAGCCGCCTATGTGGAGAAAGAGGCGCTCGATCTGGCCATTTCGGAATTCAAAAAGATCTCCGCTGAATCGAATCTCTTTGCCGATTCCCGGAGAAGCATCGTCCTGGTGTTAAGCAAACAGAAAAAGATGGGAGAGGCCATTCAAGTCATGGAGAAATCGATCCAGGCCAAACCGAAAGAGGCGGACCTCTATCTCATTCTCGCCGCCCTCTTCGAACAATCAGAAAAGTTGCCAAAAGCTCTTGAAATCATCCAGAAGGGCCTCGCACAAAACAAGGACAACATTGACCTCCATTATCAGCTCGGCGCGCTCTACGACAAAATGGGAGATTTTGAGAAGATGGTTTCCCAGATGAAAGAGGTTTTGAGAATTGACCCGAACCATGCCGATGCCCTTAACTATCTGGGATATTCTTACACGGAAAAAGATATCCACCTTGAAGAGGCGCTCCGAATGATTCAGAAGGCAATGGAATTAAAACCCAATATGGGCTACATCACCGACAGCCTGGGCTGGGCCTATTTCAAGCTCGGAGATTATGAGCGGGCGGTAGCTGAACTCGAGAAGGCAAACCGGTTAACCCCGAATGATCCTGTCATCACCGAACATCTGGCAGATGGCTATTTAAAACTGAACCAGATGGACAAAGCCATCCTTCTCTATGAGAAGGCTCTCACCTTGAATCCAAAACCCGATCAGGCGGAGAAACTGAAAAAAAAGATTGAGGAGCTGAAAGGAAAAAAATAGCTTAAACTCCAATCACCAAATCTCAAACACCAAATAAACACCAATACCCAATCACCAAATTCTAAATATAATTTATCACTGTAATGCAAAGATTTTCTTTATGTACACCGACGTTTATCACAACAGACCGCGCCATTCCCGCGAAAGCGGGAATCCAGAAGAACACTGGATCCCGGGTCAAGCCCGGAATGACAAACCAGCTAAAATTTATATCGCTATGTATGGTTTTGGTTATTGGAATTTGGAGATTATTTGGTGATTGGTGCTTGGAATCTGGTTATTTTTTTTAGCCTCCTGCCACAGGAGGAAAGATCGAAAGGACATCCCCTTCCTTTAAGACCTGCTCTTTTTTTCCATGGACACCGTTGACCAGCATGATCTTGGGAATCTCTTCGGGAATCTTCAGTCGGGACAAAATATCTTGAATCCGTGTCGAGCCATCAATCTCCAACTTACAGGAAAAGCGGCTGCTTCCTTTAGGAAGATAGTCCCTCAGCGTTGCAAAGAGTTTGACTTCAATCTCCATCGAATCGATCCTCTTTAAGCACCATTGTAGGAGAAAAACTCCTTCATTTCAAGTTGCGTCAGGATAGCCCTCTTGCGCTATCAAAAGTTGAACTCTTTCTTTGTAAGAAGCTTTAGGGCCGCGTCCACAACATCGGGGTCATAAAGAGTGCCTCTGTCCTGTGAGATCTCCTTTATAGCGATCTCTATGCTCAGGGTTGGCCGGTAAGGTCGATGGGAGGAGATAGCTTCAATCACATCGGCCACAGCCAAGATCCTTGCCTCCAGGAGAATGTTTACACCCGATAGACCCTCGGGATATCCCGAACCGTCCATTCTCTCATGGTGTTGAAGTGTGATTTTAGCAATGGGCCATGGAAACTCGATATTCCTCAATATCTCATAACCAACCATAGAGTGAGATTGAATCAGCAAGAATTCAACCTCAGACAGTTTGCCGGGCTTGCTGAGAATTTCACCAGGCACTGCAATCTTGCCAATATCATGGAGAATGCCGGCCATATGAATTCCCTCGATCCGGTCCTCCGATAGCCCCATGTGTTGAGCGATGAGACAGGCAAGGCGGGCCACTCGTTGTTGATGGCCTGCCGTGTAGGGGTCTCTCTTTTCAAGGGCCGATGTTAAGGCGGCAGCCGTTGCTTCTAAGGTCTTTTTTAACTTCCCATAACTCTGTTGAAGGGCCTCTTCCGCCCTTATGCGCTCGGCGATCTCCACTCTGAGCGCGGCTGTCCTATCCAGCACTTTTTGCTCCAGTTGTTCATTCAGCGTCCTCAAGTCGTCCCGCGCCTTGATCAGCTCCTGGTTCTTTTGGACAGCCGTTTCGTATGTGGAGAGGAGAAGATTCAGAATCTGTAAGCGATCCGAAGTAATGGTGTAAGTCCGATTTCCAAAGTTTATTGTCAGGCCCAAGTTTATGGTCAGGTCCTCTTTCGTTCTTTTGTCGCCGTACAAACTCATGTTGCTCAGTAGATGGTTGATGCGGCTCATGAGATACTCTTTATCGTAGGGTTTGGTGACAAAGTTATCAGCCCCGCATTGTAGGCCCGTGATCACATCTTGCGGGTCAGAAAGCGTCGTCAAAAGGATGACGGGAATGTTTTTAAGATTCTGATCCGTCTTGATATGCTTACAAAGCTGGTAGCCATCCATCTCGGGCATCATGACATCGCTGATGATAATTGCAGGGTTGTGTCTGTTTAACAGGTTGACGGCCTCCTTGCCGTTCTTGGCAACCGTGACTTGATAACGTTGCTGCTCCAGTATGTATTTTAGCTCTTCAGCCTGTGTGGGGCTATCCTCGACGATCAGGATTTCAACATTCTTTCCCACGGTTTTCTCCTCCTGTTTCAAAGATGATTTTTTATAGAGGTTGACATCAGAGGGGAGGTCGGCTTTACCATCGCCTCAAGGACTTCTGGAATTTTTTCAATGGAAAGTACAAAAGTGGCTGCGTCAAGCTTCACAGCCTCCCCGGGCATGCCATAGACAATAGAACTCTCTTCATCCTGGGCGATGGTGATCGCACCTCTGTCTTTCATCCGTTTCAATTCATCGGCGCCATCTTTACCCATCCCCGTGAGCAGCACGCCGACAGCATTCTTTCCAAAGACTTTGGCTACAGAGGCGAAGAGGTGCGAAACCGAAGGGCGCAGACCATCCCTGGGTTCCTCTCCTGTTAGGGCGATCCGATTGCCGGCTTTCATAACCATATGAAATCCGTCCGGCGCTACATAGACATGCCCGGGCCGAGGATGCTCTCCGTCAGTGGCTATATGAACCGGGAAACCAGTAGACTGAGCCAGCCAGTCCACAAGGCCTTCTAAAAATCCTACGGCGATGTGCTGGACAATTAATACCGGAACGGGAAAGTCTTTGGCCAGCCCAGAGAGAACGGTTTGGAGGGCAATAGGGCCCCCGGTGGAAGCCCCAATGGCGACCATCTGAATTTTGGTTAAGGTTTTTTCAATTCCCACCTGTGGAACCGACGGAGTTATTTCCCTTTTGGGTCGAAGCCATCGTCTGACAACCTTGACCTCGGACATCAACTTCACAGTTTGAATGAGTTCTTTTGCTTTTGCCTCGTGCTCCGGGTGTCCTATGCCTTCAGGACGCGGAGCCACAGCCAGCGCCCCCGCCTCGATGGCTTTGAACGCCGTTGCGGCCTCTTTGACCGTGGAGCTTCCGCTGACAATAACGATGGGCGTAGGCTGCACCTCCATGATCCTGCGTGTGGCCTCGAATCCATCCATCTTCGGCATGTGAATATCCATCGTAATCACACTGGGTTTCTTTCGCTTTGCCTCTTCGACGGCTTCCTCTCCATTCGCTGCGGTGCCGATCACCTGAATCTCCGGATCAGAATCGAGGAGATAAGTGATAAATTTCCGTACCACAGCCAAATCATCGACGACCAATACTCTTATCACCCATTTCTCCCTTGACGACTGACCATCTTCGATGATCCTCTACCGCTAATCTTCCAGGGAACCTCTAATCATTGTCAATTCGTCACTCCCGCCCCGTAAAAAGTACGGGATAAACTCCGGCGGGAGTCCAGTCATTTCAAAACCTTCTGGATTCCTGCTTTTGCAGGAATGACATTGTTAGAGGTAGCTTCCAATCCTATATCCATCTTCTTATCACTTCCAATAGATTACTCTGGTCGAAACTGCTTTTGACAATATAGGCGTTGGCTCCCACCTCAATGCCCCGTTCCCGGTCTTCACGAGAGTCAAGAGCGGTCACCAGCACCACGGGCAATTCCGCAAGCTTCTTGTCAGCCCTTATCTTTGAGGTCAGGTCAAACCCGTTCATCCTCGGCATTTCCACATCCGATACCACTAAATCGAAACCCTCCGTTTTGAGCGCGGCAAAAGCATCCACGCCGTCCACGGCGGTCCTGACCTTATACCCTGTCGATTCCAGAATATTTTTTAACAGCGTCCTCGCCGTAATGGAATCCTCCACAACCAGGACGGACTTCCTCTTCGTCTCCAATTCCTCCGCTCTCCTGGCCAAAGGCTTCGCAGGGACCGTGGCCTTCACGGCGGACTTCACCAAATCGGGCACATTCAAAATGGGGACCACTCTCCCTGTTCCGAGAACCGTAGCGCCAGAGATATGGCGCACGCGGAGGAGCTGTCTTCCAAGGGTTTTGACCAGTATCTCCTGTTCACCGAGAACCTCATCCACGCTGAAAGCGATGTTTTTCTCCGCAGAGCCTAAGACCAGAGCCGTAATAAAGTCCTTTTCTTTCTCTCTATTTTCTTTCTGAGGAAGTTCCAGGAGATCGCAAAGACTCATGAGGGGAAGAATCCGTCCATTGATTCGAAGGGTCTCTTTGTTTTCAACGGTCTTAACCTCTTCCTTCTTTATTCTCACCACCCGTTCCACATGGGTCACTGGAATAATGAAAGCATGATCATTTGCACGGATGAGGACTCCTCTGAAAGTGGCGAGAGTGAGCGGAAGAACGATTCGCAATGTCGTGCCGGCATCGGGATGGGTTTCAAAAGACATGACGCCGCCCAGCTTCTCCACCTTCTCACGAACGATGGCAAGCCCGAGCCCACGACCTGAAAGATCGGTAATGATGGGGCTGGTGGTCACCCCGGACCTGAAAATGAGCGAGAGGGCCTCCCGATCATTGAGCTTCTGGGTTTCTTCTTCAGAAATAATTCCCAACTTTAATGCGGAGGCTCTCACTTTTTGAACGGGAACCCCTCTACCATCGTCTCCAATTGAGATCTCAATTTTGGCGCTCTCTTTTTGTGCGATTGAGATTTTGATCATCCCGCGAATCGATTTGTTCTTCCCTTTTCGTTCCTTCGGGTCTTCAATGCCGTGATCAATGCAGTTTCTCACCGAGTGAATGAGAGGGTCTTTCATCTCCTCCAAAATCCGCCGGTCAATTTCAATCTCTCCTCCGTTAATGGTCAGATCCACTTCCTTACCCTGATCTCGGGAAAGGTCGCGGACTAACTTGGGAAAGAGTTCTAAAAGGGATGAAAAGGGAACCATGAGCACTTTTTTCGTATCTGTTAGCAGATCCTCTACTGTTCTACCAAAGGCATAATGGTCATGTTCGGCAGACTCTGTCGCCGACTTAAATTTGTTCTCCAGCAATTTATGATGAGCCTGATTCCAATCAAGAAACTCAAGCAGTCGGGTCAACCGGGAATCGGTCTTGTTATCCCGGTCCCCTTTATCTTTCCTTTCCAACAAATACCGAGCCTTCTGGATTTCTGGCTGGACTTTCGTCCACTCCCTTTCCCAGGCAACGAAGGCAGCGTTGATCTCCGTCAGTTCAGCGAGGCGTTGGCTGGCGGATAATTTCGCCAGAAGCAGCTCCTCCGCCTGGAGGAGAACCGGAGTCAACTTTGCCACCGGTACTCTCACGGTCTCGGCTAAAACAGGCTTTTCTATCACTGAATGGGGATAAGCTTCTGTTTCTGGGGCAACGAGGGGCTCCTCCTCCCTTTCCGGCTCCTTCTCTTTGAGAGGAGGTAGAGCACCCTGAGCCGCATCCTTAAGACGTTGGGTAAGCTTTGTAAGGCGGAATTTCTCCGACGCAGTTCGTTCAGCCCCGACGGATAAAAGGAGTCCGTTCAGACTGTCAACTGCTTTGTGAAGCAAATCAAACAGCTCCGGCGATAAGGCGACTTCTTGACGTCTCAAGGCAGCGAAAACGCTCTCCAGTGACTGACATATGGCCTCGATGTCCGTGAGGTTGACCGAGCGGGCAGCGCCTTTCAGGCTGTGAGCCACCCGAAAGATAGTCTCTGTCATCTCCTGCCGCTTTTCAGCAGTCGATGCCCTCTCCAGGTCGATGAGGCCGGAAGAAAGGGCGCGGACATGCTCCTGCGCTTCGATCTTGAATGTGGCGAGAAGTCTTTTCAGAAAGTCGTCATCTTTTTTGTCCGTCACGGTCGCTCCGTTTACCCCGTCGGACAGTCAACATCCTGCGGGGTTTATGGCGGGGGTTACAGTTTAAAACGCTCCGCTCTTTCCTGCAGTTTCCGACCTAAGTCACGCAAACTCTGTGCCGAAACTTCAACCTGCCTTGTGCTGGCAACGCTTTCAACGCTCGCTTGCTTGATGCTCCCCACCGCTTCGGCAACCTGTTCCATTCCCGCCAACTGCTGCTGGCTCGATGCCGCAATCTGAATGGCAGCCTGCGCCGCTTCGGCTACGCTGTCTGCCAGCGCCTGAAAGGATTCGCTCGCCACCGTAGCCCGCTTGACGCCCGCCTCCGTGGCTTTCGTCCCCTGCTCGGTCGCCATGACCGCAGTGTTGATACCTCTTTGAATATCACTCAGTATCTTCCGAACCTGGGCTGTCGCCTGTTTCGATTGTTCGGCAAGGCTCTTGACTTCCTGCGCCACCACAGCAAAACCCCTCCCCTGTTCTCCTGCCTTCGCCGCCTCTATGGCCGCATTGACCGCAAGCAGATTGGACTGTTCGGCAATATCGTTAACCGTAGCAATCGTCTCACCTATCGCCTGGCTCTGCTCGCTGAGCCTAACCGTGCTTTCAGCGACCGACTCCATCTGCTCCCGAATACCGCTCATGCTTTCAATATTTTCTTCCACGGTCTTCTTGCCGGCCTGAGCGATCTGGGCCGCCTTTTGAGCGCTGTCAGACACATATTTGGCCTTCTGGTTGGAGAGCTGCGCCGTCTGCCTCACCTCCTCAACCGTCGTGGTCGTCTCGCTGACCGCTGTGGCCGTCTCTGAAGACCCGGAGGCAAGCTGGCTGGTCGCCGCCGTAATCTCGCCGGCAGAAGTGGCCAGAACGTTGATCCCCTCCTGGATCTCACCTAAAATCTTTCTTAAATTCTCAGCCATCGTGACATAGGACATCCCCAGGACATCCTTCTCCGAACGGGGCTTTATGCTTCCCGTAAGATCCCCCTTGCTAATGGCCACCGATGCCCCAGCCACCTCCTTGATATAATCGATCAACTCCCGAAACGAATTGGCCAGACTCCCAATCTCATCTCCAGACCGATGCTCGATCTTCTGATCCATATCCCCCAAAGCAATGCGTCTGCTCGCCTCGGTCATTTTGACCAACGGCTTTGTAATCTGATAATAGATCGCCGTCGTAATGACCAGACTGATCAGGACCACCGCAACGAAGATGACGATGGTCATCCTCATGGTATAGTCCACCATCGTCTGCATTTCAGCAAAGGCCTCTTCCTCCTCCTTTTCTATTCCCTGGACAATGGCCTCAATCTCTTTAATGACCACTTCATTCCGCTTATCAAATTCATCCATCAGGAGATTGCCCTTCTTCCAATCTGTCTGGTACCCCTCAAACATCCGAACGCCCGTTTCATACATGAGGGCCAGATCCTGACGCAACTTCTCCAAACGCCTCACCGGTTCGGTCTGTCTCTGCTCCTGATTGAGCTTGATCAACTTCTCAATATCCTGATAGGCTCGATCCAAATTGGGTTTAACCTCTTTTTCGATCACCCCTTTATCTTTGGTCAGGGAAGCATCGGTGATAAATTGCCAGACCTGAGAGATTGCAAGCTGTAAATCCTTAGCCGTCCTGACCTCGGAGGTGTATCTTTTGTACACCTCAAGATCCTGTCGAAACTCACGCATCTCCCTGACGACAATAAAGGAAACGATCACGATCAGAAGAATAACGACCCCTGAACTGCCAAATAGCTTTCTGCCAATCGTCCACTTCATCTTCTC
>Ga0194127_10001073_pt1 | contig 41264 bp, 41 predicted proteins | sample TA2KigC100mmetaG_FD_148624 | JGI IMG/M metagenome (GOLD analysis project Ga0194127, IMG submission 148624) | Freshwater microbial communities from Lake Tanganyika, Tanzania - TA2015036 Kigoma Deep Cast 100m | ecosystem: Environmental > Aquatic > Freshwater > Lake | place: Tanzania: Lake...
GCTCGACCTCGGCGAAGCGCGCGGCGGTCTCCGATTCCCGCGCGCCGAGGAGCGAGACGGCGATCGCGGTCAGGAACGACAGAGGGATCGTGACCAGCGCCGGGTTCTTCAGCGGGAACCAAGCCGACTCCGCGTGCAGGATGTCGACCTGCACCGTCGGCGAGAGCCAGATCAGCAGCGCCGTCGATAGCGCCCCCACCACCATGCTCGAAACCGCGCCCGCGGTGCTGAGCCCGCCCCAGAAGATCGAGAGCAGAAGGGCCGGGAAGTTCGCGCTGGCCGCGATCGCGAACGCGAGCGAGACCATGAACGCCACGTTCTGGCCCTTGAACGTGATGCCGAGCGCGATGGCGAGCAGGCCGAGCAGGATGGTCGAGACGCGCGCCACGAAGAGCTGCTCGCGCGAATCGGCGTGGCCCGCGCGCACGACGCTCACCCACAGGTCGTGCGAGAGCGCGGCCGCGCCCGAGAGCGTGAGCCCGGCCACCACCGCGAGGATGGTCGCGAACGCGACCGCCGAGATGAAGCCGAGGAACGGCGTGCCGCCCAGCAGCTCGGCCAGAAGCGGCGCTGCCATGTTCCCGCCCGCGTCGACGGCGCGGATCGCGTCGGGCCCGACCAGCACCATGGCGCCGAAGCCGAGCACGAAGGTCATCAGGTAGAAGAAGCCGATCAGTCCGGTCGCGTAGAACACGCTGGTGCGCGCCGCGCGCGCGTCGGGGACGGTGTAGAAGCGCATCAGGATGTGCGGCAGGCCCGCGGTGCCGAACATCAGCGCCATGCCGAGCGAGATCGCGTCCCACGGGTTCGAGACGAGCTTTCCCGGCGCGAGCACCGCCTCGCCGTAGCGCTCGGCCGCGGCGGCGAAGAGCGCGAGCGGGTTCATCTGGAAGCGCGCCAGCACCAGGACCGCGAGCAGGCTCGCGCCCAGGAGCAGCAGCACCGCCTTCACGATCTGCACCCAGGTGGTCGCGATCATGCCGCCGAAGAGCACGTACGCGAGCATGGCGACACCGACCAGGATCACCGCGGTCTCGTACGAAATGCCGAAGAGCAGCCGGATCAGCGAGCCCGCGCCGACCATCTGCGCGATCAGGTAGAAGACCACGGTCGAGAGCGTCCCGATCGCGGCGCCGATCCGGATCGGCGTCTGGCGGAAGCGCAGCGCCAGCACGTCGGCGAAGGTGTAGCGGCCCAGGTTTCGCAGCGGCTCCGCGATCAGGAACAGCACGATCGGCCAGCCGACCAGCCAGCCGGTCGAGTAGATCAGCCCGTCGAAGCCCGACGTCGAGACCAGCCCCGCGATGCCCAGGAACGAAGCCGCGCTCATGTAGTCGCCCGCGAGCGCGAAGCCGTTCTGCCCGGCGCTGACGCTGCGCCCGGCCACGTAGAACTGCTCGGTGGTCTTGGTGCGCCGCGCGGCCCAGTACGTGATGCCGAGCGTGATGGCGATGAACGCGAAGAAGAAGCCCATCGCGACCGCGTTCGGCTCGCCGATCCGAGTCTCCACGCTAGCCCCGCAGCCGCGAGAGCGCGCCGTCGTAGTTGCGGTTCATCCAGCGCACGTAGAGCCAGGTCGAGAGCCACGACAGCACGATCACGAGCGCCCCGAGCAGGATGCCGAGTGAGAGCCCGGGCGCGACGAGCCCGGCCAGCCGCGGCTTGTCGAACGCGACCAGCAGGATGAAGCCGAAGTACGCGACCATGACCGCGGCCGTGAGCCAGAGCGCGATTCGCAGGCGCAGCGCGGACAGGTCGCGGAGCTTTCGGGCCGCGCCGGCCGCCGCTTCGTCGCCTTGGCTCACGCGCCCGGACCCGGCTGGTTCAGCTCGATCAGGTTTCCCGACGGGTCGCGGAAGAACGCCTGGCGCCCTGCTCCGGGGAGGGTCCGCGGCGGGCTCACCGTGACGCCGCGAGCGGCGAGCGCGGCGCAGATCGACTCGATGTCGTCGACTTCGAACGCGAAGTGCTGGCCCTCGGGAGCCACGTGACCGGCGACCTCGATCAGGTGGATCTGCTGGCCGCCCGCGCGCAGCCACAGGCCCTTGAACGGGAAGTCCGGGCGCGGGAGAGTCTCGAGCCCGAGCACGTCGGTGTAGAAGCGCCCGACCAGATCCGCGTCGTGGACGTTGATCGACACGTGGTGGACGCCGCCGAGCTTCATGCGCGCGATGGTATCATCGCGCTCCCATGACGGACATCCGCAAGATCGACGTTCCCGAGCTCGGCAAGCTTCCCGCCTTCTCGCACGCCACGCGCGCCGGCGGCTTCATCTTCGTCTCTGGCACGCTCGGCACGAAGGCCGGCTCGTTCGAGCTCGTGGCCGGCGGCGCGAAGGCCGAGACGCGCCAGACGCTCGAGAACATCCGAGCGATCCTGCGCGGCGCGGGCGCGGACCTTTCGGACGTGGTGAAGGTGAACGTCTTCGTCACCGACATGGCGCGCTTCGCCGAGATGAACGAGGCCTACCGCGAGTTCTTCCCCAGCGATCCGCCGGCGCGAATCACCGTCGGCTGCTCGGCGCTGGCGCTCGGCGCGTTCGTCGAGATCGACTGCGTCGCCTACAAGCCGTGAGGGTCTGGATCTCGGTCGACATGGAGGGCATCTCGGGCCTGGTGCGCTGGGCCGACGTGATCTCGACCGGGATGGACTTCCAGCGCAACCGCCGGCTGATGACGCAGGACGCCAGCGCGGCGATCGCGGGCGCGTTCGACGGCGGCGCGACCGAGGTCGTGGTCGAGGAGAACCACGGCGTCGAGGAGCTCTGCGACCTGGTGCTCGACGAGATCGACCCGCGCGGCCGCGTGATCCGCGGCCCGGGCCGGCCCGGCGCGACCACCATGGCGGGGCTCGATTCGTCCGTGGGCGTGGCGCTCTTCGTCGGCCACCACGCGCGCGCGGGATCGTTTCCGGGGATCATGGCGCACACGGTCTCGTACGAGCGCTTCAAGAGCGTGCGCGTGGCCGGAGCTGCGGTGGGCGAGTCCGAGATCATGACGATCCGCGCGGGCGAGCTCGGCGTGCCGGTGGGGCTGGCCAGCGGCGACCAGGTGCTGATCGCGGAGCTCTCCAAGCGCGCGCCGTGGGTCGAGCGCGTCGAGGTGAAGCGCGCGCTCTCGAACGCGGCCGCCGACGTGATCCCGCCCGCGCGCACGGCCGCGCTGATCCGCGCCGGCGCGCGGCGCGCGGTCGAGCGGGCGCGGGCCGGCGAGCTTCCCGTGTACCGCGACCAGCCCGCGCCGCACGAGATCGAGGTCGAGCTGCGCGCGCCGATCGAGGACGCGCTGCGCGAGAACCTGTCGAAGCTCCCCGAGTTCGAGATCGCCGACGCGCACACCGTGCGGACCCTGGCCGACGACATGGAGCTCGGCTTCCGGCGCATCGCGTTCCTGGGCTACGCGAACCGCCCAGGTGTCGTTCGGTACTAGCCAGACGTCGCTAGCTCGGCGTCACGTACGCGGCGGTGATCCCGCCGTCGACCAGGAAGGTCGCGCCGGTGGTGAACGAGGACTCGTCGCTCGCCAGCCAGAGCGCCGCGCGCGCGATCTCCTCGGCCTCGCCGAAACGGCCCATCGGCACGTGCACGAGCCGGCGCTGGCGTTTTTCTTCCGTGTCCAGGTACTTCATCAAGAGCTCCGTGCGCAGCGGCCCCGGGCAGAGCGCGTTCACGCGGATCTTCTCGCGCGCGTGGATCACGGCGAGCTCGCGCGACATCGCGAGCACCCCGCCCTTGCTCGCAGTGTAGGCGAGCTGCGGCGTGGCCGCGCCGAGCACCGCGACGAACGACGCGACGTTGATGATCGAGCCGCCGCCCGCGCGGCGCAGCGCGGGAATGCCGAACTTGCAGCCGAGGAACGGCCCCTTCAGGTTGACGCGCATGGTCAGGTCCCAGACCGACTCCTCGGTGTCGACCGCGCCGTTGTCGTCGATGTGCGAGATGCCGGCGTTGTTCATCAGCACGTCGAGCCGGCCGAACTCGCGCTCGGCCGCCGCGACCATCCCGCGCGCGTCGTCGGGCTTGGAGACGTCGGCGCGCGCGAAGTGCGCCCGGCCGCCGGAGTCCCGCACCTCGCTCGCCACGCGCTCGCCCGCATCCGCGTCGAGGTCGGCGATCACGACGCTCGCGCCCTCGCTCGCGAAGAGCTTCGCGGTCTCGCGGCCGATGCCGCTTCCCGCGCCCGTGATCAGCGCGACCTTGCCCGATAGACGCATGCGCCCTGCCCCCCCGCTCTAGTCGGACGGCGAGGATACGGGTTTGGACAGCTGCTCCGCGAGCAGCTCGAGCAGCGCGCGCCGGTCGATCGGTTTGGGCGCGAACGCGTCGCAGCCGACCTCGAGGCAGCGCTCGCGGTCCTCGCGCATCGCGTGCGCGGAGAGCGCGATGATCGGCCGCGCGTAACCGCCGTCGCGCAGCGCGCGCGTCGCGGCGTAGCCGTCGAGCTCGGGCATCTGCATGTCCATCAGCACCGCGTCGAAGGGCGCGCCGCTGCGCTCCGCTTCGAGTGCGCGCTCCAGCGCCCGCCGGCCGTCGGCGGCGATCTCGACCTCGAGCCCGGCGCGGCCGAGAAGCCGCGCGATCAGGCGCTGGTTGTCCGGGCCGTCCTCGGCCACGAGCACGCGGCCGCGGAGCACCGGAAGCGGTCCGAGCGAAGCCGCCGGCGCGTCGCCCGTCTCGGGACGCGCGAGCGCGCCCGCGCCCGCTTCGCGCTCCGCCTCGCTCGGAGCGCCGATGGGAAGGACCAGGCTGAACGTCGAGCCCACACCCTGGGCGCTCGCTACGGTCAGGTCTCCGCCCAGGCTGCGCGCGAGCCGCAGCGAGATCGCAAGCCCCAGCCCCGTGCCCCCGTAGCGCCGCGCCTCGCTGGCGTCGACCTGCGAGAACGGCTCGAAGATTCGCGCGCGGTCGGCGTCCGCGATGCCGATGCCCGAGTCGATCACGTCGAAGCGGATCCGCGGCGCGGGCGGGCCCGGCTCGAGCGACACGGAAACGCGTATGCCACCCTGCTCGGTGAACTTGATCGCGTTCCCGATCAGGTTCACCAGGATCTGCTGCAGCCGGACCGGATCGGTCCAGATGGCCTGCGGCAGGTCCTGCGCGAACTCCGCGTCGAGCGGGTTCCCCCGCACGCGCGAGCGATCGCGGAGCAGCGCCACCACTTGGCGCACCAGCGCGGTCGGCGAGACCTCGCGCTTGCGCAGCTCCAGCGCGCCGGCCTCGATCTTCGACAGGTCGAGCATGTCGTTGATCAGCGCCAGGAGCTGGCGGCCATTCCGGCGCAGGGTCTCGATCGCCTCGGCGCGCTCGGCCTCGCCCAGGCCCGGCTCGGCGAGCACGTCGGTGTAGCCGAGGATCGCGGTCATCGGCGTGCGGATCTCGTGCGACACGTTCGCCACGAACACGCTCTTCGCGCGGCTCGCCTGGGTCGCGGCGTCCCGCGTCGCGACCAGCGCCGCCTGCGCCTCCTGCTCGACGACCCCGTTCATGTACACCAGGCCCGAGCACAGGATCGTGGCCGCGCAGATCGCGACGATCTGCTTCACGACCAGCGCCGCGCCGGTCGGCGCGGGCGGAACCGGCAGCCCGTAGGTCGAGAGCAGCACGAAGCCCAGCACCACGATCAGTGATGCCGCCGCGAAGATCAGCGCGGCGCGGCTGCCGATCAGCGCGCGCGCCACCACGGGCAGGACCACGAACCAGGGCAGCCCGGGCGCGTGCTGTCCGCCTTTGGTGTAGGTGATCGCGGTGATCACACAGAAGAGCGTGATCATGGCGGTCCAGGCCGCGGCGTGGCTGTCCGCGCGCCGGCGCAGCCAGACGATCGCGCCCAGCCCGAAGGCGCTCGCGACCACCAGCAGGCCGATGGTGAAGATCGCGCGCTCCCGCGACTCCACCGCGATCTCCATCGCGCCTTGGAACACCCCATAGGCGAGGAAGACGCTGGTGTTGAAGACGACCATTCGCGCACGCCGGCGCTCGATCGGGTCCGCATGGTGGAGCGACGCAGGGACGACGCGGTCGACCAGCCCGAGCCCGCCGCGCACCCAGCGCGAGATCGCCGACATCTGCCGTCCTTCGCGACCGGAACGCCGCGTCCGTTCCGATCGGCGCCCCCGGGAAAGACCTTGATGATCCGGGGGTTTCGGTTAGAAACACGCCGCATGGAAGCCAGCCCGCGGCGGATTCGCAGCGAAGTCGAGCGCCGCCGCACGTTCGCGATCATCTCGCACCCGGACGCCGGCAAGACCACGCTGACCGAGAAGCTGCTGCTCTTCGGAGGCGCGCTTCGAGAGGCGGGCGCGGTGCGCGCCCAGCGCGCCGCGCGCCACGCGACCAGCGACTGGCTGGAGCTCGAGAAGCAGCGCGGCATCTCGGTCTCGAGCTCGGTGATGCACTTCGACTGGGAGGGCTACCGCGTCAACATCCTCGACACGCCCGGCCACAAGGACTTCAGCGAGGACACCTACCGCACCGTGATGGCGGCCGACGCGGCGGTGATGCTGATCGACGCCGCGAAGGGCGTCGAGGCGCAGACGCGCAAGCTCTTCGAGGTCTGCCGGCTGCGGCACATCCCGATCTTCACGTTCGTGAACAAGATGGACCGGCAGGGCCGCGACCCGCTCGACCTGATGGGCGAGATCGAAGAGGTGCTCGGCATCGACGCGGTGCCGGTGAACTGGCCGATCGGCGCGGGCCACGAGTTCCGCGGCGTCTACGACCGGATCGGCGCGCGCTCGCTCTACTTCGCGGGCGGCAAGCACGGCACGCAGAAGGTCGAGCAGCGCGAGGTCGCCGGACCGCCCGAGGAAGCCGCCGTTCGCGACGCGCTCGCGCTCCTCGACGGCGCGGGCGCCGTCTTCGCCGCCGACGCGGTGCGCGCGCAGGCGCAGACGCCGATGTTCTTCGGCAGCGCGCTCACGAACTTCGGCGTGCTGCCGTTCCTGGAGCGCTTCCTCGAGCTCGCGCCCTGCCCCGGCCCGCGCGAGTCGAGCGCGGGCGTGATCGATCCGATCGAGGACGGCTTCTCGGGCTTCGTGTTCAAGATCCAGGCGAACATGGACCCCGACCACCGCGATCGCGTCGCGTTCCTGCGCATCTGCTCGGGGCGCTTCGAGCGCGGCGCGACGGCGATCCTGGCGCGGACCGGAAAGCCGGTGCGGCTCGCGAACTCGACGCTGCTCATGGGCCAGGGCCGCGAGGAGGTCGAGGAGGCTTTCGCCGGCGACGTGGTCGGCCTGTTCGATCCCGGCCTGTTCCGGATCGGCGACACGCTCGCGGAGCGCGCGGGCGTGGAGTACGCGGGGATTCCGATCTTCTCGCCCGAGCACTTCCGGCGTGTCGAGCTCGCGGGCGTGGAGCGGCGCAAGGCGCTCGCGAAGGGGCTCGAGCAGCTCGCGCAGGAGGGCGCGGTGCAGCTCTTCAGCGACGCCGGCGCGGGAACCGCGGCGCAGATCCTCGGCGTGGTCGGCCCGCTGCAGTTCGACGTGATCGTGGCGCGGCTCGCGTCCGAGTACGGCGTGGAGCTTCGGCTCGCGCCGCTCCCCTACAAGGTCGCGCGCTGGATCCACGGCGCGGTCGCCGCGGATCTGCTGCGCTACTCGGAGAGCATGAAGCTCGTCAGCGATCGGGACGGAAAGCCGGTGCTCCTGGCCGAGAGCCCCTGGCACGTCGAGCGCGCCGTCGCGCGCCACCCCGAGCTCGTGCTCAGCGAGACCTCGGACCCGCGGCTCAAGTAGGCCGCGGCGGCACGGCGCGGAACTGCCAGAGCAGGAGCCCGTCGTAGACGAGCTTCGCGGCGCCCGCGAGCACCAGCGGCCAGCCGAACGACGAGAGCTCGAGCAGCGCGCCGGCCAGCAGCGGAGCGATCGCGGACGCGAGGCTGCGCGGAACGTTGGTGACGCTCGCCGCCGCCGCGCGCTCCTCGGGCGGGACCACGGCCATCACGTAGGACTGCCGCGCCGCCACGTCCATCTGCGAGAGCGCCGAGCGCAGCAACAGGAAGGTCAGCGCAAGCGGAGCGCTGGGCATGAACGCGGCCGCGATCAGGAACAGGTTCGCGGGGACGTGCGTGAAGACCATCGTCTCGATCAGGCCGATCCGCGCCGAGAGCCACGCGGACGCGAGCTGCGAGAAGGCGGACAGCGTGCCCGCCACGGCGAAGAACGCGCCCGCCTCGGCGAGCGAGAGCCCGAAGCGTCGGAACAGCCAGAGCGCGAGCAGCGACTGCACCGCGAAGCCGCCGCCGAACGAGTCCAGGCTGAACAGCGCCGTGAGTCGCAGCACGATGCGCCGCGAGCGCAGCAGCGGCGAGCGAGACGAGGCCCGCGGCGCCTCCGCGAGCGGGCCACGCAATCCCGTGTAGAGCGCCAGGGTCACGAGCCCGCAGAGCGCGTAGAGCGCGAAGACCGAGCGCAGCGCCGACTGGAGCGGAACGCCGAGACGAGCGACGGCGAGCTCCGGCAGCCCGGTCGCGAGACCGCCGAGCGCGCCGAGCAGCGCGCCGGCCAGGTTGTAGCGCGCGAACAGCGCGGTGCGCGCGCGGGTGTCGCTCTCGCGGCCGAGCAGCGCCTGCTCGGTCGGCAGGAACACCGACACGTCGCCGGCCGTCGGGTTCAGCGTGCCGACGAACGCGATCGCGACCAGCAGCGCGAGCGACTCCGCGCTCGCGAAGCCGATCCCCGTCGCGATCATCAGCGCGCAGGCGCCGAGCAGCACCTGACGGGACGTGAAGCGGCTCCCGAACAGACCGACGCCGAGCGTGAGCAGCGCGCTCCCGAGCAGCGCGCTGGTCGCGAGCGCGCCGATCTCGAGCGCCGAGAAGCCGAGCAGCGCCAGGTAGCTCGGCAGCACGACGCTCACGAACCCGTCGGCGAATCCGCGCAGGCCGCGCGCGGCGACGATGCGCCCGTTCATCCCATGGACGCGGCGACCACGCCCGAACCGTTCGCATCGCCGAGGTGCGCGCGAAGAGTCTCGGCCGGGACCGCGGCCTTGCGCAGCCGCAGCGCGGGCGCGACGCGCATCAGGTGGAAGGCGAACGCGGTGAACGAGAATCCGGCGGTCACGATCGCGAGCACGGCGAACGGGCCGGGATTGCCGCTGGTGGCGGCGAGGTCGTAGACCACCCAGACCGCGACCCCGACCGAGAGCGCAAGCGACGCGAGCGCGACGCGAAGGACGTCGGCGAGCGCGCGCTGCGGGCCGTGGCGCAGCACGCGCAGCAGCTCGCCGCGCGAGAAGTTGTCGAGGAACCATCCGGTGCGCTCGTCCACGCGCTTCTCACCGGGCGGCATCACGAGTTGGTTCGTGAGCGGATCGAGCGCCGGCTCGCCGCGCCGGTGCGCCTGCACGCCGAGCAGGATCTGGCGGTGCACCTCCTCGCTGATCGGGAAGCGCCAGGCGATGAAGAACGCGGCCGCGGAGAAGACCGCCGGCGTGAGCGCGAAGATCGCCTTGATCGCCAGGATCACCTCGGGCGTCTGCGGCTGGTTCGGGGTGTAGCCGAGCCAGGCGAGCACCGAGAGCGGCACCGACGCGCTCGGGATCACGATGAACTTCGGCACCAGGCCCCAGAACGCGAGGTACTGCGCCTCGCGACGCTTTCCGGTGTGGAGCTCGTCGTAGTCGGTGACGTCGGCCTGGATCGCGGGCGGCAGGAACATCCCCGCGCCGAAGGCCGAGCCCGACCACGCGATCAGGAACAGCAGACCGACCGTGTCGCCTTTTCCCAGGAAGAACATCGCCGACCCGCCGGTGATGCCCATGACGAAGCTCGCGAGCCACGCGTTCAGCTTTCCGAAGCGCCGCGCGGCCACGAGCCAGAGAGGCAGGCAGAGCAGGCCCGAGCCGAAGTACGTCAGCAGGAACACGCCGAGCCAGCGCTCCGGGTGCTCGGGCTGGATCACGTACTCGTTGAAGTACGGCATCAAGAGGCCGGGGATCGCGCCCGGGATGCTCGAAACGATGTAGCAGGCGAAGAGGATGAAGAACGGCCGGTTGCGCAGCGCGCGGCGCACGCCGGGCACGAGCGGATTCGACTCGCGCCGCGCGAAATCCGGCCGCTCGCGGATCACGCCGACCAGAAGCCAGTAGAGCGCGATCATCAGCGCGGCGTAGGCGATCGCCATCAGCGCGAACTCGCGACGCGGATCGCCGAAGACCTCGTGCAGCAGCGAGGGCGCGACCGCGGCCAGAATCGTCCCGATCAGCGCGAAGCCCTCGCGCACCGAGAACAGCGTCGAGCGCTCGTGGTAGTCGAGCGTGAGCTCCGGCCCGAGCGCCCCGTGGGGCAGGCCGTAGATCATCTGCAGCGTGAAGAAGAGCATGAGCGCCGTGCCGAACCAGACCGCGGCCTCGGTCGAATCGAGCGACGCGGGCGGCGTGAAGAGCGCCACGAACGCGAGCGCCGCGAGCGGCGCCGCGACCGCGATCCAGGGGCGGCGGCGTCCCCAACGCGAATGCGTGTGGTCGCTCATCCAGCCCACGAACGGGTCGAGGATCGCGTCGAGCACGCGCGCGAGCGCCATCGCCAGGGCCACCCAGCCCAGCGGCACCAGCACCTCGTCGGTGTAGAACTTCGGCATGTGCACGGCGACGGGAATCGCCATCGCCGCGCCCGCGAAGCTCGGCGCTCCGTAGACGAGCTTCACGCCGAGCGAGAGCTTCTCGCTGCCGGGCTCGCTCACGGAAACCGCGCGCGCAGCCAGGAAGCCGTGAGCTCCATCGCCTCTGGCCGGCGCCCTTCCAAGTAGTGCGGCGCGCCCGCGAGCTCGTGGTACTCGACGTCGGGCGAGCCGCACGCGGCGCGGATCGCGCGCGCCTGTGAGAGGCGGATCTCCGTGTCGGCAGTCGGGTGGAGGATCAGCGCGGGCACCTTCACGCGCGGCATCGTGTCCTCGAGCTTCGCGTGCGACGAGAGGCCCGACCAGGTCGAGAGCCAGCCGCGCGCAGTCATCACGCGGCCGAGCCCGAAGCGACCGTAGTTGCCGTCGAACGGGTCGGGGAACGCGAAGAGCGAGCCCATCGGCCGGTCGTCGGGGTCGATCGTGAGATCGAGGTACGCCGGATCGGCGAGCGTGCGGTAGATGACCAGGTGCTTCGCGTGCACCGCGCGCTGTCGCCAGTAGCGCCACGCCTTCGGGTCTTCGCGCTTTTCGATCGGCTTGCAGACCCGCGCCGCCTGCTCGGCGTCCGCGATCGCGCTCCTCGCGATCGCGTCGATCCGCGCGACGCGCGCGATCTGCGCCGCGCGGTAGCGCGAGAGCCAGCCGCGATCGTATCGGCAGGGCTCGGGCCAGGGACGCCAGCCGTTGTCCGGGTCGTACATGTCGAGCTCGGCGATCACCGATTCCGGATCGTTCTCGTCGGCGACCGACGGATCGATCACCTGGTTCATGAACACGCCCTCGCCCGGATGAGCGGCGATCGCGATCCAGCCGTCGCCGACCTGCTTCTCCACGTGCGCGAGCGCCATCAGCGAGCCGCCGCCGCTGTTGCCGAGCAGCACCACCGCCTGCGCGCCGCGCCGGCGCATCTCGGCGACGGCCGCCTCGACGTCGATCGTGCAGCTCTCGTGCAGGCAGTCCATGTCGTTGTTGATGTAGCGGGTCGCGAAGCCGAGCACGGCGTAGCCCGCGGCCGCGAGCAGCGGGCAGGCGTAGTGCACCGAGAAATCGCCGCGCGGGTGCGAGAGCACGACCGCGGTCTTCCACGGCTGCCCCAGCGGCGGCGTCCAGACGATGCCGCGCACCAGCGCGCCGTCGGGCGTCACGATCCGCACGTCCTCGCGGCGGATCGCGACCTTCGGGTCGTCTTCGGGCAGCGGCCAGAACGAGAGGCCCAGCGGCCGTCGGGCTCCCATCGCGTGCGGCATCTCGGCGTCTCCCTGGCTCGAGGCGGGAGAATAACCGTTCGGCTCTGCGTTAGGCTGATCGGAATGTCGGAGCTCGTCACGCGCGCGTACCAGACGCTCGAGCGCTGGCTCGCGCTCGGCCACGAGTCGATCGAGGCCAGCGGGGCACGCTTCGTGCGCCAGCCTCGGACGCCGCAGATCTACGACGCGAACTTCGCAGCTGGCGTTCGCGCGGAGTCCCCGGACGAGATCGACGCGCTGCTCGAGACCGCGGACCGCGTCTTCGCGGGCCTCGGCCACCGGCACTTCCTCTGGGATCCCGAGACCCCCCTGCCCTTCGAGGCTCGGCTGCATCTCGACGGCTACGAGGCCGAGGATCAGGTCGTGCTCGTGCTCGAGGGACCGCTGCGCGCGCGCCCGCCGGCCATCGAGCTCCGCGCCGTGGAATCCGACGCCGACTGGGACTCCCTAACCGAGCTGTGTTGGCTCGACCACCAGGAGGAGGCGGTCAAGGGCTTCCACGAGCCGTGGCCGCGCTCGATCACGGAGCAGCTCGTCGCCACCAAGCGCATGAAGGCGCCCGCCGTGCGCTACTTCCTGGCGCGCGCCGACGGAGCCGACGGCGCGTTCTTCTCCTCCTTCCCCGGCGAGAACGGCGTGGGAAAGGTCGAGGACCTGTTCACGCGCGCGAACCTGCGCGGCCGCGGGATCGCGACCGCGCTGATCCACGCCTGTGTCGAGGATGCGCGCTCACGCGGCGCGGGCCCGGTCCTGATCGGCGCGCGCCTCGACGACACGCCGAAGCAGATGTACGCGGCGCTCGGCTTCCGGCCGCTCTGCTACCAGCGGAACTACCTGCGCACCGGCCTCTGAGGCGCGCCCTACGACCGGGCCGGCTCGTCCGACAGAAGCACGACCGGGATCTCGCGGCTCGTCTTGCGCTCGTAGCCGGCGTAGAAGGCGTTCTCCTGCTTGATCCGCGGCCAGAGCCGCTCGCGCTCGGCGGGCGACGCGAGGCGCGCGCGAACGCTTCGGATCCGTGAGCCGACCTGCACCTGTGCGAGCGGCGTGGCCTTCAGGTTCTCCCACCAGAGAGGGTCGCGGGGATCGCCGCCCTTCGAGCCGATGACCACGAGCCGATCGCCGTCCTCGAAGTACACCAGCGGCACCGTGCGCGGCTGCCCGGATCTCCGCCCGGTCGTGGTGAGCAGGAGCACGCGCAGGCTCCCCATCGTCCCGCCGATCCAGCCGCCCGTCGCCCGGTAGAGCGCGAGATGCGCGCCGATGAATGCACGCCCCAGGAGTCGCTGGATCGGGGTCATCGAGGCCCTCCTTGCGCTCGCGTCGCGCCTGCCTGCCCAGTCTAGTATGATGGCTCGCGTTCGATTCCCTGATAGCCGGAGGACTGCCCATGTCTCGTGAAGCCGTGATCGTCGACAGCGTCCGCACCGCCCTCGCCAAGGCGCACCGCGGCTCGTTCAACCTGACGCGTCCGGACGATCAGCTCGCGCACTGCCTGTCGCAGCTCTTCGTGCGCAACAAGAACGTGGACAAGGCGGAGGTCGGCGACGTCGTCGCCGGCTGCGGCATCCCCGAGGGGGCGCAGGGCATGAACGTCGCGAGGATCGCGACGATCGTGGCGGGGCTGCCGACCTCGGTCGCGGCGACCACCGTGAACCGCTTCTGCTCGTCCGGCTCGCAGGCGATCATGATGGCCGCGCACCAGATCATCCACGAGGGCGTGGACGTCGCGATCGGCGCAGGCGTCGAGACGATCACGATGATCCAGGACGGAACCCAGAACACGAAGCGCCTGGTGAATCCGGTCGCGATCAAGAAGGCGCCCGGGCTGTACATGGCGATGGGCGCCACCGCCGAGGTCGTCGCCGAGCGCTACAAGGTCTCGCGCGAGGACCAGGACAAGTACGCGCTGATGAGCCAGCAGCGCACCGCCCGCGGCCAGGAGCTCGGCTACTTCGACGACGAGATCGTGCCCATGAAGACGCGCCGGCTGGTGCAGAAGAAGGGCGAGGAGCCGCGCGAGGAGGACTGCGTCGTCGACAAGGACGAGTGCAACCGCCCCGACACGACCATCGAGGGCCTGCGCAAGCTGCCGCCCGCGTTCAAGCCCGAGGGCGGTACGGTCACGGCGGGAAACGCCAGCCAGCTCTCCGACGGTGCGTCGGCGACGCTGCTGATGTCCTCCGGGCGCGCAAACGCCCTGGGCATCGAGCCGATCGGGATCTACCGCGGCTCCGCGGTCGCCGGCTGCGAGCCCGACGAGATGGGCATCGGCCCGATCTACGCGGTGCCGAAGCTTCTGAAGCGCCTCGGCATGAGCCTGGACGACATCGACCTGATCGAGCTCAACGAGGCGTTCGCGTCACAGGTGCTTCGCGTGCAGCGCGTGCTCGGGATTCCCGACGAGAAGCTGAACGTGAACGGCGGAGCGATCTCGATCGGTCACCCGTTCGGAATGACGGGGTCGCGACTCACCGGCACCCTGCTCCGCGAGCTGCGCCGGCGCAAGAAGCGCTACGGGATCGTCACGATGTGCATCGGCGGCGGTCAGGGCTTCGCGTCGCTGTTCGAGTCGGTCTGAAACAGCGCTCGGCCCTCGGACTGCTCCGGGGGCCCGATGCCGAGCAGCGCGGCCGCGGTCGGCGCGACGTCGATCACGCGGATCGCGCCGAGCTTCGCGCCCGCGGGAACGCCGCGCCCGAGCGCGAAGAAGATCGCCCCCATGTCGGGGTGCTCGGGGTCGTAGCCGTGCGCGCCGCGTGATCCGCCGCGCAGGCGGCGAAGCGCCGCGAGCGCCTTCTGCCCGAACGTCGGCCGGGCGAAGACCCGCGGCGGCTCCGCGACGAGCGTGAGATCGCCGCTGCGCCCGGGGAAGTGACTCCGGTACGAGAGCGGCAGGGTCTCTGCGCGGTAGGCGCGGATCCCCTCGACCCGCGCGAGCGCGGCGAGCGCGGCATCGCTCTGTGAGGCGTCGCCCAGGTAGACCTGCGCGTCTCCGCCGCCCGACGCGACGCGCGCCGGAATCCCGCTCGCCGCGAGCGGGGCGTCCGCGTCGGCCAGCGCCTCGAGCGCGGTCATGCCGTGATCGCTCGCGACCATCACGGTGGTGTGATCCCATGCCTTGCGCGAATCGAGCCCTGCGAGCAGCCGCAGCAGCTCGGCGTCCTGGGCGAGAAGCTGGGCGGCGATCCCGGGACTGTCGGGTCCCTCCTCGTGGCCCAGGTGATCGCAGCCGTGCCACCAGGCCATGATCAGCCCCGGACGCTCTTCGGGCGGCAGATCGAGCCACGCGAGGATCTGATCGACCTTGGCCGCCTCGCCGATCGATTCGTCGAAGGGCGTGATCCGGTAGCTCGCTCCACGCCCGCGCCAGTCGGTCTCGGACCCGACCCAGAAGAACGTCGCCGCGCGCACGCCCTGCCGTTCGGCCGCGACCCAGAGCGGCTCGGCCTCGATCCAGCTCGCGTCGTTGCTGTAGTCGAAGCGGCGGCCGGCGCGGTCGGTGAAGCGATTGCCGATGATCCCGTGGCGGTCGACGTAGGTTCCCGTCGCCAGCGAAACGTGATTGGGAAACGTGCTCGACGGGAACACCGGGATCAGCCGCTCGGCGCGCGCTCCCTCGCGCTGCATCCGCGCCAGCGCCCGCGTCTGCGCCCGCTCCGGATAGTCGTGCCGCACGCCGTCCCAGGAGAGCAGGATCACGACCGGGCGCTCGGCCGCGAGCACGGAGGCGAGCGGCGCGACGGCGAGCAGGAGCGCCAGAGCGAGACGCCGGAGCGGATCGAGCCGGAGCGACGTCACGGCGCTACAGCCCCTCGTACGGATCGGTCGGCAGGTCGGGGCTGTGCCGGAAGCGGCGGTGGCTCCACATCCACTGCTCGGGGCTCTCGCGGATGAACGCCTCGAGCGCGGCGTTGCCGCTCGCGGTCAGGAGCTCCGCATCCCGCCGCCGGTCGCCGGTGTCGGGAACGTCGAGCGCGGGCCTGAACACCATGCGGTGTCGATCGGGGCCGATCCGCACGAAGGCCCCCGGGATGATCGGCGCGCCGGCGCGAAGCGCGATCAGCGCGGGTCCGGGCGAGGTCGAGACCCGCACGCCGAAGAACGGCACGAAGACCCCCTTCGAGCGGCGCGTGTACTGGTCGTTCAGCACCGTGACCACGCGCCCCTTGTGCAGCGCGCGGAGCATCTGCGGCGCGACGTTCCGGTGCAGGAGCAGCTCGGCGCCCGTGCTCGTGCGCTGCGCGAGCATGGCTCGGCGCAGCAGCCGGTTCGTGAGCGGTCGTCCGATCACCGTGACCGGGAGCCCGATCGCGGGAGCGAGCCGCATCGACATCTCGAAGCTGCCGAGGTGCAGCGTGAGTCCGATCACGCCGTGGCCCTTCGCGCGGGCGGCGTCGACGTGCTCGCGGCCCTCGACCTCGACGCGCGCGATCAGCTGCTCCGGTCCCCAGCTCGCGCTGCGCGCGACGTCGATCAGGTTCCAGGCGAAGTGCACGTAGCTCTCGCGCCCGATCTGGCTGCGCGCGGCCTCCGAGAGCTCCGGAAACGCCACGCGCAGGTTCGCGATCACGTAGGCCACGCGCTTTCCGCCGAGATCGAAGAGCCGGCGCGCGGCCGCTGCGCCGAGCTTCTGCGCCTGAGCCAGCGGCAGGGCGCGAAGCGCGGCCATGCCGCTGCGGAACGCGGCGTATTCGGCAAGCTCCCGCGCTGTGTACACGCGACCTCCCGGGCGGGCGCGAGAATAACGCAAGGCCGCGCGCGCGCACCGCCGGACTGGCGTAGACTGCGCGACGTGCTCGAAGGCGAGAGCTACGTGAGTCTTGCGACCTTCCGCCGCGACGGGCGCGCGGTCGCGACCCCCGTCTGGTTCGCCGAGGGCGATGGAGCCGTCTGGGTCTTCACCGCCGGCGACTCCGGAAAGGTGAAGCGCCTGCGGAACTCGCCAAGAGCACGACTCGCCGCCTGCGACGCGCGGGGCAAGGTCCACGGCCCCTGGCACGAGGCGCAGGCGCGGATCGTCTCGGCGCCCGACGCGATCGCGCGCGCCAACGAGCTCCTGCTCGCGAAGTACGGCTGGCAGGTGCGCCTGCTCGACCTGTTCTCGCGCCTCTCCGGCCGCTACTCCCGACGCGCCTACCTGGAGATCCGCGTCTAGAGTCGGCTTAGCGCGTCGGGCCGAGCGACACTTCCGCGCGTAGAGGGACGCGCGCGCGGAAGTACCGTCCCCGGCTGGCGCGAACGAGCGGGGGCAGCAGCGCGAGAACGCACGCCGCAGAGATCAGCGGGGTGGCCGCGGCGACGACGCCGGCTCCGACGGGCTCGGACCAGAAGGCCGCGAGGGCCGCGACGAGCGACGCGGCCGCGAGCGACGCGCTCGCGAGCGCCGTCCCCGCCTCGCGCTGCGCGAGCGGGAGCGCGACCTCGAGCTGGGTTCCGGCTTCGAGCAGGCCGCGCGTCCGGTCCAGAAGGACCAGGCCCAGGCCGGAAGCGAGCGAGGCGCAGAGCGGCGCGAGCGCGGCCGCGTCGCTCTGCGGACCCGCGCCGACGCTGCTTGCCAGTACGAGCGCGATCGCGCCCGCGGTAGCCGCCGGCGCGGCGCAGAGCGCAAGCGCGCGCGCGCTGCGGAACACCGCCGCGCCGAGCAGGGCCACGAGCGCGACGGCGAGCGCCGTGCTCGCGAGGGCGGCGGGCGTCCTGGGCGCGACGGCCGCGGCGCTCGGGTCCACGAGAAGCTCGACGCGGACCCGCCGGCGCTCGGGATCGATCTCGCGCGCGAGGCTCTCGCGCGCGGTCCGCTCCCACGGGCGAAGCGCGCGCACGACCTCCGCCCGCGTGAGCGGGACGGTCGCGAAGAGCGAGTCCCCGTCGTGGAGCGCGCGGTTGGCCGGTGCGATCGCGGTGTCGACGATCGAGCTCGACCAGAGCACGCCCGGGCGCGCCTCCGCCTCGCGCTGGAACGCGCGCACGCGCTCTAGGAAGGCCGGCTCGAGCGCCCCGCCCTCGGTCCCTGAATCGAATACCACGGCTCGAAGCTCCGAGACGCCGGTCGCGGGCGCGAGCGCAGCGAGCGCGACGGTGACGAGAGCGAGCGCCGCAAGCGCAACGCACGCGACCCGGCGCGGGCGGGCGAGAACGCGCTCCACGCGCCGCGAAAGCGCGGCCGCGAGCTCGCCGGGAGGACGTGCCAGGAGCATCGGCCAGGCGATCAGTCCCGGGAGCGTGACGCCGACCGGGTAGGCGACGAGCGCCGCCGCGAGCGCCGCGCCCGCGGCAAGCCCCTGCGAGAGCGACGCCCCGGGAGCGAGCGCGAGGAGCGCTGCGAATCCGGCCGAGGACGCGAGAGCGGAGAGCGCGAGCGCGGGCCCGAGCGCAGCGAGCGCTGCGGCGACCGAAGCGCGCGCCGACGCCTCGCGACGCTGCTCGAGGCGGGCGCGCGAGATCAGCGCGAGGCTCGAGGCGAGCGCGGCCGCGGCGAGCGTGCCGGGGAGCCAGCCACCCGACGCGCGCGCTGGCTCGCCGAGCAGGCCCACGAGCGCGTGCGCGAACACGCCGAGCACGAGCGCGCCCGTGCCTGCCAGCGCCGCCGCTCGAGGTCCACCCGGCGCGAGCGCGAACGCGAGGGCCGCGAGCGCGAGTGCAGCGAAGAGCCACGGCGCGCGCGATCTCTCGATCGGATCGACACCGACGAGCGTCACGCCGAGCAGCGGCGGGCGCTCGAACGAGGCGCGAAGCGACTCGGCGAGCGCGCGCGAGTCCCGCGCTCCACGCTCGCGCGCGAGCTCTGCGTACACCCAGGTGGTGCGCCCGTCGGGAGCGACGAAGCGGCGCTCGAGCGCGGCCTCGCCGCGCAGCCGAGCGCGAAGCTCGCGCAGCGCGGCCTCGCTCTCGGGCAGCGGCCGCGCGAGCGCGTCGAGCCGGAGCGCGCCGTACTGCGCGCGCACCCGCCGGGCACGGACGAGCGACTCGACCGGCCCGGTGACCTCGGCTCGGCCCTCGAGCGCTTCGGTCACGCGCGAGACCAGCCGCAGGCAGGCTTTGGTGAGGACGCCCTCGCGGCAGTGCAGCGCGAAGACCGCGACGCCGCGCTCGGCGAAGCCGGTCGCCGTGCGGAGCGGCTCGAGGCCGTGATCGGACCGCTTGGAGACCCCGACGAATCCCGGCGAGACCAGAAGCGAGAGCCCGACCAGAGCGATCACGACGAAGCGTGGTGCGTCGACCATGCGCCGCGCGAGCCGCTCGATCCGCAACACGGTCCTCCTGGTGGCCGGGGGCTACAGGCTCGCGCCGGCCGTTCCGAAACCGTTCGTGTCGAGAGACTCTTCGGCCCGCGCAGGCCGCGCGCTTTACGCCGCGCGGCGCTCGTCTACCCTTCGCGCGCCGATCTCGGGAGCTGGCAGAAACGATGCGAACCGCGCTCTGGATCTTCGGATACGGCTCACTGGTGTGGCGGCCGGCCTTCGCTTTCGCAGAGCGCCGGACCGCCTGGATCGGCGGCTTCGCGCGGCGCTTCTGGCAGGGATCGACGGACCACCGCGGCGTTCCGGGCGCGCCGGGCCGGGTGGTGACGCTGCTGCCCGAGGCCGGGTCGCGCTGCTTCGGCGTCGCCTATCGCGTGCCGGAGTCGGACTCCGCGTGCGTGCTGGCCGACCTCGATCACCGCGAGCGCGAGGGCTACGAGCGCCATCCGGTCGAGCTGCGCTTCGCCGACGGCGGTGCAACGACCGGGCTGGTCTACATCGCCACGCCCTCGAACCCGAACTACCTCGGGCCCGCGCCGCTCGATGCGATCGCCGCGCAGATCGCGCGCGCGCGCGGGCCGAGCGGCCCGAACACCGAGTACGTGCGCGAGCTCGCGCGCTCGCTCCGCGAGATGCCCGCCGACGACGAGCACGTCTTCGCGCTCGACGGACTTCTTCGCGAGCACGGCGCCGGTCCCGAAGCGATGCGCCCCTAGTCCTCCGCGGGTCGGCGTCGCTCGCGCTTCGCGCCGCCGCGGCGCTTCTTCTCGACGATTCGCCGCTCGACCGCGCCGCGGCTGGGGCGGGTCGGCCGGCGCTTCAATCGCGGCTTTGCGACCTGGCGCAGCATGGACTGGAGCTTCTCGAGGCAGTCGTCGATGTTCCGGAGCCGATCGCGGTGGCGCTGGGACGAGATCACGAGCTCCCCGTCCGTGGTGATCCGGGTCGCGAACGTGCGCACGAAGCGCGCTCGCACGTCGGCGGGGATCGACGGGCTGCGCGACACGTCCCAGCGCAGCGTCGCCTTGGTCTCGGTCTTGTTCACGTTCTGCCCGCCCGGGCCGGAGCTTCGCGCGAAGCTGAAGACCAGCTCGCGCTCGGGAATCTCGAAGACCGGGGCCGCCGGAGCCATCGCCCGAGGATAGCCTTGACCCGACCCGCATCGCCCGGAACACTGCGCGCGTGCCACGCCCTCCGAGTGATCCGCCGCCCGGCGCGAAGACCGCGACGATCGCCTACCGGGTGCCGTTCTACGACACCGATGCGATGCGCGTGGTCCACCACGCGCGCTACGTGCACTACCTGGAGCTCGCGCGGATCGAGTATCTCGACCTGCACGACCGCCCCTACCGCGAGTACGTCGCCGAAGGGCTGCACTTCGCCGTGACCGGCCTCGAGGTGCGCTACCAGCAGGCGGCCCGCTACGACGACCGGCTGCAGGTCACCTGCTGGCTCTCCTGGCTGAAGCGCGTGTCGCTGGCGATCGGCTACGCGGTCCGTCGCGGCGACGAGCTGATCGCCACCGCGACGACCGAGCACGCGCTGGTCAGCGACGACGGCAAGCTCGTGGCGATTCCGCCCGCGCGCCGGGCGAAGTTCGCGGCCGCGCTCGCGCCCTAGTCGGAGGCGGCGGCGATCGCGTCATCGAGCGAGGCCCGCGCGGCGATCAGCCGCCGGTACTTCGCGAGGTCGCGCGGCCGGCTGAAGCAGAGCGCCCCGGTGAGCCGCCCCGCGCGACCGTAGAGCGCGGTGAACCTGCGCTCGGCCGGCGAGCCGGCGACGATGCGGATCTCGTCGTCGCCGCGCATCCGGCCGGCGAACTGGATCTTCACGCCGAACTGATCCGACCAGAAGAACGGAACCGGCGCGAACGGCTCCGCGCCGGCCGCGCTGCCCGCCAGGCGCTCGGCCACGTACACGCCCTGCTCCACCGCGTTGCTCCAGTGCTCGACGCGCATCGTCTCGTCGAAGAGCGGATTGCGCCAGCGCGCGACGTCGCCGGCGGCGAACACGCCCGGCGGGCCGGCCGCGCAGTGCTGGTCGCAGACCACCCCGTCGTCGAGGCGCAGACCCGAGCCACTGAGCCAGCCCGTCTCGGGAACGGCGCCGATCCCGACCACGACCACGTCCGCCGGGACGCGCGTCCCGTCGCTGAGCACCACGCGCTCGACTCGCCCGTCGCCCTCGATCGCCGCCACGCCGACGCCGCAGCGCAGGTCCACGCCGTTCTCGCGCTGCAGCTCCGCGCAGAGCGCGCCCATGCGCAGACCGAGCCCGCGCAGGAGCGGCACCGCGAGCGGCTCGATCGCAATCACTTCGAGGCCGCGACTCCGGCACGCGGCCGCGACCTCCGCGCCGATGAATCCGGCCCCGACCACGAGCACGCGCGGCGAGCGCTCCAGCGCTGCGCGCAGGGCGAGCGCATCATCGAGCGTGCGCAACAGGTGCACGCCGGCGAGATCGGGCTGATTCGGGAGCCTTCGCGCGGCGGATCCGGTCGCGATCACGAGCGCGTCGTAGCGCTCGCGACGGCCGTCGGCGAAGGCGACCGTTCGCGCGGCGACGTCGAGCGCGGTGGCGCGGAGCCCGAGGCGCAGGTCGAGGCGCAGGTCGGCGAACGGCTGCCTTCGCAGCGGCAGCTTGTCCGCGTCCCAGCGCCCTTGAAGGATCTCCTTCGAGAGCGGCGGGCGATCGTACGGAAGGTGTTTCTCGGCGCCGGCCAGCAGGATCTCGCCGCCGAAGCCGAGCCGCCGCAGCGACTCGACCGCGCGAAGCCCCGCGAGCGACGCGCCGACGACGACGATCCTGTCGAGCCCGGACATCGCGCCGAGCGTAGCGGCTAGTCGACCCGGATGGTCGCCTTCTTGATCTCGAGCTTCTCCTTGGTCGTGCCGCTGGGCGAGCCCGCCTTCTCGAGCGCCCCGACGGTGTCCATGCCCTTCACGACCTCGCCGAAGACGGTGTGCTTGCCGTCGAGATAGTTCGTCGGGACGAAGGTCAGGAAGAACTGGCTGCCGTCGGTGCCGGGGCCCGCGTTCGCCATCGAGAGCATGCCGGGCTTGGAGTGCGACGCGCCGCCGAACTCGCCGTCGTAGCGGTAGCCGGGTCCCCCGCGTCCCGAGCCGGTGGGATCGCCGCCCTGCGCCATGAAGCCGGGAATCACGCGGTGGAAGATCACGCCGTCGTAGAAGCCGAGGTTCGTCAGGTAGATCGTGCTGGTCACGTGCATCGGCGCCGAGTCGGCGAAGAGCTGCACCTCGATCGGACCCTTGTTGGTGTCGAGCACCCAGACGTACTTCTTGCCCTTGGTGAAGCTCACCTGCGCGGGCTTGGGCAGGCGCTCCTTCCAGCGGTCGGCGTTCTTGTCGATCTTGGCGCTCGCGATCTGTGCGTCGACTGCGGCGATCGCCGGGTCCGTTGCGGCCATGGGCTTCTCCTCTGCGGCGATTGCCGGCGTGATGGATCCGAACAGGCTGAGTGCCGCGACGATCGCGGCGAGAATCGATCGGTGCATGCGTAGCGTCTCCTTCAGGTGAGGTCGAGCCCGAGATTTCGCGCGATGATGCGCTTCATGATCTCGTTGGTGCCGGCGTAGATCGACTGCACGGCCGCGTCGGCGTAGTCGGTCGAGATCGGGTACTCGAGCATGAAGCCGTATCCGCCGTGCAGCTGAAGGCACTCGGAGGTGAGGCGCTTCTGCAGATCCGTGGTCCACCACTTCGCCATCGAGACCTCGGTCACGATGTTCTCCTTGCGCACGTGCGCGGCGAGGAGCTTGTCGGTGAAGGCCTGGCCGACCTCGACCTCGGTGGCGAGCTCGGCCAGCCGGAACTGGATGTGCTGGAAGCCCGCGATCGGCTGGCCGAACGCGCGACGCTGCTTCACGTACTCCATGGTGTCGTCGAGCGCGCGCCGGCACGAGGCGATCGACGCGACCGCGATGCAGAGCCGCTCCTGCTGCAGCTTCTGCATCAGCTGCTTGAATCCGCGGCCTTCGTGGCCGCCGAGCAGGTTCGCCACGGGCACGCGGCAGTCCTGGAAGAACAGCTCGCTGGTGTCCTGGCCGCGCAGGCCGAGCTTGTCGAGCTTGCGCCCGCGCACGAAGCCGGGCGTCTTCGCCTCGACGAGGAGCAGGCTGATGCCGCGGTGCGGCGGGTCGGACGCGGGGTCGGTCTTGGCGACCACGACGAACAGGTCGCCGATCTGTCCGTTCGAGATGAAAGTCTTGGAGCCGTTCAGGACGTAGGCGTCGCCGTCGCGGATCGCGGTCGTCTGCACGTTGGCCAGGTCCGAGCCCGTGCCCGGCTCGGTCATCGCGATGCCGAGGATGATCTCGCCGCGGATCGCGCCGGGCAGGTACTTCGCCTTCTGCTCGGGAGTTCCGAACTCGGTGATGTACGGCATGCAGATGTCGGCGTGCAGCGACGCCATCAGCGCGTGCGCGCGCAGGTACGAGAGCTCCTCCATCACGATCGCGTCGAAGAGGAAATCGCCCCCGGCCCCGCCGTACTCCTCGGGCGCGTCGCCGCCGAAGAAACCCTCTTCGCCCATGCGCCGCCAGCTCTCGCGGTCGCTCATGCCCTTCTCGTTCCAGCCCGCGATCTTCGGCTCGATCTCGCTCTTGGCAAAGCGTTTGAACTGCTCCCGGAACAGCTCGTGCTCGTCGCTGAAGATGTCTCGCTTCATGGGGGTGGCCTCCGGACGGGTGGCGCGATTTTGGGAGAATTCCGCCGTGGCCGCTAGTCGGCGCGGGCATGCGCGACCGCGGCGACTACGGCTCGAGCACGACCTTGATCGCCCCCGAGGCTCGGCTCGCGGCGGTGGCAAAGGCCTCGGCCGCGGCGTCGAGCGGGAAGCGGTGCGTGATGATCGCGCGCGGCAGCTCGGGCGTGGCCGCGAGCGTGGCGGCCGCAGCGTCGATGTCGCGGCTCACCGCGCCGCGCGAGTAGAGGAAGGCCGGCATCAGCGTGACTTCCTTCATGCCCATCGCGAGGCCCGGCATGCCGACCGGCTGCCAGTAGATTCCCGGGATCGAGACCTTGCCGCCGGGCTTTGCGAGCTCGACCGCCTGCGCGAGCGCACTCTCGCTGCCCGCGGCCTCCACCACCAGGTCGTACTGCCCGCTGACCTGTGTCGCGCCGAGCCGCTCGCCCGCCGCACGCTGCGCGTCGTAGCGGGCCACGAGCGCGACTTCGGCGCCGCTCGCGCGCACCGCCGCGACGGCGCAGAGCCCGATCGTTCCGCCTCCGACCACCGCGACGCGCTGGCTCGCGCGCAGCCCAGCGCGGCGCAGCGCGTACACCATCACCGCGAGCGGCTCGACCAGCGACGCGTCGCGAAGCGGCAACCCGCTCGGGAGCGGCACCAGCGCGCGCGCAGGAACGAGCATCTCGTCGGCCATTCCGCCGTCTCGCCCCACGCCGTGGAACATCGCAGCGCCTTCGACGCAGAGGTTGTAGTCCCCGGCCCGGCACGGCTCGCAGCGCCCGCAGGGCGACATCGGCTCGACGGCCACGGGCTTTCCGTCGTCGGTGACTCCTGCGATCTCGTGTCCGAGCGTGACCCCCTGCACCTGCCCGAGCATGTGCAGGTCCGAGCCGCACACCCCCGCCGTCGCAACGCGCACTCGCACGCCCGGCCCCGACGGCTCCGGCAGCACGACGACCCGGACTTCACGTCCCGTGCAACGCACCGCGCGCATCGCGACTCCCCTCTCGTGCGAAGCGTACACGAGTCCTGCCCGGCGGCTCAGATCGAATCGGAGACCCCGCGAACGAAGAGCGGCTCGACGCCGAGCGCGCGGGCGTCCGCGCGCATCTCCGCGTCGGCTGGCAGCGCGATCGGCTGCGACGCCGCTTCGAGCACCGCGTCGAGCAACGTCGCGTCACTCGAGGTGTCGAGGAAGAGTCCCGGACGCGCGAGCACGTAGTGGACCGCCCGCCGCAGCGCCTCGCGATCCCGGATCGGCATGTACCAGCTGAAGCGCTTTTCGGCGTCGGCCTCGGTCCAGCGACGGCGCGCGATCGACTTGATGGTCTGCAATGCGACGCCGTTCTCGCGGCAGAGCACGTACAGCGCCTCGAAGTCCCGCGCGTACTCGGCCTGCTCCATCATGGAGTGGTTGTAGGGGGCCAGCACGGAGTCGAAGGGGAACCGCTCGAGGCTCTTCAGGTGCATCGCGGCGGCGCGCGTGCCGTGGCCCGTCACGCCGATGAAGCGGACGAGCCCTTCGGCGCGCGCCTCCACCAGCGCGTCCAGCGCGCCGCCCGGCCCGAGCGCCGTCTCCCACTCGACCTCGTCGACCAGGTTGTGCATCTGGATCAGGTCGACGGAGCGGACGTCGAGGCGCGCGAGCGAACGCATCAGCTCGTTGCGGGCGGCGTCGGCGGTGCGCTGCCCCGTCTTGGTCGCGAGGAAGAACGCGCTTCGGTGACGCTTCAGGAACGCTGCGAGGCGCAGCTCCGAGTCGCCGTAGCTCGCCGCCGTGTCGATGTGATTCACGCCGAACGCGAGCAGCTTCTCGAGCACCGCGTCGGCACGCGCCTGACTCATTCCGCCGAGCGCCGCTGCGCCGAACAGCGTCCGGCTCGAGAGGTGGCCGGTGCGGCCGAAGGGAATCCGTTCGATCATGGCAGCGCCTTCCCCGGAGGTCGACCCAAGCAAGCCTACTCGATCGAGAGCTCCGCTGGTGGAATCCCCCTCGTGCGTCGTATCCTCGATTCCAAAGAGGAGGGGTTCCATGCCAATGCCAAAGGTCGTCCTCGTCACCGGCGCGTCGTCCGGGTTCGGCCGTTGCATCGCGCGAACGCTCGCCGCGCGCGGGCACCACGTGTACGGCACGAGCCGTGCGCCTGCGGGTGACGACGGCGCGGTCCGAGTGCTGCCGCTCGACGTCGCCTCCGACGACTCCACGCGAAGCTGTGTCGAGGCGCTGCTCGCCGCCGAGGGCCGCATCGACGTTCTGGTCAACAACGCCGGCGTCGGCCTGTGCGGCTCGGTCGAGGACACCGGACTCGACGAGGTCCGCTGGCAGATGGAGACGAACTTCTTCGGCGCCGTGCGAATGATTCGCGCCGTGCTTCCGCAGATGCGCGCGCAGCGGGCCGGACGACTGATCGCGATCGGCTCGCTGGGAGGCCTGGTCGGCATGCCGTACCAGCCGTTCTACAGCGCCAGCAAGTTCGCCCTCGAGGGTCTGAACGAGGCGCTGCGACTGGAGCTCGCGGGAAGCGGAATCGACGCCACCTCGATCACGCCGGGCGACTTCAAGACGGGCTTCACCGCCGCTCGCGTCTTCGCGCGCGAGTCGCGCTCGCCCGCGCACCGGGAGCGCATGGAGCGGGTCGTCTCGATCTACGAGCGCGACGAGCGAAACGGCGCGGATCCGCAGCGCGTCGCCGATCTGGTGGCGAAGCTCGTGGCGGCGCCGCGCGTCGGCGTCCGCTACTCGGTCGGGCGCTGGGACCAGCGCGCCGCGGTGTTCGCGAAGCGGCTGCTGCCCGCGGCGCTCTTCGAACGAGTCCTCGCATCCACCTACTCGATCCGCTGAGGGGCGAACGCAGATGCAGCTCCCATTCACCGAAGGCAGCTTCTGGCTCGAGCCGCCCGTGCAGCTCGCGCCCCGGCTCGAAGGCGATCTGCGCTGCGACGTGGCCGTGGTCGGTGGCGGCATCACGGGGATGTGCGCCGCCCTGCGGCTCGCCGAGCGCGGAGTCGACGTGGCGCTCGTGGAGGCGGAGTTCTGCGGCGCGGGCGCGAGCGGCCGGAACGCGGGGCACGTCACGCCGACGATCGGCAAGGACATCGTGAGCGTGATCCGGCAGGCCGGCCGCGAGCGCGGCGCACGCCTGATCCGCTTCGCCGAGCGCGCCGTCGAGTTCTGGGAGGAGACGATCGCCAGCCGCGGCATCGAATGCGAGTACGTGCGCAGCGGGAACGTGGTCGCCGGCGTGCATCCGCGCCACCGCGAGCCGCTGCGCAAGAGCGCCGAGCTGGCGCGCGAGCTCGGCGTGAAGGCGAGCTTCCTCGACGAGGCCGCCATGCGCGCGCGCGGACTTCCGCCCGCGTTCCGCTTCGGCGTGCTGGAAGGCTGTGGCGGGCACATGCACCCGGGCAAGTACGGGCTCGGCCTGCGGCGCGCGCTGCTCGCGTCCGGCGCGCGCGTGTTCGAGCAGACACCCGTGCAGACCTTGCAGCTGCGAAGCGAGCCGCGCGTCGAGACGGCAGGCGGATCGCTTCGCGCGCGCAAGCTGCTGCTCTGCACGAACGCCTACACGCCCGTGGCGTTTCGCCTGCTGCGCCACAAGATGGTTCCTGCGCGGGTGCACCAGTTCATCACAAGGCCACTCACCTCCGCCGAGCGCGACTCACTCGGCTGGCGCGGCGGGGAGGCGATCTACACCGCGCACGAGATCCTCGAGAACTACCGGATCACGGCGGACGGCCGCGTGGTCGGCGGGTCGAAGGACGTGAACGTCGCGTTCGGAAACCGCCTTCCGGAAGCCTGCCAGCCGGATTCGTTCCGTCTGATCGAGCGCGCCTTCCGCGAGCGCTTCCCCACCCTCTCCGGCGTTCCGATCGAGCGCTACTGGGGCGGCTACATCGCGATCACCCTGGATTTCCTTCCCGTCCACGGCGCGCTCGCCGGCGGCCAGGCCCTCTACTACGGCGGCTGCAACGGGCACGGCGTTCCGACCTGCACGCTGATGGGCGCAACGCTCGCGGACGAGGCGCTCGGCGAGAAGGCGGAGATCGCCCGCGCGCTCGACCGCTTCGAGCTGCCGTGGCCACCCGAGCCACTGCGCTGGCTCGGCGGCCAGGCGCTGCTCTGGTATCTGCGGCGCGCCGACCGGCGCGTCGACGACGAGCTGCGCGCCGGCGCCTGAACGGCAGAGTTTCAGGGAACGAGCGGCTTCTCGAGCTGCCACGATCCGACGTCGATCCAGCGCTCGTGCTTCCAGCCGACCCGGCGCAGATGGCCGACCTTCTCGAAGCCGAGCGATTCGTGCAGGCGCACGCTCGCGTCGTTGGGCAGCGCGATCGCGCCGATCAGGCTCGTGTACCCGAGCGCGAAGATGCGCGAGATCGTCTCTCGGTAGAGCGGCTTGCCGAGCCCCTGCCCCTGCAATCCGTTGCGCAGGTAGATCGTCGACTCAGTGGCGAAGCGGTACGCCGCGCGCTCGCGGAACCGACCCGCACAGGCGTAGCCGAGAATCTCTCCGCCGCGCGCGTGGACGAGCCACTCGTGCTGCGACAGCGTGCTCGCGATGCGCTGCGCCATCTCGGAGTCCGAGACCGGATCGACCTCGAAGGTGATCACGGTGTTCTCGACGTACCAGTTGTAGATGCGCGAGATCGCGGGAGCGTCCGCGAGCGTCGCGCGGCGGATTTCGTCCATCGCTCCATGTTACGCGATCGACACCTTCGCGGGCCGCTAGCGGGCGAGCTTCGCGGGCAGGATCACCATGGTCTGGCCCTCGAACTGCAGACGCTTCTGGATCGCAAACGCGGTCTCGTTGTGCAGGAGTCGCTGGTACCAGCGCTCCCGCTCGAAGACGACCTTGCCTGCGAAGACGGTGGTGTGGGGAAACTCGCGCGCGACCTGCAGACAGAGCTTCTCGGCCTCCTCGACGGCGTCGGTGCCGATCGCGAAGCGGTAGCTCGCGGCGACGCCCAGGCCGTGGGCCAGATCCACGTAGCGGCCGAGCATGTGCTCCGTCTCGGCGCGAAGCGCCTCGAGCGCGTCCTCGCCCTTGAACGCGCCGGAGTCGATCACGCCGACGGACAGGAAGACGATGTTCCGGAAGTGATCCGGAAAGCTGCGCAGGATTCCGTACGTGGTGTGGATGCCGAGCCCGCCGTACGACGCGACGAGCACCGCCGCCGTGGGCGCTGCCGGGTCGAGGCCGTGCGCGAGCGCGCTCGCGATGCGCGCGGCCCGGTCGGGCTCGGCGGGCAGATCCCCGAGCTGCGCGTACAGGGCGGAGAGCGCCGCGCCGACGCGCCGGTAGTGCCGGCGCACGACGAAGCAGAGCGCGACGACCGCGGCGGTCACCGACAGAGTCAGCCATCCGCCATCCTCGAACTTCTCGAACACGGTGATCGCGAGCACCGTCGCGCAGAGCGCGAGGCCCGTGCCGAAGAGCGCGAGCCGGCGCCGGACCGTGGCCCGCTGCGACGAGCCCCTGCGGCGCAGCCAGGCGAGAAGCATCGCCAGCATCGAGAGCGAGAAGGTCAGGAACACGTTGATGCTGTACATCACGACGAGCGCGCGCACGTCGCCCGCGGTGTAGATCAGCGCGGCGAGCGCCGCCCCGCCCATCAGGAGGATGCCGTTCTGCGTCGTGAGCCGGTCGGAGAGCGCTGCGAAGCGGCGCGGCAGCCACGAGTCACTGGCCATGTTGGCGAGCACGCGCGGGCCGTCGAGGAAGCCCGCCTGCGCGGCCACGACCAGAAGCGCGCCCTCGGAGAGCAGCGTGATCACCGCGAAGCCCCGGCCGAGGGACGATCCGAAGCTCCCGCCCCCGGCGCCGAAGTACGGCAGCGCGGCGACGACCTGCTCGACCAGCACCGCGTTCAGCGTCTTGCCCGGAGCGAAGACGACCTTCCAGAGCAGGTAGGAGAGCAGCAGTCCCGTGGAGGTGAAGGCGAGCGAGCTCGCCATGTACACCATGGTGCGTTGCGCCGTACGCACCCGCGGCTCGCGCATGATCGGCACGCCGTTCGAGACCGCCTCGATCCCGGTGTAGGTGCCGCCTCCGAGCGAGAACGCGTGGACGAGGAGCGCGAGCATGCCCGCCGTGCCGAGAAGCGCATGGCCGCCGCGAAAGCCCGCCCCGAGCTCTTGTGCGGTGTTCGGCAACTCCGACGCTCGCAACAACAGTCCGCCGCCGATCACGGCGACGTGCGTGACCAGGAAGACCAGGAAGATCGGCGCCAGGGCGAGCACGGACTCGCGCGCGCCGCGCAGGTTCAGCGTAGTGAGCGCGAGGATCAGCGCGATCTCGATCGGCAGCTTCGCTACGTGCCAGGCCAGCGGCGCGAAGCTGAACAGCGCATCACCCGCGGCCGCGATCGAGACGGTGATCGTGAGCACGTAGTCGACCAGGAGCGCGGACCCGGACAGAACGCCGGCTCGCGGACCGAGCAGCTTCGTCGCCACCACGTACCCGCCGCCTCCGTGGGGGAACTCCTCGATGATCCGGCTGTACGCCGCCGAGATCACGAGCACCGTCGCGACCATCGCCGCCGCGAGCGCGACGGCCAGATAGGCGTGCTCGCCCAGGCTTCGGAACGCCTCCTCCGGGCCGTAGGCGAGGACGAGAGGCCGTCCGCGCCGAGACCCACCCACGCCAGGAACGGCACCAGCGACAGGCGGTGGAAGATCGATCGATCCGCCAGGCTGCGCGGCGCGCCGATCAGCAGGCGCCACGCGCGCACGGGGAACGGCTCGTCGGCCATTTCTGGAACCTCCGCGTTGATCTCGAGGAGATCGACGACGGAGGCTCCGGCGGGGTCTCCTCTCCGACGCCTACGGGGTTAGCTGACGGGCTCGGGCCGAAGAGATTGCCCTACACCGGACGGCGAACCGGCCGGTGATACGCCCCAATGAGTTGGGTCCCCCGTTCCCACCGCATTTCTCCGCGGCGTGGACTCGGCGATTGCGGCGCGAAGAGATATCGCCGCTCCTCCCCCTGCGCAATGAGTCGATCCTCGACCGCGCCCGAGCGGGTATGATCGAGCCGCAAACCGTCACGAGAATGACCGACCGAAGCGGAGGAGCGGATGACAGGAGTCGTCGCGGCGCTCGTGCTGGGCGCGCTCACCTGGTCGTTCCTGGAGTACGTGATCCACCGCTGGCTGGGACACGACACGCGCACCCGTCCCAACCCCTTCGCAACCGAGCACGTGCGGCACCACGGCGAGGGCGACTACTTCGCGCCGAGCTGGAAGAAGGCGCTGGCGGCGCTCGCCGTGGTCGGCCTGCTCAGCGGACCTGCGGTCTGGCTCGCGGGAGCGAGCGCCGGGCTGGCGTTCGTCGTGTCGTTCGCGGGCACGTATCTCGGATACGAGGCGATGCACCGGCGCGAGCACACCCACGCGGGATTCGGGGCCTACGGTCGCTTCGCGCGCCGCCACCACTTCTACCACCACTTCGCGGATCCGAAGACGAATCACGGCGTCACGTCACCGCTCTGGGACTGGGTCTTCGGAACGCTGCGCCCGCCAGGCGTGATTCGCGTACCCGAGCGGCTCGCGATGCGCTGGCTGATCGACCCCGAGACGCGCGCCATGCGACCGGAGCACGCCGAGCACTACGAGCTGATCCCGGCACGGCGCGGGTAGGCGCGCGGAATCTCGGGCTTCACGCGCGAGCGAGAGCGGGTACAATCGCGCGCATCACTCCAAACCTCTCCCATGAGCGCGCAGCGAACCAAGCCGAGCGCGACGACGTCCGAGCCGGCGAACCGACTTCATTTCGGCAGTTGAGGAGCGAGCTCGAGGCGCTCGGCTGCTTCGAGCCGGCGCCGCTCGCGCCGCTGGTCGACGCCGCGCTCACCTTCGCCGGCGCGCTGGCCCTGTTCGTGCTCGCGGCGCGGTCTCCGCTCTGGGCCGGCATTCCCCTATTCGCGATCGCGTCGGTGCTTCACGCGCGGATCGGCTGGGCGATGCACGACGCCGCCCACGGCAACCTGTTCGGGAATCGCCCGATCGACGAGGTTCTCACCTGGGTCTTCTGCTTCATCCTGGGCGAGTTTCCGTCGGGCTGGAGGCACGGTCACAACGCGCACCATCGCGCGCCCAACGTTCGCAGCATCGACCGCGACAAGCGAGAGCGCTGGGAGCCCGATCGGCGCTATCGCTCGCGCGTGTGGGCGGCCATCGACGTGCTGGTCCTCGTGCGGCGCAACGGCCTCACGCTGCCGCGACTGCTGGCGCTGCTGGGCGTGCGCGACGCGTTCTACACGAAGGACCACCGACCGGATCGGTTTCGCGGTGAGCTCGCGAACTCGCTCGCGGGTACGGCCGTCATCCTGGCGATCTTCGTGTTCCTCTATGGTCCCTGGGGCGTCGCCTTGTACATCCCCTACAGCTGGATCGCGGGCGTCTACCTGAACTGGATCTTTGCCGGAAACCACTACGAGAAGCCGGCCTGGGACGAGCCGCCCGCGCTCGACTTCGCCGCGCTGCAGATCGTGACGACGAGCAACTACACCGGCGGCGCCGCGATCCGCGCGCTCTGCGGCGGCCTCGAGAACCACATCGAGCACCACCTGTTCACGAGCATGCCCCGCCGCCACCTGCGGCGGGCGGCGCCGGTCGTGCGGCGCTACTGCGCTTCGCGCGGCCTGCCCTACATGGAGCGAACGCTCACCGCCGCGACCCGCAGCGTGCTCGACTTCCACACGGTGGGCGTCCGCCGCTAGGACTCGAGCGATCGGTCAGGATTCGAATGGCGCGCGATCGCCTCGCGCGCGTTGAAGAGCAGGCGCTCGCGGCCGAGGCGCTCGGCCAGGCCGGAGCGACGCACCACCTCGAGCACGCCCGGATTCAGTCCGACCAGCCAGAGCTCGAAGCCGCGCGTCTGTGCGCGTCGTTCGGCCTCGATCAACAGCTGCAGCCCGGAGTATTCGATGTCGGGCACCCGAGAGAGGTCGAGCGCGAACACGCGCGGCTGGTACCGGGCGACCAGCTCGTTGAGCTTCTCCGCGACACTCTGCGCGTTCAGAAAGTAGATGCGGCCCTCGGGCCGCGCGATCAGCAGGCCGGGGAACGTCTCGTCGTCCGGATGCTCCGGGGAAAGCGGGCGCAGCACGTCGGCGCCCCGTTTGCGCCCGATCACGTACACCTGCGGCCGGACGGTCTGACTGGCCAGGCCGATCAGCGACACGATGATCGCGACGACGATGCCCTTCAGCGTGCCGAACACCAGCACGCCGAGGCAGGCGATCAGCGCCCAGCGGAACTCCATCGTGCGCACCTTTCGGATCGCCACGAACTCCGCGGGCGCGATCAGTCCGACCGAGTACACGATCACGACCGCGGCCAGCGTCGCGTGGGGCATCAGGCCGATCAGGGGCGCGAGCAGAAGCATGGTCAGCCCCGCGGCCGCGGCCGTGACGAGCGATGCTTTCTGCGAGCGGCCGTCCGCCGCGCGGACCACCGCGGTCTGCGAGGTGCCGCCGCCGGCCGGCATGCCGCCGGTGAACGCGCCGCCCAGGTTCGCTGCGCCGGTCGCGATCAGCTCACGGTTGGCGTCGATCGGGGGATCGCTTCGGTCGGCGAAGGCGCGCCCGGCCGCGATCGTCTCGGTGAAGCTCATGAGCGCAATGCCGAGCGCACCGGGAATCATCTGCTGCGCGAGCGCGAGGTCGGGAAGCGTGAGTGTCGGAAGCCCCGTCGGTATCCGTCCGACCGTCGCGACACCGAGGTCGTGCAGACCGAGATACCACGAGGCCGCGATGCCGCCCCCGATCGCGACCAGCGGCGCCGGCAGCTGCGGCCGGAGGCGCTCGATCCCGATCAGCACCAGCAGCGTCGCACCCGCCACGGCGGCCGTGATGAGCGATGTCTCGGGCACGTGCTGCGCGAACGTCCCCACGTCGCGGAAGAAACCCGCCTTCGCGACGTGGACGCCCAGAAGCTTCGGCGCCTGGTCGAGCACGATCACCAGGCCGATCCCCGCCTTGAAGCCGGTCAGGACCGGCGCCGAGATGAAGTTCGCGACGAAGCCGAGCCGAAGCGCGGCGGCCAGGATCAGCGCGACACCGACCAACGCGCCAAGCGTGGCGACGGCGACGAGCAGACGGCCCGGATCTCCATCCGGCACGGCCAACCCCAGCTGTGTGCCGGCCAGGATCGCCACCGTCGTGGTGGAGCTGACGCTCAGCACCCGCGAGGACCCGAGCAGCGCATAGATCACCATCGGCAGGAAGGCGGTGTAGAGACCCACTTCGACCGGCAGCCCGGCCACGCTCGCGTACGCCATCGCCTTGGGCAGCACCACCGCGGCGGCCGTGAGGCCTGCGACGAGATCGAAGCGCAGCGAGCTCCCGTTCGCGCTTCGCTCGGTCACGACGGCTTCGGATCTCTCGTCGGATCGGAGCATTGCACCCGGCGCATCATCGCACTCCGCCCGGTCGCGCGCTCGACGGCGCCCGGCCCGCATGGCGGACGGGAGACGACCTGACTAGTCTGCGCGAGTGAGCTGGCTGGCACGAGAGGCCGTGATCCGGCGCGTCGTGGACGGCGCGCTGCGCGGCAGCGCGCCCGTCGTCTTCGGCGGGCCGGGAATGGGAAAGACGACGCTCGTCGAGGCGGCCGCCGCGCGGCTGCGCGAGAGCGGAGCCGACGTGGTCGTGCACGAGCACGCCGACGACGACGACCAGCCGCGCGAAGCGCCCGGCGTGGTCTGTCTGCGGTCGGGAGGGATCGCGCTGCACCGCGCGCTCGTGCGCGCGCGCGGCGAGCGCGAGCTCGACGGGCGTCGGGTTCAGCGGGTGCCGCTCGTTCTGCTCCAGCGCCGCGATCTGCGCGCCTGGGCCGCGGCCGCGGGCTATCTCTTCGCGGAGAGCGAGCTCGAGCGGGCCTTCCGCGGCAACGGCGGTCACCCGTTCGTGTTCGCGGCCTGGCTCGAGGCCTGCCGCTACACGCGCGTGCCGGAGCTGCTCGAGGCGCGCGTGGTCGAGGCCTGCGCGCCGGTCTTTGCGCGCATCGATCGGGAGCTCGCGCACCCCGAGCTCGCGCCGCTCTGGACCTGGCTCGAGCAGGCGCGAAGTTCGGGCGTGGACGACATGCAGCGCGCAATCGGAGCCACCAAGCCCGCGCTCGACCGGCTCGCGATCGCAGGCCCGGTCTCGCGCACGCTCGGCGCGAAGGCCGAGATCTCGGTCGCCTGCGAGCTCTACCTGCTCCACCGCACGCGGTAGGATGGCGGCCGCTCCGCGGATGGAGCGGGAGGAACGAGATGCCGCGTCTACGCCAGGTTTCGCGCGCCGAAGCCGCTCCGTCGGTGCTGAAGATCTACGACCTGCTCTTCGGGTCGCGCGATCCCGTCGCTCAGCCGGGCACCGCGACCGGCACGCCGGGGAACTGGTGGACCGTCTTCGCGCTCGTGCCCGACGTCTTCGATCACGCCGTCGCCGGATTCGGGCTGTACCGGAGCCCCAAGCGCCTGATCGATCCGAAGATCCGAGAGCTCGCGATGATGCGCGCCGGCTACGCGCGCGGCAGCCAGTTCGTGTTCTCACAGCATTGCAAGGCCGCGCGCGCGCTCGGCATGCCCGAGGCGCAGATCCACGACATCCCCGCCTGGCCGACCTCGAACGCCTACTCCGCGCTCGAGCGCGCGGTGCTCGCGTACACCGACGATCTGGTGCTGCAGGGCGGACGCGTCTCCGACGACACGTTCGCGGCGCTGCGCGCGGGCCTCTCCGACGAGCAGGTGCTCGAGCTCACCTACATCACCTGCACCTATGAGCTGCACGCGACGATGTCGCGCGCGCTCCGGCTCGAGTACGACGATCGCGACGACCCGATCGTCGAGGCCTAGGCGGAGGCGGCCCCGCGGGCGCTGCCGCGGAAGAATCCGCGCGCAGACAGGTAGAGCAGCAGACCCACCGGCCCCGCCATCAGCGTGAGGAACAGGACCGGCGCCAGGCGATGCCCCCCGCCCGGCGCGTCGCCCATGATCCAGCGCGCGACGAACAGATCGAAGCACAGGTAGTGCACCCAGCCGGCGAGCGTGCCCCACTCGCTGTCGAAGAACGCCATGACTCCGGCCAGGCTGTTGAAGCTCGGCGCGGCGCCGCCATCGGCCACCGGGGCGGCGCCCGCGCCGGAGAACGCGATGCAGATGAAGACCAGGTAGAGCGCGGCCAGGATCTGCCACGGCCAGAGTGACTCGACCAGACGACGAGAGACACTGGAGCGCGGCGCGATCAGCCAGATCAGCCAGATCGGCAGCGGAAGCACGTTCGCGAGCGTGAACAGGGTCGCAGGATTCATTCGGACCTCCGGATGGTTGGAAGCGCGTCGGCGAGCGCGAGCTCGTCGGTGGCCAGACAGAGACGGGCCGAGGGATCGCCGTCGAGAATCGGCTCGAGACGCGCACCGCGGCGCGCTTCGGACGGCCAGGCGCCGGCTCCGGGCGCGAAGCCGAAGTAGAACGCGCCGGCGCCGCGCGCGAGCCCGGCTCGGACCGCCCGAGCCAAATGGCCGAGCGCGACCGTGCCCATGGTGAAGCGCGCGTTCAGCTCCACGACGGGGCGCAGGGTCCGCGCGCCGTCGCTGCCGCGGAATACGAAGGCGTCGACCCCGCAGGCGCCGCGGAAGCCCTCGCGCGCCGCAGCCCGCCCGATCGCGAGCGCGGCTTCGCGAAGCGCTGCGTCCCACGCCGTGCCCGAGTCGACCTCGCCTTCGCGATCGATCCGACCGACGTGGCCGGTCGGCGCGCCGCGCGCGGAGACGACTTGCCGAAGCGTCCCGAGCACGCGGACCTCGTCGGGCCCCGAGACGAGAAGCTGTGCCGAGAGATCCAGCATTCGCTCGAGCCAGGGCTCGATCAGCGCGCCGCCGCGATCGCGCAGGCGCGACAGCGACCGGGAGAGAAGCTCGGCGTCGATGCGACCGTCCGCCCCGTCGAGCCGGCCGCGGCCGCTCGTCCCGAGCCGGGGCTTCACGGTGAAGCGCGCTCGGAGCTCGAGCGGCCAGCGCGCGACCGCGGATTCGATCCGACACCGAACGGCGTCGGCTTCGACGAGCTCCTCGGGCCCGAGCGCAAGCGTCGCTCCCACGAGCGGCGGCGGAACCAGGCCCGACGCCAGCGCCGCTTCCTGCGCGAACGCCTTGTCGTGCACGCGCGTCACGACTTCGGCCGGGGGCGGGGCGAACGGAACGCCCTCTTCGCGCGCGAGCCGCTCGGCCTGCTCGGTCGCGAGCCAGGGCACGAGTGACTCGCCCGGCGCGCAGAACGGCAGCGCGGGCCGCTCGGCATCGCAGGCGAAGGCCGCGGCGAGGCGCGGCGCTTCCGGCGCGCCTGGCCCGACCAGCCGCGCGCCGGCCGGAAACAGCGCCGCCCACAGGCGCGCGGCCGTGCGCACGCGGGGGTGCGCGCTCATGCGCTGCCACGCGTCCGGCTCCTCCGCGCCGAGGTTCGCGAACAGCCGCGTCGGGCCGCTCACGGCCGCGCTGCCGGCTTCCCCGGCGGTCGCTCGTTCTCGGGCCGCGCCGCGCGCACGTGCTCGATCAGCGCCTCCGAGAGCCCCGAGGCGCGGCGCGCCTCGACGCTGAACGTGCGGCCCTTCGCGCGCGCGGCGCCGAGCGGAAACGGCACGGAACGGCGATAGGCGGTGAGCTCGTCCTCGTCGTCGGGCGAGAGCGGACCGAGCCATTCGGCGGCGAGCCGCACGTGGCGCCGCTCGTCCGCGTGGATCACCTCGGAGACGCGCGCGCTCTCCTCGTCCCCGCCGCGCCGGAAGCCGTCGGCGAAGATAAGTGTGAAGTCGAGACTCGCCTGCTCGAGCGTGAGGCCGATCCCCGCGAGGAACGCCGCCGGCCCGCGCTCGTGCGCGCGAATCGCGGCCGCGTGCTTCCAGAAGTAGTCGGAGAGCGGCTCGCCGCCGAGCGCGGCGCCGTGCGCGCGAAGCCGCTCGAGGTACATGCGGCAGTGTCGCTGCTCGTCGGCGAGCGCCAGGCACCAGCCGCGGCGCAGCTCCGGCGGGGCGTCCGGCCAGAGCAGGAGCGCCCAGGCGAAGAGCTCCACGGCCATCAGCTCGTGGTGCGCGAAGCGCCGCAGGCAGACGATCCGAGCCAGCGGATCGGAGAGCACGCCCGGTCGCGGCAGTTTTTGCGCTCCGCCCCGCATCTCGAGCTCCCGCGCGCGCGCGGGCCGGTCGAAGACGAGCGGCGGCCCGGGCTCGAAGTCCGGAAGCCAGCTCCCGTCCGCGCGCACGACCGGCGCGAGCTTTGCCTCGAGCTCCCCGCAGGCGAGGATCTGGATGCAGAGCTCACGGACGCTGGCCGGCGAGTCGGGCATTCGCACTCGATGCGCGCAAGCGCGAGCTGCAGACTACAGCTCGGCCGCGGATTTCGGTAAGGTCGCTCCACCCCCCGAGGCTCGGGTCACCGGATTCGCCGGTCGATCCCGTGTGAGGGGCGATGGTCGAGACCTTTCGCGAGTTCGGGATCTCGGACGCGCTCGACGTCGGGATCGTCGCGGTGCTGCTCTACGCCGGAATCTCCTGGCTGCGCCGCTCGCAGGCGGCGTTGGTGGCGCTGGGCATGGGGCTGCTGGGCCTGGTGTACCTGGCGGCGCGGCTCTTCGACCTGCAGCTCACGACCTGGGTCTTCCACGGCTTCTTCGCCGCGGCCGCTCTCGTGCTCGTGGTGATCTTCCAGGAGGAGCTGCGGCAGGGCTTCGAGGAGCTCGCGGCCGTCGCGATGGGCCGGCGCGAGGACCCGCGTCCGCGACTCGACTCGACCGAGGTGCTGGCGCGCGCGCTCGCGCGGCTGGCCCGCGAGAAGCACGGGGCGCTGGTCGTGATCGCGGGACTGCAGAAGCTCGACCGCCACCTTTCGGGCGGCGAGCTGCTCGGCGGGCGCGTCTCGGAGGCGCTGATCGAGAGCCTGTTCGACCCTCACTCGCCCGGTCACGACGGCGCGGTGGTGATCTCGGACCGCGACGTCGCTCGCTTCGGCGTGCACCTGCCGCTGGCGCGCGGCGCGAACCTGCCGCACGGGCTCGGCACGCGGCACAGCGCCGCGCTCGGACTGTCGGAGCGCACCGATGCGCTCTGTCTGGTGGTCTCCGAGGAGCGCGGCGCGATCTCGGCCGCGCGGCACGGAGCACTGCAGGCGGTCGAGAGCGCGGCGGACCTGGAGCGCCTGATCGCCGCGTTCCACCGCGAGCGACGCGCGCTGCGCGGCTCGCGCCCGAGCCTGCGCGGCGCGCTGCAGGGACACCGGCTGGAGAAGGCCGCGGCGCTCGTGCTCGCGCTCGCGCTCTGGCTGGTCGTGGCGGGCGCGGGACCGGAGCGCGCGGTCGCGGCCGGCCAGGCCGAAGGCGCGCGCAGCAGCGCGAGCGCGAAGCGCTAGGCGGGAAAGCGCGCGGACGCGCGCAGGCCCAGACGGGCGAGCCGGAACTCGACGCCGGTCGCCAGACAGCCGAGCCCGTAGCGCACGCTGCGCGAGAAGTTGATCGACGAGGCCTCGGGAAAGTACAGCGTCGGGCAGGTGATCTCGGCGATCTCGGAGCCGCGCCAGAGGATCTCGGCCAGCATCTGGTTGTCGAAGAGGAAGTCGTCGGAGTTCTCGTCGAGCGGAAGCGCGCGCAGCAGCTCCGCCGAGAACGCGCGGTAGCCGGTGTGGAACTCCGAGAGCTTCGAGCCGAGCAGCCAGTTCTCGGCGAGCGTGAGCACGCGGTTCGAGACGTACTTCCAGATCGGCATCCCGCCGCGCAGCGCGCCGCCGCCGAGGATGCGCGAGCCGAGCACGCACGGATAGACGTCGCCGCCGACCAGCGCCACCATCGCGGGCAGCAGCTTCGGCGTGTACTGGTAGTCGGGGTGCACCATCACGACCACGTCGGCGCCCGCGGCGAGCGCCGCGCGGTAGCAGGTCTTCTGATTGGCGCCGTAGCCGCTGTTCCTCTCGTGCACGATCAGCTTCGTCTTGGCAAGCGTCGCCGCGATCCGAGCCGTCTCGTCGGTGCTCGCGTCGTCGACGACGATCAGCTCGTCGACGATGCCCTGCGCCATCACCTCTTCATAGGTGCGGCGAAGTGTTCGCGCCGCGTTGTACGCGGGCATCACCACGACCACTCGTCTGTCTCGGTACATCCTCGGCTCCGCGCGCATGATACGGTCTGCGCTCGGTATCGGCTCCGGGGAGACGAGAATGGACGAGCTCGAGGGATTCCAGCGCCGCCACCTGCGGTCGCTCGCGCACCCGCTGAGGCCCGTGGTGATGATCGGCAAGGAGGGCCTCACCGAGGCCGTGCTCGCCAAGACCGACCAGGAGCTTCTCGCGCACGAGCTGATCAAGGTGCGCTTCGGCGACTGGAAGGAAGAGAAGCGCGCGCTTCTGGCCGAGATGGCCGAGAAGCTGCTCGCCGAGGTCGTCGGCGTGGTCGGACACGTGGGCATCCTGTTCCGGCAGAACCGTGAGCCGAAGAAGCGCAAGATCCGCGTGCCGGCGCGGCCGCGAGCTCAGGCGGGCCGGGCCGGCGGCGGCGGCGGCGCGGGCTCGTAGTCGACCAGGAGCGGTCCCCGCTCCGCCGGCGTCTCGAGCAGTCGAAGCGCCGCCTCGATCACCGCGTGCTGGCGCTCGGGCTGGTTCGGCGCGTCGAGCGGGTAGCCGTGCCGGAACGGGAGCGCGAGCGCTCGCGGTGGACGCACGCGCTCGGCAACGCTGCGAAGCAGCACCAGCGCCACCGTCGAGATGCCGTTTCGCTCCAGCTCCGCCGCGGCCAGGCACACGGCCTGGTTGCACATCGGTCAGACGGGGACGAGAAGCGCGGCTTGGACGCCATCGGCCAGCGCGTCTGCGGCCATCCGCGGCAGCGTCTCGGCCACGAAGCGACCCGGCGCGGTGATGCTCCCCATGAAGCTCCAGTGGCGGTGGTTCAGCGAGCCGATCCGACCGCGCAGGGCGAGCTCGCGCGCGCGCTGGAGCGGAAACGCCAGGTTCGGGTCGCTTTGCATCCCCGCATGGTCGAACGACTCGCTGCGGTGCGTGTCGACGAGCGCGGCGGGATCGGCGTCGCTCGGGATCTCGCGGAAGCTCGGGTCGCCGCCGCGAATCCCCTCGTCGAAGGCCGGCTGCCCCGGCATCACGAAGCCCGCGCTCGAGAAGAGCGCCAGCCGCGCGCGCGCGAGCGGCACGCGCAGCGGAGCCCAGGGGACGGGATCGACGACCCGCCAGCGGTAGCCGCGCAGGAACATCCGGATCGGCAGCGAGAACTCGGAGAGATCGCCCACGGCGCGGCCTCCTGGCGAGAGGGTCGACGAGCACGCGACCGGCCGCAAGCCCGACTTGCTGTGGTAGCGTAGGCGCATGCTGCTCCAACGCGCGTCCCAGCTCTGGCGCTTCGCGAAGTTCGGCCTGCCCCTGTCGCGGATGCGGCCGGAGACCCCGCGCACGATCGCGGCCGTGA
>Ga0194127_10001079_pt1 | contig 41164 bp, 40 predicted proteins | sample TA2KigC100mmetaG_FD_148624 | JGI IMG/M metagenome (GOLD analysis project Ga0194127, IMG submission 148624) | Freshwater microbial communities from Lake Tanganyika, Tanzania - TA2015036 Kigoma Deep Cast 100m | ecosystem: Environmental > Aquatic > Freshwater > Lake | place: Tanzania: Lake...
AAATCCCTCCGGCGCAGCGGTTCCATATTATGGAACTACGCTCTAAGGCAGCTGGCGCGCGGCGCCGACGATCAGCTCGCCGAACTCGCGCAGGAACACGGAACCGCGCACCGTGCGTTGCACCAGCACGCTGCGCCGGTCCTGTTCGTCGATCTTGCGGCGGACGAATTCGATTTCGGTCAGCCGGTCGATCGCGCGCGTGACCGCGGGCTTGGAAATGCCGAGCAGGTTGGCGAGCCCGCGCACCGTGTGCGGCGGCGGCGTCAGGTACACCGTCAGCAGGATGGACATCTGGCGCGCGGACAGGTCGGGCGCCTCGAGGCGAACGCTGGCGCTGAGCGCGCGCCGCCAGATGTCGAGCGCCTGGATCTCGTCGAGCTGAACCGCCATTCGATTTCCCCGGCCGTCCGCGCGGCGATCAGGGCGCCGCAAAATCGTTCCGCCTTCAAAACTTTTTATCGGGAAATGCCTGACTCCGCAACAGAATTTCCGGAACGTCCTCGCGCGGAAACGTTCAATATGAATTACGATTTGCGCGCGCGTCCGTAACGGTCCGCGAGCAGGGCGAAAAGAGCGCGCATGCCCATCGCCTCGCCCCCTTCGGGGCGGCCGGGGCTGGCGGCGACGTTCCACGCCATGATGTCGAGGTGGACCCAGTGAACGGAGGATTCGACGAACCGTTCGAGAAAGAGCGCCGCCGTGATCGCGCCCGCGAACCCGCTGTCGGGCGCGTTGGTGATGTCGGCGGTCTTGCCCTCGATCATCTTGCCGTAGGGCGCCCACAGCGGCAGCCGCCACAGCGGATCGAAAGCGGACTTGCCGGCGGCCAGCAGCGCGTCGGCGACGCCGTCGTCGTTGCAGAACAGGGCGGGCAACTCGGGGCCGAGCGCGGCGCGCGCGGCGCCGGTCAAGGTCGCGAAATCGACGATCAGGGCCGGGCGCTCGTCCGCCGCCTCGGCGAGCGCGTCGGCCAATATGACCCGGCCTTCGGCGTCGGTGTTGCCGATCTCGACGGTCAGGCCCTTGCGCGTCCGCACGACGTCGAGCGGACGCATGGCGTCGCCCGACACGCTGTTCTCCACCGCCGGGATCAGCACCCTGAGCCGCACGTCGAGCTTCGCCGCCATCACCATGTGGGCGAGGCCGAGGGCGTGTGCGGCGCCGCCCATGTCCTTTTTCATCAATTTCATGTTGGCCGACGGCTTGAGGTCGAGCCCGCCGGTGTCGAAGCAGACTCCCTTGCCGACCAGCGTCACGCGCGGCGCGCCGGCGCGGCCCCAGTTCAGGTCGATCAGCCGCGGCGCGCGCCCCGGTCCCGCCGCGCGGCCGACCGCGTGCACGGCCGGATATCCTTTTTTGAGGAGGGCATTGCCGACGATTTCGGTCACGCGCGCGCCGTGGCGGCGGGCGAGCGCGCGCGCGGCGGCGGCCAGATCGCCCGGGCCCATGTCGTTGGCCGGCACGTTGACAAGATTGCGCACCAGGTAGGTCGCCTCGGCGGCGCGCACGACGGCGGCCCGGTCGGCGGTTTTCGGCCAGACGAGGACGGCGCCGTCCGACGTATTCTTTTTCTTTGGGCTGCGGTAACGGTCGAAGCCGTAGGCCGCCAGCGCCCAGCCGAGCGCCAGGGCGTCGGCCGCGGCGGGCGGGGTGTCGCCTTCCAGGCGATAGGCGCCGGGCGAAAGCTTGGCCGGGAGGCGGGCATAATCCCACGGCCCCGCGTCGTCGGTCTGGACGAAGGCCACGCGGGCGATTTCTCCCTCGCGGCCGGGCACGGGCAACACCGCGCCGGCCTCGGCCCGGAAATGGGTGGCGCGCGCCCAGCGCCGGAGGCGCGCCGGCGCTCCCTTCAGCCAACCGGGAAACGCCTCGGGCGCGACGCGAACGACGGGCACCGCGCCGCGGGCGCGATCGGCGAACGGCAGGGAGGCCGGGAACAGGGGAAGCGATGAGGGCATGGCGATACCGATGGTTTGAAGGCCGAGGGGCCCGCCGAATCTTATAAGCGAGCCCGCCGGGCCGCGAAAGGGAGCGGCCCGCCCCGGTTGGCGCGGAAGCGCGCCGGCATGTTAGTATCGCCCGCGGGTGTCGGGCTGGAACACGGCTTGTGACGTTCGGCGCTTTACGCCACTCGGCCCGCGAACCATGACCGCGCTTACCCTCGTCATCGGCAGCAAGAACTATTCGTCCTGGTCGTGGCGGCCGTGGCTCGCGCTCAAGCGGACCGGCGCGCCCTTCGAGGAAGTCCTGATCCATTTGGACGACGCCGACAAGGTCGCCCGGATCGGAAGCTATTCGCCGACCGGGAAAGTGCCGGTGCTCGTGCACGGCGAGGTCAAGGTCTGGGAGTCGCTCGCGATCTGCGAGTATCTCGCCGAGCTGTTTCCCGAAGCCAAGCTGTGGCCCGAGGATCGCGCGGCGCGCGCCCGCGCCCGCGCGGTCGCGACCGAAATGCACGCGGGTTTCGGCGCCCTGCGCGCGACGCTGTCGATGAATTTGCGCGGGCGCTCGACCCGGCCGCGCGATAAGTTGAACCTGTCGCCCGAGGTCTGGGCCGACATCGAGCGCATCGTCGCCTTGTGGGACGACTGCCGCCGCCGCCACGGCCGCGGCGGGCCGTTCCTGTTCGGCGACTTCACGATCGCCGACGCCATGTACGCGCCGGTGGTCGGGCGCTTCCGCACCTACCAGGTGCCGTTGCCGCCGTCGGCCCGGGAATACGGCGACGCGGTGTGGGCGTGGCCCGCGGTCCGGGAATGGCTGGACGCCGCGCGCAGCGAACCGCCGATCCCCCGCTATGACGTCCTCCTCGCCGCCTGACGCCGCCGTTCCCTACGACGGCCGGCGCTCGATCCGCGAGATGCTCGCCGAACTGCTCGCGCGCCACCGCGAGGACGACATCGTGCTCGGCGACATTCTCGCCTTCCTCGGCGAGCGCGCGTTCGGCGCGCTGCTGCTGATCCTGGCGCTGCCGATGGCGACGCCGCTGTCGGCGATTCCCGGCGTGTCGTCGGTGTTCGGATTGCCGATGGTGATCATCTGCGCGCAACTGATGCTCGGCTACGCCCGCCCGCTGCTGCCCGACGCGCTGGCGCGCCGGACGGTGCGCCGCGAGGCCCTGGTCCGCGCGCTCGAACGGGCCGATCCGTGGCTGATCCGGATCGAGCGCGCGGTTCACCCGCGCATGCCCTCCTTGACCGGACCGAGGGCCGAACGCGCGATCGGCGCGGCGGCGACGTTCATGGCGACGCTGCTGGCGCTGCCGATTCCGGGCGCCAACCAGCCGCCCGCGCTCGCCGTCTCCCTGTTCGCGGTGGCGCTGATCGAACGGGACGGCGTGTTCGCCATCCTCGGCTGGATCGCCGTGTTCGCGGCGATCGCGATTTTCGTCGCCATCTACGGCGTGCTGTTCGCGGCCGGCATGTTCATGTTCGGAAAAGTCGCCGGATGACCGCCGGGCGCCGGCGGATCCCGGTTATTTATTGTTCGCGCACGGGCTGTTCGCGAACCAATGGGCGAGCACGGCGATCTGGTCTTCGGGCACCAGCAGCGCCTGGGTCCCCATGATCCCGGCCGAACGCGCGACGTCGGCGCCGATGAACACCTCGCCGCGCTCGGCCGAGCGCATCTTTTTGATCTGGTCGGCGAGGTACAGCCGATGCTGTCCGGCGAGATTGGGAACATGCGGCGTCGAGCCGGTGCCGTCCTCGCCGTGGCAGACGGCGCAGCGTTCGACAATGGCGGTCCGCGCGCCGCGATCCATGCCGGGTGGCGGGCACATGCGCGGCTTGGCGGCGAAATATTCGGCGATCGCCCGTATATCGGATTCCGTGAGCATGGCCGTCTGCCGGGCCATGGTCCGGTTTTCGCGATGGTCGGTCCACAACGCGTGATGGCCCTCGCGCGGACCTTCTTCTTTCCAGGTGCCGAGGCCGAGCAGGGCGCTCGCGCTCAGGTGCAAATGGGTGATTTGCTTGACCAGGTAATCGGCTTTTTGGCCGGCGAGATTGGGAATTCCGGGCAGAGTGGATATGCCGTCGTTGCCGTGGCAGACGGCGCACGGGCGCACCGGCAGCGGAAGACGCGATCGCTCGTCGGCGGCTTCGCCCGCGCCCGCCGCGACGACCGTCAGGATCGCCGCCAGAACGGCCGATTTCACGGCTTGGGCACTCCGCGCGTGGTGGAGTACTCGAAATGGAACGCCTCGCCCGGCCGCAAATGGGCCCGCGCGGCGTGGGCGGCGAGCGCCGCCTCGGCGAAACCCGAAAGAATAAGCTTCAGCTTGCCGGGATAGGCGGCGATGTCGCCGACGGCGAATATGCCCGCGATGTTGGTCGCGCAGGTGGCGGGATCGACCTTTATCAGGTTCCGCTCGACGTCGAGACCGAAACCGGCGATCGGCCCCAAATCCTGGGCGAGGCCGAAGAACGGCAGCAACGCGTCGGCGGGCAACCGGCGCGTTTGGCCGTCGAGGCTCTTGACGATCACCGCGTCGAGGTTGCCGCCGGAACCTTCGAGTGCCTCCAGTTGATACGGCACCACCAGCTCGATCTTGCCGTCGGCGGCGAGCGCGCGCAGGCGCCGCTCGCTGTCCGGCGCGGCGCGGAACTTGTCGCGCCGATGGACGACGGCGACGCCGCGGGCGATCGGTGCCAGCGACAGCGCCCAATCCACCGCCGAATCGCCGCCGCCGGCGATGACGATCCGCTTGCCGGCGAAATCGTCGCGCCGCTTGACGAAGTATTGCACCGCGCCCGTCGCCTCGAACCGGGCGAGGTTCGCAAGCGGCGGCCGGTTGGGGCCGAAGGCCCCGACCCCGGCGGCGACGATGACGGCGCCCGCCTCGACCGCGCCGCCGCCGGCGGTGGCGAGGCGGAAACCCTTTGCCGTCTTGGCGAGCGACGTCACCGGATTGCCGAGACGGAAATCGGGGCGAAACGGTCGCGCCTGGGCGAGCAGGTTCTCGATCAGCGTGCCGGCGGCGATCTCGGGGTAGCCGGGAATGTCGTAGATCGGCTTTTCCGGATAGAGCGCGATGCATTGGCCGCCCGGCGCGTCGAGGGCGTCGAGCACGGCGCAGCGCAACCCCAGCATTCCGCATTCGAACACCGCGAACAGGCCGACCGGCCCCGCGCCGACGATGGCGACGTCGGTCTCGACGACGGTGCCGGGCGGGGCGGGCGAATCGGTGTCGCGGCGGGTGTCGGCCATGGTGCGGCGGATCGGCCTCTTGTTGGCCTCTGGGGGCCGGAAAGTTGCACCCCGCCGAGGGCGGGGGAAGGGGGCTGACGGGAACGGCCCCGCCGTGCCAATAGAAAGAATAAGATGACGGCGGGAAAGCCAGGGCGCAACCCCGCGCGGGCCGAAGCCCCCGTTCCGGCCGGAGGGAAAAGACCCTTGAGCATTCGACTCGATCTGCCCGACGAGGCGGCGACGCGGGCCTTGGCCGTGCGCCTCGCCGCCGCCGCGCGCGCGGGCGACGTGTTCGGCTTGAAGGGCCCGCTCGGCGCCGGCAAGACCGCGTTCGCGCGCGCGTTCGTCGCCGCCCGCGCCGCGCTGGCGGGAGTCGACGTCGCCGAAGTGCCGAGCCCGACCTTCACCCTGGTGCAGACCTACGACTTTCCGGGCGACCCGGGACAATCGCCGACCGTGTTTCACATCGACCTCTATCGCATCGAAAGCCCGGCCGAGGCGGTCGAGCTCGGCCTCGACGAAGCGTTCGCGACCGGCATCTCTTTGGTCGAATGGCCCGAGCGGCTCGGCGATCTCCTGCCGCGCTCGCGAATCGAGATCGCCTTCGCGCCCGGGCCGGACGACAACGCGCGAATCGTCGAGATCGAAGGTTTCGGCGAAGGCCGGAAACGGCTCAAGGAGGCCGGATACCGTGACCGCTGACGGCGAACGCCAGGACAGGCTCCGCGCCTTTCTCGCCCGCCACGGTTGGGGCGACGCGCGCCGTTCGCCGCTCGCGGGCGACGCCAGCTTCCGGCGCTACGAACGGCTGGAACGCGACGGCCGCCGCGCGATGCTGATGGACGCGCCGCCGCCGAAGGAAGACGTGCGGCCGTTCGTCGCCGCGGCGCGACACCTGCATGCGCTCGGGCTGGCGGCGCCCGAGGTGCTGGCCGAGGACGCCGAACTCGGCGCCTTGATCCTGGAGGATTTCGGCGACGCCACCTTCACCCGCGTGCTGGCCGAGCGTCCGGCGGAAGAACGCGCGCTCTACCAACTCGCGACCGACGTGCTCGTCCGGTTGCACGGCCTCGCGCCCGCCCAGGCGGTGCCGAAGGGGCTCGCCCCTTACGACCATAAACGATTGCTCGACGAGGCGATGCTGCTGTTCGACTGGTATTATCCGGCGGTCCTCGGCGCGCGCCCGTCGGTCGAGGCGCAGCGCGATTACGTCCGGGCCTGGCTCGGCGCGGCGTTCATGGGGCTTTCCGATCTGCCGCCGACGCTGGTGCTTCGCGACTTCCACGTGGATAACTTGATGGTGCGCGTGGGCGGTGAGGGAATCGGCCGTTGCGGCCTGCTCGACTTCCAGGACGCGCTCGAAGGCCCCCGCGCCTACGACCTGATGTCGCTCTTGGAGGACGCCCGGCGCGACATCGACCCCGAACTCGCGGCGGCGATGACCGGGCGCTACCTCGCCGCTTTTCCCGGTCTCGACCGCGCCAAGTTCCTGGACGATTTCGCGATCCTGGCGGCGCAGCGCCATGCCAAGGTGATCGGCATCTTCACCCGCCTGCTCGCGCGCGACGGCAAGCCCGACTACTTGGTTCATATTCCGCGCGTGTGGCGGTTGCTGGAGCGGCGGCTGGATCATCCGGCGCTGGCGGGCGTTCGCGATTGGCTCGCGCGACATCTGCCGCCCGCCAACCGAGTCGTTCCCGCGCGCGCGCTGGCGGGCAAGGGGGTGCCGCGATGACCGCGATTTGCAACGCCATGGTGCTCGCCGCCGGGCTCGGCACGCGGCTCCGGCCGTTGACCGACCGCTTGCCGAAACCGCTGGTGCCGGTCGCCGGCCGGACGCTGCTCGACCACGCGCTCGACCGGCTCGCGGCCGCGGGCGTGACGACGGCGGTGGTCAACCTGCACCATCTCGGCGACATGATCGCGGAACACCTCAAGGGTCGGTCCGCGCCGAAAATCATCCTGTCGCGCGAGGAACGGCGCCTGGAAACCGGCGGCGGCGTGCGCCACGCGCTGCCGTTGCTGGGCGCGGGCGCTTTTTTCGTGGTCAACGCCGACGTGCTGTGGCTGAACGGGCCCTACGACGCTCTCGCCCGCCTGCAAAACCATTGGCGCGAATCCGAGATGGACGCGCTGCTGCTGCTGCTCGAAACCACGGCGGCGTTCGGCTACGACGGCGCCGGCGATTTTCTTACCGACCCGGCCGGGCGGCTCGCGCGTCGGCCCGAACGCGAGATCGCGCCCTATCTGTTCACCGGCGTGCAGATCCTCCATCCGCGCCTGTTCGAGGACGCCCCCGCGGGCGCGTTTTCGCTCAACGTCCTCTACGATCGCGCGCTCGCCGTCGGGCGTCTTTACGGCGTCGTCCACGACGGCGAATGGTTCCACGTCGGCACCGCCGAGGGCCTCGCCGAGGCCGAGGATTTCTTGCGGGTGCGTTATCCGGGCACCAAGCGGCGGCGATGAGCGCCGACCCGGCACCCTCCGGCGTTTTCACCATCCCCTCGGGCCTGCCGTTCGCCGATGCGCTGGCCGCCGGCCTGTTGGCGCGGACGGGCGGCGATCCGCTCGCGCTTGCCGCCGCGCAAGTTTTTCTGCCCACCCGGCGCGGCGCGCGCGCGTTGACCGAGGCGTTCCTGCGCCAGACGGCGGGCCGCCCGACCGTTTTGCCGGCGATCCGCACGCTCGGCGATGCCGACGAGGACGAGTTGATCTTCGCGGCGGAAGACGAGGCCGTGGACGGCGTCGGCGCCGATCTTCCGCCCGCCATCGGCGAACTCAGGCGCCTGTTGCTGCTGGCGCGCCTGGTGCGCGCCGATCCGACCCGCCACGCCGCCGCCGACCAGGCGGCCGGGCTCGCGCGCGAACTCGTCCGCCTGATCGATCACGCCGAAACCGAGCGGCTCGATTTCGCCCGCCTCGGCAAACTGGTGCCGGAGGAATACGCGGCCCATTGGCAGCAGACGCTCAAGTTTCTCGGCATCGTCACCGAGGCCTGGCCGAAGGCGCTGGCCGAGGAGGGCAAGCTCGGCCCGGCCGAGCGGCGCAACCGGCTGCTGGCCGCGCGCGCGGCGCTGTGGCGCGCGGCGCCGCCCGCCGGCCTCGTCGTCGCCGCCGGCACCACCGGCAGCGTGCCGGCGACCGCCGATCTCCTGGAAACGATCCTCGGGCTAGCGCGCGGGTTGGTGGTGCTGCCGGGACTGGACCGGGAATTGGACGACGCGGCGTGGGCCGCGTTGGAGCCGACACACCCGCAATTCGGCATGGCGCGGCTGTTGCGGCGCCTCGGTATCGAACGCGCCCATGTGCGCGACTGGGACGCGCCCGGTATCGCGCGCGTGCCGCCGCACCGCGCGCGGCTCGCGGCCGAGGCGCTGCGCCCGGCCGCCGCCGGCCCGCCGGTCCGCCCGGTCCACGCCAGCGCCCTCGACGGCGTGACGCGGATCGATTGCCCGACCCCGCACGAGGAAGCGGGCGTGATCGCGCTGGTGATGCGCGAAGCCTTGCAGAAGCCGGAACGCACCTGCGCGCTGGTCACGCCCGACCGCGCGCTGGCGCGGCGGGTGGCGGCCGAACTCGGGCGCTTCGGCGTCGCCGTCGACGATTCCGCCGGCGTGCCGCTCGACCAGACCCCGCCCGGCGTGTTCCTCCGCCTGCTCGCGCGCGCGGCGGCCGAATCGTTCGCGCCGGTCGCGCTGCTGGCGCTGCTCAAGCACCCGCTCGCCGCGTGCGGGTTCGCGCCGCCCGAATTCCGCGCCCGCGTGCGCGCGCTCGAAACGTTCGCGCTGCGCGGCCCGCGCCCGGCGGCGGGCCTCGCCGGCCTCGCCGCGGCGGCGGACGGCGACCCGCGCGCGCGCGACACGGTCGCCGCGTTCGCGGACGCCATGCGGCCGTTCGCCGAGGCCGTCGCCGCGCCGACGGCGGAACTCGGCGATCTCGTCGCCCGGCATATCGCCGCCGCCGAGGCGCTGGCGCGGGACGACGACGCCGACGGCGCGCAAAGACTGTGGGCCGGCGCGGCCGGAACGGCGGCGGCCGATGTCGTTGCTGAATTGCGCGATGCCGCCGACGCCCTCGGCCCGGTCGAGGGCGCGGCCTACGCCGCCCTGTTCGAGGCGCTGATCGCCGGGCGCGTGGTGCGTCCGGCCTATGGCCTCCACCCGCGCCTGCACATCTGGGGCCCGCTCGAAGCCCGGTTGCAGCACGCCGATGTCCTGATCCTGGGCGGGCTCAACGAAGGCAGCTGGCCGCCCGAGGCGGCGGCGAGCCCGTGGATGAGCCGGCCGATGATGGCCGCGTTCGGCCTGCCGAGCCCGGAGCGGCGCATCGGCCTTTCCGCCCACGATTTCGTCCAGGCGTTCGCCGCGCCGCGCGTCTATCTCACCCGCGCCGAGCGCGTCGACGGTTCGCCGACGGTGCCGTCGCGCTGGCTGATGCGGATCGCCAATCTGGTGCGCGGCACCGAGCATGCCGACGGATTCGCCGATCCGGAGGATTGGTCGGCGTGGCAGGCGCTGCTCGACCGGCCGGCGGAATCGGCGGCGCGCGCGCGCGCCGAATTGCGCCCGCGGCCGTGCCCGCCGGTGGCCGCGCGCCCGCGCGAGCTGTCCGCGACCCGGATCGAAACCTGGATGCGCGATCCTTACGCGATCTACGCCGAGTTCGTGCTCGGCCTCAGGGCGCTCGATCCGCTCGACGCCGATCCCAGCCGCGCCGATTACGGAACCTTCATCCATGCCGCGCTGGAACGGTTTATCCGGCGCCATCCGCCGCCCGCGCCGCTGCCGGCGGAAGCCGAGGCGTCGCTGCTCGCCTTGGGGCGCGAAACGTTCGCCGCCGTGCTCGACCGCCCCGGCATCCGGGCGTTCTGGTGGCCGCGCTTCGCGCGCATCGCGCGCTGGTTCGCGGCCGAGGAAGGCGAACGCCGCGCCGGTCTCGCCGCCAGCGCGACCGAGGCCAAGGGCCGGCTCGAACTCCCCGGCCCGGCGGGACCGTTCGCGGTGCGCGCGACCGCCGACCGGATCGACCGCGACAACGACGGCCGCCTCGTCATCCTCGACTACAAGACCGGCGCGCCGCCCAAGACCGACGAAGTCGCCGCCGGCTTCGCGCCGCAGCTGCCGATCGAGGCGATGATCGCCGAAGCGGGCGGCTTCGCCGACGTTCCGGCCGCCCTTGTCGCCCGGCTCGAATACTGGCGGCTCAAGGGCGGCGATCCCGTGGGCGAGATCAAGGTCTTGCCGCTCGATCCCGGGCGGCTGGTCGCCGAGGCGCGCGAAGGCCTCGCCCGCCTGGTCGCGGCGTTCGACGATCCGGCGACGCCCTACGAGGCGCGCCCGCGCCCCGACCGGGCGCCGCGCTTCAGCGATTACGAGCATCTCGCCCGCGTCAAGGAATGGGCGGATATCGCGGGCGACGACGCATGACCCGATCGGCGACCATCGCCCCGCTCGATCCGGCGGCCGACCAGCGGCGCGCCGCCGATCCGGCCGCGTCGGTGTGGGTCGCGGCCTCGGCCGGCACCGGCAAGACCCAGGTGCTGACCGAGCGCATCCTCGCCCTGCTGCTGGAAGGCATGGCGCCGGAACGCATTCTCGCCCTCACCTTCACCAAGGCCGCCGCGGCCGAGATGAGCAAGCGCATCGCCGAGCGCCTCGGGCCGTGGGCGACGGCGGCGGACGCGGATTTGGAAAAGGAGCTCGCCTCGCTGCTCGGGCGGCCGGCGGACGCGGCGGAGAAAAATCGCGCGCGCGGCCTGTTCGCGCGCGTGCTCGACGCGCCGGGCGGCATGCCGATCCAGACCATCCACGCCTTCGGCCAATCGCTGCTGCGCCGCTTTCCGCTCGAAGCCGGCATCGCGCCCCACTTCGCGCTCATGGACGAACGCGACGCCGAGGAAATGCTCGCCCAGGCGCGGGAAGAAACGCTCGCGCGCGCCGAGGCCGACGGCGGCGCGCTGGGCGCGGCGCTCGCCGAAGTGACGCGCCATGTGAACGAAGAGGACTTCGCCGGATTGATGACCGAACTGGCGCGCGCGCGGGCGCGGCTCGGGCGCATGTTCGACCGTTTCGGCCGGGGCGCGGAATCCCTCGCCCGCACGATCGCGGCGCTGCGGCGCACGCTCGGGCTCGGCGACGGCGAAACGCCGGACTCGGTCGTCGCGGAGGCCTGCGCCGACCGCGCGTTCGACGCGCTCGGCTTGAAATTCGCGGCCGACGGCCTCCGCGCCAGTACGAAAAAAACCGACCGCGAGCGGGGCGAGGGGATCGCGCGCTGGCTCGCGGCCGCCCCCGAGGCCCGCGCCGCCGCGTTCGACGATTACGCGGACTTGTTTCTCACATTTTCCGGCGAGTTGCCGAAAATCCGCGAGCGGCTGGTGACCAAGGACGTTGCGGCGAAGAACGCGGGCATCGACGTTATTCTCGACGGCGAGGCCGCGCGCCTGCTCGCGGCTGAATTCCGCCGCCGCGCGGCGGCGCTGGCGGCGGCGACGGCGGCGCTTCTCGTCCTCGCCCGTGCGCTGCTCGATTCGTATGCCGCGCGCAAGCGCGCCCGCGCGCTGCTCGACTACGACGACCTGATCCACGCCGCCGAGAAGATGCTCGCGACCGAGGGCAACGCCTCCTGGGTGCTCTACAAGCTCGACGGCGGCATCGACCACATCCTGATCGACGAGGCCCAGGACACCAACCCCGAGCAGTGGCGGGTGATCGCCGCGCTCGCCGCCGAATTCTTCGTCGGGCGCGGCCGGCACGAGGCGCTCGGCCTGGCCCCGCGCACCGTGTTCGCGGTCGGCGACGTCAAGCAATCGATCTTCGGCTTCCAGGGCGCCGACCCGGGCGCGTTCCTTGAAATGCGCGAGGCGTTCGCGGCCCGGACCCGTGCCGCCGAACGCCCGTTTCGCAAAGTGGACCTGACCGTCAGCTTCCGTTCCGTCGCCGCCGTGCTGGAGGCGGTCGACGCGGTGTTCGCCAATCCGGCGGCATCAAGCGGGGTCAACCTCGACGGCGCGCCGATACGCCACAAGGCGTTCCGCGCCGGATCCGGCGGGCTGGTGGAACTGTGGCCGCCGGTCGAGCCCAAGCCCACCGACGATCTCCCGGCGTGGAAGCCGCCGGTCGAACGGACGCGGGGCGATTCGCCCGAAACGCGCCTCGCCCGGCTGGTCGCGGGGCGCATCGCGCGCATGGTGCGCGAGCGGGAAATGTTGCCCGCGCGCGCACGGCCGATCCGGCCCGGCGACGTGATGGTGCTGGTCCGCCGCCGCACCGCGTTCGTCGACGCGCTGGTGCGGGCGTTGAAGGAACTCCATATCGCCGTCGCCGGGGTCGACCGCCTGGTGCTGACCGAACACCTGGCGGTGATGGACCTGGTCGCGCTCGGGCGGTTCGCGCTGTTGCCGGAAGACGACCTTACCCTCGCCTGCCTGCTCAAAAGCCCGCTGGTGGGATTGAGCGAGGACGATTTGTTCCGGCTCGCCCACCGGCGCGAGGGGAACTTATGGCGCGCGCTCAACGCGCGCGCCGGGGAAAACCCCGCGTTCGCGCGCGCCCGCGACGAATTGGCGGGATACCTGGCGCGCGCCGATTTCGTGCCGCCGTTCGAATTCTACGCCGACGCGCTCGGGCGCGGGCGCGGGCGGGAAAAATTGCTCGCCCGGCTCGGCCCCGACGCCGACGATCCCTTGACCGTGTTTCTCGATCTGGCGCTGGCGTTCGAGCGCGCGCATCCGCCCTCGCTCGAAGGATTTTTGCACTGGCTGGAGCGCGGCGCGGTCGAGGTCAAGCGCGACCTGGAGCACGGGCCCGCCGACGCGGTGCGCGTCATCACGGTGCACGGCGCCAAGGGCCTGCAGGCGCCGGTGGTGTTCCTGCCCGACACCCTGCAGGTGCCCGGGCGCGGACCGAAATTCTTCTGGCCGCGCGCGGCGGACGGCGACGAATCCTCGCCCGAACTTCTGCTGTGGCCGCCGCGGCGCGCTTTCGCCGAGGAAGTGGCGGAAACCGAACGCGCGCGCGCGGCGGCGCGCGACGGCGACGAATTCCGCCGCCTGCTCTACGTCGCCATGACCCGGGCCGAGGACCGTCTTTATATTTGCGGCTGGCGCGGGCGCAAGGCGCCGCCCGAGGGCAACTGGTACGACTTGGTGCGCGAAGGGCTCCGGGGCGTCGCCCGGGAAGCGGACGATCCGTTCCTGCGCGCGGCCGGCGAAACCGCCGGTGCGACCGTGCTGCGCCTCGAAACGCCGCAGACACGGCACGCGGAACGCGAGGACAAGGCGAAAATCGTCCGCGTCGCCGGCGAGTTGTTGCCGGACTGGGCGCGCGAGCCGGCGCCGCCGGAGCCGGCACCGCCGAAGCCGCTCGCGCCCTCGCGCCCGGCGGGCGAGGAACCGGGCGCCTCGTCGCCGCTCGGGGCCGACAATGGCGCGCGCTTCCGGCGCGGCACGTTGCTGCACCGCCTGCTGCAGCATCTTCCCAACGTCGCCCCCGAACGGCGTGCGAACGCGGCGGCGCGCTGGCTCGAACGCGCGGCCGCCGATTGGGACGCCCCCGCGCGCGCGGCGCTCGCGGCCGAGGCGCTCGGCGTCATGGCCGAGCCCGCGTTCGCGCCCCTGTTCGGGCCCGAAAGCCGGGCCGAGGTGCCGATGGTCGGCGTGGTCGGCGATACGGCCGTCGCCGGGCAGGTGGACCGGCTCGTCGTGTTGGCCGATTCGGTGCTGGCGCTCGACTACAAGACCCATCGCCGCCCGTCCGCGAACGAATCGCAGGTGCCCGACATCTATCTCCGCCAGATGGCGCTTTACCGGGCGCTGCTCGCGGGCGCGTTTCCCGGGCGGACCGTGCGCTGCGCGCTGCTGTGGACCGAAGGGCCGCGAATCATGGAACTTTCCGCCGCCGCGCTCGACCGCTTCGCGCCTGTGCCGTACCCGGCGGCGCGGGGTTGACGGGCCCCGACCCCGCACCTAGATTTCCTCCGCTTTTCCCCGCCGCCAGCGCCGCCATTCCCGCAAAGAAGGTCCCCATGAGCAAAGCAGTCACCGACGCCTCGTTCGAAACCGACGTCCTCAAGTCCGCCGGCCCGGTGGTGGTCGATTTCTGGGCCGAATGGTGCGGCCCCTGCCGGCAGATCGCCCCGGCGCTCGAGGAAATCTCGACCGAACTCAACGGCAAGGTGACCATCGCCAAGCTCAACGTCGACGAAAACCCGGTCGCGCCGTCGCGCTACGGCGTGCGCGGCATTCCGACCCTGATCCTGTTCAAGGGCGGCCAGGTCGCCGCGACCAAGGTCGGCGCGCTGCCCAAGAACAAGCTGAAAGAGTGGATCGAGTCGATGATCTGACCGGTGCGCCGCTCTCGGCGAATAAAAAAGCCCGGCCGCAAGGCCGGGCTTTTTTGTTTTCGGATGTCGGGATGCGTCGCTCTGTTTTGTCACCCCCGCGCAAGCGGGGGTCCAGGGCGCCGCTGGATGCCCGCTTTCGCGGGCATGACGAGCGAGAGTTGTCCGAGGATCTGCGCCGCCTATTTTTTGCCCAGCGGCGTCGGCCCAGGGACGGCAACCGCCGTCAGCACCGCGTCCGTCGCGGCGATCAGATCGGCGAGCAGCCGGTCGTCGATTTCAAGAGCGCCTTCGTATTCCGCCGCGTTGCGCCGTTCATGGCATTTGGCGAGCACGCGCCAAACCTCCGGCCCGAGCCCGAGGGTGTGGGGCAACGCCTGGAACACGAGATAGCGGTTGTCCGAGCGATAACCCCGCCGGCGCAACGCCGCCAACGCCAGCGCGTGCGCTGCGTTATAGGCGAGGTCGAACCGGCTTTCCGGGGCCAGCCCCTGATTCTTGGCGTCCGTCAGGCGCGCCCGTCCGGACCGCAACAGTCCCTCGATCTCCGTCGGCGCGCCCGGCTCTTTCTTGAGCTTGCCGATGCGCGCCAGATTGTCGAGTTCAGGGGAGGTCATCTTCGCTCCCGAGCACGAATATTTTGGGCTGCCGCGCGATTTTCGCCACGAAGGAGCCGTCCTGGCCGCGCTTGCGCTTCCAATCCCGGAGCGACATGAGGTTCGGATTCACGGGGCGGTGCAGGACGGCTTCCGCCGATTGCAACGCCTTGTAGATGTCGGCGTAGGCGAGCTTGTCGGTCAGCACCATCAGATCGATGTCGCTTTTCGCCGTGTCGGTCGCCTTAGCCACCGAGCCGTAAACGAACGCGGCACGGATGCGCCCGGCGAATGGCGCCAAAGCCTCCCACAGCGGCCCCGCGAGCCCGGCCGTTTTCAGCACCAGACGGTGCAGTTCGCCGAAGATCGGCGAGTCCCGGTTAGCGCGGTAATATTTTTGGCGGCCGGTCCGCGACACCGAGACTAGGCCGCTCGCGGCGAGGCGGGTTAGTTCCCGATGCACCGCGCCGGTCCCCGATCCGGCGAGACGGATCAGCTCCGCGCCCTGAAAGTCGCGGTCCGGCTGGCCGAACAGGATGGCGAGGACGCGCTGCTGCACGCGCGAGAACAGCGCGTCGGCGAGCCCAGCGGCGGGCGGATGGATCATACCCATATTGGGAATAATAATTCCCTTTTTGGGAATATGCAAGGGTCCGCCGGCTTCACCAATCGTTGCGCATGCGGCGAAGGAGCAGGAACACTTCCTCCGGCTCGGGCTTTTCCGGGAGGCTCGGGAACACCTCGCGCAGGCGCCGGATCACGCTCGGGTTGTCGAGGCGGAAGAAGGTGTTGATCTTGCGCTCGACGCCGATGGTGGTCGGCGTGCGCCGTTCGGGCGGCTCGGCGGCGGCGGTTTTCAGCATCGCGGCCGCGTGCGCGTTGTCCGGCTCGCGATCCAGCGTGAAGCGCAGGTTGTTCTCGATGTAGTCGTGGCCGGGATAGATCACGGTGTCGTCGGAAAGCGCGTAAAGCTGGCCGGCGAAGGTGCGATAAAGCTCCTTCGGGTGGCCGCCGTTGTGGCAGTTGCCGGCCCCGGCGTTGAACAGCGTATCGCCGCAAAAAAGCCCGGGCCGGTTCGCGTGCGCGAGCAGGCAGACGTGGCTCATGGTGTGGCCGGGGGTATCGAGCACTTGCAGCTCGACGGTGCGGCCGACCCGGATCGCGTCGCCCGCCTTCAATCCCCGGTCGATGCCCGGAATGCTATCCTTGGCGGCGGCGTGGGCCAGCAATTTCGCCCCGGTCGCCGCGATCACGAAGCGGTTGCCGCCGATGTGGTCGCCGTGCTCGTGGGTGTTGAGCACCTGGGTGACGGTCCAGCCGCGCGCCTTGGCGGCGGCCAGGCATTTTTCGTGGTCGAGCGGGTCGATGGCCAGCGCCTCGCCGGTTTCCGGGCAGGCGATCAGGTAGTTGAAGTTGCGATAATTGTTGGCGGTCCAGATTGGTTCGACGATCACGATGCTTGCTCCCGGTTGATGGGAACGAGTTTAGAGCATCCCCCGCTCGGATGTCTTTATTCCGTCATTCCCGCGCAAGCGGGAATCCAGTCTTTCCAAAATCCTGGGCCCCCGCTTCCGCGGGGGCGACGATTCCGTCGAATCAGAACGGGCTCCGGCCGATCAGCCGTTGTCGGCCAAAATGGTTCCGGCGAGATAAAGCGAGCCGCAAATCAGCACGCGCGCGGGTTCCGGCGCCCGCGCCGCCAGGGCCGCGACCGCCGCCGCCGCGTCGGGCGCGGTTTCGGCGGCGAGGCCGAGCCCGCGCGCGGCTTGGGCGAGGGTTTCGGCCGGCACCGCGTTGGCCTCGTTGGGAATGGCGAGCGCCCGCGCCGAACGCGCGAACGGCGCGAGCGGCGCCAGGAACCCGGCGATGTCCTTGGTGTTGATCATGCCGAAGACGAGATACATGGGCCGCTCCCGCGCCCATTGCGCGGCGTGGGCGGCCAACGCCTCGCCCGCGGCCGGGTTGTGACCGCCGTCGAGCCAGAGTTCCCAGCCGGGCGGCAGCGCCGCGACCAAGGGCCCGCGCGTGAGGCGCTGCAACCGCGCCGGCCATTCGACGCGCGTCAATCCTTCGGCAATGGCGGTGTCGGCCACGGAAATCCCCGAGCGCGCGAGCAGCCTCAGCGCCGCGACGGCGAGCCCGGCGTTGCCGGTCTGGTGCGCGCCGGGCAAGGCGGGGAGCGGCAGCGCGAAACGGCCCTCGCCGTCGGCGTAGCCGAGGCCGTTCTCCCGCCTCGTCATGGTCCAGTCGCGTCTTTCAAGAAATAAATCCGCGCCGACCGCCCGCGCGCGTTCGTCGATGACGGCGAACGCCTCGAGGTTTTGCGCCGCGACCGCGCAAGGGGTCCCGGCCTTCAAGATTCCCGCCTTCTCGCCCGCGATCTTGGCGAGCGTATTGCCGAGGTAGAATTGGTGGTCCATGGATACCGGGGTGATCGCGCAGGCGGCCGGGCGCGGGATCAGGTTGGTGGCGTCCAATCTTCCGCCGAGGCCGGTTTCGAGCAGCACCACGTCGGCGGGCGCGCGGGCGAAGGCGAGGAAGGCGGCGGCCGTGGTGATCTCGAAAAACGTGATCGGCTCGCCCGCGTTCGCGGTTTCGCATTCCTCCAGCAGCGCGGACAATTCCGCGTCGCCGATGATCGCGCCGCCGACGCGGATGCGTTCGTTGAATCGCACCAGGTGCGGCGAGGTGTAGACGTGCACCCGCCGCCCGGCCGCCTCCAGCATCGCGCGCAGGAAGGCGACCGTCGATCCCTTGCCGTTGGTGCCGGCGACGTGGACCACGGGCGCGAGTTTCAGGTGCGGCTCGTCGAGCCGGCCGAGCAGCCGCTCGATGCGGCCGAGCGACAGATCGATGACCTTCGGGTGCAGCCGGGTCAGCCGTTCGAGAATCGGGCCGGGATTTACGGACATGACGGCGGCTCGTCCGTGCGGCCACCCCCCACCCTAGCCCTCCCCCGCGTCGTGCGAATGCGCGCCTGTCGGCGCGACGGGGGAGGGAATTCCAATAAATCCCCCTCCCCCTCGATGGGGGAGGGTTGGGGTGGGGGTGATTCGACGCGCACGGAATTAGCGGAGCGCGAGGCCGCGTCCGGCGAGCGGCGCGCCCGGGACGGCGCCGGTCGCGTGCGCGGGCGCGAGCAGGCGCAGCAGCTTCGCCAGCGTCGCGCGCAAGTCCTGGCGGTGCACCACCATGTCGACCATGCCGTGGTCGAGCAGGTATTCGGCGCGCTGGAATCCTTCCGGCAGCTTCTCGCGGATGGTTTGTTCGATCACGCGCGCGCCGGCGAAGCCGATGATCGCGCCCGGCTCGGCGATGGCGATGTCGCCGAGCATGGCGAACGACGCCGACACCCCGCCGGTGGTCGGATCGGCCAGCACGACGATGTAGGGAATGCGCGCCGCGCGCAGCTCCTCGACCGCGATGGTGGTGCGCGCCATCTGCATCAGCGAGAAAATGCCTTCCTGCATGCGCGCGCCGCCCGACGACGTCACCACGATCAGCGGCGCGCGTCTTTCCTTGGCGAGGTCGGCGGCGGCGAGCAGGCCTTCGCCCACGGCGATGCCCATCGAGCCGCCCATGAACGCGAAATCGAGCGCGGCGACCACGGCCGCCTCGCCGCCGATCCGCCCGTGCGCCACGGCGACGGCGTCGTCGCGTCCGGTCTTGGCCTGGGCGTCCTTGAGGCGGTCGGCGTATTTCTTCTGGTCGCGGAACTTGAGCGGGTCGTGGAGCGGGGCCTTGACCTCGATCGTCTGATAGGCGCGCTCGTCGAACAGCATGGCGAAGCGTTCCGGCGCCGAAAGCCGCAGGTGGTGGCCGCAGTGCTGGCAGACGCGGAGATTCTTTTCCAACTCGCGGTGGAAGATCATCTGGCCGCACGCCGGGCACTTGTGCCAGAGGTCGTCGGGGACGTCCTTCGGCTTGCCCACCAGCTGGCGGAGCTTCGGCCGCACGAAATTCTTGAGCCAGTTCATCGCGATCTCACGCGGCTTTCGCTTTTTTGCGGGCTCGCCGTATCCCGTGCGCGAGACTCGCCACCAGCCGCAGCACCCGCCCGGCCAAGCCCTTCTTCGCCTTGCCGTCGCGGCCGAGGCCGCCGGCGATGACGTTGACCAGGGCCGAGCCGACCACGGCGGCGTCGGCGACGCGGGCGATCTCGGCCGCCTGCTTCGGCGTCTTGATCCCGAACCCGACCGCGACCGGCAACGGCGTATGGCGGCGGATGCCCCGGACCGCCTTGGCGACCTCGCCGGCGACGGCCGAGCGCGTGCCGGTGATGCCGGTGATGGAGACGTAATAGACGAAGCCCGAGGCGCGCGCCAACACCTTGGGCAGGCGGTTCTCGCCGGTGGTCGGCGCCACCAGCTGGATGAAATCGAATCCGGCCGCGCGCGCAGGGTTACACAACTCGTCCTCTTCCTCGATCGGCGTGTCGACGACGATGAGCCCGTCGACGCCGGCCGCGCGCGCGTCCTTGAGGAACCTGGCGACGCCGTAGGAATAAATCGGGTTGAAATAGCCCATCAGCACGACCGGGGTTTCGGCCTCGGTCTTGCGAAAGCGCGCCACGGTGGCGAGGGTTTTCTTGAGCGTCTCGCCCGCCTTGAGGGCGCGCAAGGAACTCGCCTGGATCGCCGGGCCGTCGGCCATCGGATCGGAAAACGGCATGCCGAGTTCGATCACGTCGGCGCCCGCCCGGGGCAGGCCCGCGAGGATGTCCCAGGACGTCTTCGGGTCGGGGTCGCCCGCGGTGAGGAAGGTGACCAGGCCGGCGCGGCCCTCGGCGCGGAGCGCGGCGAAGCGGCGCGCGATGCGGGTTTGCGGCGCGCGGGTTTGCGGCGCGCGGCTCACAACGTGGTTCCCGAGATGTTGGCGATGGTGTTGAGGTCCTTGTCGCCGCGCCCGCTCAGGCACACCACCATCACATGCGACCTGGGCAGCTTCGGCGCCATCTTGGCCGCGTGCGCGATCGCGTGCGCGGATTCGAGCGCGGGGATGATGCCCTCGGTGCGGGTGAGCAGGTGGAAGGCCTCGACCGCTTCCTTGTCGGTGATGGTCGCGTATTCGGCGCGGCCGATGTCCTTCAGCCAGGAATGTTCCGGCCCGATGCCGGGATAATCGAGCCCGGCGGAAATGGAATGCGCTTCCTGGATTTGCCCGTCCGCGTCCTGGAGCAAATAGGTGCGGTTGCCGTGCAGCACGCCGGGCCGGCCGGCGTTCAGGCTGGCGGCGTGGCGGCCGGTGCGGATGCCTTCGCCCGCGGCCTCGACGCCGACGATGCGCACGCCGGCGTCGTCGAGGAACGGATGAAAAAGTCCCATGGCGTTCGAGCCGCCGCCGACGCAGGCGACCAGCGAATCGGGCAGGCGGCCTTCCAGCTCCAGGATCTGTTGGCGGGTTTCGTCGCCGATCACCGATTGGAAATCGCGCACCATGGTCGGGTAGGGGTGCGGGCCGGCGACGGTGCCGATCAGGTAATAGGTGTCGCGCACGTTGGCGACCCAGTCGCGCAGCGCCTCGTTCATGGCGTCCTTGAGGGTGGCGGCGCCCGAGGTCACGCCGCGCACCTCGGCGCCCAGCATCTTCATGCGGAACACGTTGGGCGCCTGGCGGGCGACGTCGACGGTGCCCATGTAGACGACGCAGGGGATGTCGAACAGGGCGCAGACGGTGGCGGTGGCGACGCCGTGCTGGCCGGCGCCGGTTTCGGCGATGACGCGGGTCTTGCCCATGCGCCGCGCGAGCAGGATCTGGCCGATGCAGGAATTGACCTTGTGCGCGCCGGTGTGGTTCAGGTCCTCGCGCTTGAAATAGATCTTGGCGCCGCCCAACCGCTCGGACAGCCGCCTGGCGTAATAGAGCGGGCTCGGCCGGCCGACGTAATGCTTATAATAATACGTCTTCTCGGCCAGGAACTCCGGGTCGTCCTTGTAGCGCGCATAGGCGCGCTCGACCTCCAGGATCAGCGGCATCAGGGTTTCGGCGACGAAGCGCCCGCCGTAGAGGCCGAAATGGCCCCCTTCGTCGGCGCCGGCGCGGTAGGTGTTCGGTTTGGTCATGCCCAGAAACGCCCGTAACAAACGCCCGTAAGTAAGCGGAACCCGGAAAAGATCGCGATTGCGGATAAGGGGCGCCTAATAAACCACAGCCGGGGCCGGGGAGCAAAGGCGGGAGCGCCCTACAGCGCCGCCGCGATTTTCAGGAACTCCGCGATCTTCGCCGGGCTCTTCTGTCCGGGCGCGGTCTCGACGCCGGAGGAAACGTCGACCGCGCGGGCCCCGCTCGCGCGCACGGCGTCGGCGACGTTGGCCGCCGTTAGCCCGCCCGCCAGCAGCCAGGGCTTGGCGAAGGCGCGGCCCTTCAGCAGCGTCCAGTCGAAGGGGGGCGCGTTGCCGCCGGGCCGGGTCGCGTCCTTGGGCGGACGCGCGTCGAACATCAGCCGGTCGGCGACGGATTCGAACTCGCGCGCCTTGTCCACGTCGAGGGCGGTCTCGACCGGAATAACTTTCATCACCGGCAATCCGAAACGTAAATGGATTTCGGCGGCGCGCGCGGGCGTCTCGGCGCCGTGCAGCTGGAGCATGTCGATCCCGGCGCGCTCGACGATGCGGGCCAGCGTCGCGTCGTCGGCGTCCACCACCAGGCCCACCTTGAGGATCGATTTCGGGACATTCGCGCGCCGGCGCGCGGCCGTTTCCGGTTCCACATAACGCGGCGATGCCCGAAAGAAGACGAAGCCGACCAACGCCGCGCCGCCCGCGACCGCCGCCGCGACGCTTCCCGCGTCGTTGAGGCCGCAGATCTTGACCGCGACGCTCATGGTTCCGCGCTCATGGCCCCGCGCTCATGGGTCCGCGTTGTCGGGGTTGGCGATCTCGGCGACCACGCGCTTGGCGGCGGCGACCGGATCGCGCGCCCCGGTGATCGGCCGGCCGACCACCAGATAGTCGGCGCCGAGGGCGATCGCCTCGCTGGGCGTCACGATCCGTTTTTGGTCGCCGGCCTCCGCCCACGCCGGCCGGATGCCCGGCACCACCAGGCGGAACCCGCGCCCGCACGCGCCGCGGATGGCCATCGATTCCTTCGCCGAGCAGACGACGCCGTCGAGCCCGCTCGCGTGCGCGAGCCTGGCGAGGCGCACCGCCTGTTCGGCCACCGGCGGGCGCATGCCGACGGCGCGGAGGTCGTCGTCGTCAAGCGACGTCAGCACGGTGACCGCCACCACCAGCGGGCGCACCGCGCCCGGTTCCGAAGCCGCCTGCGCCGCCGCGCGCATCATGGCCGCTCCGCCCGAGGCGTGCACGTTGAGCATGAACGGCTTCAGCGCCAACGCCGCCTTGATCGCGCCGGCGACGGTGTTGGGAATGTCGTGGAACTTGAGGTCGAGAAAAACCGGCAACCCTTTGGCGGCGACGCGGGCGACGCCGGCGGGGCCGTGGGCGGTGAAGAATTCCTTGCCCAGTTTCACGCCGCCGGCGACGCCCTTGAGCTTGCCGGCGAGCGCGACGGCGGCGTCGGCGTCGGCGGTGTCGAGGGCGACGAACAGGCGCTCGGCGGGCGAAAGGGCGTTCGGTTTCATGGCCGCGTTTATACGCTCCGCGCCCGGCCAAGGCCAGCCGGACGACGGTTCACCCGCGCTCGTAGGCCATGACCGCGGCGGCGAAATCCTCGAAGGCGTGGCCGACCGACTTGAAGAGCGTGATCTCGTCCGCGCCGCTTCGCGCCGGACGGTCGTTGCGTACCAGGTCGAACAGATCGCCGCGAATGTCGCCGGGCGCGATGACGCCGCGCGCGAGCGGCCCGGCGAGATCGCCCGATTCCCTCATCGCGCCCGCGCGGGTGTCGCAATAGAGGCTGGCGCGCCCGAGGGCCGCGTCGTCGACCTCGCGCATGTGCGGGCGGAAGCTTCCGACCAGGTCGAGGTGCTGGCCGGGCCGGAGCCAGGCGCCCAGCACCACCGGCTCGGTCGCGAGCGTGGCGACGGCGACGATATCGGCCCGGGCGACGGCGGCGGCCAAATCCGCGGTCGCCGCCACCGCGCGCCCGGCCAGCGCCGGATCGGCGGCCAGGGCTTCGGCCAGCGCCGCCGCCCGCGCCGGGGTGCGGTTCCAGACGGCGATTTCCCGGATCGGGCGGACGAGCGCGTGGGCGCGCGCGAGATGCGGCGCGAGCGCGCCGGCGCCCACCAGCAGGAGACGCGCGCTGTCGGGCCGCGATAGATAGCGCGACGCGAGCGCGGATGCCGCCGCCGTCCGCCTGAGCGTCAATTCGCGGCCCTCGATCACGGCGCGCGTCTCGCCGGTTTCGCCGTCGAGCAGCAGGTACGTCGACTGCACGCTGGCGAGTCCGCGCGCGGCGTTGCCGGGAACCACGGTCGCGATCTTGACGCCGACGAACCGCCGGTCCCACGCCGGCATCAGCAGGAGCGTGCCGGCGTCGGCGAAGGCGTGGTGGTGGCGGAGCGGCGCGCTCGGCCGATCCGGGCTCCCGGCGCGGAACGCGGCGGCGATCCGTTCCATCAGCCCGGCGTAGTCGAGGGTTCGCGCGACGTCGGCGTTGGCGAGAATGCGCATGGGACCGATGCCTGAAGCAAGTCGAGATCGAATGGATAGAGTACCCCCCACCCTAACCCTCCCCCGCAAGGGGGGAGGGAGTTTACTTTTAGAAACCCCCTCCCCTCGCGGGAGGGGGTAGGGGGAGGGGGCGGCGGCGCGATATTGCGGGTTATTGAGTCCGGACCCTAGAGCGTAGTTCCATAATATGGAACCGCTGCGCCGGAGGGATTTTGCGTCACGGGCAGGAGCGGGGCGAAGCCCGTAGCGGTGCTTACGGGCAAGCTCCGCGACGAACCCGTGCCGCAAAAGCCCCCGGCCCGCAAGGGGTTGCGCCGTGGCGGGCGCCCGCTTCGTTGCGCCGCTCGACCGATGCTCCGGCATCGCTCTTCGCGGCGCGCCTGGCGGATCGCCGCGCCACGGCGCAACGCAGCCGATTCTATATTATGGAACTACGCTCTAGGACGCGAGCGGCTCCTTCATCGCCTCGGTCGCCTCGACCAGAGCCGAGCGGATGGCGGGTTCCATCGCCGAGTGGCCGGCGTCGGGCACGACGACATGGCGCGCGCCCGGCCAGGCCCGCGCCAGTTCGTCGGCGGTGGCGGCCGGGCAGATCATGTCGTAGCGCCCCTGCACGATGGTCGCGGGGCGCGCGCGCACTTGGCCGAGGTTGGCGAGAACGTGGTTCTCGGGCAGGAACATGCGGTGGGCGAAATAATGCGCCTCGATGCGCGCGAGCGCGAGCGCGCCGGCCGCGCCGTCCTCGACGCCCGCCGGCGGCACCAGGTAGGAGCAGCCGGTTTCGTAGCGGCTCCAGGCGCGCGCGGCGGGGAGATGCACGGCCGGGTCGGGATCGTCGAGCCGGCGGCGGTAGGCGGCGAGCAGCGCCGCGGGCGCGGCGCCGTCGGCGTCGGGCAGCACGTGCCCGGCGAACGCGCGCCAGGCTTCGGGAAACACGGCGCGCAGGCCGCCCATGAACCAGTCGATCTCGGCGTCGCGGCCGAGGAACACGCCGCGGAGGACGAATCCCGAACAGCGCCCGGGATGGGCGATGCCGTAGGCGAGCGCCAGCAGCGCGCCCCACGAGCCGCCGAACACCAGCCAGCGCTCGATGCCGAGGCGCTGGCGGAGCCGTTCGATGTCGGCGATCAGGTGCGCCGTGGTGTTGTCGCGGATGTCGGCGTAGGGCGCGCTGCGCCCGGCCCCGCGCTGGTCGAAAATCACGATCCGGTAGAACGCCGGATCGAAGAACCGCCGGTGGGTCGGGCTGGCGCCGGCGCCGGGGCCGCCGTGCAGCAGCAGCACCGGAACGCCGTTGGGATTGCCCGATTGCTCCCAATACATGCGATGCACGCCGTCGAGATCGAGGCCGCCCTGCTCGTAGGGCTCGATCCGGGGAAAGAAGTCGCGAACGGAACGCGATGCGTCCATGAAGGGTCCTCGGGTGGCGGCGGTTATCGGAGCAACCAGCTATCGGAACATTGGCGCGCTATTGGTGCAAGCCCCCGGTGAGGGCGACGTAGTCCGGGTGGTCGGGCGCGATCAGCCCGCGCCGGATCAGGAAATCGATCGCCACCAGCGCGCAGTTGAACTTGAAACGGTCGGTGTCGCGCACGGTCGCGATCACCTCGTCGATCGGCCAGAGGTGGAACGACTCGACCTCGCCGTCGGCGTTGTGGGGCCGGAAGCTTTCCGGCAGTTCGAGATCGTAATTGAACAGCACGTCGTGGCGCAGGCCCTCGGGCCGCTCGGTGAGGTAGGAGACCGTCCCGATCGGCACCGCGCGCCGGGCGAGGTCGGCGGGGATCGCCGCTTCCTCGGCGCACTCCTTGACCAGGTTGTCGGCGAGCGCGACGCCGGCCGGCTGGCCGCCCGCCACCAGCTGGTCGAGCTTGCCGGGGCCGGTCGGCTTGGAAAGGCTCCGCTTCGCCACCCACATGCGCAAGCCCGCGCCCGCGCCGACCACGCCGTTCATGTGCACGCCGTAGCCGCGCACCCCGAACAGCGGCACCGCGGCGCGCTCCATGGTCATCAACGCCGGCGCCGAAAAGGATTCCGCCACCGGGTACGGCTCGTCGCGCCAGCCGGGGATTTCGCCCTTGGCGCGCAAGCTTTCGAGCGCGTCGGCGACGGCCCGGGTGCGGGTTTCGAAATCGGCGAGCCGCGGGTCGAGGCGGACTCCGTCCGCCGCCACCTCGAACACGCCGGGAAAATCCTTGAGCCGGGCGGCGAAGGCGTGGCGGACCGATCCCACCCGCGCCGCGCCGACGGTGAACGGGCGGTAGTCGGCCGGGTCGAACCGGCGGCATTCCTCGATGCGATCAATAAAGGCCATGGGGCGATAAAAGCCATGGAATTGGTCGGAAACGTTCAGGCTTCGTTAACCACGGAAGACCGAAAATCCGCCGGATCATACGCGCCGCCGGCCCCCCTGTCATGCCGGGGCGGGCGCGGGCGCGCGGCAGGCACGGACGCAATCCTTATGGACGTTTCCGTCACCAAGACCGGACAAAACGCGTTCGTCGTCGCCATCGGCGAAAAGCGCGCGGTCCTCAACAACAAGGACCTGAAGAAGCTGCTCGTGCAGCTGGTGGAGATTCTTTTGCCGGAGGCGATCAAGCTCGCGCCGCGGCCCGAGGATCTGCCGTTCCGCCTCATGCACGCCAACGGCGTCGGCGTGCAGACGTTCCTCAAGAGCGTCGACAGCGCCGAACTCATCGTCTTTCTCAAGGCGACGGAAAAGGACGCGCCGCTGCATAAACGGATGCAGGCGGCGATGGATCCGGCCATGCGCAAGGCGGTCATCGACGAGCTCGGCAAGCTCGCCAAGGTCGAACAATCGCCGGCCGCGATCGAGCGGGCGTACAAGAACCTCACCCTCAAGCTCAACGAGCTCGAGGCCTCGGGCGTCATCAGTTACAACACCTGAGCGCGCCCCCACCCTAACCCTCCCCCCGCAAGGGGGGAGGGGACTCTAAAAAATCTCCCTCCCCCTCGTCGCGCGGATGCGCGCCTACCGGCGCGACGGGGGAGGGATGGGGTGGGGGTGATATTACGCGCGGGGTGCGCCGCGAATCCGCGAAAGCCGATACGCGCTCAGGCGGCCTCGGTGTCCCTTGCGCTCCTTGCTGACGCGCGCGCGGCGATTCGCGCAACAGGGCCGGTCCTCGGCCGCCGGCTCGCCGCCGCGCCGGAATTTCCCGGTGCCGGGTTCGCCCTCGGGCTCGGATTGCCCGCGGGGATAGGGCCGACCGGCACAACCCAACTCAACAGGCACCGCGTCCGCTCGGCCTCCTCGTCGAGTCCCATCCACCGCAGTTTCCGAACGAGCTTCGTCCATTCGTCGGAGGTGCGCTGCTCGATCGATACGTCCGGAAACTCTTCCGCGACATGAATCGGTTGCATCGGTCCTCTCCCTTGCCATCCTTTATGCCGGTTCAGGATTGCTGATTCTCCGCCTTTCCCGCGTCGAAGCGGCTCCCGGACCCGGACGACGACGAAATGCCCTCGAATTCCTTGATCATGCGCTCGATCGTTCGCCGGGAGGATTCGTCGGTTTCCGTTTCGAGCATTCGCTTAAATTTCTCGATATTGAGACGGAAGATGTCGATCTCCATCGTGCCGATCTCCTGTTGCCATGGGGACGAACATCGTTCCCGTCCCGTATCGTTTTGCCGTCGATCGCCGCCCTTCCGTGCGGCCTGTCGCGTCCGAGCAACCCGCATGGGCCCCAGCCAGCCGACAGGACTCGTCATCGAGGTGACCTCCCGTCAATCTGCATGGTATTTCCATATTCTCGCACCTGTTAACTTTGACAGGTGCCGGAGGACCGATTCGATGGCCCCTATGTCCGAAATGCGGGAACCGAAAGCGGGGACAAGGCGCGCCGGTGGGCTACCGCCGTGGGTCGGCGCTTATTGGGCCCAAGCCGTAATTTGGATCCTGCTGGCGTCGATCTTCCTGTTCGATCTATTGACCCATCCCGAAAACGTTTCAGCCTGCTTTGCCTACGCGATCCCGATCTTCGTGAGCCTCTTCGAACGCAGGCCGAAGCCTTTTTTTTACGCCGGAACGGCGACGGCGCTGTCCCTCGTCGGATCGTTCATCGAGCCGTCGGGCGAACTGCCCTTTGCCGCCGTCCTCGGCAATCGTCTGATCGCGGTGGCCACGCAGTGGCTCGCGGCGATGCTGGTCAAGGTGCATTACCGACGCGATGTCGATGCGCGCCGGGAGGCCGAGTTCCAGCGCCGCTTCGTCGACATTCTCTCGCACGAAATCAGGAACGCTTTGACGGTCATAACCGGCCACGTCCATCGTCTGACCAAGCCATCGGAACAGATCGCATTGGACGACCTGAAGGCGCGCGCGGAGAAAATACGCAACGCGGCGGAGCGGATCGAATCGATCGTCGATCGAGTTCAGTTCGCGTCGGCGCTCGGGGATGGAACCATCCCCATACGGCGCCAGGTGATCGACATCAATGCCGTGATACGGAAGCTGGCGGATCAGTTGAGGGAGGAGCAGCAAGACAGGCCGATCGAATTGAACCTGTGCCCCGAACCGCGGCTCGTGGAAGGGGATGAAACGCTGCTCCGGCAGGCGTTCGAGAATGTCATTATGAACAGCGCGAAGTATTCGTTGCGCGACAGGCCTATCGCGCTGAGCACGGAAAAGCACCGCTCCGCCGTAAGGATCGTAATCGCGGATCGCGGAAACGGAATTCCCGCGGACGATCTATCCCGGGTGCGGGAGCCTTATTTCCGGGGAGCGAGCAGCAAGGGCACGAGCGGGGCGGGCCTCGGACTCTATTTCGTCGAACGCATCGTGGAAGCCCATAAGGGGAAACTTCGCATCGAAAGCGAGACGGGCAAAGGCACGAAGGTCATCATAGATATCCCGCAAGGCACGGAGCCCGTGGCGCCATGAGCGTTCGTCCGAAAATCCTCTGCATCGAGGACGATCCCGCGACGGTCGAATTGCTGGTCGAAGTGCTGGAGGACGAGGGATTCGAAACCATCGTGGCGACCGATGGCGTCGAAGGCGTGCGGAAATTCGCCGAACGGCCCGATATCGTCCTCTGCGACGTTGACATGCCGCGCATGAGCGGATTCGATGTCCTCGGCGAGTTGCGCAGGTCGGCGGGGCAGCTGCGCAATGTCCCCTTCCTGTTCATCACCGCCTATGGCAGTCGCGAGAGCCATCTCCAGGCCCGACGGCTGGGATGCGACGATTTTCTCATAAAACCGCTGGATTTCGAATTGCTGGTGCAAATCGTCCGGAACCGTCTCGCGCAGACCCCCAAGCAGACGCCGATCGAGGTTGCGTTGACCGATCGGGAAACCGAGGCGCTCACGTGGGTCGCCAAGGGAAAGTCGTCGACCGACATCGCGGTGCTCATGAACGTGAGCGAGCGGACGGTCAACTTTCACATCAATAACGTGATTCGAAAACTTGGCGTCGCGACAAGAGTGCAAGCGGCGATTCGTTGCGCTCTCCTCGGCTTGATCGACACTTAGGGCGCGTCCCGATCGGCGGACCGGCGAAAACATCTCCCGGCCGCCGTCGCGAGGACGCGCGGCGTCCGCGGCGATCCACGGGGCCGGCGCAATGCCGCCGCGCCCTGGATTGCTTCGTCGGCTTTCGGCCTCCTCGCAATGACGGCAAAACCGTTTTTCGGCGGCGCGCTCGATCCCGGCGGCGCGCTCAGGCGGCCTCGGTGTCCTTGCGCTCCTTGCTGACGCGCACGTAGGCGCGCTCGCAGTGATTGGCGCAGTAGGGACGGCCCTCGACCACCGGTTCGCCGCAGAGCTGGAATTCCTCGGTGCCGGGTTCGCCCTCGGGCCACGCGCACTGGCCGGGCGCGAGGTTTTCGAAGCGCAGAACCTTGGCCGGTTCCGGCTTCCGGGGAATCGGCGAATTGCGCTTGGGCAGGCCGAGGCGGTGCACCTTGCCGACCACGGCGTTCTTGGTGACGCCGAGCCGGTTGCCGATTTCGCTGGTGGAGAGCCCTTCGTTCCAGAGCGCGATCAGGGCGCTGATTTTGAGCGGTGTCCATTCTTCCGACATGTGGGTGTTTCGGGCGCGCGTGGATGGGAAAGCTCCCAGACCCTCTCTCCGGCCGCGGCTTCGCCTCCGCTTGCTGTTTTCGGCCGCCCCGTCGGCGGCCGTTCATGGGCGGAAACACTACAAAGGATCGGAAAAACGGGCAACCGAAACACAAGATATTGTGGATAAGTCAATATATTGTGGATAATGGCCTATAAAGCCATACAGCCGTTTGATTTTGCGCAAATGTCCGGCTGTGGGCCGGTTGCTATACTTTCGTCGGATTCGAAAAAATTGGGGACAAAAAGGATCGCGTCATGGCGAAAAGGCGTTCCCGGCCCGGCAAATCGAAACGCGCGCCGAAAAAGCGGACGGCGCGGCGCGCGTCCGCCGCGTCGGTTTGGACGCGGCTCGCGCGCGAGGAACTGAAGGGCCGTTCGCCCGATTGCCTCGACTGGCCGACGCCGGAAGGAATCCGGGTCAAGGCGCTCTACGGGGCCGAGGATTTGGAAAAACTGGAGGCGGCTTCGGCCGTCCCCGGGATCGCTCCTTACTTGCGCGGCATCCGCGCCACCATGTACGCGGCCAAGCCCTGGACCATCCGCCAGTACGCGGGCTTTTCCACCGCCGAGGATTCGAACGCCTTCTTCCGCGCCAACCTCAAGGCCGGGCAGAAGGGGCTTTCGGTCGCCTTCGACCTCGCCACCCATCGCGGCTACGATTCCGACCACCCGCGCGTGATCGGCGACGTCGGCAAGGCCGGGGTCGCCATCGATTCGGTCGAGGACATGAAAATCCTGTTCGACGGCATTCCGCTCGACCAGATGACCGTGTCGATGACCATGAACGGCGCCGTGCTGCCGGTGATGGCCGGGTTCGTCGTCGCCGGCGAGGAGCAGGGCGTGCCGCCGGAGAAGCTCGCCGGCACCATCCAGAACGACATCCTCAAGGAATTCATGGTCCGCAACACCTATATCTATCCGCCCGAGCCGAGCATGCGGATCGTCGCCGACATCATCGCATACGCGGCGAAAAGGATGCCGAAATTCAACTCGATCTCGGTTTCCGGCTACCACATGCATGAAGCGGGCGCGACCGCGGTGCAGGAACTCGCCTTCACCCTCGCCGACGGGGTCGAATACGTGCGCGCGGCGCTGAAGAAGGGCCTGAAAGTCGACGATTTCGCGCCCAGGCTTTCGTTCTTCTTCGCCATCGGCATGAACTTTTTCATGGAGGTCGCCAAGCTGCGCGCCGCGCGCGTGCTGTGGGCCGAACTGATGGGCCAGTTCCGTCCCCGGGACCCGCGCTCCTCCATGCTCCGCACCCACTGCCAGACCTCGGGCGTCTCGCTCACCGCCAGGGATCCCCACAACAACGTGGTGCGCACGACGCTGGAGGCGCTCGCCGCCGTGCTCGGCGGCACCCAAAGCCTGCACACCAACGCGCTCGACGAGGCGATCGCGCTGCCGACGCCGTTTTCGGCCCGCATCGCGCGCAACACCCAATTGATCCTCGCCGAGGAAAGCGGCGTCACCCGCGTGGTCGATCCGCTGGGCGGCAGCTATTACGTCGAAAGCCTGACCGCGTCCCTGGTCGAACACGCGCGCAGGCTGATCGCCGAGGTCGAACGCCGGGGCGGCATGACCAAGGCGGTCGGCGAAGGATTCCCGCAAAGCCGGATCGAGGAAGCCGCCGCCCTCAAGCAGGCGCGCATCGACAAGGGCGAGGAAACGGTGGTCGGCGTCAACCGCTATCCCCCGGATACCGAGGAAACGATCGACACCCTCGAGGTCGACAACGCGCGCGTGCGCGAGGCGCAGGTGGCGCGGCTCGCCCGCGTGCGCGCGACGCGCGACGCGGATGCCTGCCGGGACGCGCTCGCGGCGCTCGGGAATTGCGCGCGCACCGGCGAGGGCAATCTGCTGGAATGCGCGGTCGCGGCGGCGCGCGCGCGCGCGACGGTCGGCGAGATCACCGAGGCGCTGGAAAAAGTGTGGGGCCGGTTCGAGGCGCACCCCAAGGTGGTCGGCGGCGTCTACGGCCCGGCCGCCGCGGGCGATCCGGCGTTCGAGCGCGCCCGCGCCCTGGTGGCGGGCCTCGCCCGCGACGGCGACCGGCCGAGGCTGCTGGTCGCCAAGCTCGGCCAGGACGGCCACGACCGCGGCGCCAAGGTGATCGCCACCGCCTTCGCCGATCTCGGCTTCGAGGTCGAACTGGGTCCGCTGTTCGCGACCCCGGCCGAGGCCGCGCGCGCGGCGATCGAAAACGACGTGCACGTGGTCGGCGTCTCGTCCCAGGCGGCGGGGCACAAGACCCTGGTGCCGGCGCTGATCGCGGAACTGAAACGCCAGGGCGCCGGCGACATCCTGGTGGTGGTGGGGGGCGTGGTGCCGGCCAAAGACATTCCGGTGCTCAAGGCCGCCGGGGTCGCCCAGGTCTATCCGCCCGGCACCCACATTCCGACCGCCGCGCTCGAAATGCTCGAATTGCTCCGCCGCAACCGCAAGGCGGCGTAGGGCGGTTTTCCGCAATTTTTAGGATTATCAACGGATTAGCCGGTATTCGGGCCTGTGACGGCCGTCACAGCGGATCGCCGGGAATAGTTATAAGTATTGCAACGTAGTGTCCCATTCGGAACCTTTCTGTTAGAATTTTGTGTACAAACCGAACTTTTCTTGCTCCGCGGTCGGAGGGTCAGGCGAAACGGCATCGTCGGCCGGGGGCGGGGGTTTGCGATGAAAGTCGTCAATCTTAACGCGCTGCGTCCGTATATCGCCGACGACCTCAAGCAGTCGTTCGGGCGCGTCTTTTCGCGCCTGCTCGCGGAAGAAGAGTCGTTCCTGCTCAAGAGCGCCGACACCCGGCTCTACGAGCCCGACGAACTGATCGTCGAGGAAGGCAAAAGGCCCGACGGCATTTTCGTCATCGAAAAGGGTTCGGTGCGGGTGATCCGCCGCGGCCAGGGCGACAAGCGCTTCGAGATCACCAACCTCGATCGCGGCGACATCTTCGGCGAAATGGCGTTTCTCGACGACGCGCCGGCGAGCGCCAGCATCCTCGCCGAAACCGAGGTGCAGGTTCTGTGTATCACCGAAAACATGATCCGCGCGCTGCTCCGGGGCGATCCCACGTTCGGGCGGCGGTTCTATCATTCGCTCGCCTTGACGCTGGCGGCGCGGCTCCGCGCCACCACCCATTGGCACATCGATTACACGCCGCGCTCGGCGGAAGACCGGCGCTCGTGGTTCGAGCGCCGCGTCGTCGACGGCAGCGGCCCCGACGGCGTCGAACGGCGCGCCCAGGAACGGCGCAGCATGGTCGACCGCCGCCTCAGCCTGGTCGCCAAGGACGAGAAGGGCGATTAGCTCTTGCCGTCGGCCGTCCGTTTTCGGACGCTTAGAGCATAGAACGATAATCCTTCCGCTTGCGGGAGCGGGAACGCGCGATGCGGCTTCGCGTCTGGACGATTTTGTGGATTGCTCTGTCGGCGCCTTTCGCGCCGGCGGCGGCCGACGCCCGGCCGGCGAACGCCGGGGCCAGCGTCGCCCTGATCGACGTCCACGTCCATCCGATGCGGAGCGCGCGCCGGGGCGCCAGCGTCTCGGCGATGCTGCGCGCCATGGACGAATTCCGGGTCGAACTCGGCATCCTCCTGCCGCCGCCGTTTCCGCCCGGGCATCCCGGCGCCTACGGGCGGAGCGCGCTGGAACCCATCGCCCGCGCCCATCCGGACCGCTTCGCCTTCGTCGCCGGCGGCGAATCGCTCAATCCGATGATCCACCGGACCCTGCCGGACAAGGTCACCCCCGACATCGTCGCCGAGTTCCGCCGCGAGGCCGAGGCCATCGCCCGGGCGGGGGCGGCCGGGTTCGGCGAACTGACCGCCGAGCACTTCTCTTTTTCCCATGTCGCCGCCGGGCCGAGCAACCACCCCTACGAATCGACCGCGCCCGACCATCCCTTGCTGCTGGCGCTGGCCGACGTCGCCGCCGAACACGGCATGCCGATCGATCTGCACATGGAAGCCGTGCCCCGGGACATGCCGTTCCCGGAAGGCCGCCCGCGCGGGCGCAATCCGGAAACGCTCAAGGAAAACATCTCCGGCCTCGAGCGCCTGCTCGCCCGCAACCGGAACGCCCGCGTCGTCTGGGCGCACGCGGGCTGGGATTTGACCGGGGAGCGGACGGTGCCCCTGATGCGCGCGCTGCTCGCGCGCCATTCCAATCTCTACATGAGCGTGAAGCTGGATTCGCGCGGGCCGCAGAAGACCTCGGCGCTGATGCCCTCGGGCGCGGTTCGCCCCGATTGGCTGGAGATGCTCGGGGAATTTCCCGACCGGTTCATGGTCGGCAGCGACCAGTTCCACGACTCGGGCGATCAGCGCCTGGCCCGGGCGCGCGCGTTCGCGGACGCGCTGCCCGCCGACCTCGCCCGGCGCGTCGGCCGCGACAACGCGTTTCGCGTCTACCGGCTGAACCGGCCCGCGAAGTGACCGCGCCGACGGGCGGCGTTTTCTAATTTTCGTTTCCGCCCGCGCCCTTTTTCGGGTGCTTCGCCTTCCGCCGGTAGATTTTTTTCGAGGGAACCGCCTGGGCCCGGGCCGCGCGCGCGAGCGGCGCGTAAGGATTGCGCCGGGCGGGGGGTTTGTTTTTGCGGGGGCGCGGGCGGCGGGGCATGGAGGGATTATAAATAAAGCCCCCGCCCCGCGCGATCCGCTTCTCCCGCGCCCCGCGCGCCTACTGGTCGGCGGAGAAGACGATCGGGCGGCCGTTGCCGGCCATGCGGATGAAGTAGTCGCGCAGCGGCTGGAACCACTCCCAGGTGTACTCGAAAAAATCCTCCCCGTATTCGGGCCACGCGCCCTTGCAATGATAAAAAAACTTTTCCCGCATCCAGGCCTTGTCGATGGCGGGCAGCGCCTGGGCGATGTCGACCACCTCCGCCGGTTCGATCAGGCGCATGAAATAATTGCCCCCGTCGGGCAGTTCGTCCGGCACCAGCCGCCGGCCGCCGAGGATGCACCAGCGCAGCGGATAGGAGCCGTGATCCTCGGGCAGGGCGTAGGGGCCGAGCCTCGGCTCGACCTTGTAGAACCATTCGGTGTCGGGCGGAAACGCGCCCAGGCAGCGGTGAATGGGATCCCACGCCTTGTCGGTTTCCTGGAAGAACTCCGGACTCCAGTTTCCGGTCAGTTCCTCGATATGGTCGATCCGCCCCTGCGGATCCGAAATGGCTTCCAGGCCCTGCCGCTCGGCCGCCGTGAGCGCCATATGAAGTCCGAGACAACTCATGGGTTCCTCCGTCGGTGAAAAACCTCGCTGTAAGCCGTCACTCCGCTTTCGGGCGCAGGCGCCATCCCTCGGACCACGGGTCGATGTATATCCCGCCAAATATCCGGTCGGGCTTTTCCAGGCACCAACGGCGCGCGCCGTTCCCGATCCAGGGCACCGCTCCGGGGTCGGAATCGATGACATTCAGGGTTTTGGCGTCGACGCGGACGAAGTTTTTCCTGCTCGCGACGCGGCCGATCAGGCGAAGCGCCGTGGAAACGGCGGCCCTCTGCGACTCATTGCCGCGTTCGGAATAGAAATAGATTCTTCCTTCCGTGAGTTTGGAGGCCTGATCCGTATTGAGCGGCCGGGTTCGGGGGCCGCCTTCGCCGCCGCCGAAAGGGTTGCGCTTGATCGTGCCGTACGGCAACGGCAATTCGCCGTAAATCCAACGCGCATACGGCCCGTCGATTTCGTACTTCTCGTATCGCCACTTAAACTTCCAGGTTGGATCGAGGACGATATGGACCGTATCCGCGGGGCACTCGGCGAGCGCGGCCCTGGGCCGAATGTCCGGCATGGGACCCGTGGTCGCCACCGGAACGTAGTCTTCGATGAATCGAACGCCGGGAAACGCTTGCGCGAGCAGATCGGCGTAGGCAAGTTCGTCGTCCCAGGTCATGATCCATGCGCGCCACCGCTCGGAGACGCGGCGGGATGGGATCCGGGAACCGGATCCGGACGGCGCCTCCGCTTCGCGGGTCCCCGGGAGTTGCGCGGGCGGCGCGGTTAGGCCCTCCGCCTTCGGCCGGTAGGCCCAGGCGCCACTTGGGTGCCACATGCCGCCGAGCGAACGGGTCGGCTTTTCGAGACACCAGCGCCGAGCGTCGAACCCGATCCACCATTCGGACCTCGTCTCCGGACAGATGACCGCTTGCGACGGATATCGGACCAGCAGCAGGCCCTTGTTGCTCGCGATCTTGCCGATCAGGCGAAGGGCCTTGCGCGCCAGCATTTCCTGTTCGCGATCGTTCGGTGCGATGCGGAAATAGATTCGCCCGCTTTCGATGCCTTCGGAAATTTCGCCGGCGAACGTATCGTCGGGCCGTTTCTTCTGCCGGATTCCCCGGCCGCGTTCGAATCTGCCGTTGGGAAGAGGAAGGTTACGGATATACCAACAATTACTTTTCGGGGAGTTGGGCTCGCCTTTCCATTCGGGCCGCCATGCCGGGTCGAACACGATCACCACATTCTCGCAACGGCATTCGGCGAGGGAGCGGACGGTGGCTTCGGATGGCTTTTCGTTCTTGGGCAGCGTATAGGGGTCGTCGAGAAAACGCGCCTCGGGGAATTCCCGCGCGAGAACCTCGGCGTAGGCAAGCTGATCCGCCGAGCTCAGGACGATTTCCCGTTTCCGAATCCGCACGTCGTGAGGGTCGATTCCGGTCATGGCGCCGACAAACCATTTTTGCCGTCATCCGGAGAACCCTTGCGCGGCTTGCCGAGCCACTTCCCGAAGATCTCCCGGCATTTCGCGCGGACTTTTTCGGCGTAGTCGTCCGGGTCGTCGTCTTTGCGAAGCTTCGGCAATTGGGTGGCGAATTCCTCGCCGACGTTCTCGACCAGGCGGTCGAAGCTGCTCTGTTCCCGGGTCGTCGGCGTTTTGCGGTCGGCTTTCGTGGTCACGGTATTGGCGTGGGCGCTGGTTTCCTTGCCTTCGTCTTCGTGCCGCCACGTCAAATCCGGATGGCTGCTGCCGGGGCGCGCGTCCAGTTTCAACGCGCGCCGCGCTTTGTTCGGAACGTATTTCTCGGAGAGTTCGTCTTTTTTACGACCGCTGCCGTCCTTGGTCGCGCCGCCGACGTGTTCGATCTTGCCGAGGAACTCCGGAAACTCCTCTTCGAGGATGGCCTTGCACTCCCGCGCGACGATGTCGTTGCCTTTTTTGGTGGTGTCGTTGCCGCGGTGGGCTTCCAGCGGCTTGGTGATTTCCTTGACGAAGTCGTCGGCGAGCGCCGCGCGCCGGGCCTTTTCGGCGTCGGGCTCGTCGCCGGGTTGGTCGCCGGAATCGGCCGGCGGCCGGCGGGCGGGGTCCGGCCGGCGCGGCGGATCGACGGGCGGTACCGGCGGCATCGGCCTCTGCCCGCGCGCGCCGCCGCCGGCGCCGCCTCCTGCTCCGCCCGGAAATCTGCCGTCGAGGATTTCTCCGGGCGAGGGCGGAAACGGGTCTCTGCGGCGCTGCATCGCCATTTCCAACAGGTCCGCCGGCTTGCGTTCGGCGGGCGTCGCATCCTTATCGCCGCCGCCGTCGTCGCCATCGTCGCCCGCCTTTTCGCCCTCGGCGAGCCGCGCGTTGAGCGCAGCAAACGTCGGCCCGCCCGGATTGATCCGGCCGTCGATTTTCAGGTTTGCGGATTTCTGGAAATCGCGGATCGCGTCCTCGAGCGCCGTCCCGTAATGGCCGGTCGGGCCCTCGGTCCGGCCGAGGTCGAACAGGCCGGTCTTGGCGAGCAGGGTTTCGATCAGGGCGACGTCGAAGGGGTCGTTGTCGGCGTCGCGCCCGACCGGCTGGGCGAGGTCGAGCGACCGGTCGCGGAAAATGCGTTGGAGCGGCTTTCGCAGGTCGAAGTCCTTGCGCAGCGCCTCGAACTCCCAATCGGCCTCGGTCCGGCCGAACGGGTCGGCCTTGCGCCGCCGCCGCCAGGTGCCCCGGCCGATCCGGCCCATGGGGTCGGACACGTATTGGTAGTCCGGGTCGGGCTGGTGGGAAAACTCGGGAAGCCGGATGGTCATGGCCAAGTCCTTTCAGGTTGGATATGGTGGCAACGAACGAGGATCAAGTAAAGAACGAAGATGGAACATAAGGAACCTCAACGATTTATCCGGCGCGGCGGATACAACCTAAAGGTGTAACCGTTACGGAATCTACCTCTCCTTCCACACCCGGATGCCCTTCTCGACGCTGCGGCCGATGACGTAGCCGCCGAGGCCGATCTTGATGATCTCGAACAGGGCCAACTCGACCGCTTCCGTAACCCCGGGCGCGGTGAAGCCGAGCCACTTGGCGACGATCAGGGCGACGAAGGTGAGCATGGTGATCGGCCGCCACGAGCGTTGCAGCCAGGAATCGCCGCTCGCTTCCGCGCGGATGTTGGCCGCCGCTTCCTCGATCTCGCGCAGCTGCCCGGTCAGCACCATTTCCTGCAGCCGCGCCTTGATGGCGGCGGCCTGGTCCTTGTCCGCGACCGCCTTGTCGATGACCGAAAAAATCCCCGAGATGACGGGGCCGAGAATCGCGGGCCACATGGGCAATCTCCCTTATTCCACGTCGTTGTAAAATTTGTGCCGGCCGATGACGGCGGAAGGCTCGCGCCCCGCCGCCCACGGCGGCGTCGCCCCGTGCGCGTGATAGTGGGTGGCGCCTCGGGTCTGATCGGCGAGCGCGCCCGCGACCGCGCGCCGGGCGATGCGGAGGCAGACGGCGAACTCGCGGTCCTTTTCGTCGGCGCGTTCGATCGCGCTCCGGTTGGGGTCGTCCGCGTTCCAGCAGCTGAACTGCCACGGCCGGCGGCAGACTTCGGCGACCGTCGATCCCCACCACCAGCCGCCCTGCGCGGCGGCGCGCGCGACCCGGTTCATCACCACGCACGCGACCGCTTCCCGGCCGCGCACCGATTCGCCCCGCGCCTCGCCGTAGACGGTGCGGGCGAGAACGTCGACCGCGTCCGGCGCCCCGGAACTGGTCACGGCGCGCCCCCGGCGAGGCCGACCGAGCGGTCGAGCTTGGCCTCGATCCGGATCAGATGGTCGGTGAGCCGCGCCTCCACCTCGCGCAAATAGGGGATCGAGGCGTACGACGTCGCGACCTCGAGCTTGTAGGCGGAAAGGCTTTCGCGCAACGCGACGAACGCGGCGTCGGTCCGGCGGCGCGCGGCGTCGAGGGCGCCGTCGGCGTCGCGCCGGTTGCGCCAGGCGAGCCAGTAGAGCCCGCCGAGCGCCGGCAGCTCCACCGCCGTGATCCACCAGATGAGATCGAGGGTCCAATGGGCTTGCATCGGGTTTTCTCCTTTTCCAAAAGGCACCCCTCCCCCTATCCCCCTCCCGCGTCGTGCGAATGCACGCCTACCGGCGTGACGAGGGAGGGGGACTTGAGAGAAATCTCCCTCCCCCTTGACGGGGGAGGGCTGGGGTGGGGGTGTGGTTATCCGGCGGGGGTACGCCCGCGCCGCGATCCGCTAAACCTCGAACTCGGTCGCCGCCGCGTATTGGACGGCGCCGCGCCGCCAATCGGGCCTCGGCGTCGCGGGCTCCGGCGTATCCTCCGGCCAAACCGGTCGCGCCCGGCGCGAAAGCCGCACCGGCTCGGCGAGCAGGCAGCCGGCGACCGCGTCGAGGCCGTCGTCGCGGCCCTTGCCGCGCGGGCGCCATTCGCGCATCTCGGCGATCAGCGGCGAGCGCCACACCTCGCGGTGCGCCGACAGCCGCCCGGCGGCGAGGATGGCGTCGAACGCGTCCAGGATGCGCGCGGTTTTCGATTTGGCCGACGTTTCCTTGACCACCGCGATGGCGAGGCCGAGGGCGGCGATCTCCGCGCGCAGCAGCCCGGGCAGGAACTGGCCGAGCCCGTTGCTCTCGACCCGGATTTTCGGCATGCGCCAATCGCGCGCGAACGCCGCCACCTGGCGGCAAAGCTGCACCGCCTCGCTCGCGCCCTCCGCCGTCCCGGCCGCGCCCTCCGCGCCCCCCGCGCCGTCGCCGCCGCCGCCGTGGGTCAGGTAGGCGATCCGGTGCAGCCAGTAATGCCCGTCCTCGTCGACGAACACCGCGGCGATGGCCGACTTGTCGCCCCGTTCCTTGGCGCCGTAGGCCGGGTCCCACCAGCAGGACGCCGAAACGAGCCGATGGCCTTCGAGCGTCAGCGTCGCCTCGCCGTTGCCCTCGCGATAGACCGGCTCGCCCTCGTAGCGGCGCATGCGCGCGGGGTCGAGCCGGCCCTCGGCCGCGCCCGCGAATTGCAGCATCATCTGGCTCGCGAACTTGACCGGGCCGGCGCGCTTGCGCGCGGCCTCGATCTTGGCCGGGGTGAAGCGCTCGGGCCAGGCGCTTTGCCCATCGGCGTCGCGCACCGGAATTTCCAGGCGCGCGAACCCGGCGAGGTAGGGCTTTTCCTCCTCCGTCTCCGGCCGCGCCGCGTCGGCGTAGATGGAATAATAGGTGTGCGGCGTGCCGGCGAAGAGGCGGAGGCCGCCCGGGTTGAGGATGAACTCGATTTCGTCCAGCCGCTCGCGCAGATCCCGCCGCTTGCCCTCGCCGTCGCAGGTTTTCGGCACCTCGACGTCGTCGCAGATCGCCACGTCGGCGCGGCTGCCGGTGAGGTTGGCGCCGATGCCGCGCGCCAGCACGGAGGGATCGCGCCATTCCGCCGCGCGCGCGACCGTGAAGCGGTCGGAGGCCCACTCGTCGCTCCGCGCCGGGCGCAGATGCCCGGTCAGCGGATGGCGCTCGACGATGCGCTTGGCGTTCCGCGCCATCTTGCGCGCGAGCGCGTGGTCGGCCGAGAGGATCAGGATGCGCAGGTTCGGATCGCGCGTCAGCAGCCACGCCGCGAACAGCCCGATCAGGGTCGACTTGCCGCTGCCCCGGAACGCGAGCAGCAGCAGCTCGCGCCCGCCCGCCGCCCAGCGCTCCGCCAGCCAGCGGGCGATGCGGCGGTGAAGCGCGGGCGTCGCCAATCCTTGCGCCTCGTTCCAGCGGGCGACGAAATCGGGAAAGTCGACGGTGTCGGGCGGCGGCGCGAGCCGTCGGCCGCCTCTCTTCGCGGATGGCACGGGGTTGGTCTCCTTTTTTGGTTGTAGGCGCGCATTCGCGCGACGCGGGGGAGGATTGGGGTGGGGGGCGGTTCCGCCGGGGACGCGCGGCGGCGTTTACGGGGGGATTACCCGCTCAGGCCGGGGCGGCGGTGGTCAGGTGGTCGCTGTATTTTTTCGCGTGCGCGGCACCGGGAGTAAGCATTAGATCTTGATGATGAAGTTGAGTACAAGCGCCGGCGGCATGTTTTGGTGTGCTTGGTCACCGCCAGTCGAACCCGTATTCGAACTGGTAAAATTATATCCTTCCGATGGGTTATATGTAGCACCACCACTTCCAACAAACGCGGGACTAAATG
>Ga0194127_10001080_pt1 | contig 41137 bp, 36 predicted proteins | sample TA2KigC100mmetaG_FD_148624 | JGI IMG/M metagenome (GOLD analysis project Ga0194127, IMG submission 148624) | Freshwater microbial communities from Lake Tanganyika, Tanzania - TA2015036 Kigoma Deep Cast 100m | ecosystem: Environmental > Aquatic > Freshwater > Lake | place: Tanzania: Lake...
TGCAAATCCATTCCACAGTACAATTCCATACGGCACCTCCTGGGCTAAGATTGAGATTCTTTCCCTGAAGCATATCAGATTTGTTTCTGCTTCGCTTCAAGGAGGTGCCTTTTAATCATTATCAATGTTAAGGTTAACTGTGCCTTTTGCGCTACGGGAAGGAAGGTGCAGGGTGTTAAGAGCCTGCACCTTCCTTATACTCCCGCCTATTGACTCTATTTAGACCATTCCAGCATAGACTCTGTCAAGGCAGGACAGATTCTAATTTAGAATGAGATGCCTGTTTTGGATATATTGGATATAAGGGGAGCCAAATGGTTTTGCGATCGTCCAACCTATAATTAACGGGCACAAGAGCGAATATGGGTAAAAAGCAAAGCACGAGAGGCGAGCCTATTTACCTTTTCTTTATCTGCATCCTCATCACACCCGTTCTCATAGGCGGATGCAGTTACTTTAGTAAGGAATATCAGGCCAAGTCAACCTTCAAAGAAGCGAATGATTTTTTCAACCGGGGGAACTACCAGGCCTCTCTGGGTAAATATGAGCAGATGATTGAGCGATATCCCAAACTGGGAGACAGGGTTCTGTTCGAGATGGGAATGATTTATGCGTATCCTAGGAATGAGCAAAAGGATTATCAGAAATCTCTGGAATGTTTTCAGAGACTCATCAAGGATTACCCGGAAAGCGGGTACAGGAAAGACAGTGAGATGATGATTTTTCAAATCAATAATGTCATTGCAAAAGATAATACGATCGGTATGCAGCAAGCACAAATTGAGATGCTCCGACAAACCCAGGTTGAAACGCTTCAAGAAAAGGATAAGATGATAGCTGCGCAGCAAACCCAGATTGAGACACTTCGACAAGAGGTTAAAAGCAAAGCGGATGAGATGACGACACTGCAAAAAAAGGTTGAAATGCTCGAACAAAAGGTTTTTCTCATCCAGAAAGGACCACCAGATAAGATCCTGATAGAAAAGAAAGAACGACGATTGACGTTGATCGCAAAGGGCCAGGCGCTCAAGACCTACAAAATAGCCTTAGGGGGGAACCCGGTTGGTCCAAAAGAAAGGCAAGGCGATCAAAAGACCCCGGAGGGAACCTACGTGATTGATTCGAGAAACAAGGACAGCCGTTATCACATATCTCTTCGTATTTCCTATCCTAACGAGAAAGACAGAAAACGAGCGAAAGAGCTTGGTGTTTCCCCGGGCGGTGACATCATGATCCATGGCATAAAGAAAGGTTTGTCGTGGGCTGGCAATTCTCACACAGCCGTTGACTGGACAGAAGGGTGTATTGCCGTTACGGACGAAGAAATAGAGGAAATTGAAAAATTAGTGCCAAATGGCACGATTGTTGAGATCAGGCCTTAGAGGGTCGCACACCTTTTCGTTCTACCGACTTATGTAACGCTCAACTGTCCGCACCATTTCTACCTTAATTCCTACAATCCCAAATGGTAATGATTTGATTTCTATTGATACACAGGGATACCGAAGCAAGGGGATTACTTCCAGATTTTTTGAGTCTCTTTTTGAAATAGGGAAAGAGGTTTGAAAGGAGGAGGAGCAGAGCGAATCCCGACGCCGCAGCGGAGATGGGCCGGGTAACAAAGATCAGAAAGCTCCCCTATTTCATAAATTGCGAAATTGCAAGCCTGACCGTAGGGACCTATAGAAGCTCGTATCGAGGCTCGGCCTTCGAAACTTGAAACTCGAGCATCCTGCGTCGAGCTTCGGGCTTCCCCGGCCCGCCCTGTCAATAGGCCGGGGCGGGCGATACGAGCATCGTTACCCATAACCGTTTGACTACCAATTTTCATGGTTCGAGGGTGCCCTCCGGGCATGGGGTATTAATTGGTTATTCAAAACATTCAACTACATCCCACCCTCAAGCACTATACAGAGAGCCCGAGTCTTTCTCTCATTGCTGACTTCAGGATTTTGAAGTTTTCAACTCGATAATATCTCCTCTGTTCTTCCTCAAGCAAGGAGCCGAGTTTAACCGTATAATCTTTCTTCGTAAAGGCATCCATTCCTTTAAGCATCCCCATGAGCGTTTCAGGGGTAGCCTCTATCTCCACCCCCTTTTTAAATAAAAATTCTATATCAAAGACATCTCGTATCTCTCTTCTTTCTAAAAACGCCTCTATTTTTGACCTCATCATTTCTTTTAACGAAACCACCCTCAGAAAGACCTGAGTGTTGGAATTCCTGCTATAAGCGATTGCCTGTTCAGTTCTGATCCTCCTTGCCTCTTTTCTTATCTCTATCTTCAGGCTTCGAGGATAATCCTTTGATCTTATCTCAAAAAATAATGTATAAAATTTATTCGCCGAATCTTTTAATGAATAAAACTCTAAAAGATACTCCTTTAACTCTTTAAATAGTCTGCCGGTATCAATCTCTTTTATAATCCAGAAATCCAGATCAACTGAAAATCTGTTTAATCCATAGCACAGCCTGAGCATCGTGCCACCCCCCAATGCGAGGTGATTAAGAAATCTCTTACTGTTAAGCCTATCGAGGACCTCCAGCTCAAACAGTTCCTGTTTTTCTATTCCCCGCATATCCTTTTAATGACTCCCTTGGTTCTTTCTGGGTAGTTCTCTGAGAGCGCCATGATCTTTTTCTTCTCCAGCCTTTCCATGTCCACTGCCGAAAAATCCAGTTTATATTTGCCAAATGAATAAAGATATATCGAATCCATAAAGGCCTTCTCCTTGGTCGCAATAAATAGGTCTCCTTTTCTTATAAAATCAAAGTAGTATTTTCTCTGGAGCTTGTAATAATTGAATACCGTCCCCGCAATTTCAAACCCGGCCGAGCGCTTTACAGAGGCGCTCTCAAAATAGTTCCGCTGTACCTGAGTGGTAACCTCATAGAAGGTCAGGGCTGTCGAAAAGGAGATATAGGAAGGCACCTGAAGGAGATTTGAAATCTTAAGTAGGCCTTCTGTAGAAAGGGCTTCCCATGACTCCGACAATATATAAAAATTCTTCTTTAATCTTATAAAAAGGCCCTTCTTTACGTAGCGACTGCATAAGACCCTTGCAGATTCTCGACTGATCCCTAATAAATCCTGCAGCTCTTCCACAGTAAAGTAAAGTCTGTCTCTAAATGTTCTTAAATCAGCGTATCTCATATTAAGGATATATAGTTATCATTTTAGTTAATTATATATCCTTAAATAATTTTGTCAAGCCCTGGCCAACTGCTCTTCTCTGACACCATGGTCTGTTCTAATTGGAATCAATGTGGAGAGACTGCTGAGTGTTTCATCGAGATAGAATTTGAAGGAACATAGGCTCTAAAGCATTTTAAGATATTGCTTTAATTCTGGCATCTCTTCAGAAGCAGCCAAACATTATGGGTAGGAGATTGGTCTTCCCTTCCCGTGGTCGGGTGTAGGTATGGCAGTGTCGGTACGACAATCGTTCCGATTCGTTCCGACTTTTAACGACTTAACAGGAACATTATAGGATGTCCCGCCTCCGCGCCCTATTAACAGAAGTAGTACAGGATGTCTCCTCATGTCTCCAAGAACATCCTTATTTTCTAATAAGGGCAATTTACTATTTGTCCATATTGATAGGTTTGGCGTCGGATGTAATAACATCTGCTATTGATATGGAAATATTCGCCCGTCTATTCTTTATTCGGCCTTCTTTGGTTTCGTTACCGTCAGGAACTATTCCGCGAGCGTGAACTCTCACATAATTAGGGGAAATATCCTTGGCAATAAGGAGTGACTTAACCGCATTTGCACGATTTTCAGATAGGCTTAAATTATACGAAGGGCTTCCCATTTTACATGTATAGCCTTCTATATCAATAATAAAATTGACAGATAACTTCTTAAGTTCTTCGGCTAAAGATATTAGACTCGGAACTACTTCACTATCAATATTAGACTTATCAAACTGAAAGTAAACAGGTTCTACGGAAGGAAGGCTTGGGGGTTCTGGAATTGTTGTTGGAGTAGAAATGGTTACCGGTTCTTCTTTTTTGGTAACCGATGCTGCTTTATCTTTGGTCCACGAAAAATGTGAATACAACCACCAAGCTATGATAATAACAACAATTACTCCCGCGATAATACCCATTGTTTTAGGCTCAATTGGAATTGATGGGAAAGGGATATGAGAGGGAAATTTCGAAAAAGGGATGCGAAAGTGGTGAGATGATGGCAGTTTCGATTTTTTAAATTCTTCGACCCGCTTCTTTATATTCTCCTCTGTTTGCTCTTTTGGCATTTCATGAAAAAGAACTTTGTAGATACCTATACAGCAATCTCCTTCGCAATATTTGTCTTTAGATTCTAATTTGATGAGTCCAATTGATTGTAAAATCCTTAGAGCTTTTTCAGTTGCTACCTCGTATGGTTGTTTCAGGTATCCTCGCAATTTATCTATTTCAATTTCCTTATTATTTCCATCCTTAATTACATTAGGAAGGCGCTCATTATCCACGGGCGTACATAGGTAGAATTCAATGTTATTTTTAGCATTAGATTGAGTATACTTTAAATAAGCATGATACATCTCATGATAAATGGTTGCTATATAAAGCTTTGTTAGAGAAATTATTCCATGTTCCAAAAGAGGGCTTAATAGGTCCAAAAGGTTTTTTCTTCTGATACCTCCAAGATACTGCTCTTCCCCCATATCCTGATAAGAGTAATCAGGGGCAACTGTCTCGGCCGGGCTCTTGACTTCTACCAATGCAGTTATTGAGCCCTTTCTGGCGACAACATCAAAGAACGCACCTCCTCCTCCACCTTTTTTGACTATTTCATAACCCTGTTTCTCAAAATAATGTGAAGCAATTTCATCATACTTTTCTTTCAAAGGTGAATGTGCGCCCATTAGAGCCTCCTTTTTCTATATCATAATGTGGGATTTATTTTCGAATATAGGTTTCTATCAATGATTTGGTCAGGATAGATCCAACCCTCTGGAGGAGCCTGGTTCTTCGGCCTGATAAGGGCACGCCAGAAAGGCTCTTTGACTGCTTGGGCATATACAAAAGGCCCTAATTTCTCGTAGGCCTCAAAAGGCATTCGAACAGCACGTTTCTTGCCAATTAGGGCAAGGAGTCTATCAGCAAGAGTCGTTTTCGGTAATTTGATCGTCATAAAATAATCGCTCAAGGGCTGTTCTCGATTACCTGAATCCTGGATTCACTCCTGTAGCGCAAACACAGAAGAATCAAAATTCCTACCGAAAAAAGAGAAAGGGAGTTTCCAAAAATAAAGACAGGATCTCCAGTATATATCGAGTAGATCATCGTCAGAGTCATGCCGAACATCAGAAGGAGCAAGTAGGGAATGCTGATGTCATCGGCTTTTTTGGTTTTGTATGTTTTCATGATCTGGGGGAGTGCGCTGATACAAATGATCAAAGACCCGATTGTTCCCATGATTTCAAACATATTAATAGCCCTTAAATTGGGTAGATGTATTTTATTTTGCGGTTCCTTTTTCTTTTTTCTTTGTGTTTCCACTTTTTAAGAATCTGTTTAACTCTGACTGGAGGACTCTCCAGCCGCTGCCAACCTTGATTGCGTTTATCCTGCCAACGCGAATGGACTTAAAGTAAGTGGGCCTCGATATTTTCAGATATTGAATAGCTTCATCCGTGGTCAGGACTTCATCATTTTTTTTGTCCATGGGATACTTTGTCTCGCTTTGCTTACTTTTTATAGAGTTTTTCATGAAAAGGCTTGTTTTGATAGTCAGCAAGATATGTGCCAGAGAGTATAGTTAGAAAAGGCGTGCTTGGTAATACTTTAAATTTAAACAGGTTTTTATGTATTGCGGAAGATTGCTGAGGGGATATTAAAGGAGAGAAACAGGGTCTGGCAAAGGACATTTTGTGCAAAAATGTGCCAGATTTTTGTTGAGGGTTTGAATCTATTGGGCTGTTTGCTATGACGTTCGGCCCTATTCGCCTTGCCCTTAGCGGAGTTGCTTGGGAAGGGAGGTGATCTGTTTCATCGGCCAGGCAGATATCTGTTTTGAAAGGGAATAAGGATTCTCTCCAGGATAGATCACCCACAGGTGGGCTAATCATGAACTAAATACATCGTTGAAGATTCGAAATGTCAATCCAAATTTTCAATGAAACAACACCTTGCATATATCCCTAATCGTCTTTAAATCCCTTGGGGTTATATTCCCCGCTGCTTGCGGCAGGGTAGTTCATTTTTTGGCCCTGACCTTCCTTATCTCTCTCTTCACTTGCTCAGGAGTAATTTTTGCTTCTTCAAATTTTTTGGCCACCTCGTCCAGCAAACTCAAGAGCTTCTTGTCAGGCTGCTCGCTCTTTAGCCTCCGCAGGATAACACTTTCCCGGTCATGCATCAGCAAGAACTTGTCCTGCTCCTGCAAGCCCATCTCCTCCCTGATGCTCTTGGGAATCACCAATTGTCCTTTGCTAGAAATAGTTACGACCTCAATCATACTCGCACCTCCAAACCAGTTTGTTAAAATTGTAAGTTTAAACTTACAGTAAGTCAAGAATTATTAATACCGTAAACCAAACAACTTTACGGGACATTGACAAAAAGGACACCCTATACTCTCTGAAGGCCATGGGGTCTTGCAATAGCACAATCAATTCCTAAATTATTTAGGGGCCTTTGAAGGTGATAAGGGAGAGAGGATCTGAAGTTCGGGAATAAGATAATGGCTTGTATTATAAGTTACCAGAGTTAAGTGGTGTGTCAGTGCGGTCGCCGCAATCATCACATCGGCAAGCCCCAATGTGATCCCCTTTTTTCGGTATTTTTGCAGGAAACCCCCAGCCAAATGCGCGATGGACCGATCTACAACATAGACTTCGAACATATCCAAAAGCTCATAGGTTTTTTCTTTTTCCGTATCTCGAGTACCCGCTTCAATTTCAATGATCGTCACAGGAGAAATGCAGAAATCAAATCCTTGTGCGGCAAGAGTCTTTAGCAGTTCCACCGTCTGAGCATATCCCCTCAGATAGGCGATAAGAATATCTGTATCGAACAAATACCTCTTAGCCATTACTCTTTACAACCTCCCTCAAGCGTTTTTCATCAGATTGCCGGAGCTGGTTCACCCAACTGCAGGCGTCCTTTATCGTTTTTAAATCAGGATGGTTTGAATCTTTCCACGCTCCAGCGGTCTTTTCAAGTATTTTAAGTCTCTTCATTTTTTGAAGTTCCTTCTGGGTGGCCTCAACGATGAGGTGACTCCGCTTTCCGGGAGGCACAAGCGAACTAAGTTCATCGACGAGCCTTTTGGGAAATGAAATGTTAATCCTTTGAACTTTTGAAGGCATAGCCTCTCCTCCTTATTTAAGATACAAATCCATGATACAAAAATCCTTGAGATTTGTCAATACTCATTAGATACAACAAAATTCCATTTCCGTGAGGAATGTATACATTTGTTTCAAGGCAGTTCTTTATCTGCAGGCAGCGCTATCCCACTCCTCGCTGAGTCTGGTCAGGATACGTTGTTGTTGCCGAGTTGCAAAATCAGCATATTCAGGATCCTTCAAACCATAGGTCTTCTCAATAAAAACAATGGAATCATGGGTGGCCTGGATCTCCCTGCGAATCTTCCCGCATTTCTTCGAGTCCATACGAGTTTCAATCGACTCCTTCGGTCGAGGAAGAACTGGCTGGGGAAGAACCAAATCTTTTTTTACCAGTGTTGGAGGCGGTTCCTTGCATTCGGACCTGTTCCATTCCTCGTGTAGTTTCGCCAGGAGGTAGCGTTGTTGCTGGAGCGAAAAATCTGCATATTTCGGGTCCTTCTTCCGGTAGGTCTTCTCAATAAAGGCGATGGAATTGTTAGTGGCGCGGGTCTGTGCCTGAATCATCTCACACTTCTTTAATCCCCAACGCGCTTCGATGGAGTTCCCTGGATGAGGAGAAAACCAGATGTGGTTCTGGTAGGCGTGATAGAGTGAGACCGATCGGTTCTCCGAAATATCGACCGAAATAGACTCCATCATCTTTTTCGCTTTCTCATCTTGAAAACGGTCTGATCCGATGATCTGGGAGAGATGGTCCATCAAAGAGATGATCATACCATCACGGCCTGAAGTGTTGTGTAATTCCCACTCTTCGGATGCTTCTGGACAATTCCCATTCTGGCATTGTTGGTAACCTTTCAGAACAACAGGTACCCTTTGACGCAGAAGATGGGTGAGGGTTCCCATGACCTTATTCATCTTCTCTTTGGGTTCATAATTATTTGGATCGATTTGCCTAGCGACTGCCTCAACAAAATCCGCATATCCTTTATAAAAAGCAGAGGTATATTGTTCCTCTGAATAAAAAGGGTGCTCCCTGACAGGAAGATATTTCCAAACACCATTTTCAGAGACAGGCCAGCGAAATCTCACAAAACCTGAACCGGCTCTACGTTCCGGTCTGCCTGAAAAGAAATATTTCATGCTCAACTTCTGCACCTTCACCGGAAGAGCAGATTCCCATGTTTGAAGGGGATGGGGGTGCCTCCCGTCGAGAAAGACACGGCGTATGATTCCAGTATGGGATTCTGTCTCTAAAAAGAGTGTTCCTGGTGTTACCGAATCTGTAGAAATACGGACAGGATACGTATCGAGGGGTAGGGTACCTGTCCAGGTCCTTGGAAAGAGGTAGAACAGGGCAGCACGGAAACGCCTGTCCTGATGCCACTCAGGGTGGGTTGGAAGATGCTTCCACTCCGTAGACCAGTGGCCGACCCATTCCCCATTTCTGGTGGTGGCTGCAGCAGGAAGGCGAGCAATCCTGGCGTAAATCCACCGGATCGCATAGACAGCATCTGCGCAATCCGTCGGGATTTTGTGTGAGATAAAAAAATTCTCTGTGATCGTTTCCTCGACCCATTTTTCAAATTTCCGCTCTTCTTCGATACTCCATCGGCGATCGCCCACCTCCCAGACTTGATCACCGGACTCATTCGACGTCTGGCTGAAGCAAGGAGAAGAAAGGAAAAGAATCAGGAAGAGAATCAAAAAAGACATGGCTTCATCTTAAAAAGAATGATGGAGGCTTGTCAACCGAAGGGTCCCCAAAACTTTGCACTGGTCTCTTTGGGATTGGCTGGAAGGATACACTTAAATGTATTCATAAAAACTTGCTTCTTTCTTTTATGTCTTCCGATGAACCAGCATCGAAAGGAAACTGCCTTTCCTGATTGGTTGAGACCCCGATCTCCAATCAGTTTCTACGCGGCTCAATGCCTCCTCTACTGAGGCTCACCGGAAGAAAACAAAAGTTTGTGGATTTGAGACATGTGGGATGGTCATTTATTAACTTTTGCCTCTTCTATTTTTAATTGCTTGATTGCCTCTCCTACCTTTGGAAATACTTCCATCACATATTTAGTCAATTCCTCCCTATTCAAGTAAACCACAGGCATGGACAGTCGTTTCAACACAGCAGTAAAGTTGGTATCTTTAACGCCTTTTGAAAAAGCATCATCCAGCTTCTCCAGCACATAGGGAGGAAGACCTTTAGGGCCCCACACTCCAATGGTGGAGGCGAATTTAATTCCGTACAATTCCTCGAAATTAGGGATATCCTCATAACCCTCCACCTTCTCTTTACTGAGGTATACAAGAATACGTATTTTTCCTTCTTTAAGATAAGGCATTCTTGGAGGATCAATGCCTTGAGCATCCATAGTAATATGTCCTCCTAAAAAAGCGCTAAGTGATGCAGCACTGCCGGGAAAAGGAACATAGGTCAACTCGACCTTTTCTTTCTGTTCAAATTCCCAAAGCGCTATCCCATGAGGAGACCCCGACCTACTCGCTGGTATGCTAATCTTTGCTGCTCTTGGATTTTGTTTTGCCCAATTAACGAACTCTTTCCAAGTTTTAAAAGGTGAGTCGCTTCTAACCGATATTGGAATACTAAACCTTGTAAAGTTCATAATGAACGTAAATCCACTAATATCCTTGTAGGGAGCCTCTCCTGAATGTGGCAACACGAATGCTTGGGTTCCTCCATAAGCCCCTAAAGTGTAACCATCAGGTTTGGCATTCATGACCGCCATTGCCCCGATAGTGCCCGCGCCTCCTGGTTGGTTAAGAGGGATTATCTGTTGCCCTAAGTGTTTTCCAACTGCTTCGAGGAGGGGTCGTACTGCAACGTCCGTCATTCCTCCTGCAGCAAAAGGAATATAAAAAGTGATGGCTTTTGTTGGATAATTTGGATCCTTCGCCCATAATCGGTCGAACTGAGAAAAGAGGGGTCCCCATAAACCGAATATTAGAATGGCAACGATGACATTTTTACTTCTCTTTTTCATAAGCACCTCCTGGGTAGTGTTCATCTAAAATTTTAATAGACAGAGGAACGATATCCTCTGACCTCTATGCCGCGGAAATTAGGTCTCCTCTTCCATTGCAACTGATTCCCTTTTTTTGCGAAAGGCGGGAATAATAGAACCTATCAACAAAAGAAATGTTATAATCATCCCTGTTGCAGCAATGGGTCGGGTAAAAAATATCGAGAACTTCCCATCCGATAGAAGAAGCGATTGCCTCAGAGAATTTTCTAACAAGGGGCCGAGGACGAACGCCAAGACCATTGGCGTTCCTTCGTATTTATACTTCCGCATCAAATAACCCAAGATTCCGAATATAAGCATAAGAGCTATTTCAAATATGCTATTATTGATACTATAAACGCCGATGATACAAAAAAGCAGGATGAGCGGAAAAAGGATCTTATAAGGGACCTTAAGCACCTGGACCCACAAACCGATTAGCGGTAGATTGAGTAACAGAAGCATTATGTTTCCGACATACATACTGGCGATGATTCCAAAAAATAATTCAGGATGTTTCGAAATGAAAAGTGGCCCAGGGGTAATACCATGGATTACAAAGACTCCTAAAAGAAAGGCCATGATCACATTAGGGGGAATACCCAGGGTAAGCAAAGGAACAAATGCACCTGCAGCAGCAGAATTGTTTGCTGATTCGGGAGCCGCCACTCCCTCGATGGCTCCTTGCCCAAACTTATCCGGATGTTTGGAGATTTTCTTCTCTACAGCATAGGAGAGGAAGGATGCAACGAGCGCTCCCCCTCCAGGCAATGTTCCGAGTAAAAATCCAAGCACACTCCCTCTTGTAATGGGCATCATACTATCTTTCCAATCTTGCAAGCTTGGAAGGAGTCCCTTTATTTTCGAAGTGAGAATGCTTCTATCTTTTAAACTCTTTTCAATATTTATAAATACTTCGGAGATGCCAAAAAGCCCCATTACAAAAGGTGCAAGGCCGACACCGTCCAACAATTCATGAATTCCAAAGGTAAATCGTGAGGATCCCGTTTCGGGATCGAGCCCTATGCAACCGAGGATGATGCCAAAGGCGGCCATCATCAGAGCCCTTATGATCGACCCCGCGGCTAAATAGATTAAAACGGTCATGCCTGCACACATCAGGCTAAAATATTCAGGAGGGCCAAAGCGAAGAGCGATAGACGCAAGAGGAGGAGCCACTAAAGTGAGCCCGATCAGTCCGATTGTTCCGGCGATGAAGGAACCGAAAGCCGCAATCCCTAAAGCCGGCCCTGCCCGGCCTTTCCTTGCCATCTGATACCCATCCAAACAGGTAACCACAGAAGCAGCTTCCCCTGGGATATTGACAAGGATCGCTGTAGTCGATCCTCCATACATAGCTCCATAGTAAATCCCAGCCAGCATAATAATTGCAAATAGAGGCGGGGCCTTGTATGTAAAAGGTAATAGTATCGCCATTGTTCCTACTGGACCAATACCCGGAAGAACCCCGATGAGGGTTCCGATAAAAACACCAGCAAAACAGTATATAAGGGCGTCTATTCTTAATATTTCATAAAACCCTAAGAAGAGACATTGAATAATATCCACTTTTTAACTTTCCCTTTCTTAATCTTATTACCATAGAATCCCTGTCGGTAATTGAACATCTAACCAGACTTTAAAAATCACATATGAAAGTATAATGGTTACCAGGCTGCTTACAAACGCAGTCCGCCATTTTGTCGGTTCGACCACTTTATACAGAAATAGCATTAATAGAAAGGTGGAAATCCAGAAACCTGTCAGATTCAAAAAATAAGTATATATGGATACTCCTCCCAAGACCAACAGGATCTTCTGCCATCGGATATTCTTCCATATGTGTTGATCCTCTTTTTTCTCGCCCATTTTGGGCTTCTCGAAAAAGGTCAGTACCAAGTCTATGGCACTCATTATTGTCAGAAACAAAGCTGCCAAAAAAAACACAAACCCGGCTCCAGGATGATGAAAACGGCCCAGACCCAACCGATAGGCATGAATTGCTGTATAGATTCCGATCATGAGCCAGAAGATACTACTGACATAACTATGCTTATTGATTCGCATTGATCTGCTCCTGATTTGTCATCAGATATTGAAAAGGAGCCTTGCCCCGACTTAAGCACTTACCCCCCATCCAGAAGGACAAAGAGATCCACACTGTCTTCGTCGGAGAGAGTTGCTCTTTCTGAAACCAGCTTCCCGTTAACAGCCATGATTCCAATCTCTTGCGCTTTTTCTGAAAAATAATCCTGCAGAAGTTCTTTTAGGGTCAGGCCATCTTTTACGTTTACCTTGAAAGCTTCTCCCAACCTAAACCCTGGGATAGGTCTATCAGGAGATACATAAGATCTTACTTTTATCGTAATAGAACTTTTTTTCTCACACATGTGTCTGTTCTTGTTAACTATGGTTTTTGTTTCTCTCAACTTTATGATATCAAGTGCTGAAAAATCCCTTGGGATCTAAAAAATTATTTTCTCACTTCCCTGACCTTTTTCAAAAACTCTTGAGCCGATCCTAACAAAAGTCGCAGGTCTGACCCCAGAGAGATGAATTTAAAGCCTTGCTGTAAGCGATTGCGGGCATCCTCTGGATTGAAAGAATAGATTCCACCCACCTTCTTGGTCTTATCTCCTGCTTTAAGTATTTTGGTGATCGCATTCCTGACATCCGGGTGGTTTACTTCACCGATATGTCCTAATGCAGCCGATAGATCCATCGGACCGACAAAATATGCATCAATCCCGTCCACCGATAAAATCTCCTCGATCTTCTCCACTGCTTCTTTCGTTTCTATCTGAATGATCGTGAAGACTTCTTTATCGGCTGTTGTGATATATTCCTGAAAATCTAAGTAATATCTTGAGGCTCTTCGAGGACCAACTCCTCTGATCCCGGTCGGCGGGTAGCGCATAGCACGAACGGCAGATTCAGCCTCCTTTCCTGAAGAAATCAACGGAATCAGAAGACCGTAGGCACCGATATCTAAGGCTTGTTTTATGTAAACGGGATCATTCCAAGGCACCCGGATGATTGGAACGGTTTTTGTTCCACTCATTGCCTGTAACATCGTTTGCATCGTTTCAATACCGAAGGGGCCATGTTCACCGTCGATGATAAGCCAATCAAACCCTGCATGGCTCAACATCTCTGTCACTTCAGGGTGACCCATCTGGACAAAAATACCGATCACTGCATCACCGGCTTCAAGCCTCTCCTTCAATATATTTCTCATGATGTTCTTTTACCCCCGGGATTTTAGATTGATTCCTTCCCTGAAGATTCCATACACGAGCTGAATGCTCCGTCATTCACGTGTAATGGAGGGCATGACCACTCTCAGATTGAACTAATCCTGTCCCAAATATTGATAAACCTTCTTCGTTCCCGGCAGCACCTGTGGCCACCACGTGTAATCAATATTCGGATCAATCCTCAAATCATGAAATATTTTGTTCAAGTTCTTTCTCAAATTGATCCTATATTTTTTCCCCCGGCAATCGACCCCTACACTCAGGGGACCAAACTCCCTGACGTCCAGTTCCCACACTGAATCTGCCATTCCAAATTCCTTCCAATAGTTATTGACCACTCGGTTCACCTGAGTTGCATATAGAGCAGCACATCCCCCCACCGCCAGTAAAAACACTGCACGATGTGCCGCCAATATTTCAACGCCTTCCTTAAATAGGTTTCCTTTCCCGATAATAATCCGGGACCCATATACTCCTATCACAGAGCTAAGCAGCGGAGAAAATCGGGAGCTTGAAGTAGCTCCGATACAGATTGCTTTCCATTTGTTTTTCCCACAACGGGTTATAATTGGCCCACAATGGAAAATCGCTGCCTGTTCCAAATGAAAAGGCAGGGCTTTGCCTTGTCTGGCGTATTCCTCTATTCTCTTGTGAGAATGATCTCGGAGGGTGAGTATTCGTCCACTCAGATAAACGATATCCCCAACGCCCAACTTGTTAATATCTTGTGCCGAAATTGGCAGGGATAGATGAAATTCTTTCATAGTTAAAACACTCCCGCGGTTCAAAACTCATGGCTCATACTATATTTGGATGTGTGAGATACTCTACCTTTTTGTTACTCATTATTTTGGCTTTTGAATATCTTGATACCCAACAGGAGAAGCTAACAGCTACAGTCCAGCCTGCGGTATGAGCTCCACCGACGTCCATGTGGACGGCAAGACATGTGGTGTCTCCTCCTATACCCAATGGGCCAATGCCTAACCTATTCACCTCCCTGTAAATTATGTCCTCCATTTCAGCGACCTCAGGGTTCTGATGTCTTGAGTTCAATGGTGTCCGGAATAAGGCCCTTCTCGACATAAGGCAGGTTTGCTCTCTTCCGTAACCCCCGATACCTACTCCAATAATATTCGGCGTACAACTTTCTCCTCTCGCCATGCTAACGGCATCAAGCACAATTTTTACGATTCCTTTCTTCCTGTCAGCGCTGGGGTAAGGGATGACGCATTGAAATTTCGCCTCTCCTCCACCTCCCCGAGGCACTGCAAGGATTTCAATTTCCTCTCCATTGTTCTCATAGTCCAAATAGATTGTCGGAAGTCCCCATCCCACATTGGTCTTGGAAACCTCACGCGTCAATGGGTGCGTCACCTGCTCTCTTAGGGGAACATCTCTTGTCGCCCGCTGTGTCGCCCTGTTAATGGCTTCTCTAATACCTCCCTTAACGTGGACCCCTGACCCAAGCGTCATATAGTAAATTGGTATGCCCGTATCTTGACAAAGAGGGACTCTTTTTTCTCGCGCAATTATGATATTCTGAAGCATCGCCTTCCAATATGTCTTTGCCAAAGGTGTTGTTTCTTTGGCATAGGCATTTTGAATAGCCCTTTCGACTTCTGGAGGAAGTTCCCACGATGCATATTTCAATAGTTTGTAGCTGACTTCCTCTATCATACATGAATCAATAATCTTCATCATTCCCTTCCAAGATCATAATGTTTGAATTGTGATTCCCTCTTAGCCTTAGAGCTTTCTCTCTGCATGGCCGATATAATTTACATCCTCCCAAGTGTAAACCCTTCTCATCGGCTTTTCTTTGACTATCTGTTCATGTACATGAGCAGTTAGACCAGCGCTTCTTCCGATAAAAAAGAAGGCCTTGCCTAATCGCCAATCTATTCCCAGATCTGAGATAATGGCGGCAATAGCACCGTCGACATTCAAGGGGAGTGATTTCTGGGTAACTTGTTTTAGGGCTACTTCGATCGCATCAGCCAGTTTTACATAATTGCCCGCGATTCCATACTGTTCAGCGAGTTCAAATAGTTTGATCTTTCTTGGGTCTTTAGGCTGGTGAATTCCATGTCCATATCCATGCATCCGCTTATTCGTTTCCTTGTATTTGCTCACGATCTCCAAAGCCGCTTCATCGTAACCCTTCTCTAGGGCCGAGGGCATGACTTTTCGAAGCATTTCAGCGCACTTCTCAATAGCGCCACCATGGAAATCCCCAATGGCGATGATTCCGGAAGCGACCGAGGCTTGAAGGGGCACTCCACATGATGCGACGGACCTGGCGGCATTGGTAGATGGGGTATTTAAGCCGTGTTCTGCGGTGCATACGAGAATAGCTTCGATCATTTTTCCTTCATTCTTCTGAGGCAGTTCCCCCGTGAATAGCAGATAGACCATATCGCCAAAAGAGATACGGCCAATCAGTTCTACTAAATCGTACCCTCTTATGATTGCCTTACCCGGTTTGACGTAAGAAACAGCTGTTGTGAAGGTATCTTTTTCTCCCATAACCGTTTGTCCTCCCATAGATGAATTTGGTCCATAGCATTTTATATTTCGAAAGTTGGATCCGGTAAGTCAGCGGGCATTGTCCCCCGATACCGTTACAAAGATCAAATTGAAGATTTCATAACAGCCAGAGCATCCAATGCCTTAGCCCCCCTGCCTTCCTCAAACACCGCTAATGGGTTTATGTCCAATTCAACTAAATTGTCCCTAAGGTCAAGGGCCATATTTGAAAGCTTCATGATGATTTCTATGATGGACTCTATATCTGCTTTTTTCTTGCCTCTCATCCCCAAAAGTACTTGATAGCCTTTTATTTCTTGAATCATTTCGATGGCATCAAAGCGTGATATAGGAGGCACCCGGAATGAGACGTCCTTGAATAGCTCCACGAAAATGCCGCCAATTCCGAACATGATGACAGGCCCGAACTGTGGGTCCCTTGAAATCCCAAGAATGACCTCGGTTCCATCCTTGATCATTTCTTGAACGAGGACTCCTTTTATGTTAGCGGTAAGGTTATATTTCTTTGCTCTCTCAAGAATCTCTTGATACGCTGTCTCCAGTTCATTTCCGTTCAATATATTCAGGGCTATCCCTCCTGATTCGGTCTTGTGACTAATCTGTTCTGAAACCACTTTCAAGGCAACAGGATAACCGATTTCTTCTGCGATACTCTTAGCCTCCTTCATCGACGTGGCTACCCCTTCCCTTGTGATTGGTATTCCGTACGCCGCTATCATCCTCTTACTATCATGCTCATCTAACTTGCCACTATTCATTTCAAGTATCCCTCTAACCTTTTGTCGAGATATCTCAAGATCCGGAAGAGAAATAGTACTTCCTTCCTTCCACTCTCCGTGAAATCGTGTCCAGTTCATCAATGCCTTTATCGCCCTTAGACATGTGGTGGGCTTTTCAAACACGGGAACTCCACTTTTCTGCAGCAAATCAAATCCACTCTCACGGTCCCCTAAGCCCTGATTGCTTCTTCTCCCAACCCAAAGCACAAATATTGGTTTTTCGCTTGTTTTGGCTAAATCAATAATTGTTGGGACGATTTCCTGGGCTACCCCGGTCCCCACCGTGGAGAATCCAAGACAAATCAGTATTAAGGAAAATTTATCATCTTTCATTAAGGGAGGTATCACTTTATCCAATATTTTCATTCCCTGTCCGCGAATGTCTGCAGGATTCCCGAGGGAATCAAATGTGAGCAACCCTTTAAGACCCAACAGTTCATCCAATGTTGCTCCCTCTATTTTGGGAAGTTTTATGCCTATATCCCCACACAAGTCTGCTGTCAGAGAACCTAAACCCCCAGAACTTGTCAAGATTAAGACCCCATCTCCTTTTGGGCGCTTCGGGTATGAAAACACCTTCGTGAAATCAAAGAGATCATATGTGTCGGCTACCCTGATAATTGCTTTTTGCTGAAATAACCCATCATAGACAACATCCGATCCTGTTAGATGTCCGGTATGGGATGAAGCGGCTGTTTTTCCTAATTCAGTTTTGCCAACCTTGAGGAGGAGGATGGGTTTTTTCTTCAACAATGCCAAATCGGCCACTTCCTTGAATTTTGCAGGACCCTTAAATCCCTCAATAAATGCAGTCACTATGCTGGTGCCAGGGTCTTCCAGCATATACTTCATGAAATCACACACCTCAAGATCACATTCGTTTCCTGTCGAAACAATATAACTGAGTCCAATGCCCCTATCGCGGGCTACTCCTGCTAAAGCCATCATTAACGCCCCGCTCTGTGAAACAAAGCCAACAGAACCTCTTGTTAATTCCCGACCTTCTTCACGGAGCAGGCACATCACAGTACTATCTTGGATATTCGCCAGTCCTGCACAATTTGGTCCGCAGATTCTATGCTCATTTTCCCGAGCAAATGCGACTATTTGGTCTTCAAGCCTTTTCCCTTCAACATCAGCCTCCCGAAAACCAGCAGTAATAATGATCGAGGCTTTAATGCCAGATTCAACACATTCCTTTAATGTATTCAATACATATTTTCTTTCAACAATGATAATGGCTAGATCGGCTATCTCAGGAATAGCTTTCACGCTACGGTATGCCTTGATTCCCATTATCTCATCTCGATTTGGATTCACTGGGAAGAGATTTCCTCCAAACTTAAAATACTTTAGATATTCGATAATTCCCCTGCCGTATAGGGTCTTTTCAGATGCACCTATGACGGCGATTGAACGTGGATGAAGGATTGATTGAACAGCTTGATTGGCACTTGAGGTCATAAAAATTCTCCTTTATCGAGAGATACCGGCTGTTTTCCCTGCCACATCAGCAAAAAAGGCGCTTCGTGAGGGCGTAAAAATGCTTTATGTTGGCTACAGGGCTAATTCATAAATCTTCCGTATATCTTCTACCTTTGCACTCCTTGGATTATTGGCAATATGGAGAGGATATCTTTTTATGACTATATCAGCAAAGTCTTGGAAATCCTCCTCCTTTGCATTGATCTCGCGGAGGGACTTTGGCATTCCTACATCTTCAATCAAACGGCTAACCGCTTCTACAGAAGCAGCAGCCGCTTCTCGGGCCGATAATCCCTCGATCCGTTCACCAATTGTAGCGGCAATAGCTGCATATTTCTCGATACTGCTTATGAGGTTATATCGCATCACGGACGTCATCATCGCGCAGATGGCCATGCCATGGGCCAAATGGTATTTCATGCTGGGAGGATAGCATACAGCATGGGTGATTCCGAGGCCACTACTCCGAACGGCAAGGACCGCGAAATAGGAGCCCAAACTCATAGCATATCGGGCTTCGAGATTATGAGCCCCGTTTGCATAAGCCTTCTTAATATTTCCTGCAATGAGCTCTATAGCACGAAGTGAGAACAGATCGGACATTGGGTTTGCGCGAAGACAGACATAAGATTCCAGGGCATGAGAAAAAGCATCCATCCCACTTTCAGCTGTCGCCTTCGGTGGTAAGGTCAGGGTCAAAGTGGGATCGATAATAGTAAGATCCGCAAGTACAAACGGGGTATACGAGGTAATCTTGTCTCCACTTTGATCATCTCTTAGGATAAATGCATATCCCAGTTCACTTCCTGTCCCAGCTGTTGTTGGGACAAATATTTTTGGCAATCCGGGTTTTAGCACTCGATTGTTTCCGAGACAATCATAGAGGTTGCCTTCATAAGGAGCCATAACTGAAGCGGCTTTAGCAGTATCAATTGAGCTGCCACCACCAATCCCTAAGATAATATCTATCCTTTTGTCTCTGGCCAACTCTACACACTTCAGAACCAGACTAACAGATGGGTCGGGAACAACTTCATCAAAGGTAATAACGTCAAACCCGAATTCTTTCAGTGAGGCAACTACCCCATCCGTAAGACCGGCACGGATAACCCCTTTATCGGTGATCATCAGGACCTTTTTCCCATGGCGGATATTTGCTGCTGCCTCCTCTCCGATTCTTCCAATACTGTAATTACCAAAAATTATTCTTTTGGCTGTCTGAAATACAAAAATATCATCCATCCTGAAATTGTTCATTCAACTGCTCCTTTCCAGTTCTCAGAAAAAGGCGGGATATTCATCAGTAGTGTCATTAGCTAAGAATTAGCGCATTCCCTTGGAATAGAATTGAGGTTTCTTCTTGACTTGTTCCTTTGCCAAAAATGATTAAAGATCACAATGGTAATTAGCACAAGGCCAACGAGATCGGTGACCAAGCCTGGTTTGAACAAAAGCAAACCTCCAATTGCTACGGTAATCCTATTTAACCTTCTAAGGCTTCCAATGCCTATTAAGTAACCCTCGAGCCCCGAGGCGAGGAAGAAGACGCCGGCAGTGGCTGTTATGATCGTTGCGATAATCTCAAGCAAAGGGCCGTGAAGAATAAGGGCAGGATGAAGAACTACGAAGAAGGGGATAAAGTATTTAACCGCACCTAAGGCGACAGCCTGCCAGCCTGTCTTCCAGGGAGATCCTCCTGATATGGCAGCGGCGGCAAAGGCCGCAGTTGCCACGGGAGGAGTTATATAAGAGAGAACACCGCAATACAAGATAAAGATATGGGCGGCCAGCGGATTGAATCCCATTTGCGTTATGGCAGGGGCCATTAAAACAGCTAAAAGTAAATAACATGCCGTAACTGTGAGCCCCATCCCTAATATGAAGCTAGCTACGGCTGCCAGGAAGAGGAGCAGCAAATGATTGTTTCCTGCCAACCGAATCAAGTCCGAAGAGAGGGTTTGGCCTATTCCTGTAAGAAAAATAGCTCCTGCCAGGATTCCAATAGCCGCGAGAAGTCCCGTTATTTCTGCCATGACCTTGGCCACTCCCTCAAAGAGATCTCCAAGGCTCCTAAGGGTAAGGGCAGACCCGGATCCCTTTTTGAAGGAGCCGCAAAGGAGGACAATCAAGCTGGCATAAAAGGGGGCCTCGGCCTCTTGATGCAGAAAGAACATTGAGTAGATGAGTACGGCAAAACTTATAATGAAATGCCATCCCTGCTTAAGGGCTTGAAACAAAGAGGGCGCACTCTCCTGTTCCTCCCGTTTGAATTGGTGTTTCGCGGCATATCCATCCACTTGAACGAAAATACCTAAGTAGTACAGGATTGAGGGGACTGCTGCTGCTATAGCCACCTCGGCATAGGTAATATTCAGTATCCCTGCCATTATGAATGCCGCCGCGCCCATCACAGGGGGCATAAGGCACCCCCCCGCAGACGCGCAAGCCTCAACCGCTCCCGCGTAGTCTTTTGAAAAACCTGCTCGTTTCATGGCTGGAATGGTGAAGGAACCCGTCGTTATGACATTCGTTATGACACTGCCGGTTATGCTTCCAAGAAGGGCGCTGCTTATGACAGCGGTCTTGGCGGTCGCCCCTCTTACATTCCCTAATATCGAGAGGGCAAGCGTTAGAAAAAACTTTCCTCCTCCCATGTTTGTAAGTGTTACGCCAAAAATCATGAAACCAATGAGAAGGGTTCCAACAACGCGGATCGGAATTCCAATGATCCCGTCAGGTCCCATAATGTTGTAACCCACCAATCGACTCAAGGGGTATGTTTTTGTTTGTAGAAAACCGGGTAAATGACTGCCAAAGAGAGGGAATACACTGAAAATGAGGACAAGAAAGAATAAAACCCATCCCCCAGCTCTTCTCGATATTTCTAGAGACAGTCCCCACAGTATTACTCCGAAAAGAACGGCCAGGGCCGGAGGTTTTACCTCCCAACCTTGCACAAGGATCCGTTCTCCATGGAGGAAGAAGTAAAAAGGAGCAATAAAGCTTAGCAGGGCCAGAGCAGCATCAAACCATTGGGTTTTAGATCTTATCCCTTTTCTCAATGGGAAATAGAGGAATCCCGAGGGAAGAAACAAGGCAATACTGAGATGAAGATAGGCTGTTCCAAGAACGTGAGGGCCCCAGATCCCTACCCCTATATTGAAAATGTAGACCACAGCCACCAATGTTCCAAGACAGGACAATAAGATAGGGACCATTCTAACCCGCTGAGACAACCCCCTATATTTTTGTTGCTCTTGGCCGATTTCTCCACCTGTCACTTCATCGGTAGTGTTTGCCATATCGACAACCTCCGTATAATCCATAGACATCATTATTTCACTTTGTATCCCTCAAATCTTTCCTTTTCTTCCTTTAATGCTTTTGCCTGCCACGCCTCATGAGATCCTGTCCATTTTCCCTTTTCTTTGGCATATCGTATGAGCCCTGAGTGGAATGGAATGTAAACCGGTTTCTCAAGATCCAAAGTCCAGTCAAGCGTAAATTCCTCAGTGGATGGAGGGCTTGCATTTTTGTAAAGATCCCGGTCTTCCACCATCCATTTAACCATGCCATAGATCAGATCTTCGTCAACATTTGGGTAAGTCACAAACGTCCAAGGATAGTAAGCCAGGCACTGAGGTCCGCCTACCCCAAAGGTGCCGGTCTGCGCCCATACTGGATACCCAAGAAATGGCGCAATTTTAGCCACACGTTTCCAGGCTTCTTTGTCTTTACAATCCATGGATAGATAACGTAATCCGTAGGGAGCAACGGCAAATTCCATAAGAATGGGGGTGAAAGGGGATGCTTGCGTAAAATCTGCCCCTCCCGACATTACCATTTTTATAGCTGCAGTGTACCCCGAAGCCCGTCGCACGACTACATCATCCATCTTCAGATTGCCATAAGCGAGCAGAGCTGGCACTCCAAGTTGGAAAATCCCCGGTGCCAGAGCCACCCTTTTTCCTCTTAGATTCTCCCATGTCGTTATACCAGAGTTCGCTCTTGTTATGATTCCATGAGTCATTTTTTGACCTGCAAACCAAAGACGTAACTGTTGAGGTCCTTCTTTGTTTTCCTCCCAATCTGCTAATCCATGACTTGCAACATATGCCGTTCCTGCCGAAATAAGAGTGGCAGCCGCTTCTCCTGTGCGAATTGGCAGTAATTTTCCAACGTCAGTGTCACAAGGGGTTGGTCTAACGCGTACGCCTAATCTTTTGCTCAATACTTCAGAGAACAATGTTACCAGATAATTCCCCTGTGATCCGGCTCCGTAACAAGTGATTGTTACCGTTTCACCCCATTTTGGATTCGGTTTTGTCTTAGAATCTGCAGCAACACCGGTTGTCGAAAAAGCCAAACAGATCACACTCACCGCCAAAATTTTAAGAATAGCGTTCTTCTTGGTCATGTCTCTTCCCTCCTAAATTGATTTTGTAAATGATACGAATCGATGTTAACCAATACCGCCTTGTATAAGGCATCGTCCACTTTTAGATCACGGGTACCATATTCAGAGTTATTCATGGAACATTTTTGTCGGGCAATATTTCAAAGAAAATTCCCTCTTTCATCGGGCAACGGTTGATCGTCGATTATTCGAATTGAGCCTGATTTTAGTAGGTATGAACTCTGTCAACGTGGCTTACCGTGTTCGCTCCTTCGAGATATCTTGCAGCCCATTCTATGTTCAGTTCCACCAGCCTTCCGGTTGTTGGGATTCCCATTTCATTCCAACCCAGCATTTGGTAGTAAATTTTATGTGCTTCTTCAAGTTTGTCAGGGTCGATAAACACCCCTCTTAGCGGACCTTCAGAGGGGGCATTAAATAGCCTTTTCGGTAGAGTGTCCTCTTTTGTTGAAAATCCTTCCCGAATATTAAAGATTCGGGCAAGCGTAATTCCTCTCTCAGCAGCCTTCATGAGTTTCCAGTAACTCATGGGCCAACCCGTTATACTTTCGACCGCATCTTTTACCTGTCTGTGGTTCCATGGGACAAAAATGCAAAGCACTAAATGGTTAGAGAGGTGCCTCCACAGGCTTAAATGATAAACCATACGGGTTTTGCGAGGGCTTAATTCTTGACTGGGTATTGATTCTCCCCAATCGACGGCATCCCAGTCGGCCCACTCTTTGATATAGCGATCGTCGTGGATACCTGTATTATGGTCTGGTCCCGTTGGGCTTAAACTGTAATGAAGTCCCATCCCTTGTTTGAGCCTTGGTTCATGCATCGGAATTTCAACGCCTTTGACATGCATAGCCAACGCATCAGATCCCTTTCCAATTTGCTGAGAGGCTCTTCTTGTTCCCTCCGCCAGGAGATTTCCCAGGAGCATTCTTGAACCTATACGTTTCACCATTTCAACCATGACTTGGGCATTTCCAAAAGAGAGATCTAAACCGTCGGTATCCTCAAGACTTAGAATTCCTTTCTCAAAGCACTCCATTGCGAATGATATGCACACCCCTGTTGAAATGGTATCCATTCCGTATCGGTTACAGAGTTCGTTTGCCTTAATAATTGCCTCCAGGTCGTCAACCCCACAGTTAGATCCAAACACGGTTAGTGTCTCATATTCTGGTCCTCCGTAGATAGGATCAACATGCCATGGCTCGTCAACCTGAACCCTTTTTTTGCACCGTATCGGACATGAAAAACAAGTATCCATCTTTAACAGATATCTTTTTTCAACCATCCTATGCGCAGTTATATTCTCTACGGTGGGGAAAGTTCCCCCTCTGTAATTTCTGACAGCCAGATTTCCTGTCGCTTCAGAGCTTTTCATAAAGCCAATGGTTCCTGTTCCACACTGCCACATCGGTGCTTTTTCCCTAAAATGTTCACCCATCCAACGTGATAAATCGACAAGGGTCTTCCTGTCTGCTATTTCTGGGAGCTTGTTTCCTCTTACCGCAATAGCTTTCAATTTTTTGGACCCCATGACAGCTCCCATCCCCATCCTTCCGGCGATATGAGAGATATCATTTGAGATCGAGGCATAACGAACCAATCTTTCTCCCGCAGGGCCGATTGCAGCAACGCGAATTTTGCTGTCTCCGAGTTCCTCCTGAACCGTCTTTACGGTGTCTGCAACTTCTAATCCCCAGAGTTTACTTGCGTCGCGGATCTGGACATACTCGTTTTCTATCCAAAGATAAACAGGGGAGGATGAAATCCCTTCCACAATGATGGCGTCGTATCCAGATCTCTTCAATTCTGCTCCCCAGAACCCCCCAACTTCACTTTCACCATATCCTCCTGAAAGCGGAGACTTAGCCCCTATGCTATTTCTTCCGCTGCCGGGGAAAGGGTATCCAGTCATTGGTCCAACAGCGAAAATCAATTTGTTTTGGGGGCCTAATGGATCGATGTGTGGTGGCAATTCGGTCAAGAGGGTATGAATGATGAAGCCACGACCGCCCAGGTATTGTTTGTAGTAATCCTCAGGGGGATATTCTACTGAAAATTTTCTCTCGGTGAGATCGAGGCGGAGAATTTTTCCATTATAACCTTTCATTTCTTTCGAGAACCTTTTCAAAGGAAATTTTGGAGCGCGAATTCAGCATAGAAAGAAGCGGAAGTTTTTACAAGACAATTAAATTTAAGTTGGGCTAAATTTTTTTTAAACCTGTCGCAGACTTCCATATGACTACCCAGAAACCTCATCCGGAATATTTAAATATGGTTAAGTGTCAATAGGTTAGTCTTACCAACAATCTTTTTAGAAGCCAGCCTGTTTTAGCTTAACAAAATGCTATGACCCTAAATTTATCCTGAATAGGTGCTAAATTTGGGACTCCCCAGACCTTGGCAACAAGGTTGAGTTGATCTAAGAAAAGAGTTGAAATGGTTCTCCAGATGTGCTACAGAAATTTTACTTGGGTCATCTTTATGTAAGAGTTTTTTGGAAAAGGCTACATTATTACCATAACAGCGAAAAGAAACTTTTTATCTTCCAAATGGAATCTCTCAAAAGCAACCAGAAAAGGATTCTCTCATCCACAGTGTCCTGCAGGACCACTCCCTGTCTATTCGGGCAACTTTTCGATCAATTTTGCATCATGCAGAAAAACCGTGACCGCAAGACGTCATCACCGAAAATCTACTTTTCCAAATCCCCGACGGATGATGTGAGAGAATTCTGTCTTGCTCCGTGACCAGGGATGAGGTACATCTGAACCTTAAGAAATTAGAAGTTTTCTATTACCTTGCCAAATTAGGAAGCTGTTCGGCGGCTGCTGAAAAGCTACTTGTCACTCCTTCAGCTATTACCATGCAAGTCCGTGAGCTTGAGACCACCTATAAGGTTAAACTATTCATGAGGTTAGGGAATAATTTGCATTTAACGGAAGAAGGCAGGATCCTATATTCCTTTGCTGAGAAGATATTTGCTCTTGCCACAGAGGCGGAGAATAGTCTGATAGAAATGTTTAAAGGTAAGAGGGAAAACATAAGCGTCGGAACAACTCAAACTTATGCGAAATACATTCTTCCCCCGATTATATCAACCTTTCAGAATACACATCCCAACGCAAGAATAATCGTCAAAATAGGCAATTCCGCACAAATGGCTGAAAGTGTCTATAGAATGGAGAATGAATTAGCTTTAGTGGCCGATACGGGAATCAGGAGACAATTGTCATCTCTGCTGTACCGGAAGGAAGAGATTTTTATAGTCGTTTCCAACAGACATAAGTGGTTTGGCACCAAAGAAACAGTTGATATTCAGGAACTCAAGAAAGAAAATATCATTCTGTCAAGAGAAGGTACAGGAATAAGACATCTCATTGATAAAATATTTAAAGTGTATCACCTGCCCTTGAACTTATACTTAGAAGGAGATCTCTTCGATTTTATTAAGGAGATGTTAAAGGAGGGGAACGCTCTCTCTTTTCTTAGCCTCCCGCCAATCAGGGAAGAAATCCAAAAGGGACTTCTTCATCCAATTCGTTTCAACTTCGGAAGAATATACATGGATATTTGTGTTTTCTTTAGGACAATGGATTCTCTCTCTCCTTTGGCCAAGGATTTTATCCAGATATTGAAAGAAGTAAGTGATGATGCTCAAAATAATGATGAACTTTTTCTTAAATCATCAAATGTCTGAGCATTAGTAGTCAACTTGTTAGTTCGAAAACGCCCTTTTCTGGCAATACAGAAATTGTTCTGAAAGATGAATAAGGAAACAGACTACTTTTTCCTGTCCCCTTTCCTTTGCCTTCCATTATTACACTTAGCAAAGCTGCTTTGGTGAGATCATGATGTTCTTAATAGGCCAGACGGATATCTGCTTTGAAAGGGGATAGGAATGTTTACCGGGATAGATGATCCATAGATAGGCGAGGTTCAAACTTTCAACAGCCTGGTTCATCGATTTTGTTATTTTTGGAGTTTCGCTGAATTTGCACTCAATTCCATATCGATGGCCGCGATGGATGAAAAAAAATCAATCTCAGCACTGCTAACGAGGGCCGTAATGAGGGGGGCCGTACGGTACGGGAGAGTTGATTTAGACACACAGAATGAACAATCATGGGAAAAATATATCATTGAAAATTCGGATTTTCATTCCGAATTTTCAATGGAAAAGGTTCCCCACTCATAAAAAAATTTGTGAGCGCCTTTCAATCGGGAAATTGGAGTCCATGCCGTCTGTAGAACAATAATTTGACATTATAAAGAAAAATGGCTATAATGTTGTCATATTTCAATGAAAAATGACAATATGGTGAGCTAATTATGCTGAAAAGGATATTAAAAGCCCCTCAACAGAGCTTCTTTTTAATGGGACCTCGGGGATCCGGTAAGAGCACCTGGCTTAGATCCACCTTTCCCGATGCTCATGTATTCGATCTACTTTCTGAGGAAACCTACCAGCGGTTGCTTGCGAGACCAAATATTTTTGCGGACGAACTTCGGGCAGTCCCAACCGATAAATGGGTGATCGTTGACGAAATTCAGAGGTTACCCAGTCTGTTGAACGAGGTGCATCGATTCTCTGAAGAAAAACGTCTGCGGTTTGTTCTTTGCGGATCGAGCGCTCGCAAGCTGAAGCGGGCCGGCGTCAACCTGCTTGCAGGGCGTGCATTGCACCGGTCCATGCATCCCTTTGTACCTGAGGAATTGGGTACACAGTTCGATTTAGAAGAGTCTCTCAGGTGTGGGTTACTGCCTATTGTTTGGGATTCCGCTTCAAAGGAAGATACCCTTGTGGCTTACGCACAACTCTATCTTAAAGAGGAGATCCAAGCAGAAGCGCTTGTTCGAAACCTGCCCGGGTTTGCCCGTTTTCTTCCGTTGGCAGCCCTTTTTCATGGTCAAATTATCAATGTGACTAACATCGCTCGGGAAGCTGGTGTGTCAAGGACAACAGTGGCAGGATATTTGGATATTTTGGTGGAGACACTCCTGTGTTTCCGTCTTCCAGCTTATGAAGCCAAACTCCGTGTACGAGAGAGGAAACTGCCCAAATGGTACTGGTGTGATCCAGGCATTGTGCGGGCCATGAAACGCTCACCCGGCAGCCTTGCTCCAGAGGAGCGTGGCGTTCTGTTTGAGGGATTGGTAGCTCAACTGCTCCGGGCCTATAAGGATTATCGTAACATCTGTGATGAAATCTATTATTGGGCGCCTTCAGGCCGGTCTGAAACAGAGGTCGATTTCTTGCTTGTTCGCGGGAATGATTTGATAGCCATCGAGACAAAATCTGGCCAGACCTTCACGGACACCTGGTGCAAGGGCCTGCGCGCCGTTGCGCAGCTTAAGGGGCTATGCCGCCGGATCATCATCTATCCCCGTGGACCCGTTCTGCGAACAGAGGATGGCATCCACATTTTTCCCTTTCAACACTTTTCCGAACTCCTGGCTGCCAACAGTCTCTAAATCTCAATCTTGTTGCTGATTCCAGAAGTCAGCACAATCAAGGCTACTCTTTACATTTTGGAATGTATACTCGATCTTCTGCTCTTCGCGCTTAGCGGAGCTCCTTTGGTAAGGTAGTGATATCCTTCATAGGCCAGACGGATATCTGCTTTGAAAGGGGATAGGAATTCTCTCCAGGATAGATAACCCACAGGTGGGTTAATCATGAACTAAATACATCATTGAATATTCGGAATGTCAATCCGAATTTTCAATGAAACAACACTTCCCCTGCTCCTAGAATTCAAAAAGGAAACAAGTTGTCTAAAATGTCAATGATTTCAAGACCCGATTATTGATTCCTCATTTATTTTGGACAGCAATGTTTTTCTGTTGGAATAAATGTTTTCTAATTCGTTTTAGTAGATCCGTCAAGTTTTCTATTTCCTTCTCATCCAAACAGGATAAAATGTTCCGACCTATCGTTTCTGCATTGGGCATCATTGAGTCTGTAGCCCGCCATCCCTTTTTGGTGACAACAATGTTTACAGATCTTCGATCATCTCCATTTGGTTCTCTTTTCACATAGCCTATGTTTTCAAGAATACCGAGCATCGAGGTTACAGTATGCTTAGCGCGGAATATCCATTTACTAATGTCGCTTGGGCTCATTTTCCCGCCATGAACAATCAAAGCATTCATAACCGAAAATCTAGCCGGGCTAGTGCTATAACTTCTTAATTCAATTTCCAAAATTCTATTTATTACGTCAGCAGTGCGAATGATGGACATAATGGCCTTTGTCGTTTCATTTTCTCTTGTTCTAATGTTTTCTTTTCCCATATTCCCTTTCCAGTTTGGCTTTTTTGTTTCAGAATTAGAAATAGCCGATTTTGAATGATTACCCATTCAAGCCTTATTATAATCAAGAAAAATTTAATATGCCAACTAGACCTTATTCACCCATCCCCGAGGCTAAAGCGCAGTCGGTAAGCCATAAAAACGTGATTAACCTCTTCGGCCGATAGGGTATTCATCTTTCAAGAAACTCACATACAATAGCTACCACCCCAGAAACAATGAATAACCCCCTTTAAATTTAGATGCTTATATTCAATAAAAATTTTTGGAAAATACAAAGTAATTTTTTTCTTGACAAACGTGAAAAAATAATATAGTTCTATTTCGAACTAGTTCGGGGAACGCTCCGTGATCCAAAATGTTAATAGATCTTTGGCCAGCAACTTAAATAGATATACAAAAAACTGAAGAAGGAGGAATTAGAAATGGGGAAAAAAGATGTTACCACCATCAGAGGGGCAATTGAATACCTTGATAGTAAAGGCAAGGTACTACATGTAAAGGGAGAGGTCGATCCGATTTATGAGATTTCAGGAATTCAGAAATCGCTTGAGAAAGGACCGATCCTTCTTTTTGAAAACATTAAAGGTTATCCCAATTTTCTTGATATTGGAAATCTGTTTGGAAGGCGAGAGCCAATAGCCGATCTTTACGGAGTGGACGATCCCAATAAACTTAAGTTCAAATTTGTGGAAGCACTTCACAACCCGATACCTCCGGAAATTGTAAAGGAGGCCCCAGTTCAGGAGGTTGTGATAACGAAAGACATTGATGTTCCTGCATTACTTCCTATCATAAAACATACTGAATTTGATGCTGGTAGAATCATGGGATGTGGAAATCAACTTCTCTGTGATGTTTACAGGAAGGGGGATACGAATATCTCTTTTAACAGAATCCATTTCCGGGGGAAGGACTGGGCATCTATTTCTACTGCACAGATTACCCACATAGGGATGATGGCATTTAAGACCCACCGGGATGAACGAATCCCCATTACCGTCAATATCAATCCAAGTCCTGCCGTTGGCATTGTAGCAGGCACCTGGAATGTAAGAACGATTGTGCCTCACGGGAGTGATGAGCTTGGGATTGCTGGTGGATTCCAGGATGCCCCAGTGAGGTTGGTGAAAGCCAAAACTGTGGATGCCTATGCAATTGCGGATGCCGAAATCGTATTGGAGGGTTATTTAGAACCGACCTCACAAAATGTTTGGGAGAGCGAGGAAGCGGAAAGATTAGGGGAACAAAGGCAAGGTGAGACAAATTACTTTCCTGAATGGGTTGGCTATATGGGTACGGTCTGGAAAGTGCGGAAACTCCAGGTCACCGGGGTAACGATGCGAAAGAACAAGCCAATCTACTATACCCCACTTGCAGCAGGGTTAGAATATGCCTGTTTTGATCTCCTAAGGGAAGCCACCTTCTTTGAAATGGCCGAGAGGATAGCTCCGGGTATCTGTGTTGACGTTTTCATTCCCGATTACTTCAAATGGGGGAGCGGTGTGATTTTCCAAGTACGGAAAGAGCGGTCTCAAGATGAAGGATTCCAGCGCAACATTTTACTTGCTGCATTGGCTGATGCTCCTGGGATGCGGATGGCCATCGCCGTAGATGAAGATGTAGATATCTACAACGCAGATGATGTTATGTGGGCCATTGAAAGCCGTGTCGACCCCGACAAGGATATCCTTAAACTCCCGCGTGGAGCCCGTGGTATAGCTGCTCAACCCATTGAAGTCAGGCAAAGTGGAGTTGGCGGATGGGAGGGTGGAATGGCATTCGATGCTACTAAACCTTTTAAGACCGCACACTATTTCACCAGACCTCATTATCCTGTGGACAAGATTGATTTGAGAAAGTGGTTCTCAGAGGGAGAGCTTAGGGAGATTCGGTCGATGCAAACGGACTATGCAAAAACATTGGCCAGGAAAGGCTGGTAGGATATAGAGAGGGTATGAACATATCGGAAATGTTGGAAAGAAATCGAAGGGTGTATCCACATGATACCGCCCTTGTTGAACGGGTGCCAAGTAAAAATCTCAGAAAAGAAATTACCTGGAAGCAATTCGATGAAAGAGTAAACAGGCTCGCAAATGCCCTAATCGCCCGTGGTGTTGGGAAGAGTGATAGAGTTCTCCATTGGATGATGAACTCTATAAACTGGCTCGAGGTCTATTTTGGCATTATAAGAACGGGTGCAATTGTTGCGCCGCTCAATTTTAGATTCACGGAAAAGGATTTTAAGTATTGTGTGGATGTTGCGGAACCCAAAGTAGTGATCTTGGACGAACAATTCGTTGACAAGGTTACGACGGTTCATCATCCATTACTCCCGCCGCATCGCTGTATTGTGAATGGGGAGAATGCCCTTCAGGGGATGGAAGGTTTGGAAAGTATCATAGCCGAATCTGACCCCAACCCTACCAAGATAGAAGTGAGAGGTGAAGACCCGTGTGGACTTTACTTTACTTCGGGTACCACTGGATTCCCGAAGCCGATACTTCTCACGCACAAGAATATGGAATGTGCAGCGATAACAGAAGTGGTTCATGGTCTTCGAAGGCCTGGTGATATCTGGGTAACCCTAAAACCCTTCTATCACACAGGGGACTGGATACACTGGCTCGCAAGTTTAATTCTCGGTGGTCCCTCTGTGATACAGGGGGACAAAATAACTCCTGCTGCAATTTTTAAGGTTATACATGAAGAAAAGGGAACGGTTGCTATGCTACTGGTGCCCTGGCTGCAGGATATTTTAACAGCTTTAGAGTTTGGGGAGATCAAGGCGGAGGATTACGATATAAGCTCCTGGCGCCTCGTACTTCTTGGAACACAATTTGTACCCCCAAATCTTATTCAGCGCTGGAAAGAGAGATTCCCCCACATGTTATATGAGGTCAATTATGGACTTACTGAGGCCTCAGGCCCTGGATGTATTCATCTGGGAATTGGGAATGAATTTAAGCTCGGGTCTATCGGAAAAGCAGGGTTTAACTGGGAGGCACGCATTGTGGATGAGAATGGTCAAGATGTTGCCCATGATGAAGTTGGCGAAATCATCGTGAAAGGGAATGGAGTGATGCGGGAATATTATAAGAACCCGGAAAGAACTGCAGAAACCATCAAGGATGGCTGGTTATATACCGGCGATATGGGAAAGTTCGATCGAGATGGCTTTATCTGGTTCGTAGACAGAAAAAAAGATGTCATTATTTCCGGAGGTGAGAATGTATATCCGATAGAAATCGAGGAGTTACTCCAGAGTCACCCCAAAATCCATGATGTGGGGGTGCTTGGCCTTCCTGATGAGAGATTAGGCGAGATAGTTGTAGCTGTGATTGATTTGAAACCCGACGTACCCAAGTCTTTCAAGATAGAGGATGAAATATTACAATATTGTGAAGAGAATTTGCCAAAGTATAAACGACCAAAGCGTATCATCTTTGATAAAGTACCGAGAAATCCGACAGGCAAAATTGAAAAACCAATAATAAAGCAGAAATATGCGAAATAGGCAACAGGATGTTTTAAGTTTACTATTTTGGAAGGTTAGTATATAATGGAGGCTACTAAAAGCATTCTGTTCGAACCCACCAAAATAAAGAATATGAATTTACGAAACCGTTTCGTAAGGTCGGCTACTTATGACGGTTGTGCAGACATAGGTTTTGTTACAGAGAAACAGATATGCCTCTACAGCACTCTTGCCGAAGGCGGTGTGGGGTTGATTATAACAGGTATCGCCTCCGTTCATCCTAATGGTCGAACTTCAAAATTCCAGAATTCCATTTCAAGCGATGAGTTTACACCTGGGCTTAAGCGATTGACCTCAGCTGTACACAATCGAGGGGCAAAAATTGCCGTTCAACTGTTTCACGCAGGGAGAGAAGCGAGATTTTCAAAGTCAAGCAATAGAATACCCACAGGCCCATCATGGGTTGAAAAAGACCCTTATTTTAAGGGCGAATACCGGGCGATGACGGAGAATGAAATTTGGGAAGTGATTCATGCATTTGGGGATGGAGCAAGAAGAGTCAGAGAAGCTGGGTTTGATGCCGTGCAGATTCACGGAGCGCATGCATATTTATTAAGTCAATTTCTTTCACCCTATGCAAACCGTCGAGGTGACGAGTGGGGTGGCGAACTAAAAAACCGCCTTCGTCTTCACCATGAAATATTACAAAACATCAGACAAAAAGTCGGTGAAGACTATCCTGTCCTTATAAAAATAGGAGTCCAGGATGGTTTTCCTGGGGGACTCGAATTTAGTGAGGGAAAGCTGGCTGCTAAATATTTGGCTGAATTAGGTTTTGATGCCTTAGAGATTAGTCAAGGCTTGAGAGGCGCAACTGACGAAGATACAGAATTTAGAACAAAGATCAATGTCATTAACCGTGAGGCTTACTTTCGCAATTGGTGTCACCAAATAAAGAATCAGGTTGAAGTCCCTGTCATGATGGTTGGCGGACTCAGAACCTTTAAACTTATGGAAGAGATTATTCAAGACAAAGAAGCTGACTTTATCTCGTTGAGCCGTCCACTTATAAGAGAACCCGGAATTATTAATGAATGGAAGAGAGGTGATCGCCACAGAGCAAAATGTATCTCATGCAATAAATGCTTTGAAGGGTTATTAAGGGGTGAAACCCTTCGGTGCTTCCAGGAAAAATAAAGGGAACTGTTAAATTATGATAAAAGCAAACACCAACCTACACTATTACTATTCTTCATTAAAGGCTTAATATCAGGAGGGCAAATTTATGATTATTGATATCCATAACCATTTCTACGCGCCAAAACTTTTAGAAGAGATTGAGAAGAAAAAATACTACAGCAAGCATCTTGAAATAGAAAAGGATTCCTTGAATCGGAAGATAATTGTCCAAAAGGGAACTAGAGTAGTGACTATCACAGAACCCATGACAAATGTAGATATCCGATTGAAAGATATGGAAGAGGCCGGGATAGACATTCAAGCTCTTTCACTTTCCATCCCTGGAGTTGATTTTTTGGAACCCGAGGAAGGGGCAGAGTTTGCACAGTATTCCAATGAAGGAATTGCTAATATTTGCCGTCGGCATCCAAAACATTTTGTGGGGATTGCGAGTGTTCCATTAAAAGATACCGATAGAGCTATTCAAGAAATTCGAAGAGCTGTTAAGGAATTGGGTATGAAAGGGGTTTTAATCGGTTCGAACATTGATGGGCTTTTCATAGATGATTTGAGGTTTTGGCCAATTTTTTCAGAAATCGAAAAGTTACAAATTCCAATTTTTATACATCCGATGACCCCACCCGGGAATGAAGCAATGAATGATTATCGTTTGGCTCCCATGATCGGATATGAGATGGATTTGTGTTTGGCAGTAACTCGAATCGTCTTTAGTGGACTAATGGAGAGATACCCCAAACTCCACTTCATTATCAGTCATTTGGGCGGAGCGATCCCATATCTCATCAGTAGAATTGAAAATTGCTACAACGCATACCCTGAATGCAGGGAAAATATCTCAAAAAATCCATTAACCTATTTACATAAAATCTATTTTGATACGGTTTCATTCTATGAACCCGCATTGATGTGTGCATATGCTTTTACAAAGGCTGATTATTTGGTAATGGGGTCTGATTACCCTCATGTAATTGGAGATATAAGGCGAGCTGTAACTTCAATAGACCACCTGTCTATTTCTGATATAGAAAAAAGAATGATTTTAGGAGGAAATGTTAAAGAATTGTTTAAATATGATGAGCAAAATTGAGTCACCTATTTGTAATGTTCTTGGGGTTATCATGCTTCAGGCGATTGGTTTCTGACAAAAGGTGGTTTTTACACAATCTATGGAGAAAGGAGGAATTAAGGATGAAAAAGATTTTAAAAGAGCGAGAAATGGGTCGAGCATTAGTAGGGTTCATTTCGATTTTAACTATTTTGGGGGTGTTACAATCTAACCTTGCTTATGCACAAACCAAATGGCCTGACCGTTTCATCTTTGCGGCTCCTTCAGCAGGGACAACCAACTACATGATCGCTGTTGGTATGGGAGAAGTTATAAAAAAGTATACGCCCGTGAAAGCGGTCCAGGTTTTGCCTCTTGGCGGTCCCGCCGTTTGGGGTCCAATGATGAAGAAAGGAGAAGTAGACTTTGCCATCCAAGCGGGTGCCAATGTGGTTGATCTATTTTTAGGAACAGGAGATTTTACTAAAATGGGTCCAATACCGGTACGAACTGTTATTGGGGGGCACATCTTTCCATTAATGTTTCATACCACACCTGAGAAAAACATAAAGACACTTTCTGACCTAAAAAATAAGGTTGTATACACTTCCATGATGGGACAACCAATGTTTATCCAGATAGCTAGTGCCCAACTGGCTTCTGTTGGTTTGACACTAAAGGATTTGAAATCATCATCAACTATGCCCAGTATCGCCCAAGCCACTACTGATTTAATTGAAGGTAGGGTCGATGCATTTATTTACCCAGTAGTCCCAACCAGTGTGCATCAAATAAATCAGGCCAAAGGAGAATGTGTGTTTATTAACTTGACCGAAAAGCAGGCCGATTACGTACAGGAAAATAATCCTGGATACTTTAAGTCCATAATATCCGAGGGAAAATTTGCAAATAAGAAGGAGATGCGTTATGCCATTGCTTTCCAAACATGCCTCCATTCCCGAGCTGATTTAGATCCAGAAGTAGCCTATGGAATCGTTAAAACAATTTTGGACCACCATAACGAGTGGGTGCAAACCCACCCTCAGGCAAAGGATTGGGGACTTGATAAAAGCCCGGTTTCGATTGCTACCGAACCCTATCACATTGGGGCTATCAAATATTATAAAGAAAAAGGACTATGGACAAATGAAGTGCAACAACATAATGATAAATTAATGAAACAACTTAAATAAGTTAACGTACCACTAAATAGTGTCTGTTTATAAATTCAGTTTGTCCGTCATGCCGGACTTGATCCGACATCCAGAAGCCCTTGAAAGAACAGGATTCCGGCTTTCGGAATGACGACCTTTTGACAAATCTTTAGTTTATGGACAGACTCTAAATAATTCCTTTTCAAAAGTTTATGTCCAGCAGGGTACCAGAAAGATGAAAAGTTACATGACCAACCTGCACCCAGCTTCCTTTAGAAAGAACGAGTGAGTACATGGGGGGAATATTTTGTTCAGGTAAGATGAGATCTTTTGTAAATTTAAGTTGCGGACACAAGTTACGTAATCACCGTTAGAAAATTTAGAGGGCATTACACTTCTGACGGACTCATTCTGAAGCGAAACCTACATCCTTGTCGAAGATTAGCGGGGAATTATTTTTAATGGGAGTCAAATAAAACATACTAATCAATGTGGGTTATTCTGAGGTAAAAATTTGCCAGCACCGGTAAAATCTGCAGCCTGGAAAGATCATTTGATTTTTTTTGTTGCCACTATTTGGACTTGTTATACATTAGCCTACCTCAATAGTCTTTTCTTCTATCTGGGAATCATTATCTACCCTACTGCCCATAGAGCAATAAACGTATGCTTGATTACTATCTTGATCTTTCTAAACTGCCCATCAAAGAGAGGAGGTAGGTTCGCTTGGTATGATGGCCTGGCTATACTATTTGTTCTATTAGGGTGTGGATATATTGTGCTCTATTCTGACCAACTCATATATGCTTGGGGGGACACTTCCTTTTTTGAGATGGTATTGGGGACTAGCATAATTATTTGTCTATTAGAGGCTACCAGGAGGACCGGTGGAAATGTCTTACCATTGATTATAATTATTTTCTTTATCTATACGCTTTATAGCAACTATTTCCCGGGTTTCTTACGAAGCTCTGGATTTTCTTACCAAAGGGCGATTGGGTGGATGTATTTAAGTGGAGAGGGAATATGGGGTACAATTGTGGGGGTGGTTTCTACTTTAGTAGCTGGATTCGTTATTTTTGGGGCATTTTTTAGGAGTACGGGCGCCAGCAGTTTCTTTATTGATTTGGCATTGTCAGTTGTAGGGACAGTGCGGGGGGGGGCAGCTAAAACCGCAGTTATTGCCAGTGGTTTGATGGGAATGATTTCAGGTTCTGTAGTAGCTAATGTAGCTGCTACAGGGACTGTAACAATCCCTCTTATGAAAAAACACGGTTATAAAAATGAATTTGCAGGGGCGGTTGAAGCGTGTTCATCTACAGGAGGAATGTTCACCCCCCCAATTATGGGCGCTGTAGCATTTCTTATTGCTGAGTTTTTAAATATATCTTATTGGCTCGTTGTTGTAGCGGCAGCTTTACCAGCACTTCTTTATTACCTTGTATTGCTTAACCAGGTTGATCTGGAAGCTGTGAGGCTTGGATTGAAAGGTCTTCCAAAAGAAAATATACCATCCCTAAGAAAAACTCTATGCGAAGGATGGCACTTCTTATTGCCTATAGGGGTTCTAATAATATTTTTAGGTATTTTGAATTATTCAGGTGAAACATCGATAATGGTTACGTTATGGAGTTTGATAATAATAAGCTTTTTTAAAAAAGTATCCCGCCTCAATACAAGGAGGGTATCCGAGGCCTTAGAAGAATCAGCAAAAGGAATGCTAAGCATAACCCCTATGTGCGCGGCCATAGGAATTATCGTCGGCTCCCTTATAATCACCGGAGCTGGGATTAATTTGTCTTCGAAGTTGTTACAAATCAGTGGGGACAGTAAATTCTTGTTATTAATTATGGCGGCAGGGGCAAATTTTATACTAGGCATGGGAATGACGGCTGTTACTTGTTACATCATTACTGTTATATTAATGGCCCCGGCTTTAATAAAGCTTGGAATTGAACCTATTGCAGCCCATATGTTTCTTTTTTATTATGGGACAATTTCATTCATTACGCCCCCGGTCGCTATAGGAGCTTATGTTGCTGCCGGTATAGCTGATGGCGACCCGTGGGAAACAGGTTGGCGGGCATGTCTCCTCGGATCTGCCGCATTTATTATTCCTTGGTCCTTTGTTTATAATCCAGCTCTTTTAGGAGTAGGTACATTGATCGAGATAATAGAGGTATCTTTTTTTTGTATTTTAGGTACATTTTGTGTCAGTGTTGCCATTGTGGGTTTTTTTTGGTTTAAAAGAAGTCAAATAAGAATTTGGGAGCGTATTATAATAGGCTTGGCAGGCCTTATCTTATTAGGCCCAATTTCCCACACCACAACCAATCTATTAACTTTAGCGGTAGCGTTTATAATAGCATTGAAGAACTATTTTCATCCTATATTGTTGGAAAAAAGACGGTTAAAGTAAATTGAAACGAAAGCATAGAAAAGGGGTCTCAAAATTTAAAGTGTCGAAAAATTATCTCTTTTGTGTCTAAAGATAATCACTGATGTTTCCCTAATGTCGTCATTTTTCAATTAAAATTGACGACATAGTAATCTAATCATTCTAAAAAAACTATTAAGACTCCCTCAGCAGAAATTTGCGCCGACGGATCATCGTCTATCCTCGCGGGCCGGTACTACGAATAGAGGATGGCATCCACATTTTTCCTTTTCAACATTTTTCCGATCTCCTGGCTGCCAGCCGCCCCTAAATGTCTGTCCTGACGCCACACCTTCTGTGGTTGCAGCAGGAAGATAGCGATCCGTTCTCTTACTTCATTGCTTTTGTTTTCTCTTTTAAGACTGGGATGACATTTTGGAAATCGTCCACAATGCCGTAATCGGCGACGCCGAAGATGGGGGCTCGGGGGTCTCCTTGAACTGGCTGAAGCAACAGTTTATGAGATTGATAAATATTTCATGATATGGTAATGGAGAGGCTATGGGGTCAGGTCTTGCAATAACACAATCAGAATATAAACTACTTCTTTCTCTCGAAATGGCTTCCCGAGCAGCCCTTTCCTGTGGGCCCCCTTGTTCTTAGAGAATCGAAGGAAGGCAAGTTGTTACAATGTTCTGATGTAACAAGAATCAAGGAGAAGTATTTTAGGGCTGGAAGGGATGAAGGAATTGGAGGCAGTTGGGGATTATTTCTTCTTCCGGTTATTCTTTATCTCATCTGCAATTGTTTTAGTATCCAGCCCCCTTAGCCACTGGCCTTTTTCTTTGGTATAATCTCCCACTCCCGTCTCAAATTGCTGAAGAAAACGTACCATCCCTTTAGGCCCCAGAGCCTTAGATAATGCTTCAATTCCCATTTTCCTTAGTTCAATTGGATTTAATGTTTGGACGTCCATTACGCATCAAGCGACGATAGCCATCGTCCTGCTGGCACGATTGAAATACCCTTAATATTTTCCTCCTGCCTTAAATTTTGCACCAGTTGAAAGGCGGCAACCTCGGGGATCCTTTCTTTAAAGTATAAAAGGCTCGGGGTAAGCTTATTCTCCGTCAGTTTAACTTCGATAATCGTGGTAATTCGATTCTCCTTGCAAAGGGCAAAATCGACTTCCCGACCATCTCTGGTTCTCACATAGCGGAGCGAAATATCTTCCCCGCTTGTATCCTGTAAATACTGCACATGTTTTAACAGGCAAACAGCACATGTATTTTCGAGCCTCAAGCCTTCGTCGCCCTTTACATAGCCGCTGTCAAAGAAGTAAGCTTTGGGTTCCTTCAATATTGCCCTTGCAATGTTGGAATGAAAAGGTCGCACCAGAAAGATGATGCAGAGGCTTTCCAGAATATCCACATATTTCCGTACCGTGTTAGGCGCAATTTGCAGGTCTGTAGCTATGGAGGTGTATGAAAGGGGGGATCCAACACGCTCTCGCAACATTTCGACGAGAAGGCGAATAGCTTTGATCTCATGAATCCTACTAAATTCCAGTATATCTTCTCGTATCAGATCCGTATAATACTGGTTGCGCCAACGTGCCGCTTCGGATTCAGACCCTGAAAGGAAGGGTTCAGGAAAACCGCCAAGGTGGTTCAATAAATTTAGGGCCTCATTGGGAGAAACGGAATCCCTGATTTCCCTGACAGATATTGGGTGCAACCGGAATGGAAAATAACGACCAGCGAGGGATTCACCTGTCTGTCGAAAAGTGTCAAGTCTTGCGCTACCTGTAATCAGGAATGACTGTCCTTCGGGGCGAGTATCATAGATTCCTTTGACAAATTTTTTCCAGCCCTTCATCTTATGAATTTCATCAAAAATAATCAGATCCGCATTATGGGACCATGTCTGGTTGTGGATGATACGGGCATCATCGTAATTATCGTAATTCAGGTACTGGGCATTTCGAAATTCTTTCATCAATGCCTTGGCCAGCCAGGTCTTCCCGACCTGCCGGGGTCCGGTCAATATAACCATTTTTTTGAAAAGATCCCTTTTGATAGGCTGGAACAGGTAACGGTCCATGGTGGCTTTATATCATTACTTTGCATAAAAGTCAAGACAATTATGCAAAATAATGCTTTTTAGTTATTGGTTACGAGGCCATGTTTTGCAATAATGCAATTAACAACTTAAATTAATTAGGAAACTTTGGAGATGATAAGGGAGAGAGGATCTGGAGTTCGGACATGGGGTAATGGCTTGTATTACAAGTTACGAATAAGCGTCATTCTGTAGTGAAGTTGCAGAATGACGCTGGAAGAACTAAGCCGCGTGTTGTACGCTATGGCGATTCAATCAGATCTTCTTTGTTTTTTCTATTGGCAAGCAGATGGATAAGGAGTCTTTTTAGCCCTTTTGTACCGATATTGGTTTGTTATGGGCGTCAATATCTTTACAAATAGGGCTACGGATGGACGAGAAGAACGGGGACGAGTGATTTTTGGTAATAGGGGGCCGTGGCGAAACAGGATGTTATTGTCGCAGGAAGCCGGACCGTTTGTTGTTGCATGGTTCATAGGATTTATCTCAACCGCTAACCCGACTTCCGCAGTTTGCTGGTTGGTTTTAGCAAAATTTGGGCTTTGTGTGTTGAAAAAGCCTTTAATTTCGAGGGGAGTTGCTTTGAATTGGCGAAAATAGTGACTAACAATAATGATAATTTGC
>Ga0194127_10001082_pt1 | contig 41123 bp, 36 predicted proteins | sample TA2KigC100mmetaG_FD_148624 | JGI IMG/M metagenome (GOLD analysis project Ga0194127, IMG submission 148624) | Freshwater microbial communities from Lake Tanganyika, Tanzania - TA2015036 Kigoma Deep Cast 100m | ecosystem: Environmental > Aquatic > Freshwater > Lake | place: Tanzania: Lake...
AGCCCAGTACATGCGCAGGTAGCCGTGCATCTTACCCTTTCTTACCATTTCAATCTGAGCGGCGTTCCATAAATCATCGTGCGTCTGCGCTTTTTCGAACTGTTCCAATGTATATAAGTAATCCCGGCGATCTGCCAGGTGAGCAGCCAATGTTTCTTTCGCCCAGTTCGGGAAAGCTTCCGGTGAATCATAGTGGTTGTTATAGTAGCAAAAGTTATCAGAAAGCTCGCGGCGAACAATCAACTCTTCGAGGAAGTCGGCACCGGGAGGCGAGTTTCCCGCTTTCTTTTTTATTTCATAAGCCAGCCGTTGAGCGCTCAACTGCCCAAAGTGCAGGTATGGCGACAGGTCCGATTGCCCGTCAGCAGTTGGATCATTGCGCAGGTTTGAGTAGTAGGGCAAACGCTGATCAACAAAATCCGCCATCGCTTCCCCGGCAGCTGCTTCACCGGGGACAAAAGCGTCTACCGGAGCAACAATAGTATCTATTTTCAGGTTGTTTACTGCTTCAAGCCAATCCGTAGGCTTATCCGGTAGCGGTGCTTTGTAAGGATGCTTTAGGGGGCGAGGTAAATCAACTAAGTATTCCGGAAGTAACCGGTTAATTTTGGGGCGTATGGTATAAGCAGCATACTCCTGCTTGGGAGAAGTTTCCCAACAGGGCACTATGTTATGGGTATCAACCTCAAAGGCGGCAACACCAATTAAGTTGGCGACCTCCTCTTTCCATCTTCGGTTGATTTTTAGCGGTGAAAAATCGGTAATCAGAGCGCCCGCCTCTACTGCTTTGACGAAAAAAGGGATCTGCTCTTCCGGCTGGCCGCACAGCAACCTGAAAGAAATATTTAAATCCTGCAACCGGCCCTCCACTTCCTTTAATCCTTCCAGCATAAAGCGATAGTGACGCAGGGTAGCATCCAGAAACCGGGGAACGAGACAGAAGGTGACGATCAAGGGCTGCTTTTTTTCTAAAGCCTTCGCCTGCGTATAGAGCAACGCCCAGTTATCTGATACCCTCTGATCCCGGCTCATCCAGTAAACAACCGGCCCCTTTCCTTCGGCCTTAGCATTTAGCTGTCTGACCCTGGTAATGTCCACGCCGATCCGCATCCAACTATCCCTTCCTCTATCGAAATTAATCTTTATTCTATCACACCGTTGCTAGCGACCATAAAAACATAATAGCCCTAATCTATTCCCTTTAAATATTTCTCTATTAACTTAAACGACCCAGTGTTATAATTTCAGTGCAGGCAATTATCTATTATATTTCAAGGAGGCGCACTGAGCGATGGAAGAATTAAAAGGAAAATTAGATAAGATGTTTAAGAAAGTCAAGGAAGAAGCTGACGAACTGATGGATAAAGCAGAAGATTCTCTTGACGCAGCTAAAGATAAGGCTGAAGAGCTAAAAGCCAAAGCGGGAGATGCTTTCGCTGAAGCGAAAACAAAATCGGAAGAATATCTGGATAAGGCAGAAGATGCTTTAGAGGATGTAAAAGAAATGGCCGACGAATTAATAGACAAGGCTGAAGTTAAATTTGATGAAGCCAAGAAAGCGGCCCTGAATGCTAAGGAGCAGGCCGAAGCGAAAGCCAAGGAGTTAAGTGAAAAACTAAAAAAAGATGACTGATTATGCTTCGATTAAACGCAGATCTGCTAACTTGATCACAACCATTTTCTCCTCGTGATCAAGCTTCCAGACCGGGTTATAGGCAAGCTTTTGATGGTGGCCGGCCAGTACGCCGGCCATCTTTTCACAGTACAGTTTGTTCCACAGATGATCAAAGCTTTCAACTAAAGGATTTCCCTCTTCAGGGCTTCTGATGGTTAGATCCGCACCAGGGGAAAGTTGCACTAAACCACGTGCTCCGGCAGTACAGAGCAGATGAAAGAAATAGTCGGCCCAGAAATTACCATATTCCAGCGGCGAAAAAGCGATTCCTGCATCACGCATTTTTCGCAGTTCGTCGGCCAGATCTAAGTAGATACTTACCGGCGTCTCAGCCTCTTCATGAGCATATTTCAACCAGAGCTGATCGATAACATTTAACATAAATACCGGCATTTTTTCTTTTAACCGCCGGGTCTCCTGCAAGCAAAGATCTCCGAAGATCTGTCGCAACAATGCCGGCATTGGCAACCTGGTAACATTGATGCTGCGATTCGTAGTAAAATTGTTGATAAGATTAATCTTCTCCGCAGGCTCTGCAACATTGAACCAGAGATCAATCAGGGCAAAGTCATAATAACCATTTTTAGCAGCTGCACTTAGTTCAGCTAAGGATTGAACCGCTTTCCACCGCACATTATCTACCGCACTATTCAAGTAAGCGGCAACACTATCTTCTGCCAGCAACAAAACCTGTGGGTTGCGAGCTGGAATGAACAGTTCTTTTACATCAACGCTTGCATCTTTCATGCCCTCTGTAGTAAAGTGAATTTTGCTAAAATCAGTAAGCAGGTGTTCTCCGCTATGTGGTGTAAAACAATTTGTAAACTTCTGAACCTGCACTCCGACCAGTTTTTCCACAGCCCCGGTAAGCTCATGCGGTGCGGGCTCGCCCCCCTCACCAAATAAGAGACAGTAAGGAACAAGCGGATCGTAGGTCAAGGTTTTCTCGCATGCTTTCTCAACTACATTTGCATATTCTGTAAATTTTCGCTTACAGATGTTAATCAGATCTGCAGGATTTAAATCAGAAAAAGAGATCATCTGTGCGCTATTCATTCTGGTAGCGATCTCACCCGGTAAAAAGTCAAGCAGATCTTTGTTTAAGGAAGTAGTCATAATCAAAATCGTTTCACTATAATCTATATCTCTGGCCATTTTCTGATCATAGACTGCACCTTGGTCAATAATTTGACAGATCAGTTTTAGAACTTTTGGTTCAGCCTGATCAATGTTTTCTAAAATGAGAACGGCTCTCCAATTCTTTTGCACAAATTTATTTAGCGGTCGGGGAACAACTGATTCAAAAACAGCCAGGTCAAGGTGCAAAACTGGGCGGTCTAAGTGTTTAGCCAGTAGGCTTCCCAGGTGGGCTTTACCAACACCATGGGGTCCGTTAAGTAGCAGCGAAAGAGGCGGCAGATTATTATTACTACGGTTTAAGGCCATAATTTCATCATTACAAATATACTCAAATGTTTTTTCCAGGGCCTCATTCTGTCCAAATATATACCCCATTAACTCCCGTTGTAATCCCTGGTAAGGAAAGATAAAACTGTAAGTTGTACTTTTTCTGTCAATAGAGGGAGATACATATTTATTGTGGTACCATTCAGCCAGCTTATCTAGTGCATTATTAAAAGTAAACTTCCGAGTGATTTCCAGATCGGTCCGAACCTTTTGGCTCATGGCGATGGCACAAACCAGATGATAACTGGTTACCAATCCGGGACAGGTTCGATCGGGATAGCCTTCAACCGAAGCCAGCCGTATTGCTGTCTCAATAATCTCAATCCCTTTTGTATCAAAAGGATAGCTGCTAATCTCCCCTGCCCTGATTAATTTCCACTCCCGGTCAGCCCGCAAGTGACGCAAAGTTTCAAGTGATAGATTCAGGCATTGGGTTACGGCAAGACCTGTTTCAGAACCCTCCGCAGCAGCAAGTAGCAGCGAATGAGCATCGATGGCCATATCGCCCCACAGCTCGGATATTTGCCGTGCCTTTTTAATTAGCAGTTTGGCATCCTCAGTATAAATTGCTTCATTAACTGCTGCCCGATAGCCCCAGGAATCGGGCGAAGCCTGATCAAGATGGACAATATCCAGCAGATCGGGCTGCCGGCAAAGCCATATTTTTATCGCAAAATTATCCCGATCCAACATTTCAGAGAAGAGGGGCAGATCCTCTTCAGATACGATAAATATACAATTCAAACTCTTAAATTCTTCAAAAACTCTTTTATGATTAGGAGCTTTGCCTTCCGCCACCAATCGCAGGTAAGCTATTATATGATCAAATACACAAATTAGAAGCGGGTTATCCTCAAATTGTCCAAGTAAATTATAAATGCGGCCCAGCAGAATCTGGTCAAGCTCGGTCATGCTATCAGCCGCCAGATCTGTCCAGGTGAAATTAATGCAAGGATCAACGTTTCGGACCAGAAGAGATGTGTTATCAATAACCTCGTGAGCCGAATAACCATCTTTTTCAATCAGCACCACAAAACCTTCGTAAATACCAAACAGGTCATCAACTTCACCATCATAAAAATCACTCAAAATATATTCCCGCAGCACTTTTACCGCCGGATCGGAATAGAGCCTGATAATTTTACCGGCACTAACCAAGGCTTGCTCTTTACAGTTTTTTTTACTCTGACTTGAATATCTTTTCATGCTGTTTGCATTCTGCTTCAGCACCAGATAATCCTTTTGGGCATTTATTAACATAGTGCCTTGCAGTGATCATTTATGAAGGGAACAAATATTAAATGAATATTCTCACCTTAGTCTGATTTATGTTATGATCAGCACAGGCAAAATATACTCAAATGAAAGGTTAAGCTGATGACAAGCAGCTTCCCGTAAGGAAAGCCTGTTACCCTGGTTACCAGAACCGGTAGGCGAACCAGCCGAGTAATTGTACTAATACTTGCCTGGTAGGGCTTCTGGGTTATGCTGATGAATATCAGTAACAGCGGCCTCTATTATTTACTTCGAGAGATTAGCTCAGAGCATTATTATTACCTTATCGATACCGATCTAGGCGATTTCCTTCGAATCTGACCACTATTTTTAAACACTTTGAAGAAATAGGAGCGCACAAACGCCTACCCTTTAATAAAAAGATACAGTGAACCGATCTTTAAAAAAGGAGCGACGATCAAAGATGAGCGAGTATCAGGAAATTGACAGTTGTCTGAGAACCAGGAACGGTCACCTTTACATTGAGGAATGTGACACTGTAGAGCTGGTTAAGAAGTTTGGCACTCCGCTTTTTGTCTTTTCCGAAAAACAGCTCCGCCAAAATGTTCGTGAATTCAAAGCGGCATTCTCACAACACTGGCCGGACGGCCAAGTCGAAGTCCTGCCGGCGATCAAGGCAAATTGGATTTTAGCAATCAGGAAGATCTTAAGCCAGGAAGGGGCCGGGGCAGATATTTATTCTCCCGGAGAACTGCATGCCGCTCTGGAATCGGATGTGGACCGCGAAATGATCTCGGTAAACGGTGGCGGCAAAGAGGAAGACCTAATCGAAAAATGTATTAACGAAGGAGTGCGCATCACCGTTGAAGACCTCGAAGAACCGGCGCTGATTAACCGGGTTGCCGGTAGATTGGGCAAGAAGGCTAAGATTCGTTTTCGGGTAAAGCCAAACTTTCCCGATCTTTACAAACCGACTGATTTTGCCCCGGAAAAAGTATCAATAGATGTTGGGATACAGGTCTATAAGTCGGGGATCCCGGCTCAGTACCTGGCCGAGCTCGGAAAAGAAGTTATGGCCATGCCTAATATCGAACTGACCGGGCTCCACTTCCACGCCGGACGCCATCATGCCAGTTTATGGTACTGGCAGGGTTTGATGAAATCCTACGCCGCTTTGATCGCTGATCTGGCCAAAGCCTGGGGCAACTGGCGCCCAAAAGAAATAGATATTGGCGGCGGTTACGCTATCTATCGCGACCCTCACAATAAGCTAGGTTTGCGTAAAGATGTGATCGAGACCTGGCTAAGCTGGCCTCTTTTGCAACTACTGCGCCTCCTGAAACCAACCCCCCGCTATAAGTTGCTCGGTAAAATCTTTCACTCCTTTACCAAGGAGCCAAACAGAAAGATGGCTCCCTCTATTGAACAATACGCCGAGGCGGCAGCCGGAACCCTGCACCGCGAGCTGAACCGCCTTGGTTTTGACACGAGCGGTATCACCCTGCAGATTGAACCAGGCCGTTGTCTCTACGGCAACACCGGAATCCACCTGACCAGGGTAAAGAAGTTTAAGCGTCAGACCGAACCGATGCCCTGGAGTTGGGTTTTAACCGATTCATCTTATTTTTTTATGGCCGGCGGAGTATACGAATACCAGTTTAATCACTTTATTTTCGCCAACCGCACCGATGATCCGCCGACCGTTTTTGCTGATATTGTCGGCCATTCCTGTTACGGGGACCGGATGCTGCCCCAGGTGCTGGTCCCTGAGGTCAAAGAAGGTGATCTCTTAGCCCTGCTCGATATGGGCGCCTACCAGGAGGTATCGGCCAGTAATTTTAACGCTCTGCCAAGACCGGCGACCGTTCTGGTCAACGGCAATGAAGCCGAGATCATCAGGCGATCAGAAACAATCGCTGAGGTCTTCGCCAGGGATATTATTCCTGAAAGGCTAAAGGGGAACCCCCTGTCAGTATAATGATGATCAAGACCACGGGAGGCGAAGCTGTTGCTTAATTTTATTGATCTGCGCATTGTCGCCGCCGCCCAGCTGATCATGGCTGCGGGCACTATTCACTTTTGGATCACCTGGTTCAGAAAAGAACACCATGAACCCTGGTTGCCCGCTGGTTATGTGGAGCACGAGCGAGTCTTTGTCTACCCCGATGTCGTAATGTCAGCGCTAATGATCACATCAGCCGTTCTTCTTCTAATGGGCAACCCGCTGGGCGAAAAACTGGCTTTAGTTTGCGGTGGGATGGTCCTCTTTCTCACCATTATTGATATTGCTTACTTTGCACAGCATAGGCTGTTTGCCAAGGAACGGGGCGGGAAAGAAAACCTCGGCCTGGTGATTCCAATGATCATGATGAGCCTGCTGCTAATAGTGCGTTTTATCTGGTAATGGCTTTATTTATGCAACGATTCTTAAGCTAAACTACCGCTAATTTGGATCTTGTTAATGGACCAGAGTTGTTCGCCGCCCATTTTTTAAAGAACCAATACTGGCAGCAGTAACAGCGTCGCTTAAGATCTATTAACTACCTGGATTTCTGCCAAAACAGAAGCTTTTCATCTGGATCTGCACGCCATTAAATTTGAAACTGCTCGCCGGCAAACGTTGTGAATTAAAAACCAATTATTCAAAGAACATAAACAATTTATCCAACCCTTAAACTTTGGCAGGAAATATGCTCAAAATAAAGAATTAATAAGACTAACTCTGTTTATATGCCTCGGGAGGATAATAATCTGATGAGCTCTGTTGAAGAAAAACGGCAGCAATATTTAGAGTTCTGGGCAGCTCGCGACACAGAACTGTTGGCGCACCGGGAAGAAGCCTACATGGTAGGTGGGCAGAAACAGATCGATCGCCTGGCCGCACAGGGCAAGATGACGGTCAGACAATTGATTAATCGCCTGATCGATCCGGGTTCGGAGTTATTTGAGCTGGGGCTGGATGCCGGTTATAATATCGGCTACCCTGAACAGCCTCACATCCCGGGAGGAGGTCTGGTAACTGGTGTCGGCCAGGTACAGGGCAAAGACTGTATGATTTTTGGCAATGAAAGCAGAATGTCAGCCGGCACTTATTTTCCGATCACCCTCAAAAAGCATATACGTGCCCAACGCATTGCCGAAGAGTGCAACCTAACCTGCATCTACATTGCCGATTCCGGCGGTATTTTTTTACCTCTCCAGCTTCACACTTTCGCCGATGAGGGCATGTTTGGCTCCATGTTCTACAACATGACCCGCATGTCGGCAAAGGGTATTAAACAATACACTTTGAGCACCGGAGGCAACACTGCAGGAGGCGCCTATATTGTTTACCTGGCCTGCCAGTCGATCATGATTGATAAGCTGGCTTTCGCTTTCCTGGCCGGTCCGCCGATGGTTAAAGCGGCAATCAGCGAGGATGTAAGCGCCGAAGACTTAGGCGGGGCTTATGTTCACACCCAGTATTCCGGCGGCTGTGACCATTTTGTAGAAACCCAGGAAGAGGGGATTGATCGTTTAAAAGAAATGATCGCCTTCGACCCCCCGCAGAGTTTTCATCATCACCGCTGTGAAAGCTGGCTGGAACCTCGCTCTGACGCCGATGAACTAATGAGTTGCATGCCGGAGGACCCATACCGACACATCAATATCCACGATGTGCTGAAATGCATCGCTGACGATAGCTACTTCCAGGAATATAAGGCCAGCTATGCTCCCGGCCGTGGAGACACTTTAATTTGTGGCAAAATATGGCTAAAAGGAATGCCAATCGGTATCATTGCTGCCAATAAAAGCGGAATATCTTATCACGAAGCCGCACGCAAAGCCTCAGAATGGGTGGTCCGCTGTGGTTATGATAAAACTCCTCTCCTTTATATCCAGAATTCACCTGGCTATATGGTAGGGAAAGAAGAGGAGCGAAGCGGCATCGGGAAGTATGGGGCCGACATGGTACGGGCCTGCGCCTGTGTCGAAGTACCGAAGATCCAGTGGGTCATTGGGCCAGACCACGGCGCAGCCAACTACGGGATGTGCGGCCGGGCTTACCGCCCACGTTTTATATTCCATACCATGCGGGCGCGGACCACCGTAATGTCCGGTAAAACCGCGGCCTTTATTCTGGAATCGCTGGAGAGAAAAAATAAAGAAAAAATGGGTGAAAAGATCGACGAGGATAAGATGCATGAATTTAGAGAGGAAATCATCAACCGTTATGAACGGGAAGGGCATCCCTACTTTACCGGTTCCCTACTTTACCATGACGGAATCATTACCTGGGCTGAATCCCGCGATAAGCTGGCCAGAGCATTTGAGCTTTCGCTGAAAAAACCGATCCCAGAATCCAATTTCGGCAATTTTAAATTTTAGAGAAAGAGGATTAATTCAGCCCGGCAACCCGGGACCAGAGCAGAGCAGCTATTGCTACTTTAAACCCAAGGAGGTTGAATAGATGGACAAATTTTCTATGAATTTCCCCAAGAAAGTTAGGATTGGCGATATTACCGTTCGGGACGGTTTTCAGCATGAAGAAAAATTTATTTCCACCGATGCCAAAGTTTATTATGCTGAAGAACTGATCCTTTCCGGCTTTAAAAGGATTGAGGTTACCAACTTTGGCAACCCCAAAGGCATGCCCCAGTTTAAAGATGCAGATGAGCTGATGAAGCGGATTCGCAGCAGCCGTAAGCTTCAGGAAGCAAAAGTAAACTGGGACGATATTGAGTTGACTGCTGTTACAATCAGGGAAAAAGCCGTTGACCGGGCCATTGAAGCAAAAAAGGAAGGTTACGGCCCTGACAGGCTTCTAATGATGGTTTCTACCTGCGAGGAACACCACTTTGCTAATTCTGGTATCACCCTGCCCGAATACTGGAAGGAAGCAGAAAGATGTATTCAGAAAACTCATGACGCCGGAATGAAAATGTGCGGAACTGTCAGCACGATCTGGGGCAGCCCGATCACCGGGCCGACAGAGCTTTCGGAGGCAGTAAAATTTACAAAATACTTCCTTGATATCGGTGCCGATGACATCGAGCACGCTGACCATGACGGCTCTGCCCCGCCTAACCAGGTATACCGCTATTTTTCGATGATTTTAGACGCCATGCCCAACACTGATCTGCACATCGCTCATTTTCATGTCACCAGGGGCTGGGGTTTGGCTAATGTCCTGGCAGCCCTGCAAGCTGGGATTGACATATTTGAAAGCACCATCGGCGGCACCGGCGGACAGCCCGCCAACTTCCTGGGCGACTGCCCGGTCTCCGGAACCGGTGAATACTACTATCGGGATCCCAATATTGTCGGTCTAGTTTCCACCGAAGATCTGGTGGTAATGATGGACGAGATGGGGATCGATACCGGTATTGATGTGGAGCGCTTGTTAAGAATGGGACGCAACATGGAAAAAACTATCGGCCGGCGACTACGCTCCGAATCGGCGCTAAGCGGCAGAATCCCCAAGAAACCAAAAGAAGAATACAGGCGCAAAGGCTTAACGGAGGCGAAAGCTTCCTTGGGTGAAAAAGAAGGTCAGAAATTCCCGGAGAAATAAGCAAAGAGGGTTGGACAGATGAAAACAGAAACACTGATTGTTGATCACAACGAACACCTGGCAACCGTTTTTTTTAACCGCCCGGAGAACATGAATGCCCTGAACACTTTGATGGCTAAAGAGCTATTCACTGTATTTACTGAACTGGCAGCTGATCGGGATATCTGGGCAGTAATCTTAACTGGAAAAGGAGATAAAGCTTTTTGCGCCGGGGCTGATTTGAAAGAACGCAAAGATATGAGTCTGGATCAGATGCGACTGCAGCGGGACCTTTTTGTGCAAGCTTTTAAAACCGTCTCCACTTTTCCCAAACCGCTGATTGCTGCAGTAAACGGTTATGCTTTTGGGGGCGGCTTTGAATTTGCCCTGGGCTGTGACATCATCTATGCCGCAGAAAATGCTGTCTTTTCCCTGCCTGAGGTTAGTTTAGGCATCATCCCGGCTGGCGGTGGCACTCAGAACCTGCCTCGTCTTATTGCACCTGCTCTGGCCAAAGAACTTATTTTTACCGGTAACAGGCTAACCGCTGCTGAAGCGAAAGAGCTGGGGCTAGTAAGAAAGGTGACGAGCCCCGAAAAATTGTCGGAGGAAGCGGAGCTGCTGGCAGCTAATATCATGAAAAACGCGCCTCTGGCGGTCTGGCAGGCTAAAAAGGCCATTAATTTAGGCTTAAACGTCGACCTTTCTACCGGCTTTGCCCTGGAAGCAGAATGTTATAATGTATGTCTTAAGTCTGCTGATCGGGACGAAGGGCTGAAGGCCTTTAACGAAAAGAGAAAACCTGTGTTTACCGGTCAATAATTGCCAGGCGGAATAAAGCACGAGGATGCGACCAACTTGAAGTTTAAAGACAAAGAAATCCTGATTACAGACGTTACCGCCCGGGATGGCTTTCAGATGGAAAAAGCATGGATCCCGACAGCGACTAAAATCGACATCATCAACAAAATAATAGCAACCGGTGTAAAAAGAATTGAAGCGGCAGCTTTTGTCTCTCCAAAAAAAGTTCCGCAAATGCGTGATGCAGAAGAGGTCGTCAGGAAGATTGAAAAACGAAAAGGTTTAAGAACTGCCGCCCTGGTCGCTAACTATAAAGGAGTTAAGCGAGCCTTAGCAGCCGGGGTAGACGAAATACAGGCTGTTTTATCGGTCAGCGAAACACACAATGTCGCGAACATTGATCGGGACATTAAAACCTCAATCAACGAAATCGGCGAAATGGCCGACCTGGCAAAGCAACATGGCAAAATATTCAACGTGAGCCTGAGCACAGTTTTCGGTTGCAGCTATGAAGGTTTGATACCGGTTGAAAAAACAGCCATCGTAATTGAGGCGCTTGCCAGATGCGAAATTGCTAATTTTGTGCTATCCGATACAAATGGAATGGCTAACCCCCGGCAAATTTATGAATACTCGACCAAACTGCAGAAAGAGTTTCCGCAACTTAAATTCGGCCTGCATTTTCACAATGCGCGAGGCATGGGGTTAGCCAACGCCCTGGCTGGCTATGAAGCAGGAATTGAGCGTTTTGACTCGGCAGTGGGAGGAATCGGGGGATGTCCCTTTACCCTCAACGCTGCAGGGAACGTCTGTACTGAGGATCTGGTTTTCATGTTTCAGGAAATGGGTTTAAAAACAGGCATCGATGTGCCGAAATTGATTAAACTGGCTCAGAAAATCGAAGCCCTTTTCGGCCGCACCTTGCCTGGCTACATGATGAAGACCGCTGAATCATCAGAGTGCGATTAGAAGTAGAATTCAGTATTATACTCTCGCCACCATTAAGCAATGCAGAAAAAAGGCTTTTCAGTGAGTGTTTTTCCTGAAAAGCCTTTTTTACTGGTCGGGGCGAAAGGATTCGAACCTTCGACCCCTTGGTCCCAAACCAAGTGCGCTACCAAACTGCGCTACGCCCCGACGATGAAAGCAATTCATTTTTTACAGCAGAGTCATTGTAGCACACCCCCGAATGATAAGCAAGAAGAAGGGGAGCATTGACGACCGTATCGTATTGACCGTATTGTTTGCTAAAGTTGGATCTTATCCCTCTGGGGGATCTGCCGGGGTAACCAGGTTAAAGGTTACGGGGTAATAATTTTAGAAGATAAATATTTTGCCCAATAATTTCCGGACCCTTTTTAAGGCCCGGCCGCGATGGCTCACTTTATTTTTCTCCTCAGCACTCATTTCGGCAAAGGTCAAACCCGCCGGTTCATAGATAAACAGAGGATCGTAACCAAAACCCCCTTTCCCCTTCAGTTCTTCAGCAATAACGCCGGAGCAGCTCTCTTCGATAATGTAGGTTTGATCTCCGGGAATACAGATTGCAATGGCACAGACGAAGCGAGCTGCCCTCTGCTCCGGGGGCAAGCCGGAGAGTTCCTGCAGGAGCAGCTGATTGTTAGCGGCATAGTTGCCTTCCTCTCCGGCGTAACGGGCGGAGTAAACACCGGGACGGCCACCTAAAGCATCAACTTCCAGGCCGGAATCGTCAGCCAACACCAGCTCGCCGCTAAATTTGCTGACCGCTTCCGCCTTTAGGGCAGCGTTGCCGGCAAAGGAAGGTTGATCTTCTTCCGGCATCACCAGCCCCGGGTAGTCTTCGATTGTAGCTATCGTAAACGGCAGATCTGCGAGCAGCTCCTGAATCTCGCGTACCTTGTTTTTATTGCCTGTCGCCAGGACCAGCTTTGGCAAGTAACCAGCGCCCCTTTCTGCAATCATCTGCTTTCATTATCTTTAATAGCGCCTGCTTCTGCAATCAGCCGTGATATTTCTTCCCCCAAAACCCTCTCCTGGCAGACAGTAATTTCAGTGATTCCTGCGGTTGCCAGATCGAGCAGTTGATCCAGCTGATCCCTGCTAAAAGGCTGATCCTCAGCTGCTCCCTGTACCTCCACCAGCTTTCCGTCAGCGGTCATGACCACATTCATATCTACGCCGGCAGCGGAGTCTTCTTCGTAGGCCAAATCAAGCACCGGCTTGCCAGCTAGAAGACCAACACTGACTGCCGCAAGAAAGCTGCTTAGCGGAAAAAAGGTAATCAGGTCCTGCTTTTTCAACAACAGAGAGGCTTCAGCAAGAGCAACAAAAGCGCCGCTGATTGCTGCTGTACGGGTGCCCCCGTCGGCTTCAATGACGTCGCAATCCAGCCATATAGTTCGCTCACCCAGCCTTTTTAAATCTGTTACTGCACGCAACGTTCGGCCGATCAGACGTTGAATTTCCAGGCTGCGGGAATTGGCGCTGTTTCTTTCGCGCTGACTGCGAACAGTAGTGGAACGAGGCAGCATTGCGTATTCAGCTGTAACCCACCCTTGTCCCGAGCCTCGTAAAAACTGGGGGACTTTATCTTCCAGCGAAGCGGTGCAGATCACTTTCGTTCCGCCCAACTCGATCAATGCAGAGCCTTCCGGGTTCTTTAGATAAGAGCGGGTAATTTTAAGCGGTCTTAGTTCGTTAAACTTTCTGCCATCTATACGCATTAGTTTAGTCCTTTCCTTTCACCAAGCACCTAAGCATATTTTCATTCTAATTTAGCTTTCATCTCTTCTGTCTCGGCCATAACTTTCTTTTCATCGTAGCGGCTGAAAAGATAGAGACCCCCTAAACAAAAGACTGCTGCCACAACGCCGGAAATGCGCACTCCCAGATCATCGCCCACATCACGTCCCAGAACAAGCAGCGAGGTAAAAATCAACATGGCGATCATCTGGCCGATCTTCTGCATGAATGTCCGGGCCCCATAATAGATTCCTTCGCGATGACTGCCGGTTTTTAAAGCGTCATGCTCTGCAATGTCTGCTAAAATCGCATTGGGCAGAATACCGAATGCCGCCAGCGGCAGCGCGCCAAGGATTGAAAGCAGGTAACCCTGTGCTGTCAACGATAGCGGCACCCAGGGCAAGCCAAAGAGTGAAGTGAGACCGAATACCAGGGTAAAAATGATAAAGGCGCCAATGATCATGATCCGTTTGCCGATGCGGCGGGCCAGTAGATTTACCGCCGGGTAGCAGGCAAAAGAGACTACCGCCATCACTATAAAGAGGATCGAGTAAAACTGCTCCTGCTGGCGTAACAGTACCGTTACATAGTAGATCAGGGCGGTCTGCAGAATGGTCAAGGCCAGGAAATAAACCATATCAGATAGGGCAAATGGTAAAAAGTTACGGTTGTGAAAAGTGAGTTTAAGGGACTCAAACATCGGTACCGTTGATGGCACACCGCTGCTGTACTTTTTCTCATCGATGGCGATTACCGGCACGTAGAGGCAAACCAGGGCAAACAGGCCAAGTAGGGCGAAGGTGATTCTGATAGCAATAATTCGCTCGAAACCCGCTCCCTCAAAGAGCGAAAAGAGCATTGGCGCCTGGGAAGCAATGGCAGTGCCGAGGAAAAAGGTGAGCGATATATAGGTTGATAGATTCAGCCTCTCCTGCGGAGTGTGACCCAACTCGGCGATCAGGGCAAAGTAGGGCGTAACATAGATAGTGTAGAAGAGGTAAAAAAGGAACAGCGTAATGGTTAGCCAAAATACATTTAGTGCCCCTGGTTCCGCCGAAGGTGGGGTAAAGAGTAAAAACATCAGCACTACCATTGGTAAACCACCGGTCATCATAAAAGAGATCCGGCGCCCTCTTTTCGCCGTCGAACGATCGGAGAGAGTGGCAATCCAAGGATCGGTGATCGCATCGACAAAGCGTCCAGCCATTGTAATCAGACCGATGATCGAGATAAACCCAAAAAGATAAAATGATGGGATTAGTTCCGGCAGACGTGCCTCTTCAGGCGGTAAGTAGAAATAGATCAGGTAGCTAACAACGAGGCCGAGCGTTAGTGCCCATCCCAATTGACCGATCGCGTAGGCAACCCCTTTTGATAAAGGTAAACTGGGTTTCACAGGTTAACCCTCCTTTTATTACTTTTATTTTGGCTTTTATCATAGCCTGCCAGCTATCTTTTGGTAATTCCCCACTCCAGTTGCGATATCCTTCCAGGCAGGCAGTGACACAATAGTTTAATCGATCAGAGGGGGTTTTTTAATCCTCTTTGCAATCAACTAGAGGAAAAGCCGGATAAATAAAGAATTACTTAAGTTGTTAAAGGAGGTTTACCTATGGAACTCAGTTATCTGGTACCCGCCATTATCATTGTGGTAGCTGCTTTTATAGTTTATACTTATAACCGTCTTGTCGGTTTACGCAATATGGCCGATACAGCCTACTCCAACATTGATACTATGCTCCAGAAAAGGTTTGATCTGGTTCCAAACCTGGTTGAAACAGTTAAGGGTTACATGCGCCACGAACAAGAGCTGCTGGACAAAATTACCAGAGCCAGGACCGACTGGCTAAAAGCCTCGACCATGGGCGAAAATGCTGAGGCAGACAATCTGGCAGCAGGAGCATTAAAATCAATTTTTGCCGTTGCTGAAAACTATCCCGACCTGAAGGCCAACCAGAATTTTTTAATGCTACAGGAAGAGCTGGTCGGCATTGAAAATAAAATAGCTTACGCCCGGCAGCGGTTTAACCGCACGATCATGGTATTGAACACAGTCATAGAACGTTTTCCGACCAATCTGATCGCCAACCTCTTCGGCTTTAAAATACGGGAGTTCTTTGAAGTTGAGTCAGAGCAGGTCCGGAATACTCCTCAGGTCGAGATGCAAGGAGGTAATGAATCTTAATGGATCCAATCATCAGTCACATAGCTTCAAACAAACGAAGAACTTTTTTCTTTTTCTTTCTTTATGCGATTATGTTTGCCCTGATCGGTTATATTTCAGGCTTATATATGGGCAACCCTATCTTTGGCTTTGTCATAGCCGCCATCATTTTTTGTATAATTTTTTTGATCAGTTATTATGGCGGCCGCAATGTAGTCGCCTCGATGGCTGGCGCCCGTGAAGTAAGCAAAGCACAGGAACCATTCCTCTATAACACAGTCGAAGCCTTAAGCGTAGCTGCCGGAAAACCGATGCCAAAGGTTTATATTATGGAAACGGATGTTCCCAATGCTTTTGCTGCCGGCCGTAATCCTGACCAAGCTATCGTTGCGGTAACCAGGGGATTATTAAATCGCATGAACCGCCAGGAACTTGAAGGGGTTATCGCTCATGAAATGGCCCATATCGCAAATTATGATGTTTTGCTGGCTACTGTGGCTGTTGTATTGGCCGGGGCTATTGTTTATGCCAGTGTGATCTTAAGAAGAATGGCTATCTTCGGGGGCGGCGGTCGCAGAAGCGGACAGAGTAATATAATCGGCATCGTCTTTCTGATCGTGGTCGCCATTATTGCTCCCTTATTTGCCCAGCTACTGCGCTTTGCCATATCTAGACAGCGCGAGTACTTAGCAGACGCCACTGCGGCTGATTACACGGGTTATCCGGAAGGTCTGGCCAGCGCCCTGGAAAAAATATCAACGATGCAAGTAGCACGCAGTCCCTTGGATAATCAGGCACTTAACGGTCTCTACATTGTCAACCCGGCACTGGGAGCATCAGCACTCAATAAGATGTCAGCAATGTTCTCCACCCATCCGCCGGCAGAGGATCGCATCAGGAGATTACGGGCCATGTAGGTTTTAGAGCTGCACTTGATAAGCTTTAACTTCTCGCTTAAGCAGCTTGGACCCAACTTCTTCAAAGGGTTTGGGATTGCCGCTGACAAAAAAGCGGAAACGTGGCACATTGCAGCTTAAGGGATTGAAATTAGCATTGCCGCCGAGAATCTCCTCCACTTCGGCGGCAATTTCTTTAGCAGAATTAATCAGCTTTATAGCAGGGCCGACAACTTCCTGAATTAAATCTGACATCAGGGGATAGTGGGTGCAGCCGAGGATCAAGGCATCGATCTCTTCCGCTACCAGTGGATCTAAATATTCATGAGCGACTTTAATGGCCTCGGGAGTTGCTACCAGGTTGTTTTCTACCAGCAGAACAAAAAGCGGACAGGCCTTACTTACAATATGCAGGTCACCATTTTTCTTGCGTAGCGCTTTTTCATACTCTCCGCTGCTGATTGTACCAACAGTGCCGATTACTCCGATCCGGCGGTTGTGGCTACCGGCCAGGGCGGCCCTGACCCCGGGTTCAATGACCCCCAATACCGGCAGATCAATGCTTTCCTGATAATAGGAAAGACCAGCGGCAGTGGCCGAATTACAAGCCACCACAACCATCTTGATCTCCTGATGCTTCAAAAAATCGAGCATCTCAAAAACAAAACCGCGCACCTCTTCGTAGGAACGCGGTCCATATGGCATCCGGGCTATGTCGCCAAAGTAAACGATACTTTCATGGGGCAGGCGTTTACTGATCTCACGCACAACAGTCAGACCCCCGACTCCGGAGTCGATTACCCCGATCGCTTTGTGGTTCTCTCCTGCTTGTTGTTTAAGACTGCCCAACTCTATTTCGCCTTCATTCTGTTGAAATAGCCACCCATAATTTTGCGAGTATCATAAATAGTAATGAATGCGTCCGGATCATGGGTTTTCATTGCTTTAAGAAAGTCCGGCAGCTCCTTACGTTTGAGCATCACCTGCAGGGTTCGGTGCGGGCCTTCCTTGCCGTAGCAGGGCATTGAAGTTACACCATAACCTCTTTCACGCAAGTTCTCCTCCAAACCATTGCATTCATCAAGTGTAACTACCTGGGCATTAACATGTCCGATTGCTATTTTCTCTTCAATCATGCTACCGACGATGTTACCGGCAGCAAAACCAAGCCCATAAACTAAAATGTTCTGCCATTGATTGAGGTTTTGTAAAACCATGCTTAGAGCAATCAGGTAAATGATAACCTCAAAAAAGCCGACCGCTGCTGCGGGCCAGGCTTTACCTCTGGTCAGGTAAATAATGCGGATCGTTCCAAAACTTACGTGCGCAATTTTAGCCACGAATATAGCCAGATAAGTTAATAAAACAGGCACTGCTTTTACCTCCAATGGCGCTTTGGTACGCCTAGTCGCTGAACATCAGACCATATTGTAGCAACCTCATCTGCCGCTGTCAAACTTAGTTATCTCGCAGAATACCTGTTTATTGTTTTAACGCATGTAAAAAGCGGCAGCTGCGATAGCCTGCCGCGTGATCAAGCATGAAATTCGGTTTACTGGTAATTCGGACATCTCAGGTCAGTAGGATCCGGATTTGAAGGAACGAGAGGCTATCATCTCCATTGCATGCAGGTTCTTGATCCGGATAAAGGTTCCTTTCATCCCCAATGAACGTGATTCAATAATGCCTGCACTTTCAAATTTACGCAGTGCATTAACGATCACAGAGCGGGTGATACCTAAGTTGTCAGCAATCTTGCTGGCAATAACTACACTTTCATTGTTGGTGATATTTTTAAGGATCTCCTCAATTGCTTCAACTTCAGAGTACGATAAACTTTCAAAAGCTCCTTCGGCCAGTTTCTTATTTCTAATAATATCCTCTTCTTTACCTAATTCCTCAAGGCGTTTGAGCAGGCCGATCAGCAGAGCCCCTATTTCCGCCAGGGTCAGCTGATCATCGTCGAGCGGTTTTTTGACAGAACAGAGCAGCAGCAGATCTGACTTCTTATCCTCAGCAGCAAGAGGCAAAAGTGAATAGTAGTAATCACTACCCGTTTTTTGATTAGGATCTGTTTCGTTGTAAACAGCTTCGTTATTTTTAAACAGCTGCATAAAAAACTGATCTGCTTCAAGTGATTGATCCTTAATCAACAGTTTCAGATTCTCAGCCAACTTGACTGACCCGGATTCAGCAACTAAGAGTGTCCCATCCCTGTTCACTACGAAAACAGCAGCGCCAATGAGCGAAAATATAGAACTGACCGCCTGTTGCAGGTCCGGTGTCTGACCTTCGCCGTCATAGAGAGCGCCATTTAACTGCCTAATCTTTTCGGTTAATGGCTTCTTTTTCATTTTCTAAGCCTCCTTTGACTAATTTATAATACATAATATTGTCTATGTCAATAATATTCTAACTTTTATCGATAGAAACAATGATTTGCTGTTTTCAATAAAGATCTAGCCGCAGATACTATTGGTGATTATTTCTGAACAGGCTCCCCGCCAGCCGGTAAATTTCTTTCAGTGGCAAACCGGAAAGCCTGGCGACCTTGCAGCAATCTTCATATTCGGGAGCATAATGAAGAAGGGGCTCGCCTGGAAGGGCAGGACAATATTTAATGCGGATCGCTCCCCATTCTGTCGTAACTTTACCGACCGTGCGTGGTTTCATAACTTTCTGAGCCCGACTAAGACGCAGGCCTAAAGTACTGGTTTCGGAAAAAATCAGATCGCGGAGTTTATTCAGTAGATGCGGCGGGGTGAGCACTGTCAGTTGAACGGCAGGACGGTTTTTCTTCATTTGTATAGGGGTAAAAAATACATCAAGCGCACCACAGGCGAAAAGTATTTCCATCAGGTAGCCATAGATCTCGGGATTGAGGTCATCAATGTTAGCTTCAAGCTGGATTAGTTCATCGGTATAAAGATCTACAGTTTGAACATTTTGCCCCAATAGCAAGCGCAGAAAGTTAGGCCGGGAGAGTGCATAGCTTCCGGCCCCGTAGCCGACCGCTTGCAGTGTAAAATCCGGCAGCGGTCCGAATCCTTTGGCAATTGTGGTCAGGATCGCAGCTCCGGTTGGAGTAACCAGCTCATAATTATCCAGACTTCCGCGCACCGGTGACTTCCTTCTTGCTAGTAATTCAAGGGTTGCCGGGGCCGGCAGGGGCAGTTTACCGTGAGCAGTATGGATCTCACCACTACCCAAAGGCAGCGGTGAGGAGTAAACTTCAGTTACCTCAAGCAAGTGAAGAGCAACAGCAGTGCCTACTACATCAACGATAGCATCAACGGCCCCAACCTCATGAAAATGAACTTGATCAACGGTAGTGCCGTGAACAGCTGCCTCAGCCTCTGCCAGATTGCTAAAGATTAAACCACTCATTTCTTTCACCGGGCCGGGCAGATCAGCATTATTGATCAGTTCCAAGATCTCAGGCAGGTGGCGTTGCTGTTGTTGTTCATTTTCAACTATTACCTGCACTCTCGTTCCAGCCAAACCTTCACTTGTTAGCTGATCAGCAACTAGCTGATACCCTTCAAGAGGCAAACCGGCCAGGGTAGCACGCAGCCGATCCAAATCGAGACCAAGATCAAGCAGGGCACCGAGAGTCATATCCCCACTGATCCCACTGTAACAGTCAAAGTATAATATTTTACCCTGACTCTCATTGACGCTGGTGCTCACTGATCATCCGCCTTTTCTCCAACCCTGTTGATCAGAGCAGCCATGTAACCTGCCCCGTAACCGTTATCAATATTTACTACAGCTACCCCAGTGGCGCAACTGTTAAGCATCGTAAGCAGTGGGGCAAGACCACCGAAGTGTGAACCGTAACCGACGCTGGTTGGCACTGCGATAACCGGGCAGGTGGCTAAACCGCCAACCACACTGGCCAGTGCCCCCTCCATCCCGGCAACAACCACAATGACCCGGGCTTTGGCAATCAGATCCCAGTTGTCAATAAGACGGTGAATACCCGCCACTCCAACATCGTAAAGTCTTTCCACCCGGCTGCCGATCAGTTCGGCAGTGAGAGCCGCCTCTTCAGCAACGGGCAGATCAGCCGTACCGGCAGAAACAACCGCCACGGAACCAACAGGGGTTTTACTTTCCAGGCTGTGCAAAACCAGCGCCCGAGCTTCCCGGTAGAAGCAAACAGCAGGGAACAGAGCCTTTACTGCTTCGTAAGCATCCTCGCCGGCCCTGGTTGCCAGAACAGAATCGCCGGAAGCGGCAAGATGTTTAAAGATGACGGCGATCTGTTCCACCGTTTTGCCAGGGCAGTAAATAACTTCCGGAAACCCACACCTTAAGTGGCGGTGATGGTCGACCCTGGCAAATTGAAGGTTTTCATAAGGTAAAACCTGCAGTCTTTCCATGGCCTTTTCAATATCAACCTCCCCGCTTTGGACAGCGGAGAGTAGATCGTGCAGTGCTTTTTTATTAATAGCCTTTAGCTCCTTTGAAATCCGTAGTATTGTCGTCTATTGATTAAGTTTATTTATAATAATAGCGCAGCCGGGGAGTTTTGAAAAGGAAAAGCGCTGTTAAGGGAAGAAGAGTAACTCAAAGACCAGAGAGCAACAGGCTAAGAAAGAGGGGATTGAAGTGATCATCACATTTGACGACAAAACCCCGCAAGTAGGTAATAACTGCTTCATTGCACCTAATGCTACCCTGATCGGTGACATACTTGTTGAAGATGATGTGAGCATCTGGTTTGGCGCCGTGCTACGTGGAGACTTTGGCAGAATTATCGTAAAAAGAGGTAGCAGTATCCAGGACAATGTTGTAGTCCACGTTATTCCTGATTGCGAAACGATAATCGGTGAAAATGTAACTGTAGCTCACGGGGCAATCCTACACGGCTGCACCATTGAAAACAGCGCTATTATCGGCATGGGTTCAGTTGTACAGGATTTTTGTGTAATCGGCGAAGAATCAATGATCGCCGCCGGGTCTGTTGTACCCAGCAACATGAAAATACCGCCCAGACATCTGGCAGCCGGGGTGCCAGCAACAGTGAAGAAGGAAATTACCGGGGCTTCATTGATGTGGGTTAAGACCAGCGCCCCGATGTACCGCGAGCTGGCCGCCCGCTACAAACAGCAGGGTCTTGGCAGTTAGCAAAAGCTTATCGGTTAAATTAGGTCTCTGAGTACCGCTTAATAAAAAGATCATTTGCTTGATGAATAGAGGGGCGCTCCCGTTTAGGAGCGCCCTTGTTTGGTGTTAGCTATCTAATTAGTATTCTGTCGGAAGCTTGTTCAACTCGGCCAGGCTGAATACCGGGCCATCCTTGCAGACATAAACCGGACCAATATTGCAGCGGCCGCACTTCCCTACCCCACATTTCATACGCATTTCGAGAGTAGTGATCACCTGATCATCAGCAAACCCGAGCTTCTCCAGGGCTTGCAACACAAACTTAATCATGATTGGCGGGCCACAGGTAATTGCCACTTTACCCTGCGGCGTAAAAGCCAGCTCTGCTACGTAAGTAGGTACAAAACCGACATGACCCTGCCAGTCGGGAAACTCGGCATCTACGGTCAGGTGGACGTTGGTGTTAGGCTGCTCCGCCCAGGTTTCCTTAACTTCACTCTTCCGGATCAGATCCGCAGGACTGCGTGCCCCATATACAATATCAATCTGACCGTAATCCTTGCGGTTGGCAAAGCAGTATCCAATCAGTGACCTGAGTGGTGCGAGGCCGATCCCCCCGCCGATAAACAGCAAGTCTTTGCCTTTCATCTCCTCAACCGGAAAACCGTTGCCATAAGGCCCCCTGATCCCAATCTGGGCGCCGGGAGCAAGGGCATGAAGAGCGCCAGAAACCGCACCAACCTCCTTGATACTGAATTCAAGGCAGTCGCGACAGGTAGGCGATGAGGTAATCGAAAATATGGCTTCGCCAACCGGCGGGATCGACAACATAGCGCATTGGCCGGGCATGAATTCAAACGGCAACCCGTCTTTGCCTGAAACCCGGAGTGTTTTAATGTCAGGAGTCTCCGCGGTGATATCAAGCACTGTGGCGGTCTGAGGCATTAAGGGATTAGCGCTGCACATCCTGTTCACCTCCCAGAGCTTTGATCGCCTGAACAATGTCTAAGTTAACCGGGCAGCTGCGCAGGCATCGTCCGCAGCCAACGCAAGCTAGTTCACCATATGTTTCCGGGTAATACTGCAATTTATGCAAAAAGCGCTGCCTGACCCTTTCCTTGCGGCTGGGACGGGGATTGTGACCGCCGGCCATCTGGGTAAAGTGGCCGTACATGCAGCTGTCCCAACAGCGGAAGCGTTCACCAGCCATTTCGTGACCATAATCTTCAACATCGAAACAATAACAGGTCGGGCAAACATAGGTGCAAACTCCACAGCCAAGGCAGCTTCTAAAGAGTTTATCCCAGACCGGGTCATCGAAACGTTCTTTCAGGCTTTCACTTAAGCCCTCAAGCTTCATTCCAAAATCAGCTGTTTTTACCGGGGCCGGAGTAAATGTTTTACCGTTTGGCTCAGCAAGCAGTGAGCCTGCCCCTTTTAGCAACATTACGCCTTTTGGCGTTTGTGCTTCAAGGATTAGATTCCCACGCTGCAGATCAAGGTGGGCCATGACATCCGCGCCGGGGGCACTAAGGGGATCAACGCCCATCACGCCACAAAAACAGAACGGATCGGGTGCAGTACAACCAAGGGCAACAACCGTTGTTTTTTCACGCCTGCTCTGATAGAGCTCATCTGGCGGATCCTGGTTTATGTAAACCCGATCAAGCATCTCGATCGCTTTCAGGTCGCAGGGATGAACTCCAAAGGCAGTTACCGGTCCTAACTCTTCACCTGCGCTAAGCTCTGTCGTCTGACCTCTGCATTGATAGCGCATGTAGGTTTCTTCCCGCGGGAAGAAGATGTCTTTAGGCGATACAGCGCTGGTTGGAGCATCAAGGGTCACTTCGTCTCCCTCGGTCCACTCTTTAAATAGTACCGTCAGTCCTGCTTTGACCGGCAAAAAGAGCTTGCCCTGACCGGCCAGATGAGACCAAAAAGCAGGCAGTTTATCCACTGCTATCAATTTTTTCACCATGACCACCTCACTTTTCAGAAAAAGCTGCCGGATCATCCGGTTTGTAGGTCAAAAGCGGCGGCTCTAAATCTGCATTCAAGCCGGCTTCAAACTGACCATACAGCTCATTAATATCTTTGATTAATTTCCGGTTAAGCTCCTGCAGTGGAATATTAACCGGACAAGCCCGCTGACATTCGCCACAATCAATACAGCGACCGGCTCCATGATAAGCCCGAACCAGGTGAAAGAGAAAGTTTTCGCTTCCCTGGTAAGCACGGCCCTGCCAGCGCGGTTTGTCCTGCTCGACAAAGCATTCACGGCAGCTGCAGTAAGGGCAAGCCTGGCGGCAGGCATAACAACGCAGACAACGGGAAAGCTCTTTTTCCCAGTAGGTGTAGCGTTCATCGGCCGGCATCTCTTCCAGTTTGGTTACGCTCTTGTAGCGCTCAGGGGCCTCCTTTTCACCCCGGGGGGCAAGGAGCAGTTGATCGTAAACTACCGGATCAGGATAGCGGCAGTCACGGCATTTATAGAGCAGCAGTTGCTCCCGCTCAACCGTTTTCTCCCCGGCGGCAGATCTAAGCACAACAATACCATTCTGCTCGGCAATGCTTTCCAATTCTGCTTCGGCGGTGGCCGTAAGCAGCTCGTAATCCAGCATTCCCGGGCAAGGCAAGCCGTAGAGAACCACCCGCTGCCGGGCCACCATATTATCCTGCAGCAGTCGGTTAAAGGAGCGGGAATCACAGCCCTTAACCAGCACGCCGATTTTCTGGTAGTCCTTTAGTTCTTCCAGCAGGTAGCGGCTTAGATTAACAGCACAGAATGAATCCCAGGTAAGCCTTTCCAAATCTTGTTCATTCTCCGCAAAGAGCGGTCGGGATTGCCACCAGTAATGTCCTTTTTCCCAACCGAGAAGCAAATTAATGCGACCGCCCAACAGATCCTGTTTGACCGCGTCATGGATTTTGGTTAACTCTTCTAAGTAACGTTCTGCCACCGGGCATCCCTCATCTTTCTGTTCGGCCCGAGGGCCTTAATTTTACCGGTGATCGCTTCCATCTCTTCGGCAAACTTGTCGCCTTCCGAACTGGAGATCCAACGCACCTCAAAGCGTTCGGGCTCAAAGCCGGCAAATTCGACCAGGCGTTTGAAGGAGGAGAGGCGACGGCGACTATGGTAGTTGCCGGTGCTGTAGTGGCAGTCTCCCGGGTGGCATCCGGCCACTAGCACCCCGTCTGCCCCGCGCTGAAAGGCACGCAGGACAAACATGGGGTTAAGACGCCCGGAGCAGGGTACGCGAATTACCTTTACATTAGCCGGGTAGCTCATGCGGCTGGTGCCGGCTAAATCTCCACCGGCATAACTGCACCAGTTGCAGCAAAAAGCGACAATCAGGGGATCCCAGCCGTCTGCATTATTATTTAGCGCTGTAGACATATCGCATCCACCTCCGCCAGAATCTGTTCGTTGGTAAAGCCTTTGAGGTTAATCGAACCGGAGCGGCAGGCCACAGAACAGGAACCGCAACCCTGGCAGAGAGAGGGGTTAACCTCAGCCACCGTGCGCTTGTGCATCTCTTCATGATAGCGCTCTTCGATCTCGATGTGGTTGATGGCATTATAGGGGCAGACCGCCTCACAGTAAAGACAACCCGAACATTCAGCCTGGTTGACAATAGCAGTGCAGGCTTCGCCTTTTAGCACATCCTTTGAAAGCAAACCGATCGCCTTGACCGCTGCGGCACCGGCCTGGGCCACCGTATCGGGAATATCTTTCGGCGCCTGACAGGCTCCAGCGATAAAAACGCCGGCCGTATGAGTTTCTACCGGCTTCAGCTTCGGATGCGCTTCGTTGAAGAAGTGATAACTGTCGCTGTTGATGCCGACGATGCGGCCAACTTCAGGCGCATCAGCGCGGGCAATCGAGGCGGCGGCCAGCACGACCATGTCAGCCTTGATGTCAACGACCTTGCCGCTTAGCGAATCGACGCCATGAACAACCAGGTGGTCTCCTTCGGGGAAGATCTTGCCCACCTGGCCGCGCAGGTATGCGACATCATATTCTTCAGCCGCCCGCCGCTGGAACTCTTCGTAACCCTTGCCGGCGGTGCGCACATCGATATAGAAAACATAGCTCTTGGCATCGGGTACTTTTTCTTTCAGCAAAATAGCCTGCTTGGCGGTGAACATACAGCAGATCTTGGAGCAATAGTTCATACCACGAGCCTTGTCGCGGGAGCCAATGCACTGAATAAAGACTACTTTTTTCGGCGGTTTGCCGTCGGAGAGACGCACCACCTTGCCGCCGGTCGGTCCGGAAGCATTAAAGAGTCGCTCAAATTCGAGAGCAGTCAGGATATCCGGATGCTGGCCGTAGCCGTACTCACCATAGGATGAGGGATCGAGCTGGTCGAAACCGGTAGCAACAATTATTGCACCGTATCGACGCTCGATAATCTGATCCTGCTGCTCATAATCAACCGCCTGGGGTGGGCATTCCTTGGCGCAAATCTGGCAGCGCCCCTTTTTAAAGTAGAGACAGTTTTCCCGGTCGATTACCGGCACGTTAGGCACTGCCTGTGGAAATGGCACGTAAATCGCCTTGCGCTTGGTCATACCCATTTCAAACTCGGATGGCGCCTTGGCAGGGCATTTTTCGTAACAGACTCCGCAGCCGGTACATTTGACCGGATCAATACTGCGGGCTTTCATCTTAATTTTTACGTCAAACTGCCCGACAAAGCCTTTTACCTCTTCCACCTCGGAATAAGTGATCAGGTTAATGTTCGGATGCTGGGCTGCCTCGACCATTTTAGGCGTCAGGATACAGGCCGAACAGTCTAAAGTAGGAAAGGTTTTTTCTAGCTGGGCCATCCTCCCACCGATACTCGGCTCACGCTCCACTACATCAACCACGTAACCCGCTTCAGCAATATCGATCGCCGCCTGAATGCCGGCGATACCGCCGCCGATTACCAGGGCCCGCTTTTCAACTTCCAACTCTGGTGAATCAAGCGGGTCGTTTAAGGCCACCTTAGCTGCTGCGGCACGTAGCAGAGCGATCGCTTTCGGGGTGCCTTCTTCAATGTCGCGGTGCACCCAGGAACAGTGTTCCCTGATATTGGCCACTTCCAGCATATAAGGGTTAAGGCCGGCTTCAGCTGCTGCCTTGCGGAAAGTACCTTCATGCATCCGCGGCGAGCAGGTGCCAACTACAACCCGGTCCAGGTTGTTCTCGTTTATGGCATTCTTAATCAGATCCTGCCCCATTTCGGAGCAGAGATAACGGTATTCATCAGCATGCACCACACCGGGGAAGTTGCGGGAAGCATCAATAGCCCTGGCAATATCCACGGTGCCGGCGATATTAGTACCACAGTGGCAGATAAAAACTCCGGTTCTTGGCATAGTCCCGAACCTCCCTTATTTATTGTATTTGCGGAATCCGCTGACCAAAGCCTGCTGGGGCAGCTTGGCGAGCTGCTCCGGGGTTAAGTCAGCCGGTCCGAATTTATTGCCTTCACGGCGGCGCAACATCACCAACCGCACCCCCTCCATCATCCTTGCTAAGTCCAGGTCGCGCGGGCAGCGGGCGGCACAGGTAAAACAGGAAGCACAGACCCAGGGTGTTTTGCTGTTGGCCAGCTCTTCTTCCAATCCAAGCTGCAGATAGCGGATCACCTGGTGCGGCAAAAGGTCCATCGCCGCTGTTACCGGGCAGGCGGCACTGCACTTGGCACACTGAAAACAGCCGTTGGGATCCTGACCGCTTTGTTTCTGCATCTCTTCCACCAGGCGGGTTTTACTGCTGGTTGCCATTTTTACCGCGCCTCCTTTCCAGAGCTTTCGACATTAGCTGATCAAACTGAAGTCCCATCGCTTCAGCCAAAAGCTCGCTGAAGTAATATACTTTAACCGGTTCTTTGCCGTCCTGGTCAACACAATTCTCCAGGTTGTAGCGACAGAGCGGGCAGGCGGTGATCAGCGCTTCCGCTCCCGCTTCGCGGGCAGAATTAATGATCTTGCTGACCGTATCGCGGGCTACTGCTTCTTCGCTAACTGAAAGGTAAGCCCCGCAACACTCAGTCCGGTACGGGCTTTTTACCACCTCGGCTCCGAGAGCCTTAATCAGATCTTCCATGATGGTCGGGTTTTCTGGATCATCAAATTGCATGACCTTGGAAGGCCTGAGAAGCAGGCAGCCATAATAGGCGGCAATTTTTCGCCCTTCCAGCGGCTTTTTAATCATTTCTTTCAGCTTGTCGAAGCCGAGGTCGTCGCGCAACACTTCCAGAAAATGCAGCACGCGGCCTTCACCCTTGTAGTCGACTTCGAGGTAATCGGTTACTTTATGGCGGGCATCTTCATTACGCTGCATCAACTCTTGGGCTCGTTTAAGCACGTGGTGGCAAGCTGCACAGAGCGATACCAGCGGTTCGCCTTCCGCCGCAGCCAGGGTGCGGACCGGCGAAAGCAGTGAGATTAATTCATCTTCATAGAGCGGGTAAACAGCGCCACAGCACTGCCACTGATCAAGCTCAACCAGTTCAATGCCTAAGGCATGGGCAGCGGCCATTGTGGTATTCTCCATGTTTTTCGCCTGGCCTTTAAGAGTGCAGCCGGGAAAATAACGATAGCGCACTTAGAGCGCACCTCCTATTCTGAGGGTTTTTAGAAACGCTAACATAGGTGATTCGACATCAAGCGGCGAACCCCTTTTTAATATTTAAAATAATTGTTATAAATTTTAGAAACGCTATTGATTAGGCCAGAAGGGGCTGTCAATTAAGGCAGAGCGGCACTTCTCAAGCAGGTCAGGGTAGCGGCCTTTAAGCTCATTCAACAAGCCTGCCATCTCACTACGCTTGGTCTTTCCGCTCACCGGACAAGGGTTTTTAAAGAGTGGTAAGTTTTCGCGACGGGTCAGCGCGGCCAAAATACTCTCCGGCAGCTGGATCAGGGGGCGAATCAGATAAAGATCGCTACGGTCAAGATAAGTAACCGGCTTGAAGGTATCAAAGTGCCCTGTATAGATCAGGTTCAGCATCATCGTCTGCACGGCGTCATCAAGATGGTGACCCAGGGCAACCCGGCTGCAGCCGAGGCTTTTAGCCGCCTGGTGCAGAGCTCCGCGACGCAGGTTGGCACAAAGGGCACAGGGGTTCTTCTCCTGGCGCCTTTCAAAAACCACTTTAGCAATAGACGTTTTTTCGATATACAGTTCAAGGCCGAGTCCCTCTACAAGTTCGTGCAGCGGAGCAGGATCAGAAGGCCAGCCCAGGTCGACGTAAACAGCAACCAGGTCAAAATTGATCGGCGAATGTTTCTGGAACAGTTTCATGATGTAGAGCAAAGCGGCGCTGTCCTTACCGCCGGAAATACCAACAGCCACCCGGTCGCCATCGGCAATCATCTTATAGTAATAAATTGTTCGCTTAACTCTGGTCAGATACCATTTACCGTCACTGCTGCGCAATTAACTTCCGCTCCCAAATAAATTGATTATTTTAGTGCTAATAATCATAACACATCCTTAAGCTGCACTTAATTGTAACCCTAAATATCCCGGCTTGATTGAAGGTACCGCAGTGTTTCCTCGCAGTGTTTCCGGCTTTAATAATATATTCCCTGCCGGTTAGAAATGTTATAATAAATGGTGCTATAATAAGTTCTATTATGAGGTTTGGGAGGCCGATCCTTGAGGCAACATTATAAAAAAAAGAGGAACAGGGGAAAGTTATGGATAACCCTGATGATTGTCGCGGTAGTAGCCTTTATATTAGGTTACTGGTATTCCGCCGGTTTTCTTAGCTCTTAACCAAATCATTAACTATTGAAGCACATTAAGGGGCGGTATAATACCGCCCCTTAATAATTATCACTGTAATAAAGCCTATAGATTAAAAAGGGAAGAGTACTGACCGATCAGCGGTAGTTCACCCGCCTGGCCGCTAAGAGCATTGACCAGACCCATGATAAAACAAACAAAAAGGAATATTGATCCGATTATTCCAATAATCCAACCTAAAAATGGGATCACCGCCACCGCACCGATGATGACCCAGGCAATAAGCAGGACCAGGCCCTGCTTGGCATGAAACTGGCAGAAGGGACTATCCTTTTTGGCCAGCAGTGGTACCAACACCAGCAACCCCAGATAGGACAAAGCGGCAATCACCTTGTTATCCTTAACATCATTTTCATCAAAAACAACATGTTCAACCATCCTTAAACCCCCCTTTAATTTTGATTCAAGATTTAAGTTGCCCGTTACAGTATGATCATAAAGGATAATTTCCTATTTTTCAAGTATTTCCAGTGCTTTTTCGACTAAGGTATCAGTAGTGATCCCCATTTCTTTCAGCGCCACATCACCGGGAGCCGAAGCACCAAAACGCTCAATGCCAATTACTACTCCATGGGGGCCGATAATTGCTTCCCAGCCTATGGGCAGCGCTGCTTCAATTAAGATTCGTTTATCTGCCTTTGGCGGTAAGACAGAATCCCTGTAGGCTTTATCTTGCACCAGAAAAAGTTCACGGCAGATCATACTGACCACTCGCAAAGCATATCCTTGTTCCTGCAGTTTTTGCTGAGCTTCTAATGCCAGCTGAAGCTCGGATCCGGTGGCGATCAGAATTATGTCGGGTTGGTCTGCCTTTTCCCGGCTGACAATATAGCCACCTTTTAGAGCCTCTTTGCTGGTGCCCGGCAGCTGAGGTAGATTCTGGCGCGACAGGATTAAAGCTGACGGACCACAGCGCCGCTGGGCCGCATGCAGCCAAACGGCCGCAGTTTCCCGGCCATCGGCCGGACGCAATAGATGCAGATTGGGGATGGAACGCAGGTTGGCCAGCTGTTCGATCGGCTGGTGAGTAGGGCCGTCTTCGCCCACCGCCACGCTATCGTGGGTATAGACATAGGTCACGGGTAGCCCCATCATCGCCGCCAGGCGCACCGCCGGCTTCATATAGTCAAAGAAAACCAGGAAGGTCGACCCAAAGGGGCGCAGGCCGCCGTGCAGAGCCAGACCGGAGAGGATCCCACCCATGGCATGTTCGCGTACGCCAAAATGGATGTTGCTGCCAGCCGGGTTATCTTTTTGAAAATCAGGCGAGTTTTTTATCCTGGTTTTTGTTGAAGCATTTAGATCGGCAGAACCGCCAATCAGGTTTGGCAGGTATTCGAAAAGCACCTGCATGATCTCGCCGGAAAGGGAGCGTGTTGCCGCCGCTTTTTCGCTAAAATCCCAAAGCCTGTTGTCCTCCGTGAGCGCAGGAGATACTTCACCGGAATGCCATTCATGCCAACTTTTCAGAAGGTCCGGGTATTCACGACCATAGGCATCAAGCAGTTCATCCCACTTTTCTTTCACGGCTTTTAGCTGTTTTCGCTGATCGGCAAGATGAGCGTAAACTTCATCAGGCACATAAAATTCTGGTTCCGCAGGCCAACCTAGATTATTCTTGGTTAGCAGCACCTCATCGGCTCCGAGGGGAGCGCCGTGTGCTTCAGAGCTGCCCTGCTTGTTCGGGGAACCGTAGCCGATGCTGGTGCGAACCATGATCAGGCTCGGCTGCTCCTGATTCTGCTTCGCTACAGAGATCGCCTTTTCTAAGGTCTCCGGATTATTGCCCTCATTGACCTTCATAACCTGCCAACCATAGGCTTCGAAGCGTTTACCCACATCTTCGGTAAAGGCAAGCTCGGTTCCACCGTCGATCGTAATTTGATTGTCATCGTACAAGCAAATCAGCTTGCACAGACCGAGATGACCGGCCAGGGACGCAGCCTCTGAAGTGATCCCTTCCATCATGCAACCATCACCAGCGTAAACATAAGTGTAATGATCGACAATCGCAAAACCGGGTCGGTTAAATTCCGCCGCCAGGCGCTTTTCGGCAATGGCCATGCCTACAGCGTTGGCAAAGCCCTGCCCAAGCGGGCCGGTAGTAGTCTCCACCCCCGGGGTATGTCTGTATTCAGGGTGTCCGGGTGTTCTGCTCCCCCACTGCCGAAAATCTTGCAGTTCTTCCAGTGACAGGCCATAACCGTAGAGGTGCAATAAGGCATAGATCAGCATTGAACCGTGCCCCGCTGAAAGGACAAACCGGTCGCGGTCTTTCCAGTCCGGGCAATCCGGGCAATGCTTGAGAAAACGACTCCAGAGGGTGTAGGCCATGGCCGCCCCACCCATCGGTAAACCGGGGTGGCCGGAGTTGGCCTTTTCCACGGCGTCAACGGCTAAGAAACGGATCGTGTTAACAGCTAGTTGATCAATATTCTTCAAGTTTTCTACACCCCTTCGGTTTAAACTAAAGATCCATCGTAAAAAAGGGAAAACGCTGTTTTTTATTATAACATGATGCTTAGAGACCTTTCGGCCAGAGATAAGAGCTCAATAAACAATCAAGAGGAATAATGACAACAATTATCTCATTCAACTGGATTTGCTGTCCCTACGGCGATCAGTAGAGATCAGGGCAACTCTCATGTGGTTCATAATTACTGGCATTATCATTTTATCCTACTAAACCAGCAAATAACCTTGTTCTAGATTATCTTAATTTAACTGTGCTGATCAAGGTTACTATTGATCAAGTTACGAACAGGCCTTTTCGCTGTAACACCAATAGTGTATATTAGTGCATAGTTGAAAGTGAGGGTTTATATGAAACGATACCTGCCTTACCTGGCCGGCCTAGGCGTGGCAATGGCCTGGGGGCTTTCCTTTTTATTTACCAAGGGCGCCCTGGATTACCTGGAGCCCTTTCACCTCCTGGGCTTAAGGTTTGCTGCTGCCCTCGGAGCGATGAGCGCCTTACGCCTGGCGAACATCATTAAAATAAAGATGACAGCCGGCGATTACCTGCACCTGCTCCCTTTGGCTGTCTTCCAGCCAATTCTATATTTTTCGGCCGAAACGATGGGGGTCCTGCTGACTTCGGCCTCTTATTCAGCGATGATGATCGCCGCCATCCCAATTGTGGTTGCTACTCTGGGCTCTTTTTTACTGCGTGAGCGTCCTAACCAGATGCAGTTCCTGTTTATTATCGCGTCGGTGGCGGGCGTTATCTTTATTATCATGATGGATAACCAGTCTATAAGCGGGATTAATCCGCTTGGCACTTTAGCCCTGATCGGAGCCGTGGTCTCTGCCGCTTTCTATAACATTTATTCCCGCAAAGCCTCGGTTCATTATAGTCCACTGCAAACTACCTGGGTAATGATGGTGGTCGGCGCCGTTGCTTTTAACCTGATTGCTCTACTCCAACATCTGCTCGCCGGCAAAATCAGCCTATACCTGCAACCGCTGACCGTGCTCTGGCCTTCAATTATCTACCTGGGCGTTGCTTCTTCCGTCGGTGCGTTTTTCCTCTACAACTACCTGCTGAGCAAAGTTACCGCTTCACAGGCTTCGGTATTCGCCAATCTGATTACGGTGGTGGCAATTGCCGGAGGTGTTATCTTCCGTGGGGAAACCGTCACCTGGTATCACTTAATGGGCACTGCCGCTATTTTAGCCGGGGTCTGGGGCACCAACCGCTTCGCCCAAAAAGTAAAAACTCCGACAACAGATTCGGAAACTAGTAATCGGATCAGAAGCAGCAGTCGAAGCTAAAAATAAATATATATCACAACTTTTTACCGGCTTACTGTTCCAGCGAAGGTAGTGGTTCACAGGTTACTTTGCTGACAGCCGGCTCAGGTGGGCTGTAGGCCCAGCGGTAAAAGAGGTATGCCGTGACCAGCACGCTAACCGCCTCTGAGAAAAGAGGCGTAATCCAAATCCCGGTTGTGCCCCACAATGACGGAAATAATAGTAAGCCGATTACCGTAAAAACAAACCCCCTTGAGAGGGCAACCACTAACGACTGCCAAGCTTTTTCCAGGGCAGTAAAAAAGGTTGAGCCGATAATCCCAATCGGCATCAGCAGCAGACTCCAACTGATGATCGCCGCTGCTTCAAGGGTTACGGCAATAGTCTCCGGGTGCTCCGGGATAAAGAGCGTCACCATGAGCGGTGCCTGCCATCTGATTAAAACAAAAAGAGTTACAGCAATAGCAACAGAAGCTGCTAAAACCCTTTTTAAAGTGCCGCTGACCCGCGCTCTGTAACCCGCCCCGTGATTGTAACTTAAAATTGGCTGTGCTCCCACACTAATACCAAAGATAATTACAGAACCGAACATGATCAGGTATTGAACCATAGCAAAAGCCGCTACACCGGCGCTGCCCAGAAAGGCGAGGAGCGCACGGTTAAAGAGAAGAGTAGTCAACCCTGCTGCTACACTGTTTAAAAACTCAGAAGAACCATTGTAAGCAATCATTTTTAAGACCGGGTAACCACCACCGGGAATGCCGAAACGTAAACCCGGCTTTTTTAAGAAGTTTTTTCGGGCAAAATAGAAGATAAAGATAAGAGCGCCCAACGATTGCGATAGACCGGTTGCCAGCGCTGCCCCGGCGATACCGAGCTGCATGGGAAACAAAAAGATATAATCAAGAACTATGTTTAGCAGGGCCATCGCCATCATCACTCCGGTGGCGAGGTTGGGGCGGCCATCGTTGCGCACCGTCTGCTCAAGAATAAAGATTAAAATCATTGTTGTAAAAAACGGGTAAATTGCCCTCAGGTACTGGCCGGCCAACAGACCCAGCGAACCGGAAGTGCCAAGCAGGGTCAGGATCTGGGAAAATGCAAAGATTGCGACCAGGCTGCCAATAATGCCTAAGATTGTCCCCAGGGCCACCACCAGGCCCAGAACCCGTCGGGCAGCTTCAGTATCGCCCGCTCCCTGCAGTATAGCAACCCGGGCATTACCGCCAACGCCAATCATCGCTGCCAGCCCGATGAAAAAGGCCATAATCGGGTAAAGGATATTAACGGAAGCCAGCGCCTCCGGGCCGAGACTACGACCAACCATGATCGCATCAGCCATGTGATAGAGCGCCATAAACAGCATCGATGCCACGGCCGGCACCGTATTTTTAATAATCAGGGGTCCCAGCGGTTGTTTAAGAAAAGCCTCTCGCGCCGGGTCATGCTCAACAGCAAAAGTTTTGTCGTCTGCAATTGCTAGAGCAAGGCTGCCGCTGGAGTCAACATTATTAGCTGCTTCTTGATCTTTCATTTAAACCTTCTGCCTCCCCTTTGCCAATCAATATTATCATTTCTGTGATTCCTGATCCACTGTAACAGAAGGGAGGGGAAAGCTGAAGGTTCCTAAGTTTGATCGTCCATCCACCCTAAGTCTTAAATTTTAATAAATCTTTTTTTGTCTTTACGACAAATGACCTGGATTACATGCCGACCCGTCAGCATTGAACCGGGCAGGCCGGCTGGCGGTGAAACCCATTGCCCGGCCAGATAAAAGCTCTTCAGGTCAGGCAAAGTACGCGGGATGTTGAATCTTCCGGCAGATGGCGGCACGATCCAGGCCATATAAGCGCCTTTCCAGACCGCCGTATAACGGTTATAGGTCAGTGGGGTTACCACATCGACTACCTCTATTTTATCTTTTATGGTCGGGAATCTTTTGACAGCGGCCTTGATCAGCTTATCCGCCAGCTGCTCTTTCTTCTCCCTGTAGCGTTCCCTGTTGCTTGTTGGGCTGCCCCAATACTCATAAGAGGAATAAACCATGGCTGCTAATACACTTTTACCAGTCGGCGCCAGAGTCGGATCAAAGCTGTAGTTGGTCAGGTAAGCATAGCGGTTTGGCCCGCAACCGAGATCTATCGGGTTATCGAGCCTGACAACCAGCTTTTTAGCCTCGCTACTGAGGTCGGTATTCAACCCCAAGTTAACCTGGGCTGAGGAGTAGAGGGAAAGGTTAGCGAAACTATCTTTAATGCGCGGCGTTAAATATTTGCCACCCAGCAGATCATATAAAGTGCTGTGCAGATCGGCTGCAGATATCACATAATCACCCTGCACCTCACTGCCGTTATCAAGCAGCAGGCCATCAACCCTGTTATCCCTGACCAGAATCTGCTTAACCTTGCTGTTGTAGTGAATCCTGCCGCCAAGTTCAAGAAAACACTGCTCGATTGAACGGGCAAAAGGAAGCGATCCGCCCTCGGGAAAACCGGCATCACTGCTGTGCAGAGAGGCTAAAGTACCAATCAGGCTGGTCATTGTATAATCGATTGGTAAAACCAAAGCCAGCGCCTCTTTCAGAAAAGGGTTTTTCAACTCAGCTAAGAATTCAGCAACCGTAATTCTGGAAAAGCGCCCTAAAACTTTGAAAAGTGGCATCATCTTAATCATCATCACCGGAATATCCCAAATGCGGAAAAACTCATCCGGCTTTTCGAGCGGCATATTTACCTTTGACATAGTTTTAGCCGCATCAATCATCTGCTTAACCGGAATTTCATCTTCCGGAGCCATTTCCAGAAGATGGGTCTGCAAGTGGTCCAGGTCGCTGTAAATATTTAAGCTTTTACCGCTACCATCTTCAATGGTCATAAATATTTCGTGGTCAATGATCTTTGTTTCTTTAAGAGCACCCACTTCTCGCCAAAGACGGTTGAACTGACTCCCTGAGCGTGAGCCGATCAACCAGTGAATACAGCCGTCAAAAGTGTAGTCCTTTCTGGCCCAGGCTGCACAAAGACCACCGGGCAGATTGTGCATTTCATATAGCTCGACGTCGTAACCATTGCGGCAGGCATGGATTCCGGCAGAGAGTCCGGCCACCCCGGCACCAACAATTAAAATCTTTTTAGTCATGACTAACTCCTCTATCCTTTCCACGTCCCAGGAGAAGATAAATTACTGAACCGAAAATTACAGCCGCAATTATCATTATCCACCAGGTTTTGGAAAGGTATTTTACATTTTCCCGTTGCAACAGGTCGGTTATAGCCCAGGCAATCAAGGCCAGGTTGACAACGAAGATCATCACAACAACAATCATGAACGATGCTGGCAAATGTAACCACCCTTTCATAGATCTGCCTACTACATTACTTTGATTTACTTCTACAGAATGATCTCAATAACCTTTCAGTACGCCCATTCACTTCAATGATAAATGTTATTAAATGTTTGACTTTTTCGTCTTTGTTTGGCATAATCTAATTAATTCTTTTCATCGTTAAGGGCAAAACCGTTGAAAAGCGGTGACGCAAAGCTTAAGGGGCTAAAGCAGCCAGTTTGCTAATGCCAGCCAGCTACCGGTGCTTAGTACCGGTCTCGCCTATAAAAACAGGCGGGATTTTTTATCGCAAGGGGTGTTAATCTGATGGGTAGATACAAGTTGTCGCGAATCCTGATCATTATGTTTTTATCTTTAGTGCTTGTATATCTTCCTGCATCCGTAGCTAAAGCCCTCATGATTCAGCTGAGCCTAGAAGAACTGACTGAAGAGGCGGATTCAGTGATTATCGGTACAGTTTTAGACAGCCAGAGCTACTGGAATAATGATCGCAACTCAATCTACACCACCGTAACAGTAACCCTGGATAACCACCTCAAAGGAAATCCTCTTCCGGATCTAGTGTCGGTAATTGTTCCCGGCGGTAAAATTGACGATGTAATGCAAATTGTCTCAGACACACCCTTTTTTGAAACCGGTGAGGAAGTACTATTATTTCTTGAAGATCTGCCTCAACAGATCTATCCCCGGACTATTTTCCAGCTGAAAACACATAGTGTCTTCGGCAATTTTCAGGGTAAAAAAGAAATAATAAATAATAAAGTTGACGGCATCCCGGTCGAAGACGTAGAAGAGATCATCCTACAAATGATTACCGAAGAGCAGGCTGAAAAAGAGCTATCCGATAATCCTGCCGAACCGGTTTTAGTCAGCAATCATCAGTATGTGCCGCTCGGCATACGCTGGCCGGATTCATCGCCGGTTATCAGTTTTAGAATTAACGCACCTGAAGATTACAGTAACCAGGTCCAGGCAGCGGCAGCAACTTGGAGTAGTGCCGGGGCAAACTTCAGTTTTGATTACAGAGGGCCTCACTCACGAAGTGGCACGGCTTCTTTAAACCAAGTTAATGAAATCATGTGGGCTGATCTGGGGACAACCAATGCCCTGGCCCTGGCGACGATCTGGTGCTCAGGTACTACCATAATTGAAGCCGACATGGTCATGAACACTAGGTTCAACTGGACAACAAACCCTTTCTCCTATCATGACGTCCAGACTGTTGCATTGCATGAATTCGGTCACTGGATTGGATTAAACCATTCACCCGATTACAATTCAATTATGTATCACCAATATAAAGGAACACAAAGACAGCTTTCCCCTGACGACATAGCTGGCATTAACTACATTTATGGGAGTTCTGGAACAATTCAAGCTCCCCTGAACGATAATTTTGCTGACCGGTTAGTGCTTACCGGTGTAAGCGGAGAGGCAACCGGCAACAATTATTATGCAACAAGGGAAACTGGGGAACCACTTCATGCCGGCCTAGTTGGCGGTGCATCAGTTTGGTGGGAATGGACAGCGCCAGAAGAAGGAAAAGTCATCATTGATGCCTTTGGAAGCAGCTTTGACACAGTTCTGGCGATTTATAGCGGCTCGTCGTTACAGACCCTGATCGAGATCGCCTCCAATGATGATGCTGATACAATAGGAACCTGGCAAAGCAGAGTAGAATTTACAGCTGTTTCCGGAACCATCTATCTGATCGCTGTAGATGGCTGGAACGGAGCAAATGGCAGTATCGTTCTTAACTGGGAACAAAGTCCCGATTCCATTGACGAACCTTCTGAGCAAGACGGGGATGATGAAGAAGGCGAATCTGAAGAAGAAATCGACCAAGCGGATGAAGAAGAAATTGAGGACCCGAATCTGGAAGATGAAAATTCTGATGCAGAGGCTGATGCAAAGGAATCAACTTCGCCAAGTGGAGATCCCGCAGCTGAAAACGATCCTGATTTGGAAGTTGATAGTGAGCAGGGCGACCGGCAGTCAGAGCCTGACATAATAACTGACGAGCCACCACAAAGTGCCCCACCTCCGGCGCAAGACGAAAAAATCGCCGGGGACCTTAACGGCGACGATAGGATTGATATAAATGACGTTACAATCGTGGCCCGCTTTGCCCTCGGGTTAACACTATTAACTGAAAACCAGGCTCTTGCAGCTGACATAAACGGTGACGGTACCGTTGATGTCCGTGACACCATTCTGCTAATGCGTTATGTATTGGGCTTAATTGAAAGTCTGTCCGCCACCGGGAGCTAAACACTCCACTGACGGGCTGATAAACTTGGTTATATATCTAGTTATTTGCTGTTCTTCTGATGACTCAGCTCATCAAAAGAACCATAAGCGCCTTTTCGGTATGCATCCGATTTTCTGCCTGATCGTAAATCACCGCATGCGGCCCGTCCATCACGGCATCGGTTACCTCCACTCCACGCATGGCCGGAAGACAGTGCTCAAATATCACATTCTTGTCACACCTGGTCAGCAACTCCGCTGTAACCTGGTAGGGGGCAAAAAGCTTGCGGCGCTCAGCTTCTTCCTCTTCCTGGCCGATCCACCACCAGACATCAGTATAGACCATATGTGCTCCGGTACAAGCTTCAACAATGTCGGCCGTGTGCCTGTAAGTACCGCCTGAAATACGGTTGTTACGCTCAAATATCTCGCTGTAATCAGATAATATGGCGTATTTTTTGGGGCAGCAGTGAACAAAATTAAGCCCCAGCTTAGAGCAAATTACCCCCAGCGAGTGAGCCGGCTGGGTACGATCCCCAAAGAAAACAACTTTTTTACCAATGATATCGTCATAATACTCCATCATGGTATAAATATCGGCCAGAGCCTGACAGGGATGATTTTTTTCAGTCATGCCATTGATCACCGGCACATCGGCTGCATCGGCCAGCTGTTTCATTTCGTTATAATCGTTCCAGCGGATCATGATCGCATCAAAATACCTGCTTAAAACCTTGGCGGTATCATAAATGCTTTCTTTTTTACCAAGGTGGATCTCGCCCGGTTTAAGATAGGTAACGTAGCCCCCTAACTGCTGCATACCCAATTCAAAAGAGATACGGGTCCTTGTTGACGGCTGGTCAAAGATACAGCCCAGTGCCTTATGCTGCAGGTAAGGATGAAAATGGCCTCGTTTTACTTCCAGCTTAAGGTCTCTGGTAGTTTGAAGGATTAGTAAGATCTCTTCGCGGGTGAAATCGTCCAAATCTATAAAATTTCGGCCACTTAATTTATTCATCTTAGCTTATCCTCTCTTAAATTTCTGTTCAGTCCTGATATAAATGTATAAATTAATAAGCAGGCCTTAAAGGCCTGCTGCAATCTCTTTCAGTGCATCTTCCAAACGGTTCAAGACCTCATCCACCTGTTCACGGGTGATAAACAGAGCTGGGGCAAAGCGCACTGTATTAGCGCTGATCAAAGTTCCCGCCACCAGAACTTTACGTTTGAAGAGCCCAGCAGCAACCATGTAACCATATGATGGATCCTGAAAATGTTGGCCAATCAGCAAACCTTTACCGCTGATGTTCTTGTAAATTTGCGGAAAACGATCAGCTAGCTCATTTAATTTACCGATAAAGTACGCTCCTGTATCTGCAGCTCGTTCCGGTAGTTTGTCACGGAGAGTAACGTGGATTGCGGCAATCGCCGCAGCGCAGGCCATTGGGTTACCACCAGTGGTCGTGGTATGTATAAAGGGGTTTGGTTCTTCAAAGGCTTTCCAGATTTCCGCCCTGCCCATAAAGGCTCCAACCGGCATCACTCCGCCGCCAAGTGACTTTGCCACGCACATAATATCGGGAACAATGCCCCAGTGATCTACAGCCCACAGCTTGCCAGTCCGGCCAAGGCCGGTTTGTACTTCGTCACAGATGAGCAGAATATCATAGCGGTCGCATATTTCCCGCACCTTTGGCCAGTATTCATCTGGCGGTACTACTGCCCCTGCTTCCCCCTGGATCGGTTCGGCAATAAACGCGGCGATATCAATGCCCACCTTAGCACAGATCTGAAGCTGTTTTTCTAAAGCTTCAGCGTCCCCAAATGGAACAAAATAGCTCTGCCCTGCATAGGGTTGCATATCGTAACGGTAATCCTTTTTGCCCATTACACTTAAGCTGCCTGAAGTCTTTCCGTGAAAGGCATTCACAGTAGAAATAAAGTTGTGCTTGCCGGTATAAAGCCTGGCAATTTTTAAGGCCCCTTCGATGGTTTCGGTGCCGCTACTGACAAAGAATGAATGGTCAATATCACCGGGGGTTATCTGCGCCAATAGGCGGGCCAGAACTCCTCTAAGGGGGTCCATCAACTCCTGGCTGGGTATGCCTGATTTACCGGCCTGTGCCCGGACCGCTTCTACTACTTCCGGGTGTGCCCAACCGAGATCCAGGGCACCGTAACCGCCGAGACAGTCAATATACTCCTGGCCGAAAACGTCATAATAGTAGACACCTTTGCCCCGCCATTCAGTCCCGGCGTAATCACCGGCTTCAGTAACTGATTTGCGGTATTCCACCCAGCCTTTGTTAAAGTGGTTAACAAAGTTCTCTACGGTTTCCTTTGAAATTTCCTGGGG
>Ga0194127_10001086_pt1 | contig 41038 bp, 31 predicted proteins | sample TA2KigC100mmetaG_FD_148624 | JGI IMG/M metagenome (GOLD analysis project Ga0194127, IMG submission 148624) | Freshwater microbial communities from Lake Tanganyika, Tanzania - TA2015036 Kigoma Deep Cast 100m | ecosystem: Environmental > Aquatic > Freshwater > Lake | place: Tanzania: Lake...
GACACCTGCGCTGGCCGCGCGCGGAGCCCGAGCGGGGGAAGTGAGGTCGCGCGTCAGCGTGCCGGCTCGACGGCGATGCGGATCGGCTCGCGCGACGGGGCCAGCGACTCGACGTGGAACACGGTGGCGAAGCGGTGGTCGCTGTCGGTCGGTCTCGCAGCGTCACCGATGCGCACCGAACGCACCTCGTCCCCCCCTTGACGCCCTGCGGCCCCGTCCCCACCATCCATCGACACCTCCTCCCCCGGGAGAGTCCCTGCGCCACCGCAGACCCCACCACGCGATGCCGTGCCGAGCACGGCGGAGGACGCGCATGCTCGCGGTTGCCGGACGGAAATGGACCTCTTGCCGCGGGGCGCGCGCCGTGCTGCTTCGCTCGCTGCTGCCGATCGCGGCGACGCTGCTGCTGCTCGCGACGATCTGGATCGGCCCCGTCGGTTTCGCCGTCGCGAGCCTCCTCTTCTGGCAGGCCGTGGGCAGGATCCGGCTGTGAGCACGGTGCCCTCGGCTGCGAAGCGGCGGCTCCTCGCGCATCCGAAGGACGCGCACTGCGTCGTCTACCATCTCGCCACCGTCGCGGCCTACGCGGTGGCGTTCTGGCTGTGGCTGCACCCGGAGGTCTCTGGCCTCGACGGCTTCTGGCCGCGCGCGCTGTTCACGCTCGCCGCCGCACCGCTGCTCGGCTGGATCGCCGGCATCGACGTCGGCGTGAACTTCCACAACCACGCACACCGGCCGATCTTCACGAGCCGCCTGCTGAACCGCTGGTTCGCGCGCTGCTGGACGCCCGTCGGCGGCTGGCCGGCGGCCTGGTGGCAGTACCTGCACGTGAAGGTGCACCACGCGCACCTGCTCACGGAACGCGACTGGACGCTGCCGCACCGCGGGGCCGACGGTCGCTTCGAGTCGAGCCCGTCCTACCAGCTGCGGCACTGGCCGTGGCGCACCGCAGTGCACTTCTGCCGGGACCTGCGCGCCGGGCGGTTCGCGCGCGGCCGCGCGCTGCGCGAACTCGGCTGGTTCCTCTTGTTGTGGTCGATCCCGTTCTGGATCGACCCCGTGATGGCGCTCTGCCTGTGGCTGCTGCCGCACTGGTGCGCGAACGTGATCACGCTGAACCGCGGCATGTACGTGCAGCACGCCGGCTGCGAGGCGTTCCCCGCGGACCTTGGCGCGCGGCACTCCAACGACTTCCTCGAGCCGTTCTACAACCTGACGATGTTCCACATCGGCTACCACGCCGAACACCACGACCATCCGGGGGTGCACTGGTACGAGCTGCCGGAGCTGCACGAGCGGCGGCAGCGGGAACGTGCGGAACGCTGCGCCTGAGCCGGGACGGCCTCACTCCGGCAGCAGCCCGCGCAGGAAGTCGCCGAGGCCCGCATCCCAGCAGCGCGCGAAGCCGCGCTCGGCGAACGAACGCGCCGCGAGCCAGAAACCAGCATCGGCACGTCTGCTGGCCGGCGATGCCCATTCCCTTGCCCCGGCCCGATACAGTGCATCCGCCCCCGATTCCCCTCCCCACGCAGCCAGTCGCTGCAGGAGTGCGCCGTGCACAGTCCGCACCGGGCTCGCCCTACGTTCCTCCACCTGGCGGCCCCCCTCGTCCGCCACTCGATCGCCGCCGGCGCGCTGATCGTGGCCCTGAGCGGCCTCGCCGTCGATGCGCGCGCGCAGTGCGCCACGCACTGGCTCGCCGGCGATGCGGTCCGCGGCGTCGACAACACCGTGTCCGCGTCACTCGAATGGGATCCGGACGGCGCGGGCCCGGCGGCCCCGGTGCTCGTGGTCGGCGGCGGGTTCACCGCGGCCGGAGCCGTGCTCGCATCGCGCCTCGCGCTCTACGACCCGGTGCTCGACAGTTGGTCGGCGTTCGGCTCGGGCATGGACGGTTGGGTCAAGGCGCTGGCCGCGCTGCCGAACGGCGACCTGATCGCCGCCGGTGGCTTCTTCACGGCGGGCGGCGTCGCCGCGACGCGCATCGCCCGCTGGAACGGCACGACATGGACGGCACTGGGCGCGGGGACCAACAGCTGGGTGAACGCGCTGGCCGTGCTGCCGAACGGCGATCTCGTCGCGGCCGGCGAGTTCACGATGGCGGGCGGTGTGGCCGCGAGCCGCATCGCCCGGTGGAACGGCACCGCGTGGTCGCCGTTCGGCGCGGGGCTCGACGGCGTGGTGCACGCGCTGGCCGTGCTGCCCAACGGGGACCTCGTCGCCGCCGGGCGGTTCACCACCGCGATCCTGGGCAACGCGGAGTGCATCGCGCGCTGGGACGGGACTTCGTGGTCGGCCCTCGGTGCTGGGCTGCAGGGGCAGGCGATCCACTCGCTCGCGGTGCTCGCCAACGGCGACCTCGTCGCCGGCGGCGGCGCCTTCATGTCCGGCGGTCTCTACGTCTACGGTGTCTGTCGCTGGGACGGCTCGTCGTGGAGCGCACTCGGCCTGCCCGCACCCAGCCTCGCACTCACGCTCCTTCCGCTGCCGAACGGCGACCTCCTCGCCGGCGGCGACCTCGGGAGCTTCCTCGGCCTCGCCCGGTGGGACGGCACTGCGTGGTCGGAGTGGGGCTCGGGTCGCGGCATCGGTGGCCGCAGCGTGCGCACGATCACGCGCCTGCCGAACGGCGACCTCGTCGCGGGCGGTTCGTTCAGCGCCCTCGGCGGGGTCGGGGTCGCCAACGTCGCGCGCTGGAACGGCAGCGCCTGGTCGCCGCTCGGGCGCGGCTCGACGTTCGACGTGCTCGCCGTGGCCGCGCTGCCGAACGGCGACATCGCCGCCGGGGGGTCGTTCCTCGCGGCCGGCAACGTCGCGGCGAACCGCGTGGCCATCCGCAGCGGCTCCTCGTGGTCGGCGCTCGGCGCCGGCTCGGCCACGGCTGTGAACGCCCTGACCGTGCTGCCGAACGGCGACCTGGTCGCGGGCGGCAGTTTCACGGTGGGCGGGGGTGCCGTGGCGATCGCGCGCTGGGACGGTTCGGCGTGGTCGGCGCTCGGCGCGGTCCCGGTGGGGACCTGCCTCGCGCTGGCGGCGTGCCCCGACGGCACGGTGGTCGCCGGCAGCTACTACTCCGTCGTGCGTTGGGATGGTTCGACCTGGACCCCGCTCGGCGGGAGCTCGGTGGGAATCGTCAAGGCGCTCGCCGAGTTGCCGAACGGCGACCTCGTGGCGGGCGGCTCGCAGGGCGTGCTGCGCTGGGACGGCACGGCGTGGACGTCGCTGGGCCCGGTCGTGAACGGCGAGGTGCTGGCGCTCGCGGTGAGGTCGAACGGCGACCTGATCGCGGGCGGCCACTTCACGTATGCGGGGTCCGTCGCCGTCGCTCGCATCGCCCGCTGGGACGGTTCCGCGTGGTCGCCGCTCGGTTCCGGGATGGACTTGCACGTCCGCGCGCTCGCGGTGCTGCCCGACGGCGACGTGGTCGCCGGCGGGCCGTTCACCACCGCGGGTGGGATCGCGGCGGCCGGCATCGCGCGGTGGAACGGCACCTCGTGGGCCGCGGTCGACGGCGGCACGAACCAGCCCGTGCACGCGCTCGCGCTGCACCCGGGCGGCGACCTGATCGCCGGCGGAGCGTTCACGATCGCCGGCGGCAACGTCTCGGCCTACGTCGCGCGGCTGACGACGACCTGTCCCGCCACCGCGGTGCCGTTCGGCGCGGCCTGCAGCGGGCCCGCGGGTGCCATGACGCTCACGGCGAGCAGCCTGCCGTGGCTCGGCGGAGTCTGCCGCACGGACTGCGCGGGGGCGGTCGGCCTGGGCTTCGGACTCGTCGGCTTCGGCTCGCCGAACACGCTGCTGAGCCAGCTCCATCCTGCCGGCGGTGCTGGTTGTCTCCTGCTGGCGAGCCCCGACTCGATCGAGCTGGTGCTGCCCGCGGCGGGGCGCTTCGGCTGGCAGCTCGCGGTGCCGCGCAGCGCGGGGCTCGCCGGCGTGCAGCTGCGCCACCAGGTGCTGCAGCTGGTCCTGGACCCCAGCGGACAGATCAGCGGCCTGCACTCGTCGAACGGCTTGCTGCTGACGATCGGCTCGATCTGACCGCCGCGGTGCCGCTGCCGCGGCGCTGCCTGCACCCTGCGCATGGCTCCGCCGCCGCCGCGCGGTTAGGGTGCGCGCACCCGAACCCGCGAGGTCCCCGATGCCCGCTGCCCTGCGTCTGCTCGCCGAGCTCGAGACCAAGAAGGCCCACTTCGGCGCCGGCTGCGCCGACCGCAAGTTCGAACTGTTGCGCCAGCTCGACCACCAGAAGCTGCCGACCGCCGCCGCCGTGGCGCGCCTGCACGAGGCCCTGTGCTTCCTGCGCGCCTACCCCGACGACGCGGCGCTGTTGACCAAGGCCGGCGAGATGCTCGACCGCTTCGACCTGCGCGACGACCTGCTGCGCTGCCATCGCCAGCTCGCCGACAGCGGCATCGCCGGCACCGTGCTGCGCTACTCGTTCTACGCGAACACCGCGCGCTGGTTGTCGCAGCGCTTCCCGGGCGCACTCGACGTGGTCTGGAAGGACTACGAACGGGCCGACCTGCTCGCGCAGCGGCTGCCCCTGTTCGCGGCGTGGGCCGAGTCGCCCGGCCTCGACGAGATCGACTGGCCGGCCGAGAAGTGGGTGCGGCGGCTCGCGGGCCCCGACACCAGCGACGCGGACTTCCTGATCCGGCGCGCCGCGCAGTGCGGCCGCACCGAGGCCGAGCGCGAGGCCTTCTTCGAGGAACTCGAACTCGACTTCGAGCTGCGCCCGGCGACCTCTGTGCCGTCGCGTTCGCGCGCGGTGCTGCCGGGCCGGCCCGTGCACTTCCAGACCGAGCCGCTGCGGCGCGCACGGCCCGACCTCGCCGAGGCCGTGAAGTTCCGCGCGCAGGTGAGCGCGGTAGACGAGGCCCAGGGCGCGGAGATCGTGGCGCTCGCGCGCGAGGCGATGGTGCTGCGCCAACGCGACCTCGACGCGTTCGCGTACGGCGATCCCAAAGACGTGCGCATCTTCGACTGCGGCGAAGGGCTCGAGTTCGCGGTGATCGGCGTGCTGCCCGAGCGGCGGCTGCTGCTCGAGGCCGTCTACGCCTACCTGACGCTGAAGAACGGCGTGCCGATCGGCTACGTGCTGACCAGCGGCCTGTTCGGCAGTTCGGAGGTCGCCTACAACGTGTTCGACACGTGGCGCGGCGGCGAAGCGGGGCACGTCTACGGCCGCGTGCTCGGCGTGACGCAGCAGCTCTACGGCGCCGACACGTTCACGATCTATCCCTACCAGCTCGGCGGCGACGGCAACAGCGAGGGCCTCGCGTCGGGCGCGTGGTGGTTCTACCAGAAGCTCGGCTTCCGGGCGCGCGAGCCCGAGGTGCTCGCGGGCATGCGGCGCGAACTCGCCGCGATGAAGAAGCGCAAGGGCTACCGCACGCCGGTGCGCACGCTGGCGCAGCTGGCACAGCACCACGTCTACTGGTCGAGCAAGCAGCCGCGCGACGACGTGATCGGCGTGTTCCCGCTCGCGAACGTGGGGCTCGCGGTCACCGACTTCCTGGCGAAGCGGTTCGGCGGCGAGCGCGATCGCGCCGAGAAGGTCTGCGCCGAGGAAGCAGCGGAGCTGTGCCTGCTGCGCGACTGGCAGAAGTGGGACGAGGGCGAACGGCTCGCGTGGCTGCGCTGGGCGCCGCTCGTGCTGGCGCTGCCGGGGGTGGCGAAGTGGACCGACGCGGAGCGCAGCGCGCTCGGCGAGGTCGCGCGCAGCAAGGGCGGCCGGCGCGAGTCGGACTTCGTGCGGCGGTTCGACGGGCATCGCAAGCTGCGCGCGGCGCTGAAGAAACTCGCGGCGAGCGTCAGCGCGGACTGATCGTCCCAGGTCGGGGCCGGCGACTGCCGAGGCACGGGACAGGCGGCACTGCGGTGCCGCGATTCTCCCCGCAGAGGTCCCGTGATGGTCCGTTCGTCGGTGGCGTTCACGCTGTCGTTGGTGGTCGGTTGCCAGGTTGCTCCGGCGCCCGTCGCCGTGGCGCCCTGCGCCTGCCCGTCGCGGCAGGCCAACGACGAGGTGAACCGGCTGATCGCGCAGCTGCAGTTCCAGCGCCTCGGCGACGGCTTCGAGCCCGTCGAGCCCGCCGGCACGAGCGAACTCGCCGCGCGGCTCGCGACACTGAACGAGCATCTCGGCGAACTGCTGCTGCGGCTGCCGGGCACAGGCGCGGCCGGGGCCGCGGACGCGAGTGCGGCGCGCGGGGAGCGCGCGGGGGCCGCCGCGGTCGCGGCGGCCGGCCCCGCCGACCCGGCCGACCTCGACCTGCTGCGTCAGGCGCTCGGCGTCGTCGAGCAGCAGCGGCGCGTGTGTCTGCAGAACCTCGCCAACGTGAACACGGTCGGCTGGAAGAAGCGCGCGATGTACGTGACCACGGTGATGCACGCGCCGACCGGAGTGGAACTGCCCGTGGCCGGGCCCGTGCACATGGTCTGCACGGCGGGCGCGCTCGAGATCACCGACCGAAGCCTCGACGTCGCGATCGACGGCGACGGCTGCTTCGCGGTGGTCCTGCCCGACGGCACGTGCGGCTACACGCGCGACGGGACCTTCCACCTGAATGCCGACGGCAAGCTCGTGACGGGTTCGGGCAACGTGCTGCTGCCCGAGATCACCGTGCCCAACGACACGCTCGAGATCTCGATCGACCCCGAAGGGTGCGTCAGCGGACGCTGTGCCGGCAGCCCCGACACGTCGACGCGGTTCGGCCAGCTCACGCTGCACCGCTTCGTGAACCCGTCCGGCCTGCTCGCGGTCGGCGCGAACGTGCTGCGGCAGACGGAGGCGTCGGGCCCGCCGATCACCGGCACGCCGGGCAGCAACGGCCTCGGCACCTTGAAGCAGGGCTTCGTCGAGCGCAGCAACGTGCAGGTGTTGGACGAACTCGTGAACCTGCAGGCACTCGACCGGCAGCGCGCGGTGCTGGTCCGCGTGCTCGCGGGCTACGGCGTGTTCGTGCGCTGAGCAAGACCCAGCGTCCCTCGCTGCCACCAGCGATTCGGCGCTGATCGCGGGCTCGCCCCTGGCACGTTCGTGGACCAGTTCCGGAGCGGCGCGCCAGCCCTCGTCGCCTGCGCCTTCTCACGCATCCGGCTCCCCGGTAGCTTGCCGCACGACGTCAGGACCGAGTTGCCACGCGTGACCACCCCGCTGCACGAACTCGCAGAGCAAGCCGGTGCCGCGCTGAAGGAGCGCGTTCGCCAGCTTGGCCCCGATGCGGCCAAGGTCGCGGATGACATCCGCCGACGACAAGCCAGCTCCGTGAACATGAAGCCCAGTGCGCTGCGGGCGTTCCTGCGCGGCGAACCTTGCCGGAACGTCTTCGAGTGGGCCGAACAGGAGGCATCGCACTCGGGCCGAGACGTGGATGACCTTCTGCGGCAGGAGCTCAAGGGCTATTACGACCGCCGCCTCGACTTCGAGACGCGCGCGGGCGGCGGCGAGCACTTCCACTACTGCGCGTTGAACATGGGCGGCATGGGCGCACCCCGCTACGGCAGGTACTGCGTGGTGGATCGGCGCACGGTCGAGGACACGGCTCCGGACCCGGTGTGGGTCGCCGAGGATTCCCTCACCGGTTCGCGGTTCCGCGACGCGAGCGGCGCTCTTCTCTGGGACCGGCTCGCCGAGTGGGTGGCACCATGCCGCCTCGCGCCGGAACTCGTCGCACTCAAGCTCGCGGGAGAGCCGGTCGAAGAGTCGCCCTTGCAGGACCGGGTCTGCAGCGACGCGGACTACGTCGAAGGCCTTTCCGTGAAACCACTGGCGGCAGCCGATGTGAGCGAGATCCGATCCGAGGAGGACGACGATCTGCAGGCGAGGGCCTTGGGCGCCGCCGTCTTCGGTGCTGGCCCCAGCGAGCAGCTCGACCTTGCCTTGCACGAAGAGGTGCGTTCCCTCGCCGCCGACCTGGGAATACGATGGGCATCCCAATGACGCGGTTGATCGCACGCTCTGCGGATGGGTGGGCCGTGGTGGACGCCGACGGCCGGCGCTGGATGGTCAAGCCGCCCTACCGTGACGACGATCGCCAGCGACTGACCGACGCCCAGGCCGCGCGTGCGCTGCTCGACGAGGACCTGCACCCGGACGCGAGGGACTTCGACGGCTGGGGCGACCTGTGCCGCTATCTCGCCGAACAGCGGGTCCTGGAGGCCACTCCCGAGGAGAAGGAACGCGCGCAAGTGGCAGCCGCGGCCCTTCTGCGCAGAGCCACGCCGGGGCAGCTCGAGGCGCATCTGGCGCAACTGGAGAAGTGGTTGCGCGATGGCCGCAGGGACGGCGTCGCCAGGGCTCTCAAGGCCATGCGGCAGGCTCCGGCGGTCGAGTCGTCTCCGGCATTGAAGGACCGGATCCTGGAGTTGCTGACCCGTGCCTTGGACGCACCCACCTGGGTGGACTCGCGCCGCTACTCCATGTGGACCGTCGCCGATGAGGTCTCCGTGCAGCGTTGCGCGACGGAGATCCGCAACCGCAGGTGCATCCTGCTGCCAGCAGCGTGAAGGTCACGACGTTCTACTCCTTCAAGGGAGGCCTGGGCCGTACCCTGTTGCTGGCCTGGACGGCCCGTGCCCTGGTGGCGAAGGGCAAGAAGGTCGTGGCGCTGGACCTCGATCTCGAGGCACCGGGGCTGCACTACAAACTCGGCGTTGCCAGCGATGCCGACCTCGGCGCCGGTGTCGTGGGGCTGATCACGAGCTTCCAGCGCGGTGACCCGCCGCCCGCGGACCTGCGGACCTGGCTGCGGCCGGTGCCGGGCACCGATCTCCTGCAGCTGTTCCCGGCGGGGTCATCCTGTTTCGGCGACTACTGCCGCAGCCTCGCGGACGTTTCGTGGGAAGACCTGTTCTTCGGACCCAATCCGCAGGGCGTCAGGTTCTTCACCTGGTTGCGCGAGGCCATCGAGCGCGACGTGGGGCCAGATCACCTGTTGATCGACGCGCGCACCGGTATCACCGAGATGGGAGGAGCCGCGCTCGGATTGCTGGCGGATCAAGTGTTGGCCCTGGTGGGCACCTCGCCCGAGGGCGTCGATGGCACGAGGGACGTCTTGCGCAGCGTCGTGGCGATGCCCAGGGGCGGGCGAGCGGCACCGAGGATCGGGGTCGTTCTGAGCCGCATTCCTGGGTCGCTCGACGCCGACGATCTGCAGCGCATCCGGCGCACGATCCGGGATCACGTCTCGGAGGAGGCAACACCGCTGACCGCGACGGTCGCCGTCGAGTTGCCTCTGGTCGTGCGCTCGGAACCTGGCCTGCAGGTCAACGAACTCGCTGCACTCGACTCGGACGATCTGCGGCTGCACAGCGACTATCGGACCGTGCTCGATTGGGTTCTTGGGGAGGCTGTGCCGACGAGCGCTCCTGGCGACATGCTGGCAACCTCGGCATCTCATGAGAGCATTCGCGATGTCGTGGCCCTGCAGCGACGGCTCCTCGGGAAGCAGGCCGAGAGGTACCTGCCCGAGGTGGCGAACAGCCTCAGCAGTCTCGGCGCCAAGCTCAGTGAACTCGGCCGCCGCGAAGACGCGCTTGCCGCCGCCGAGGAGGCCGTAGCGATCACGACCGAGCTGACCGCGCAGCGGCCCCACCTGCACGCACCGACACTGCAGTGGAGGGCACAGACCCTGCGCACTCTGCTCGAGCAGTCAGGTCGTGCATCCGACTCCAGCTCGCCGCTCACCGCGGCCCTTGCCTTGTTGGCGGAACTGGGGCCACCGCGCACCGAGCCCGACCCCACCTCGCGCGGCGGGTAACGAAGGCACTCGACCGGGAGCGCGCCGTGCTGGTCCGCGTGCTCGCGGGCTACGGCGTGTTCGTGCGCTGAACGCCACGGCGCGCGCCGGACCCCGGCGGTCAGCCGCGCCGCGGCGGTTCCTCGGGCGCCACCTCGAACTGTTCGGCCAGCCGCACGATCGCGCCGCGCAGTCTCGGCAGCAGACCGGCGAGTTCCGTCGGGGGCAGTACCGGTGCCAGTTCGTCGCGCAGCGCGCGGTCGTCGACGCCGTCGAGTGCCCTGCGGAGTTCGGCGGCCAGTTCGGCCCGCGTCATGTGCTTCCGCCTGGCAAGCTGCGGCAGGCGCGACTCGATCCGTGCAAGCCGTCGGTCGAGCACGGCGAGGTCGGGCGTCGCGCCGAGGCGTGCAGCGAGGAAGTAGACGTCGTAGAGGTCGCGCAGCAGGCGCCGCTCGTTCCATGCCGCGAGCTTGTGTGCCAGCGCACAGGCGAGGTCCATCACGCGCACGAGGCGGGAAGGTTGCCCTTGCGCGATGGCGAGACCGGCGGTCGGCACGGGGATCGACGGACAGTGGAGGTCGACGTTGGCCTCGATCTGCAGCGCCACGCCGTCGACCCGCAGCCGCGCACGCACCATCTTCGAGTGTGCAGCGATCTGCAGGTCCGCCCCCTCGATCTCCTGCAGCACGCTGCGCATGCGGCCCAGGATGTCGTTCTTCGAGCGGAACGGAACGAACACGTAGTCGACGTCGTTCGTCGCGCGCGGGCAGTCGTGCAGCCGTAAAGCGATCCCTCCCTTCACGATGGCGTGCTCCTCGAAGACCTCGGCGAAGCGGTGCAGGACCCACAGCAGCAGGCCGTCGCTGGTGGCGGGACGCGGCAGGGTAGTACTCATCGGGAGGCAAGCACGCGTTCGGCGAACGCCACGAACTTCGGGTTGCGGTAGCGTCGCAGGTGGCCGGCGAGGCGCTGCGGATCCAGACGCGAGTAGTCGACGTCCGAGAAGACGTCGAACGTGTAGCGCCGGCCTCGCAGGTGGAAGTAGAGGACGTCGAGTGCAGCCTTCTCGGCATCGGCCCACCTCACGCCCGCCACCGAGTGGTGGCCGAAGTCGAGGTGCGGCGCGATGCGCACGTGCACGATCTCGAAGCCCCTCGCGCGGTAACTGCACGGGCGGCCCACCTTCGCGGCGATCAGCTGGCGGTCGGTCGTCGTGCCGATCAGCAGTTCCTTCGCGAGCACGGTGCCGAAGCTCACGTAGGAGGCCGGCGCGAGGCGTTGGCTAAGCGTCGGCAGGTCGAATGGCTCCAGCACGTAGAAACCGCGGCAGAACCGGTGCAGGACGAGGTCGCGTTCGAGCGCGCGGACGCGGCGACGGAACGCCGCGGGGTGGGGTTCGGCCAACAGGGTCTGGAGGTCGGCCTTCGACAGCACGCCGCGCTGGGCTGCGGCGACGCGCGCCACGGCGCGCGCGTCCGATGTCGATTTCATGTTGCGGGAAAAGATACAGATCTGTGTCTTTTCCCGCAACATGAAATCGCGGCGCTGCCGCAGCCCCGCCCGCCCGCCACCTGCCCGCTACAGCGGGAACGCGCCCTCGTTGACGCCGCGCCCCCCGAGCGCCAGCACCTCGGCGAGCTGTTCCTTCAACTGCGGCGTGACCTGCGCGTAGACGTCGGTCACCAGCGTCTCGTCGGCCGGCGGCCCGTGCTGCTCGGCCGCGGCGATCGCGTCGTTGACGCGCTGCGCGATGCCTTCCTTCAGCGCCGCCTCCTCGGCGTCGTCCCACAGGCCGCGCCCCACCAGGTACGCGCGGCAGCGGTCGATCGGGTCCTTCTTCTCCCAGGCCACGACCTCCGCGTCGTCGCGGTAGCGCGTCGGGTCGTCGCTGCTGCTGTGGCCGAGCCGGCGGTAGGTGACCGCCTCGACGAACGTCGGACCCTCGCCGCGCCGCGCGCGGTCGACGGCCGCCCTGGTCACCGTGTAGACCGCGAGCACGTCGTTGCCGTCGACGCGCACGTAGGGCATGCCGTAGGCCTTGCCCTTCTGCGCGATCGTCTCGGACGCGCTCTGCTTGCCGATCGGCACCGAGATCGCCCACTGGTTGTTCTGGCAGAACAGCACGCACGGCGCTTGGTAGACGCCGGCGAAGTTCATGCCGCAGTGGAAGTCGTTCGCCGAGGTCGCGCCGTCGCCGAGGAAACCGAGCACGACGACGTCGTCGCCGCGCAGGCGCGCCGCCATCGCCGCGCCGACCGCGTGGCTGATCTGCGTGCCGATCACCGACGACATGCCGTGGTAGTTGCCTTCCTTGAGCGTGTAGTGGCAGGGCATCTGGCGGCCCTTGCAGCGGTCCTTGCCGTTGCCGATCAGCTGGTTCACGGCCTCCTCGAGCGACAGCCCGCGCATCAGCGCCGCCGCGCCCTCGCGCAGCGCGGGGAACACCCAGTCGCGCCGCTCCAGCGCCGCGACCGAGCCGATCGTCGCCGCCTCCTGGCCGAGGATCGGCCCGTAGAAGCCGATGCGGCCCTGCCGCTGCAGCATCAGCACGCGGCGGTCGAACTCGCGGATCTGCACCATCTGCCCGTAGAGGTAGCGCAGCAGCTCGGGCGGCAGGTTCGGGTCCTTGCCCTTCGGCACGGTGCCGTCGTCGTCGAGCAGGCGCACGAGGCCCTGCGAGGCGGGCGCGGGGGGTGCCGGCTGGTCGGCGGGCGGCGGGGGCGGCTTCTTGACCATCGCGGGCTCCGGGGCGGAGGGTTCAGCCGAGCAGCAGGCGGAAGGGATGTTCGAGGTGCTGCTTCACGACGTTCATCCAGCGCGCGCCGGTCGCGCCGTCGACGAGGCGGTGGTCGATCGACACCGACAGGTACATCTTCTTGCCGACGACGATCGCGCCGTCGCGCACGACCGGCGTGTCCTTGATCGCGTGCACGCCGAGGATCGCGACCTCCGGGAAGTTGATCACCGGCGTCGCGAACAGGCCGCCGATGTTGCCCGCGTTGGTGATCGAGAACGTGCCGCCCGTGAGGTCCTCGACCGTGACCTTGCCGTCGCGCGTGCGCGCCGCGAGGTTCTGGATGTCCACCGCGAGCTGGCCGATCGACTTGCGGTCGACGTCCTTGACCACCGGCACGATCAGGCCGTTGTCGGTGTCCGTGGCGATGCCGAAGTTGTAGTAGCGCTTGACCACGAACTCCTGCGTGGTCTCGTCGAGCGAGGCGTTCATCGTCGGGAACTCGCGCATCGCCGCGACGATCGCCTTCATGACGAACGGCAGGTAGGTGACGTTGACCCCCTGGTCCGCGAACGCCTGCTTCGCCTCGGCGCGGATGCGCGCGAGATCGGTGACGTCGACGTCGTCGACGTAGGTGAAGTGCGCCGCACTGTGCTTCGACCGTGTCATCGACTCGGCGATCTTGCGGCGCAGGCCGCGGAACGGGATGCGCTCCTCGCTGCGGCCCGCGGGGGGCGGGGGCACCGCGATCGGTGCGAAGTGCCTGCCGGAGGCGGGGGCGGAGGCGGGGGCGGGGGCCGGCGCCGCGGCCGCCGGGCGCGCAGCGGGCGCGTTGGCCAGCGCCTGGAGGTCGTCGTTGGTCACGCGGCCGCGCGGGCCCGTCGCGGTCACCGTCGCGAGGTCGATGCCGAGTTCGCGTGCGCGGCGGCGCGTCGCCGGCGCGGCGAGCACCTTGCCGGGGCTCGCCGGTGCGGGGGGTGGCGCGGCGGGCTTCGGCGCGGCGGGCGGCGCTGCGGCGGCGGCCGGGGCCGGCGCGGCTGCCGGCTTCACGGGCGCCGGGGCCGGCGCGGGTGCGGCCACGCCCGCGGCACCGGCCTCGATCACCGCGATCACCGAGCCGACCGGCACCACGTCGCCTTCCTTGCAGCGCAGTTCGGCGATCGTGCCGGTGAACGGCACCGTGATCGTGACCGTCGCCTTGTCCGTCATCACCTCGACGAACTCGTCCTCTTCCTTCACGGCCTGGCCGGGCTTGACCTTCCAGCTGACGATCTCGCCCTCGGCGATGCCTTCGCCGATGTCGGGCAGTTTGAATTCCTTGCGTGCCATGGTTCGGTTCCTGAGTGCGTGACGGAGTGCTGCGGGTCGGGCAGCCGCCGCGGGCGGCGGCCGCGCCGTCAGAAGGTGAACGTCCTCTCGATGCCCGCGACGATGCGCTTGGGATCGGGCATGTAGAGGTGCTCGAGGCTGTACGGGAACGGCGTGTCGAAGCCGGCGACGCGCACGACCGGGCCCTCGAGGTGCGCGATGCACTTCTCGGCGACCAGCGCCGCCAGTTCGGCGCCGTAACCGCAGGTCTTCGGCGCCTCGTAGACGATCACGCAGCGGCCGGTCTTCCTGACCGACTCGAGCACGGCCGGCTCGTCGAGCGGCACCAGCGTGCGCAGGTCGATCACTTCGACGCTGCGGCCCGCGGCCTGCTGCGCGTCGTCGGCGGCCTGCAGGCACAGCGGCACCATCGCGCCGTAACACAGCAACGTGACGTCGGTGCCCGCGCGCGCGAGCCGCGCCTTGCCGAGCGGCACGACGTGCTCGCCGAGCGGCACCTCGCCCTTGCCGTGGCGGTAGATGCGCTTGGGCTCGAGGAACATCACCGGATCCTCGTCGCGGATCGACGCGATCAACAGGCCCTTGGCGTCGGCCGGCGTGCTCGGGATCACGACCTTGAGGCCCGGCGTGTGGCAGAAGTAGGCCTCGCTCGACTGGCTGTGGTAGTGGCCGCCGCGGATGCCGCCGCCGTAGGGCGAGCGGATCACCAGCGGGCAGGTGTACTCGCCGCCGCTGCGGTAGCGCATCTTCGCGGCCTCGCTGACGATCTGGTCGAAGGCCGGGTAGACGAAGTCGAGGAACTGGATCTCGGCGATCGGGCGCATGCCGTAGACGGCCCCCCCGATCGCGGCGCCGACGATGCCGCACTCGGACAGCGGCGTGTCGAACACGCGCTTCTCGCCGAACTCGTCCTGCAGGCCCGCGGTCGCGCCGAACACGCCGCCCTTCCTGCCGACGTCCTCGCCGAACACGCAGACGCGGTCGTCGTTGCGCAGTTCGGTGCGCATCGCGTCGTTGATCGCCTCGAGCAGCGTCATCACCTTGGTGCCCGCTCCGGCACCGCTCTTGGTCTCGGTCGCAGTCATCGTCGTTCTCGGATCGGCCGCGGTTGCGGCCGCAGGTCGTTGTCGGGTTCGCTGCGCCGGGGTCACAGCGGGAAATGGCCGACGGCGCCGCCGCCGCCGCCCTGGGCCAGCCACTCGCGCAGTTCCTGCCGTTGCTCCAGCAGCTGCGGCGACAGGTTCATCGTGACGTCGTCGAACAAGGTGTCGGGCTCGGGCATCGGCCGCCCTTCGGCCTCGTGCACGGCCTGCGCGATGGCGGCCTTGGCGCCCTCGAAGCACTGCTGCTCGAAGGCCTCGGTCCAGAGGTTCTTGTGCTTCAGGTAGAGCTGGAAGCGCACGATCGGATCCTTCTGCCGCCAGGCCTCGTAGGCCTGGGGATCGCGGTACCGCGCGGCGTCGTCCGAGCTGCTGTGCGAGGCCATGCGGTGCGTCAGCGTCTCGACCAGCGTCGGTCCCTCGCCCTTGCGCGCGCGGTCGACCGCCTCCTTGCAGACGCGGTAGACGGCGAGCACGTCGTTGCCGTCGACGCGCACGCCGGGCATGCCGTAGGCCTCGGCCTTGACGGCCATCGTCTCGCTCGCGGTCTGCCTGCCGCTCGGCACCGAGATCGCGTAGCCGTTGTTCTCGCAGACGAACACGACCGGCGCCTTGTAGACGCCCGCGAAGTTGAGGCCGGTGTGGAAGTCGTTGCTGCTGGTGCCGCCGTCGCCGCAGAACGTCATGAACACGGTGTCGTCGCCGCGCATGCGCGCCGCCATGCCGGCACCGGCGGCCTGCGTCAGCTGCGTTCCGATCGGCGAGCTGACCGAGAAGAAGTTCGCCTCGCGGAAGCTGTAGTGCACCGGCATCTGCCGGCCCTTGCTCGTGTCGCCGGAGTTGCCGAACCACTCGCTGACGATGCGATCGAGCGGCACGCCGCGCAGCAGCAGGATGCCGGGCTGGCGGTAGGCCGGGAACAGCCAGTCGCTGTCCTGCAGCGCGTAGGCGGCGCCGAGGTGGCTCGCCTCCTGGCCCGTCGACTGCAGGTAGAAGCCGATGCGGCCCTGGCGCTGCAGCGCGAGCCCGCGTTCGTCGAGCGCGCGCGTCTGCACCATCAGCCGGTAGAGCTTCTGCAGCTCCGGGCCGGGCAGGTTCGGGTCCTTGCCCTTCTGGGCCTTGCCGTCCGGGGCGAGGATCGAGAGCGGTTCGGAGCTCATGCGGGGTCGGGGGGCGTGGGCGGTGCCGCACCGCGCGCGGCGTCGGTGCCGCGGCGCCGGCGGATCGCGGCGGCGAGGAAGTACTCGGCGGCCTTGTAGCTGGACCGCACGAGCGGTCCGGAGGCGACGTAGAGGAAACCCTTCTTGTGCGCGCGGCGCTCGAGCGCGGCGAACCGCGCCGGCGTGACGTGCTCGCGCACGGGCAGGTGCAGCAGCGTCGGCCGCAGGTACTGGCCGAACGTGACGACGTCGACCCCGTGCTCGCGCAGGTCGTCCATCGCCTGGTCGATCTCGCGCTCGCTCTCACCGAGGCCGAGCATCAGCGACGACTTGGTCACGACGTCGGGCCGCAGGCGCCTGGCCGTGCGCAAGGTCTGCAGCGAGCGAGCGTAGCTGCAGCGGTGGTCGCGCACGCGCGGGGTCAGCCGCAGCACGGTCTCGACGTTGTGCGCGTAGACGTCGGGCGCCGCCGCGAGCACGGTCGCAACCTGCCGTTCGGTCGCCGCCGGGTCGTCGGCGAGGAAGTCGCCGACCAGCGCCTCGACGAGGATGTCGGGCTGCCGCAGTTTGATCGCGCGGATCACCTCCGCGACGTGCGCGCTGCCGCCGTCGGGCAGATCGTCGCGGTCGACCATCGTCAGCACGACGTAGCGCAGCCCCATGGCGACGCAGCTCTCGGCGACCTTGCCGGGCTCGTCGGGGTCCACCGGGTTGCCGCGGCTGTGCGTCTTCACCGCGCAGAACCGGCAGCCGCGCGTGCAGGTGTCGCCGAGCACCATGAACGTCGCCGTGCCCCCGGCCCAGCACTCACCCATGTTGGGGCAGCGCGCTTCCTCGCAGACCGTGTGCAGCTGCCGCTCGTGCAGCACCTTCTCCACGCGCGCGACCGTGGGCCCCGAGGGGATCGGGACCTTGAGCCAGCCGGGCTTCTGGCCGGGCGTGATGCGTCTGGAGTGGACGGAGGACATGGGGAGCAGTTCGTAGGCGGCTGCGTGCGAGGGCGGGGAAGATAGAGTCCGAGGCGAGCGTGTGCCAATTGGATACTGCGGAGTATCTGACAGCCGATGACCCCACGTGCCAGGGGTTGACCCCCACTGCGGGCCGTTCCGTGGGGCCGCTACTGCTGCTGCTGCTGCGGCGCCTGGATGCCGAGTTTCTCGCGCAGCGCGTCGACGACGCCCTGGTCCTTGACGAGGTCCAGCATCAGGTCGTCGAAGCCCATGCCGAGCCAGCGCACGCAGCGCTCGAGCATGTAGGACACGGGGCTGTGCGGCTCGGTCGCGCGCAGGAACTTGATCACGCCCTGCACCGCGCGCGCCGCGTCGTCGCGGCTCTGGATCGACCCGGGCACCGCCGGCGCGCGCGCCGCGCCGCCGCCCGGCGCGCCGGACCCCGCGTCGGCCGTGGCTTCGGCGCCCGCCTCACCGGCCTGCATGCCGCCGCCCTGCTGCATCTCGGTCCGCAGCAGTTCGAGCAGTTCGCCGAGTTTGCCGAGGCCCGGCGCTTCGCCTTCGGGGAACACCGAGGCAGCGGCCGCCTCGAGCTGCTGCAGCCGCTCGAGGCAGCCGCCCGCCGCCGCCGCGACCTTGTCGCGCGCGTCGATCGGCGCGCCGGCCACCGCCGCGGTCCACGCGTCCGGCGTCGTCAGCTGCGCCTCGACGAGCCGCGCGTACTCGGTCGGGTTGGCCTGGTAGGCGCGCTGCACGCGCCGCGCGTCGAGCAGGTCGCCGAACGTCAGCATCCTGCCGTCCCTGCCCGCGAAACCGAGCGGCACCGTCGCCAGGGCCTGCTGCAGGTCGGCCGACGAACCGAGCCACACGAGCCACTTCGCGCGCAGGGCCGGGTTCGGCTCCGGATCCTCGCTCGACGGCGCGCCCGGGTGCAGCGTCGGCCAGAACGTGCCGAGCAGCCCCGCGGTGACCTCGAGCCCCCGGTCGAGCCCCTCGAGCCCGTGCTGGCGCACGAGCGCCTCGCACAGGTAGGCCGCGGCCTCGAGGTCCTTGCTGTGGCGCACGAGCAGCACCCGGCAGCCGTCGAGCACGTTCGGCCAGGCGATCTTGCGCGGCTCCGTGCCGGGCGGCAGGGTCAGGGGATCCTCCTGCCGGCGCTCCTGCCGGATCTTGTCCAGCGGGTGGTCGGTCAACTGCGCGAGGCGCAGGTCGATGCCCGAGGGTTTGTCGGGCGAGATCGGCTGCAGCAGCGTGGCGGCGTCGAGCATGGGGGCGTTCTATCCGCGGCCGCGGCGGGGCGAAACGGCGGCCTGGGCGTGGACACCTTCCCAGGTCGAGCTATCGTAGCGATGCCATCGAGCCGAACCGCACCCCGCGGTTTCCCGTCCACGCACTGCAGGAGAACGGCCATGTCGGAAAGCATCCAGAAGAAGAAAGAGCGGGTCCGCCCACCGCGCGTCCACCTGACCTGTGAGGTCGAGACGAACGGGGCGATGGTCCTGAAGGAACTGCCCTTCGTGTCGAGCGTGATCGCCGACCTCGCCGGCGACAAGAAGCGCGACAAGAAGCTGAAGGACCGCGAGTTCGCCACGGTCGACCGCGACAACTTCGACAGCGTGCTCGCCGGCATCGCGCCCGAGCTGAAGTTCCGCGCCGAGAACACCCTCGCGGGCGACGGCTCCGAACTCGCGGTCGAGCTGAAGTTCGGCTCGCTGAAGGACTTCAGCCCCGAGCAGGTCGCGGCGCAGATCCCCGCGCTGAAGGCCCTGCTGGCGACGCGCGAGAAGCTCGTCGACCTGAAGAGCCGCGCCGACGGCAACGACCGCCTCGAAGAGCTGCTCGACGAGCTGCTGCAGAACGAGGAGCTGCGCAAGAAGGCCGGCGGCGCCCTGGGCGGCCCCGGCGAGGCACCGAAGCAGTGAGGCGCTGACCCATGACCAACGGCAAGCAGAAGAAGCAGGCGGCGGTCGCCGATTTCGTCAAGCTCGAGGGCCAGGACCTGATCGGCGAGATGCTGAGCACCGCGCGGCCGCGCGACGAGGTCGCGCGCGACCGCGTCAAGGACCTGCTCGACGAGTACGTCAAGCAGCTCAGCGCCGGCATGACGGTGCGCAAGGGCTTCACGCGCACGATCAACGAACACGTCGCGGCGATCGACCAGAAGCTGTCGAAGCAGCTCTCCGCGGTCATGCACCACGAGAAGTTCCAGAAGCTCGAGGCCTCCTGGCGCAGCCTGCACCGCTTCGTGATGGGCACCGAGACCGGCGAGAGCCAGAAGATCCAGGTGCTCGACGTCGGCAAGCGCGAACTGCTGCTCGACTTCCAGGCCGCCGCCGAGTTCACCGAGAGTGCCCTGTGGAAGAAGATCTACCAGGGCGGCTTCGGCCTCGCGGGCGCCGACCCGACCGGCATGCTGGTCGCCGACTTCGAGTTCGACAAGGGACCGGTCGACATCGAACTGCTGACGCACCTGTCCGAGGTGGCGTCGGGCGCGCACGCGCCGCTGCTGACCGCGGCGGGCCCCGGCATGTTCGGCATGGACAGCCTCGCCGAGATGCCCAACCCGCGCGACCTCGCGAAGATCTTCGACAAGAACAACCCCGAGAACACCAAGTGGCTGTCGTTCCGCGACAGCGAGGACGCGCGCTACGTCGGCCTGTGCGTGCCGCACGTGCTCGCGCGCGCGCCGTACGGCGAGGGCAACAAGATCGACGCGTTCGACTTCCGCGAGGACGTCGACGGCGAGACCCACGAGAAGTACCTGTGGGGCAACGCCGCCTACGCGTTCGCGAACCGCATCACCGATGCGTTCGCCAAGCACCACTGGTGCGTCGCGATCCGCGGCTACGAGGGCGGCGGCAAGGTCGAGAACCTGCCGATCCACACCTTCAACAACCGCGAGGGTGGTCTCGGCGCCAAGTGCCCGACCGAGGTGCTGATCCCGGACGACCGCGAGGCGGAACTGTCGCAGCTCGGCTTCATCCCGCTCGTCAACTACAAGAACACCGACTTCGCGGTGTTCTTCGGCGCGAGCTCGGCGCAGAAGCCGAAGAACTACACGGACAAGGACGCCAGCGCGAACGCGTTCCTGTCGGCCCAGCTGCCCTACCTGTTCGCCGTGAGCCGCATCGCGCACTACCTGAAGGTGATCTGCCGCGACAAGATCGGCTCGTTCACCACGCGCGACGAGTGCCAGAAGTTCCTGAACAACTGGATCTCGCAGTACGTGCTGCTCAACGACGAGGCGACCCAGGAGCAGAAGGCGAAGTACCCGCTGCGCGAGGCCCAGGTCGAGGTCGTCGAGGACAAGGCGCGGCCCGGCAGCTACCAGGCCGTCGCGCACCTGAAGCCGCACTTCCAGCTCGACAAGCTGCACGTGGCGCTGAAGCTCGTCGCCAAGCTGCCGACGCGCGGCTGACCGGGGCGCCGGCGCGGTCCCGCCGGGACCGCGCCGCGCCAGACGCCCATGGAAGCCATCCAGCTGTTCCAGCAGTCGCGGCTCGACGACGCGTTCGCGAGCCTCACCGCGGCGCTGCGGTCCGACCCGGCGAACGTCGACCTGCGCTACCACATGGCGGGCCTGCTCGCCTTCCGCGGCGAGTTCGACCGGGCGCTGCTGCACCTCGACTTCATCGCCGCCGAACGGCCCGAGCTGGCCGCCGCCGCGGCGATGTACGTGGCGTCGATCTCCGCCGAGGAGGAGCGCCGGCGCATGCACGGCGAGGGCCACGTGCCCGGCACCGACCCGCAGCACGAGGCCGCGATCCGCGCGCGCGTGCAGCTGCGCGCCTGCGCCGCGCGCGGCGACCTCGCCGGGGCGGCGGCCGCGGCCGCCGCGATCGCGGCCGAGCCGCCGGTCGCGGCGTCCGTCGACGGCGGCGCCGCCGCGCCGTTCCGGGACCTCGACGACGGGCTCGGCGGGCTGCTCGAGCTGTTCGTCGGCGGCCGCTGCCTGTGGCTGCCGTGCGCCGGCCTGCGCGCGCTGCGGTTCACGCCGCCGCGCGGGCTGCTCGACCTGCTGTGGGCGCAGTGCGCGGTCGAGACCGCGCAGGGCGGGCGCTACCACGCCCACGTGCCGGTGCTCTACGCGGGCACCGCGGGCCGCGCCGATCCGCAGGTGCGCTGCGGCCACAAGACCGAGTGGGTCGACGAGGCCGGCGCCGCGTTCCGCGGCTACGGCCAGCGCACGTTCCGCGCCGGCGACCGGGAGCTCGGCATCCTGGAACTGCGCGAAGTCCGCTTCGGTGCGGCCTAGGCGCAGGGCGCGATGGCCACCGTGCGGCAGGGCAGCGGGGAGTTCAAGGAAGTGCCGCCGTCGGTGATCGAGCGGCTCTGCGCCGGCGGGCAGGCCGCGCGCGGCGCGCTGGACCTGCGCGTCGACGTCGAGGCGATGCGCGCCGAGGTGCTCGAGCACGTGCAGGCGCTGCTGAACACGCGGCTCGCCGAGCCCGAGGGGCTCGAAGGGTTCCCCGAGTGCCGCCGGTCGCTGCTCGCCTACGGCGTGCCCGACCTCTCGTCCTACTTCCACGGCAGCCAGCAGGACGTGCAGAAGCTGCTCGCGGGCATCGAGCGCGCGATCCGGCTGTTCGAACCGCGCCTCGACCCGCAGAGCCTGAAGGTCGAGCGCGTGCGCGAGGCCGGCGACACGGGCCTGCAGCTGCGGCTGCGCATCCACGCGGTGCTGCGCGTGCACCCGTTCCGTTCCCAGGTCGTGTTCGACACGCGCATCGAGGTCGACACCGGCGCCGTGGTCGTGCAGGAGTCCGAAGCATGAGGGACGAACGCATCCTGCCCTACTACGAGGCGGAGCTCGCCTGGGTGCGCAAGGCCGCCGAGGACTTCGCGCGGCGGTTCCCGGCGATCGCGGGCCGGCTCAAGCTCGACAGCGTGCCGAGCCAGGATCCGCACGTCGAACGGCTGATCGAGGCGTTCGCGTTCGTCGCCGCGCGCATCCACCGGCGGCTCGACGACGAGTACCCGGAACTCACCGACGCGCTGCTCGGCATCCTGTACCCGGAGTACCTGGCGCCGGTCCCCTCGGTGCGCATCGTGCAGTTCGACTGCGATCCGCAGCAGCTGCTGCTGCGCGACGGGCTCCTGATCCCGCGGCACAAGGAGCTGCTGACGAGGCCCGTCGACGGCATCCCGTGCCGGTTCCGCACCGTCTACCCGCTGCGGCTGTGGCCGCTGGTCGTCGAGGCGGTGGCGCTGCAGCCGGTCGGGGAGAAGGAACTGCGCGGCATCCCCCCGGCGCTGCGCGACGCGCCGAAGCCGCCGCGCGCGGCGCTGCGCATCGCGCTGCGCACGGCGGGCGGCGAGCCGCTCGCGGACTACGCGATCCCGTCGCTGATGTTCCACCTCGCCGAGGACCCCGTCGTCGCGCACGCGCTGTTCGAGGCGCTGTTCCGGCGGCCGCTGGGTTTCCTCGTGCGGCTCGGCGCGCAGGCCGAGTTCCGGCCCGCGGGCGACATCCGACCGGTCGGCTTCGCACGCGCCGCCGGCCTGTTCGACTACACGAGCACCGGTGCGCTGGGCTACCGCCTGCTGGCCGAGTACTTCGCGTTCCCCGAGAAGTTCCTGTTCGCCGAGTTCGCGGGGCTGCAGCAGCTCGGCCGCGGCACCACCGAGTCCGCCGGCGAGATCGTCGTGCTGCTCGAGGACCCGCAACCGCAGCTCGAGGGCCGCCTCGGCAGGCAGCACCTGCGCCTCTCCTGCACGCCGGCGATCAACCTGTTCCGCATGGACGCGACGCCGATCGTGCTCGACCAGCGCCGCCACGAGTACCCCGTCGTGCCCGACGACCGCGCGGTGCACCACTACGAGGTCCACTCGATCGAGTCGGTGCAGGCCGCCGAACCCGGCGTCGCGGAGACCGTCGACTTCCGGCCGTTCTTCGCGATCCGCCACGGCGATCCGGCCGGCGGCTTCCAGGCCTACTACCACACGCGCCGCGCGCAGGCCACGCAGGACGACGCCTCCGATGTCTGGCTGACGCTGGTCGACAGCAGCTTCGGGCCGGTCTCCCGCGGCCGGTTCGAGGTGCTGCACGTGCGCGCGCTGTGCAGCAACCGCGACCTGCCGTCGCGCCTGCAGTTCGGCGACCCCGCGGGCGACTTCACGGTCGAGGGCGCCGCCGCGGTGCGGGCGGTGCGCACGCTCGGCAATCCGTCGAAGGTGCTGCGGCCGAACCTGCGCGGCGAGTCGCGCTGGCGGCTCGTGTCGCACCTCGCGGTGAACCACCTGTCGCTGGGCGGGCCCGACGGCGACGGCCTGCGCGCGTTCCGCGAGGTGCTGAGCCTCTACGACTTCGCGAACGGCGCCGTGTCGCGGCAGCGCATCGAGGGCCTCGCCGGCATCGAGGCGGACCGCACGACGCGCATCCTGCCGGGCATCGGTCCCGTGCGCGGCATGCAGGTCACGCTGCAGTTCGACGAGGAGAAGTTCGCCGGCAGCAGCGCCTTCCTGTTCGCCTGCGTGCTCGAGGTCTTCCTCGGCCTCTACGCGACGATCAACTCCTTCGTGACCGTGCGCGCGCGCACGGTGCAGAACCCGAAGGAGTGGCTGAAGTGCTGGCCGCCGCGCACCGGCGAGCGGCAGCTCCTGTGAACGGCCCCGGCGAGCGCGAACTGCTGCTGCGCCGGCTCGCGGCCCAGGCGCCGTCGTTCGACTTCTTCCAGGCCGTGCGCATGCTGCTGCGCGGCCGCGGCGGCCTCGAGCCGCGGCGGGCCGTGGGCGCGCCCGATCCGGTGCGGTTCCGCGCCAACGTGTCGTTCCAGTGGAAGGCCAGCGACGTGCAGTCGATCGCGCCGTCCGCGGCGCCGGACGGCCCGGCCACGGTGACCGCGAACTTCCTCGGCGTCGCGAGCCCGGGCATCGTCGGCTCGCTGCCGAACTGGTACGCGCAGCGGGCGATCGCCGAGGCGGCCGACCGGGACCAGCCGAACCCGGCGCTGCTCGAGTTCTTCGCGCTGTTCGACGACCGGCTGCTCGAGTTCTGCTTCCGCGCCTGGCTGCGCAGTCGCCTGCCGGTCCAGTACGAGCTGCAGCGCCACGACCCGGCGGCCGATGCGCGGCTGCTGCCGGGCGTCGTCGAGCGCATGCTGCTCGGCGTCGTCGGGTTCGGCACGCCCGGCCTCGCGGCGCTGCTGCCGCTCGACCCGCGCGCGCTCGTGCACCGCGCGGCGATGCTCGCGCGCCGGCCGGCCACGCCCGAGGCGCTGGCGGACTCGCTGTCGGCGTGGTTCGGCGTGCCGTTCGCGATCGAGCAGTTCACCGAACTCGTCGTCGACCTCGAGCCCGACCAGCGCTGCCGGCTCGGCGACCCGGCGACGGCGCTGGGCGCGACCACCGTGCTCGGCGACGCCGTGCGCATGCGCCAGGGCAAGTTCCGGCTGCGCGCCGGCCCGCTCGACTGGCGCCGGTTCGCGGGCTTCCTGCCCGACAGCGACGGCGTCGCGGACGGCGCGATGCTGCGCGAGCTGATCGCCTGGGTGCGCCAGGCCACCGGCGGCGAATTCGACTACGACCTGCAGCTCGTGCTGCGCGAGGACAGCGTGCCGGTGCTGACGTTCCGGCCCGGCGAACCGGAACGTTCGCGGCTCGGCCTGTCGACGTGGCTCGGCGCCCGTTTGCAGGGCGGCGCGGCCACCGATACCGTCGTCCAGGTGTCCGAACTGGAGAGCCGCCGCACGCACGCGCGGCGCCGGGCCGCCGCTTCCCGCCCGTAGCCCCTTCGAACCATGAAGACCAACCTGAAGTCGCTGATCGGCAAGCTCACCGAGACGTCGCGGCGCAGCCTGCAGGCCGCGGCCGGCATGTGCCTCTCGCGCACCAACTACGACGTCGAACCGGAGCACTGGCTGCTGGCGATGGTCGACGTCGCCGGCGGCGACGTGCAGCGGCTGCTCGCCCAGTGCCGCATCGCGCCCGACGTGCTGCACCGCGAACTCGACCACGCGATCGGGGCGTTCAAGACCGGCAACGGCAAGACGCCCGCGTTCTCGCCCGACGTCGAGGACCTGGTGCGCGACGCGTGGTTGTACGCGTCCACCGACCTCGGCCTCTTGCGCATCCGCTCGGGCGCGCTGTTCGTCGCCGCGCTCGCGCACCAGACGATCGGCCGGCGGCTGCGCGAGTCGTGCCGCTGCCTGCAGGGGCTCGCCGTCGACGGGCTCGCCGCGAACCTGCACCACGCCGTGAAGGGGTCCCCGGAGGACGGCGAAGCGGTGGCGGCGGGCGGCGCGGCCGCGGCGGTGGCCGGACCGGCTGGCCCGGGTGGCCCGGCCGACAGCGCGCACCCGGCGCTCGACCAGTTCACGACCAACCTGACCGAGAACGCGCGGCAGAAGAAGCTCGACCCGGTGCTCGGCCGCGATCCGGAGATCCGGCAGATCGTCGACATCCTGCTGCGCAAGCGGCAGAACAACCCGATCCTGACGGGCGAGGCCGGCGTCGGCAAGACGGCGGTCGTCGAGGGCTTCGCGCACCGCGTCGCGATCGGCGACGTGCCCGAGGCGCTGCGCAACATCGAGATCCACTCGCTGGACCTCGGCCTCCTGCAGGCGGGTGCCGGCGTCAAGGGCGAGTTCGAGAACCGCTTGAAGCAGGTGATCGAGGAGGTGCGGCGTTCGCCGAAGCCGATCGTCATGTTCATCGACGAGGCCCACCAGCTGATCGGCGCCGGCGGCGCCGAGGGCCAGAACGACGCGGCGAACCTGCTGAAGCCCGCGCTCGCGCGCGGCGAGCTGCGCACGATCGCGGCGACCACCTGGGCCGAGTACAAGAAGTACTTCGAGAAGGACGCGGCGCTGACGCGGCGCTTCCAGGTGGTCAAGGTCGACGAGCCCGGCGAAGCGAACGCGATCGGCATGATGCGCGGCGTCGCCGGCATGCTCGAGAAGCACCACAAGGTCGGCATCCGCGACGAGGCGATCGTCGACTCGGTGCGCCTGTCGAGCCGGTACCTGCCCGCGCGCCAGCTGCCCGACAAGTCGGTCAGCGTGCTCGACACCGCGTGCGCGCGCATCGCGATCGGCCAGGGCGCCACGCCGCCGGCGCTCGAGGACTGCCGCCGGCGCATCACGGCGCTCGAGACCGAACTCCGCTACCTGCGCGAGGAGCGGGAGCTCGGCCACGATCACGGCAAGCGCATCGCCGAGGCGGAGGCCGCGCTGGCCGAGGCCAAGGCGCGCGTGGTCCAGCTCGAGGCCCGCTGGGCCGACGAGAAGAAGCTCGTCGACGAGGTGGTCGCGCTGCAGGTGGAACTGCGCGCCGGCGTCGCCGATCCGGCGGCGAAGCAGGCGAAGCAGCAGCGGCTCGAGGCGCTGCGGCGGGAACTGCGCCAGCTGCAGGGCGAGGCGCCGATGGTCTACCCCGAGGTCACGGCGCAGACCGTCGCCGAGGTGATCTCCGCGTGGACCGGCATCCCGGTCGGCAAGATGGTCGCCGACCAGGTGCTCGCGGTGCTCGAACTCGGCAAGCGCCTGGGCAACCGCGTGCTCGGCCAGGACCACGCGCTCGACGCGATCGCGCGGCGCATCCAGACGTCGCGCGCGCGGCTCGACAACCCCTCGCGGCCGGTCGGCGTGTTCCTGCTGGTCGGCCCGAGCGGCACCGGCAAGACCGAGACCGCGCTGGCGCTCGCCGACGCGCTCTACGGCGGCGAACGCAACCTGATCACGATCAACATGTCCGAGTACCAGGAGGCGCACACCGTCTCGAGCCTGAAGGGCAGCCCGCCCGGCTACGTCGGCTACGGCGAGGGCGGCGTGCTGACCGAGGCGGTGCGCCGGCGGCCGTACTCGGTCGTGCTGCTCGACGAGGTCGAGAAGGCCCACCCCGACGTGATGGAGCTGTTCTTCCAGGTGTTCGACAAGGGCCTGCTCGAGGACGGCGAGGGCCGCGAGATCGACTTCAAGAACTGCGTGATCCTGCTGACGAGCAACGTCGGCAGCGACCGCATCATGCGCATGTGCGCGGACCCCGAACTGGTGCCCGCACCCGAGGCGCTGACCGAGGCGCTGCGGCCGGACCTGCTGAAGGTGTTCCCGCCGGCCCTGCTCGGCCGCATGGTGACGGTCGGCTTCTACCCGATCCTGCCGAAGGTGCTCGAGCAGATCGTGCGCCTGCAGCTGAAGCGCATCGCCGATCGCCTGCAGCAGAACCACGGCGTGCCGCTCGTGGTCGACGAGCAGTTCGTGCGCCTCGTGATCGACCGCTGCAAGGACCCCGAGAGCGGCGCGCGCGCCGTCGACCGCATCCTGACGCAGACGCTGCTGCCGATGCTGTCGACGCAGATCCTGCAGTTGATGGTGCAGGGCAAGCCGCTGCAGTCGGCGCGCGTCGGCGTCGCCGGCGGCGAGTTCTCCGTCGCGGTGTCGTAGCGCTCACGGGGCCGGCGACCAGCGCCCGTGGCGCAGCAGTTCGTGTGGCCGGTAGTCGGCCTTGTAGTGCATCGTCGGGGCCCCCTCGATCCAGAAGCCGAGGTAGTACCAGGGAATGCCCTGCTGCGCGGCCCAGCCGATCTCGGCGACCACCGAGAAGACGCCGAGGCTGCGCCGCGCCGCTGCGGGGTCGAAGAAGTGGTAGACGCTCGACACCGAACTGCGGCACACGTCGACGATCGAGACCGCGACGAGCCGTTCGCCGAGCCAGTAGGTCGCTTCGCGCGTGTCGACGACCGGCCGGTAGAACGACTCGGCGAACGATCCGGCCGTCTCGAGCCCGGCCGAGTCGCCGTGCTGGTGCCGCAGGTAGCGCCGGTACAGCGCGAACCGCTCCGGCGTGAACTCGGGTGCCGCGACGCGCAGCTGCACGTCGCGGTTGCGCAGCGCCGCGCGGCGCTGGCTCCGGCTCGGCCGGAAGCCCGCGACGGGCACGCGGATCGGCACGCAGGCGCGGCAGCCGGGGCAGTCCGTGGCGTAGAAGACCGTGCCCGAGCGGCGGAAGCCGCGGTCCATCAGCGACTGGTAGAGCTCCGGGTCGAGCCGGTCGGCCTCGAACGCCCGGTCGCGCGCCACGCGGCCCGCGAGGTAGGGGCAGGGCCTGGCCTGGCCGCGCGGCAGCAGGCCGCGGTCGACCATGGCGAGCAGGTTCCGCGCGGATTCTCCGGGGTCGTGCGGCACGTCGGGTCGGGGCGGTCATCGCGCCTGCCGGCGGCCGTGGCGCCGGCAGGCGAGCAGGTGGTCCGGAACCCGAGGTTCACCCCGGGGTCGCCGCCGCGGCGCCGTCACAGTCCGACCGTGATCAGGCCGTGCACGATCAGCACGACCGTGACGATGCCGACCGTCAGCGCCACGGCGCCGAAGATCGTCGCGACGCGCACGCCGAACGGCGTCGGCGGGTCGACGAGGTGCTGCTCGAGTTCGCCGCGCTGCACGAGTTCGTCGTAGAGCCCCGGCTTGTCGGCCTTGAGCTCCTCGACCGTCATGCGGCCGGTGAACACCACGCGGTCCATCGGGAACTTCTCGGGCCGCAGGTGGGTGTTGAAGAAGTGGATCGTGAAGATGAAGCCGGTCGCGAGCAGCGCCTCCTCGCTGTGGATGATCGTCGCGACGTTGACGGTCCAGCCGGGCAGGAAGAGCGTGAACGCCTCGGGGAACCACAGGACCAGGCCGGACAGCCCGATCACGCCGACGCCCCAGAACACCGCGAAGTAGTCGAACTTCTCCCAGTAGGTCCACTTGCCGTACCGCGGGCGCGGGCCGAGGCCGAGGAACCAGCGGAACGTGCCGACCATGTCGGTCACGTCGCTCCACTTCGGGAACATCGAGTCCGGGCCGAGGAAGAAGTCGACCGCGCTCTTGCCGCTGCGCACGAGCCGGCGCGCGAGGTCGAGCAGGTGCAGCGCGAAGTACAGGAACGTGATCACCGCGCAGACGCGGTGGATCCAGCCGGCGCCCACGGCGCCGCCGCACAGTTTCGCGAGCACCTTCGCCCACGGCGTGTCCGAGAACTTCAGGGCCATGCCCGTCAGCGCGAGGCCCAGGAAGCTCACGATGACCATCACGTGCAGCATGCGGTTGTAGGGCGTGAACCGCTGGTACTGCCGGCCCGGCTTCGGCGGCGCGTGCAGCTTGTGCTGGCGCCGCAGCTGCAGCGACTTCGGCAGCCACGCGATCACGTGGAAGCCGAAGAAGCCGAAGGTGCCGACCAACAGCCACGTCATGGCCATGTAGGCCCAGTAGAGCTGCGGGTAGCGCTCGCGGTCGGTGTGCGTGGCGTGCGCGAGGAAGCCCGTGAAGCCGGCGTTCGAGCTGGGGTGGCACTTCGCGCACGTGCCGACGATGTTCGCTGCGTGCAGCGTCGAGCCCGCCCGGTCCTTCGGCAGGATGCCGTGCGAACCGTGGCAGTCGTGGCAGCGCGCGGCGACGTCGTTGCCGATCTTGCTCGCCTTGCCGTGGTAGGTGTCGAAGTAGGTGTCGGTGATCTCGGCGTGGCACTTGCCGCACTGCTCGACGATCGAGTGGCGGAACCCGGGCAGGTCGGTGCGCGCCACCGAGTGCGCCGAGTGGCAGTCGTTGCAGTGGGGCAGCGGCGGCTTGCCGGGGCCGGCCACGTAGTCCTTGTTCGCCTCCTCGCTGTGCACGCTGTGGCGCAGCCGCTCGTGGATGCCGTCGTGGCACTTGCCGCAGGTCTGCACGATGTTGCCGGGCGCCACGGTCGACGCGGGGTCCGACGCCGGCAGCTCCATGTGGGCCGAGTGGCAGTCGACGCAGTTGGCCGACGCGATCAGCCCGGACTCGAGCAGGCCCTTGCCGTGCACGCTCTCGCGGTAGTGCTCGACCTTGCCGGGTTCGGCGCCGGGGTTGCGCCGCGTCGCCTTGCCGTCGTCGCGGTGGCACTGCGCGCACAGGGCCGGCACGTTGCGGCGGTGCGTCGGGCCGCTCTGGATCGCCGCGCGCAGGGCCGCCGGCGCGCCCTCGGGCACCCTGCTCTCGAGGATCGAGTGCGAGCCGTGGCAGTCGACGCAGGTCGGCGCGTCCCGCTCGCCCCGGGCGGCCAGCGAGCCGTGGATGCCGGCCCGGTGCTGCGCGACCTGGTCCTCGTGGCAGGCGGCGCAGACGACCTTGGTGGCAACCGAACCGCAGGAACGGCCCTCGGCAGTCGGCCGCACGCCCGAGTGGCACTGCGCGCACGCGACGAGCTTGCGGCCGTGCACCGAGTGCGCGAGGTGGTCGGCGGCCACGAACAGCGCCTTGCGGCCGGTGCGCTCGGCGATGCCCTGGTCGCCGTGGCAGGCGAGGCACTCGCGGTCGCTCATGTTCGTGCCGTAGGGCACGGACCGTTCGGCGTGCGGCTGGTGGCAGTCGACGCACAGCGGCACCGCGCCCGTCTGCGTCCACAGCTCGCGCGCGACGATGCCCTGGTGGATCTCCTCCTTGTGGCCGTGGCACTGCGCGCAGCCGTCGTTGACGCGGTCCTTGTGGATCGTCGACTTCGGGTCGGTGTGCGGCAGCACCGCGTGGCCCGCGTGGCAGTTCGTGCAGGTCGGGGCGACCGTGAGGCCCTGCTCGAACAGGCCGCGGCCGTGGATCCTGTCCTTGTAGCGCGCGGCGACCTCGTCGCGCGTCAGCGGGCCCGAGCGCGCGACCGGCTTGCCCTCGGCGTGGCACTGCGAGCAGGTGGCCGGGATGTTGAGCGGATGGATCGGCGAGGCCTGGTCCGTGCGCCGCGGGATGTGGTGGCCGCCGTGGCAGTCCTGGCAGCGCGGGGCCTTGCCGTCGCCGGCGGTCGCCTGCTTGCCGTGCGTGCCGTTCCAGTAGGCGGCGATCGGCTCCGTCTCCGGGTCGTGGCAGCCGCCGCACTCGGCGGGCCGCAGCGGGGAGGCGTGCGGGAAGCTCTTCACGCCGTCGAGGTCGACGTGGCACTGGATGCACTCGACCGTCGCGTGCACCGAGTTCTTCGCCTTGTCGGCGTCGAAGTGCATCGACACCTTGCGGCCGTTGCGCTCCGCGACCAGTTCGGCGTCGTCGTGACAGCCGAGGCAGTCCGCCGACTCCTGGGCGCGCAGCAGGCCCGTGGCGAACAGGACGCCGAGGCATCCGGTGCGGGCCAGGCTGGCCCAGGACGAACGGGACGACTGCCTCTGCATGGGACGGGATCCTCTCGGTTGGGTGGTGGCTGCGCCGCGGCGGCTCACCGGTCGACGAGGCCGAGCTGCTTCAGGATCTCGGGATCCTGCACGCGGTCGGCGAGCATCGTGTGGCAGGTGGTGCAGTCGTTCGAGATCGGTTCGCCGTCCGCGTCCATGTGTTCCCCGTCGTGGCAGCGGAAGCAGCCGCCGTGGCCCTGGAACTGCGGGTAGGTGCCCCAGGTGATGCCCATGTCGGGATGGATGTTGCGGCGCCAGATCGCCGCGATCGCCTCGCTGGCCTTCGCGATCAACTCCTGCTGTTCCGCCGTGACCGGTCCGCTCTTCGCGTAGAAGTCCGTGTAGTGCTTCGCGATGCCGGCCGCGGCCGCCTCGCGCGGCCAGACCATCTTCAGCGCCTCCAGGCCGAGCTTGCGCACGAACGGCAGCTTGCGCGAGACGAGCCCCGCGGCGATCGCCTCGTCGAGGGCGGTGCCGGGGTCCTGGAACTGGTGGCTCGGCTGGTTGTGGCAGTCGAGGCAGTCCATCGTGCGCAGTTCGCCCGCCGGCGGGTTCTTCTCGTCGACGCCGTCGACCGTGAACACCCGCCGCTTGCCGGACTCGTCGACGAACTCGACCCACGGGATCTTCGTGCGCTGCTTGTCGCCAGCCACGTAGGTGACCCGGTTGCCCGGGTGCACGTGCCAGTGGATGCCCGTCGCCTTGCCGTCGGGCCGCTTGCCGCCGGTCTTCAGCACGAGCGCGGTCGTCTTCTGCGTCGCGGCTTCGTCGTCGTCGAAGTGCGTGCGCACGACGAGCCGATCGCCCGAGAACTTGTCCGGCCAGTGGCACTGCTCGCACGTGTCGCGCGCGGGGCGCAGGTCGTGCACCGGCGTCGGGATCGGCCGCTGGAACGTGTCGAACGTCACGGCCAGCACCTGGCGCAGGCCGGAGAGCTTCGACTTGACGAACCACGAGGCGCCCGGGCCGATGTGGCAGTCGACGCAGGCCACCTTCGCGTGCGCGGAGCCCTGGTAGGCCTCGTAGGTCGGCGACATCACCTGGTGGCACAAGGTGCCGCAGAACTGCTGGCTGTCCATGAAGTGCAGAGCCTGGTAGCCGCCCGTGCCGACGACCGAGAGATTGACCAGCGTCAGCACGGCGAGCAGGCGGAACAGCCGGATCGGCCTCTCCTGCAGCGCCGCCATGCGGGCGCGCAGGTGCTTCCTGAACACGAGCCAACCGAACGGCATCATCGCGAGGCCGGCGACGAACAGGCCGGGCAACGCGACGAACACCAGCAGTCCGACGTAGGGGCCGTGTTCGGCGCCGTACAGCGACAGGTAGACCCACGACGTGACGAACGCCATGAACGACAGCGTCGTCAGCAGGGCGCCGGCCCAGGAGAGCCAGTTGGATCGCAGCAGCAGGAGGAAACGTCGCATCGGACCTCGGAACGGCGGAGTTCGGGGGTGTCTTTCACCCCACCCGGCGGGGGAACAGGGCCCGCCATGGCGCGCGCAGATTCCAACGCGGGGCTGCGCCGTGGCAATGCTCCTTCCGGGTGGGGCCATGGGGGGCATCTTCCGGCTCGACTCCCGACCTAGAGCGTAGATGCGCCGGGTCGCCGGCGGAGCGGCGGGCCGCCATCGGGGGAGCGCGGCGAGCGGCCGGCCCGCGCCAGGCCCCATCGTTGCGCCACCTGCGCCGCGCGGCCACACTGCCCGCCCTGATGACCGCGCCGCAGCAGAAGCCCTACCCCGACGTCCCGGCCCAGCCCAGCTACCCGGCGATCGAGGTCGAGATCCTCGCCCGCTGGCAGGCGCGCGGCACGTTCCGGCGCTCCGTCGAGCAGCGCCCGGCCGGCCACCGCGGCGAGAACGAGTACGTGTTCTACGACGGCCCGCCGTTCGCCAACGGCCTGCCGCACTACGGGCACCTGCTGACCGGCTTCGTCAAGGACGTCGTGCCGCGCTACCAGACGATGCGCGGCCGCCGGGTCGAACGGCGGTTCGGCTGGGACTGCCACGGCCTGCCCGCCGAGATGGAGGCCGAGAAGGAGCTGAAGGTCTCGGGCCGCGAGGCGATCACCGCGTTCGGCATCGACAAGTACAACGACGCGTGCCGGCGCAGCGTGCAGAAGTACACGGCGGAGTGGCGCAACTACGTGACGCGGCAGGCGCGCTGGGTCGACTTCGAGCACGACTACAAGACGATGGACCTCTCCTACATGGAGAGCGTGCTGTGGGCGTTCCAGCAGCTGCACCGGAAGGGCCTCGTCTACGAGGGCCACCGCGTGATGCCCTACTCGTGGGCGATGCAGACGCCGGTCAGCCTGCACGAGACGCGCATCGACGACGCGACGCGGCCGCGCCAGGATCCCGCGATCACGGTCGCATTGCGGCTGCACCCGCGCGCCGGCGATCCGGGCGAACTGCGCGTGCTGGTCTGGACGACCACGCCGTGGACGCTGCCGAGCAACCAGGCGCTCGCGGTCGGGCCCGACATCGACTACGTGATCCTGCACAAGGAAAACGTGCGCTACGTGCTCGGCGCCGCCACGGTCGGCGGCCTCGCCAGGGAACTCGCGGGGTTCGAGCCCGCCGGCACCCTGCAGGGCCGCGAGCTCGTCGGCCGCACCTACGAACCGCTGTTCCCGTACTTCGCCGGCAGGCCGGGCAACTTCCGCGTGCTCGGCGCCGACTTCGTCGACACCGCCGAGGGCACCGGCGTCGTGCACCTGGCGCCGGGGTTCGGCGAGGACGACCAGAAGGTCTGCGAAGCGCACGGCATCGAGCTCGTCTGCCCCGTCGACGACCGCGGCCGGTTCACCGCCGAGGTGCCCGACTGGCGGGGCCTGCTCGTGTTCGACGCCAACAAGGACGTCGTCAGGGTGCTCAAGGAGCGCGGCCTCTTGCTGCGGCACGTGACCTGCGAGCACAACTACCCGCACTGCTGGCGCACGCGCGAGCCGCTGATCTACAAGGCGATCCCGGGGGCCTGGTTCGTCAAGGTCACCGCGATCAAGGAGCGCATGCAGGCGCACAACCGCGAGATCCGGTGGATCCCCGAGCACGTTCGCGACGGCCAGTTCGGCAAGTGGCTCGAGAACGCGCGCGACTGGTCGATCTCGCGCAACCGCTTCTGGGGCTCGCCGATCCCGGTGTGGAAGAGCGACGACCCGCGCTACCCGCGCACCGACGTCTACGGTTCGATCGCCGAGCTCGAGCGCGACTTCGGCGTGCGGGTCACCGACCTGCACCGGCCGTTCGTCGACCGGCTCACGCGGCCCAATCCCGACGACCCGACCGGCCGGTCGACGATGCGGCGCGTGCCCGAGGTGCTCGACTGCTGGTTCGAGTCGGGCTCGATGCCGTGGGCGCAGGTCCACTACCCGTTCGAGAACAAGCAGTGGTTCGAGGACCACTTCCCGGCCGACTTCATCGTCGAGTACGTCGCGCAGACGCGCGGCTGGTTCTACACGCTCGTGGTGCTCGCGACCGCGCTGTTCGACAAGCCGCCGTTCCGCAACTGCATCTGCCACGGCGTGGTGCTCGACGACCAGGGCGCCAAACTGTCGAAGGCGCTGCGCAACTACCCGGATCCGGTCGAGCTGTTCGAGAAGACCGGCGCCGACCCGCTGCGCTGGTTCCTGATGAGCTCGCCGATCCTGCGCGGCGGCGACCTGCAGATCGGCAAGGACGGCAGGCAGATCCACGAGGTCGTGCGCCTCGTGCTGAACCCGATCTGGAACGCGTACTACTTCTTCACCCTCTACGCGAACACCGATGGCGTGCGGGCGCGTCTGCGCCACGACCAGCCGGCGGCGCTCGATCGCTACGCGCTCGGCAAGACGCGCGAGATGGTCGAGGGCGTGGCGGCCAGCATGGACGGCTACGACCTCGCCGCGGCTTGCCAGGTCGTGAAGGAGTACCTCGACGCGCTGAACAACTGGTACATCCGCCGGAGCCGCCCGCGCTTCTGGGGCGAGACGGGCAGCGCCGACCGGCAGGACGCCTACGACACGCTCTACACGTGCCTCGTGCTGCTGTGCCGCGCGGCGGCGCCGCTCCTGCCGCTGCTGACCGAGAAGGTCTACACCGGGCTGACGGGCGAGGAGTCGGTGCACCTCGCGGACTGGCCCGACGTGGCGGCGCTGCCCGCCGACGCCGAACGGATCGCGCAGATGGACCGCGTGCGCGACGCGTGCTCGGTCGGCCTGTCGCTGCGCGAGGCGCAGAAGTTGCGCACGCGCCTGCCGCTGCCGAAGGTGACCCTCGCCGGCCCGGATGCCGCGGCGATGCGGCCGTTCGTGCACCTGCTGCAGGACGAACTCAACGTCAAGCAGGTGGAGTTCGCCGCGGAGATCGCCGCGTTCGGCTCGTTCCGGCTGCAGGTCGACGCGAAGGCGCTCGGGCCGAAGCTCGGGCCGCGGATGAAGGACGTGCTCGCGGCGACGCGCAGCGGCGCGTGGCGGCTCGCCGGCGACCGCGCCGAGATCGGCGGCGTGCTGCTCGAGAAGGGTGAGTACGTGCTGCAGTTGGTGCCGAAGCCGGGCATCACGGCGGCCCCGCTGTCGACCAACGACGCCGTGCTGGTGCTCGACACCGCCGTGACGCAGGCGCTCGAGCAGGAGGGTGCGGCGCGCGATTTCGTGCGGCTGGTGCAGCAGGCGCGCAAGGACGCGGGCCTGCACGTCAGCGACCGCATCGACGCGGTCGTGGAGACCGATCCGGCGACGCAGGCGGCGCTGCAGGCGCACGCGGCCTACGTGCAGGAGCAGGTGCTGGCGCGGGAACTCGGGTTCGGCGCGTTGCCGGCCGGCTGGTCGGCCGGCGAGGGCAAGGTCGGCTCGGGTGCCGGGGCGGCGGTGCGGTTCGCGATCCGCCGGCGGTGAGCCGGGGGCCGTCGGGGCGGGGGATCGCGAACCTCGCCCGCGCGCTTTCCCGCCGCCGGAGCGGTTGTTATGGTGCCGCCGAACCGTCTCCCCCAGAAGGCCGCGCTCCCGGTCAGGCGCGCGGCCGCGGCAACCGAGGTCAAGGTCATGGCGTTCCGCTCCGTGCGTCCGTTCCGGCTCGTCGGCTGGTTTGCGTTGGTGGTCCTGGCATCGTGCCAGACCACGGATCCCGTGACGGTGCAGCCCTCGTTCACCACGTCCCCCGCGCTCGCGGTGCGCCGTCCCGCCGACGTCGCGGTGCTGCCGATCGAGGACGCCTCGCCCGGCGGCGCGGCGGCGCGGCACCTGACGTTCCTGCGCCAGGAGATCATGCGGCAGCTGGTCGAGCGCAACTACACGCCGCTGACCGCCAAGACGGTCGACGCTGCGATGAAGGGCAACGCCGATCTCGCCGAAGCGCGCACGTCCGGCAGGTCGATCCTCGAGCCGGCGGTCGCGCAGAAGCTCGCCGGCCACAGCACCGAGGAGGCGATGTTCCTGCTGCGCATCGACGAGTGGGACGAATCGCGCCTGCTGTCGGCGAAGCGGCTCACGTTCCGCTGCCAGGCGGCGCTCGTGGCGAACGACGGCCAGCAGCTCTGGAGCGGCTCGCTCGGCGGCGAGCTGAAGGCCGGCGGCGTCGGGGCGGCTCCGCGCGACCGGGACGCGATGGCCCGCAGCTGCGGCGAGATGCTCGTGCGCGAACTCATGGTGCGGCTGCCGCTGCGTCAGCCCTGATCGGGCGGGTGGGGCGGCACCGGGGCAGAACCGCTGCCGTGGACCGGCCGATCTCCGCCCCGGACCAGCGCGCCCTTGCGCGCGCAGGCGCCGCCGGTATCCTCTGCACCCTTTTCCCCGGAACACTGCCCCCTCGGGGCCGACCGCGCGGCTGGAATTCCCTGTTCTGGCGCGCTGGTTCTGACGAACGAACGCGAGGACGCAGGGATGACCATCGCCGCCGAGACGAAGAAACAGATCATCAGCGACAACAAGCGCCACGAGAAGGACAGCGGCTCGCCCGAGGTGCAGGTCGCCGTGCTGACGGCGCAGATCCAGGATCTGACCCAGCACATGCAGCGCCATCCGAAGGACTACCACAGCCGGCACGGCCTGCTGCTCAAGGTCAACCGGCGCAACAAGCTGATGGCCTACCTGCGGCGCGTCGATTCGAAGAAGCACGCTCAGCTCGCCGAGAAGCTCGGCCTGCGCAAGTAGGCAGCCGGGCGGCGGGCAGCACCGGCCGGACGACCCGGCAGGCTCCCCCCGACCCATGAAGACCAGCGCCGCCGGCCAGCCGGCGGCACCAGGAGGATCGAACCCATCATCACGCGGGACCACGCGCGAGCGTGGTGCCCGAACGGGCGCACCGCGCCGGCGCCGCTGCTGCCTTCCCCGGACGGGACGGAGCAGGCGACCGGTGGGCTGCCCGGCGGTGGCGGTGAGCCGGTAGCCGCGCTCGCGGCGCACCGGACGCGGGCTCCGGCCCGCTCCGCACTCCAGGCCAGGGTCCCATGTAGGGGCAGCCCGGAGCTGCGCAGGACAGACAACGAAACGAGAAGCGAAACGAAGAGAACCGAGACATGGCCAGCAAGAAGAAGGCAGAGGATCCGAGTCAAGCGCGCCCGCAGAAGCCGAGGCGGCAGGCGCCGCGCGGCCGCGGTGAAGGCAAGGCGCCCCCGCACGAGGAGGCCGGTGAACCCGCGGCTCCCGCCGCGGCTCCCGCCCGGCCCACGGGCAAGGTCGTCGTCGAGCGCGACATCGGCGGTCGCACGCTGACCCTCGAGACCGGCCGCATGGCGAAGCTGTCCGACGGCGCCTGCACCGTGCGCTACGGCGACACGATGGTGCTCGCGACCGTCAACAGCCAGAAATGCCCCGAGGGGCTCGACTTCTTCCCCCTGACGGTCGACTACCGCGAACGGACCTCGGCCGCCGGCGTGATCCCGGGCGGCTTCTTCAAGCGCGAAGGCCGGCCGAGCACGAAGGAGATCCTCGCCTGCCGCCTGATCGACCGTTCGATCCGGCCGATGTTCCCCGACGGGTTCAAGCGCGAGGTGCAGGTGCTGTCGCAGGTGCTGTCGACCGACCGCGAGAACGACCCCGACGTGATCGCGGCGATCGCGTGCTTCGCGGCGCTCGCGCTGAGTTCGCTGCCGCACGGCCGGTCGCTCGGCATGGTCCGCATCGGTTTCGCGAACGACAAGCTGGTCGTCAACCCGCTGTGGAGCGCGCTGCAGAGCCCGGAGAACAAGCTCAACCTGACGGTCGCCGGCCACGACGAGGCGATCATGATGGTCGAGGCCGGCGCCAAGGAGGTCTCGGAGGAGACGATGATCTCCGCGCTGGAACTGGCGCACGGCGTGGTCCGCACGATCTGCGGCATGGTCGACGAACTGGTCGCCAAGGCCGGCAAGCCGAAGATGGCGTTCATCCCGCCGCAGCGCGACGGCAAGCTCGTCGAGGCGATCGAGGAGCAGTTCGGCAGGCTCTTGCGCGAGGCGCCGGTCACGCCGGGCACCAAGCAGGTGCGCAGCGCGGCGACCAAGGCGGCCAAGGAGAAGGCCTGCGCCGCGTTCCCCGCGCCGGTCGGCTCGAGCGACGCCGAGACCAAGGTGTGGAACGGCACCGTCGCCGAGATCGTCGGCGAGATCGCCAAGGACGGCGAACGGCAGTCGATCCTGCGCGGCACGCGCGCCGACGGCCGCGACCACAAGACGGTGCGGCCGATCACCATCGAGGTCGGCGTGTTGCCCCGCGTGCACGGCTCGGTGCTGTTCACGCGCGGCGAGACGCAGGCGCTCGGCGTCGTCACGCTCGGCGGCACCGACGACCAGCAGACCATCGACGGCCTGATGCCGGAGCCGAAGAAGCGCTTCCTGCTGCACTACAACTTCCCGCCGTTCTCGGTCGGCGAGGTCAAGCGCGTCGGCTCGCCGGGCCGCCGCGAGATCGGCCACGGCGCGCTCGCCGAGCGCGGCCTCGAGGCCGTGCTGCCCTCGCGCGAGGAGTTCCCCTACACGATCCGCATCACCAGCGAGATCCTCGAGTCGAACGGCAGTTCGTCGATGGCGACGGCCTGCGCCGGCACGCTCGCGATGATGGACGCCGGCATCGCGATCAAGCAGCCGGTCGCCGGCATCGCGATGGGCCTCGTGATGGAAGGCAAGAAGTACGCGATCCTGACCGACATCCTCGGCAGCGAAGACGCGTGCGGCGACATGGACTTCAAGGTCGTCGGCACCGGGCGCGGCATCACCGCGCTGCAGATGGACATCAAGTGCGAAGGCCTGACGCGCGCGATCATGGCCGAGGCGCTCGAGCAGGCCCGCCAGGGGCGGCTGCACGTGCTGCGCGAGATGCTGAAGACCCTGCGCGCGCCGCGCCAGGAACTCAGCCCGAACGCGCCGCGCCTCGAGTCGCTGACCGTGCCGAACGAGAAGATCGGCCTGATCATCGGCCCCGGCGGCAAGAACATCCGGGCGCTGCAGGAGCAGTTCGAGTGCCGGATCTCGATCGAGGACGGCGGGCTCAGCACGATCACCGGCCTCAACGCCGAGAAGGTCAAGGCGTGCCTCGAGCACATCAAGGCGATGACCGCCGAGGTCGAACTCGGCACCGTCTACGAGGGCCGCGTCACCGCGATCAAGGAGTTCGGCGCGTTCGTCGAGATCCTGCCCGGCCAGGAAGGCCTGGTCCACGTGTCGGAGTTGTCGGACGGTTTCATCCGCGCGGTCACCGACGTCGTGCGCATCGGCGACACGCTGAAGGTCAAGGTCATCGCGATCGACGACTTCGGCAAGGTCAAGCTGAGCCGCAAGGCGATCCTGCTGGCCGAGCGCGGCGGCTCGGGCGGGGCCGCGGAGGCGCCAGGCCCGCAGCAGACCGAGCGGCCGGCGCGGCACGAGCGCCCGGAACGCGAGGAGCGGCCCGAGCGCCCCGAGCGTCACGAGCGCGGCGATCGGTTCGGCGAACGGCGCCCGCGCGGCGATCGTCCCGACCGGCCGGAGCGGTTCGACCGTCCGGAGCGCCGCGACCGGTTCGAGCAGGACTATCCCGAGCGGCAGGAACGCGGCCCGCGGCCTGACCGGTTCGGCGACCGGCCCGAGCGCCCCGACCGGCACGAGCGCTTCGACCGGCCCGAGCGCCGTGAACGGCCCGAGCGCGACGAGCGGCCCGAGCGCGGCCCGCCGCCCGATCGGTTCGGCGATCGGCCGGAGCGCCCCGACCGGCCCGAGCGCTTCGACCGGCCCGAGCGCCGTGAGCGGCCCGAGCGCGACGAGCGGACCGAGCGCGGCCCGCGGCCCGATCGGTTCGGCGATCGGCAAGAGCGGTTCGATCGTCCCGAACGCCCGGAGCGCAGTGAGCGGTTCGATCGCCCCGATCGCCCGGAGCGCGGTGAGCGGTCCGATCGTCCGGAGCGTGACGAGCGCACGCCGCGCGGCGAGCGGTTTGGCGACCGTGGTGGTCGCTTCGAGGCGGAGGACCGTCCTGCCCGAGAAGAACGCTCCGACCGCGAGGATCGGCCCGCGCGCGGCCCGCGTGGCGATCGCTCCATGCGGCCCGAGCGTCTCGATCGCCCCGAACGGCTGGACCGTCCGGATCGTCCCGCGCGGTTCGACCGCCCGGACCGCCCCGAGCGGCTGGATCGCCCGGATCGCCCGGATCGCCCCGAGCGGGTGGACCGTCCGGATCGCCTGGAGCGCCCGGACCGCAGCAGCCGCGAGGAACGCGGCGACCATGGCCCCCGCGGGGACCGCGGTGGCCGGATGGACCGCTCCCGCATGCCGATGGCCGAGTTCTCGGACGAACCGGCCAACGAAGAGACTCCGCCGCCGGTGGTGACCCCGCCGAGCAGTCAGCCCCCTCAGGAAGTCGGCAAGCTCGAGTCGATCGACAGCCTGCTCGGTGACGACGGCCCAGATCGCGGGGAACGCCGCCGCGGTGGGCGCCGCCGCCGCGGCTGAGGCGCCCTGGCGGAGCCGCCGCCGCGCCATGCTGGCGGCTCCGCCTACGTT